>Ga0233437_1000039_pt1 | contig 330005 bp, 335 predicted proteins | sample SI_122_August201_FD_182714 | JGI IMG/M metagenome (GOLD analysis project Ga0233437, IMG submission 182714) | Seawater microbial communities from Saanich Inlet, British Columbia, Canada - SI_122_August2016_200_MG | ecosystem: Environmental > Aquatic > Marine > Inlet | place: Canada: British... | reverse complement strand
CCATCAACAGGTTCAACTACTTGATCACCGATATTTTCTGGTAAAATTGGTTCACCAGTAACTATTTCAGGAGTATCGCCAAGATTAGCAGCAACTGCATAACATTTTTTGCTACCTGGACATGCTTCAGACAATAAAGTAGTATAATCAGTATATTCAAGGCTGCTTCCTAAATCATGACCTAATCTTACTGCGTCAGCATCACTCAGACAAATATAATCTACCCAATCAGTACCTTCTCGGCCACATATAGGGTTTGTACCAGTTGTACTTGGTTTATATTCTGGACATCCACTTGTAGGTTGGATATCTTCTTGAACAACATCTTGCTGAACAATAGGGGCTTCTACAACCGCTATCTGACCAGCTTGTTCTTCTTCTAGGTCAGATTCAGTAACTGGACCACCAGCGTATGCAACACCTGCAGCTGCCATTGTTACACCAAAAGCTACTGGTTGTAACATTCTTTTTGAACCATTAATTAAATTTTCAAGTAATTTCATTTTTTTCCTCCACACATAATGATTTTTTATTATTATCAAACACGTTCTTTAATCGGCTTTCCAACCGGTTAAGGTTTCACCTTCTCTCCTATAGACTCCAGACTCAAGTAATAGACCACTAACTTTAGCCCGATCTTCTGAAGTTGCTGGATATCCTGCTAAAATCAAATCGCCAACATCTTCGGTATCCCTACCAAAAATAGTTTTGTCCATTCCACCATAAAATCTAGCAACATCTTCCATAACCACACTTAATTGTTCAGGAGTTTCACAAGCTAATCCTCTCTCAGCAAATCTTTGACTAGCTAATTCTGCCTTTTGACTAGTTAATTCTTCCTTATACCCAGCATTAGCTCCTCTTAATTCTGTTACTTCAGTTGTAAGGTCACCATTAGCAGCTGTTAAATTAGAAATTTCTTCTTGATAATTAGTTTGGTCATCTACTTGACCTTCTAATTCGCCAACGCGAGATTCTACTGCATTAACATTTCTATTCATAACACCGTAAGTAATTCCCACTGCTGCAGCACCAGCCAATAAACTTACTATACCAGCAGTAAGAACAGTTCTATTCAATAACTTAGTATTTTCTTCACTTTTCCTATTACCTTCATCTAATGCAGAATATTCTGCTATTCTTTTGTTTAAGTGATCAATACCTGCAGTACCAAACTTATCTTTATCTGCATGTATTGCTAAGAATGTTGCAACATCATTTTTCATTTCATTTGCTTTTGCTAATGATTCATCAGTACCTTCATCTAAAAGTTCTTGGCACTCGAAATAAAAATGTCTTGCTTCTGCAATATGGCTACTAATTATTCTATCATCTCCACCAGCATGTTCATATAAAGTATTCAAACCACCAGACTGAAAAAGATCTTTAACAAATTTAAAACCTGTAGTTTTCGGTTTTTCATCAGAACCTTCAGTTTTAAGCTTTGCCAAATCTGATTCATATTCTCTAACTTCATTCAATAATAAAACGTTAAGATGACCTAACAAATAATTTGCATCAATTTTTCTGGCAGAAAAAGGAACAACTCTTTTTACAAAATATTCTATGTTATCCCTAACAGTTAACCCATTACCTTCATTATCAACTGGAACTAATTCAGAAACAGTATCTACACTAAATAATGGTTTGTCGCTTAGATATTCACTATGATTTTGATCAATTAATTTAAGTTCATTTTCTATAAATTCTTCAATAGGTTGATCTTTACCTACAGAACTTCTTTCATTTTTTTTATTTACCATGCTAAAAATTCCCCCTCGGTTTAAACAATATTATGATAATCGCATCACCCCTTAATTAACACGAACACTACCTCAAAGTAGCTACTTATATTTAAATGTTTTGGAGATATTGCTAATTTAAAGTAGTAACACATTGCGTTAACAATTCTCTTATTCTCACTATTAAGTTATATATCTTTTTCTATGTTACAGTATATTTACATTGTAAACACGAGTTGGTAATGACAAAAAGAGATTAACATATAATAAAGAGAATAATGATTTTAACTGAATATAATAAAGTGCAAATTTAGAAAAGAAAATACTCAAAAAAAGTTTTGCCAGATCTGGTAAAGTATTCCAACTGAAAAAAGTGCAATTAAAATATAACCAACAAATTTTGGACTCTTCAAAGAGTATTCAGGTTTACGATCACCTAACTTTTTAGCTTTCCAATATGCTAATACAACAAGAATGCCTTCTAATCCTCCGGCGACTGCTCCGGTTATGGCAAGTAAGGTGATAAAACTGGTAAAATTTGATAATGCCAGAATTAATGGTAAAGATAATGTTAAAACAAACGCCAATTTTTCGTTCATATGATAATCATAATGATACACTTCTTTCAAAGCGATGCCCAAGGTTAAGAATGTTGTAAACATGGTAAACATTGCAAAGATATTAGCACACAAACCGAGAACTGGATTCGCGTAAACACTTAATGCCACAGTAGCAATACGTTGGTTAGCTTCTAACAATTCAAAATTTTCTAAACCAACCAAACCAACAACAATAACAGTAAACAAGAAGTAAAGTGCTAAAGGAATTATGCTACCCCACATTAATGCTTTTTTCATATGTTTTCTGCCACTTTTACCTAACTCTTCTTGCAATTCTGGTATGGCTGCAGCGCCAATGAAAGAAAACAGTATCACACCATAGGGTAAGAAAAAGAATTCTGGATGGAACGTGCTAAAATAATCAACATTAATATTTCCAAAAGAATAAATTCCAATAATAAACACCACAACAAACAATAATGAAATAATTATCAACTCTGCTGGACCAGCTGCTTTAACTCCGCGATAAATTATCAAAGCAACTATCAGGAAAAATATTACTGAGTAAAAATGTGTGAAAAGAAAACCTAGTAAAATGTCTGGCAACCATTGAAATAATTCTAAAAGAAATGTAGGTTCTCCAATAATAGCTTTAATGGTTTCGCCTTCACCAATAATATAAGCAGTCATTGCACCATATATCCCAAACATCATGACAAAAGTCATCATCCACTTACCATGTGGCCCGAGATATTTTTCCATGTAACCTGTAAGTTGACGTTGATCCTTTGTCCTTAACACAATTTCGCCAACGTAAAGGTTTAATGTGATAAATGCTAAACCAACTAGAAAAATTAAAAGAGAACCAAACCAAAAACCAGCTTTAGCAATTACGTAAGGAATTCCTAACACGCCAGCACCGACTACTGTACCAACTAAAGTACAGACCGCCATTTCAAAGCGATGGTTATGGAAGAACTGTTCTAAGTAACTTCTTTCACCTTTCTTTTTTAACATACAGTTTAGAAGTAAATTATTTTAGTTTATATATTTTATGGGTGATATTAATTGTAAGAAAACAATAAAAATGGGGATGCTGGGATTCGAACCCAGATCTAAGGCTTACTTCAGGAAAGGTTTTATCATCGTCGTTAAGACTCAATCCTCCACAACTGGAGGCCCCTATTCTAGCCAGGTTATACTACACCCCCACAGGGATTAAGAAAGATATTAAACAACCAGTTTATTAACTTTTTCCTTCTAAAAACAAAGATTTTATATTGTAACCCTTTTCGAGACAACATTCATGGAAAAGAATATTTTAATTACTGGAGAACCAAGAAGCGGAAAATCTACTCTCTTTGAAAAAGTTCTTGATAAGACACCTAATAAAAGGGGGTTTCATACTAGAGAAGTTAGAAGAGATGGTTTGGAGCGAACTGGTTTCCAGGTTGTGACAGACGATGGTTGGACTGTACCTTTAGCTAATATATATTTGTCCACCCCCTATCGTGTATCGCGTTATGGGGTTAATGTTTCTGGTTTTAAAAAAATAATTGAACCATTATTTTTGTATGATGAAGACAAATTATTATATATTGACGAGATTGGAGAAATGGAACTATTATCAAACAGATTTCAAGAACTTGTTACAGAATATCTCAATGCAGAGAATCCTTTCCTTGGAACAATATCAAAAGTTTATTCTAATGATTTTACCGAAGAAATTAAAAGGAGAGATGATGTTACATTAATAGAATTGACTCAAGGCAACATAGATAAAGTTTACAGAAGAGTTTTGAATGAGTTAAGAGAATTTATACCAAGATTAGAATAAGGAAATAAAAATGTTAGAATTAGATGGAAATTGCCAAGAAGGTGGTGGAGCTTTGCTAAGAGTAGCATTAGCAGCTTCCACACTAACTAACAAACCATTCAAGATAACTAACATTCGAGCTGGCAGGCCAAAGCCTGGTTTGAAAGCACAACATATTAACACTATCAAGGCATTGCAAGAAATGTCTGGAGCAAAATCTAGCGAGGCAGAATTAGGTACAACAGAACTTTGGTTCCAGCCAGGACAGGTTAAAAGTGGCAATTATACAATTGACATTGGTACTGCGGGTAGCATTACATTATTATTACAAGGACTGATTTTACCTTGTCTTTTTGCACCGGCAAAAGTAACTTTAAACATTACTGGTGGAACGTGCGGGAAATGGCAAGCATCAGTAGATTATCTGAAAGAATTACTTTTACCACAACTTAAACGTTTTGTTAACAAGATAGATTTAAGAATTCTTAAACGAGGTTACTTCCCTCGAGGCGGTGGAGAAATAGTATTAGAAATCACTCCTAAATATAAACTTAAAGATTTCAACCATGTTAGAGAATTAGTTGATAAATTAAGTTCTGAAACTAAAAAAATTGAATTGGTTGATCAAGGAGATTTAGAACAAATCAGAGGAGTATTAAATTTATCCCAAGAACTTGAGCAATATAACGTACCAGAAAGAGTAACCCATACGGCAAAAATGTTAGTTTCACCTAAACAAGTTCCTATAAACATTAGAACAGAATTGGTAAACACATTCAGTACTGGCGGTGACCTGTTGCTTTGGTCAGTACACAGTAAAGAAGATGATGTCAGTAATATTAATCCAGTAAGATTAGCTGGAGACAGTCTTCTAGAGAAAGGTAAGAAATCAGAAATAGTTGCTAAAGAAGCTGCTGCTAAGTTGCTAAAAGAATTAGATTCTGGTGCGGCAGTTGATAGTTATTTGGCTGATCAGTTATTACAATTTATGCTATTACTTCCTGAATCAAAGATTGAGACTAGCGAAGTTACTAAACATTGTCTGACTAATATCTATGTTTTAGAGAAATTCTTCTCAGTAAAGTTTAATGTTAATAATAATGTAATTTCTGTGGAAAAAGTTATTGTTGAATAAAATTACCTTTAATAAAACAAATATTCTCAACTACTTAGAAAACTTTTATAAATAAGCTACAGTTCAAGCACAAACATGGAAACTAAAGTTTGTATATCAACAAAGAAAAAAGTAGATAACGATAATAGTGCAACCAGTTTTATGTGTCCAAAATGTGGCAAGTTTGAAATTGTACGTAGTACTTTCGCAAGAAAGAATGCAATGAAGTACACTTGTCCAAACTGTGACTTTACTGGTCCAAACTAGACGAGGTGTTAATCATGGCAAAAGCAGTTGTTACATTTAAATTGATGCCAGAATCTCCTGAAATTGATTTAGATCCCATTAAAGAAAAAGGGTTAGAAATCGGTCGAGAAGCTGGTGCTATTGGTGAAATGCAAAGTAAAATTGAACCTATCGCGTTCGGTTTGAAAGCAGTTTTAATTCTAGGGATGTACGAAGTAGAAGGTGCAGACTTTGACAAAATTGCTGCAAAGATGGGCGAGATTGAAAATGTTCAAAGTTCAGAAGTAGCTAAAATGGACTTAGCTTTGGGTTAGGTCTTTCTTCTTCTTTTTTCTCATATTTTTCTCCTAAAGCATATAAGAAAGTAGGGTTTATTCCCATTTGGTGAATTTTATGTGTTCTGAAGATTATATCTCCTTGTTCTTCTTGAAAAGAAGCTAAAGGGAAAAAATGTTGCCATTCAGATCTAGGTAAAATTTCATCACGCTCATCAGTATCAATTGTTACTGCTATTAAATCTCCAGAACGAGTCATAGAAAGTAATTCTGTTTCTAATGCCAAGTTACCAAACCTAACACCATATTCTAAAGTATCCTCAGAACAATCTTTTGCTCGATATGTTTCACTACAATGTTGCACAAGAAATGCGACACTTTCAGCGGTTTTCGTTGCCCCTCTGAAACCACTTAAAAATTTTCTAGCAATCTCCTGTCCAAGTGGCCTATCTTCAAAACCAATATGACCTAAATTATATTCTCGGTCTTCAGAAGCAAATAAGGGATATTCATCTGACATAGAAAAAATTAGGAGAATACTAATTATTTAAGAATTTCTATAGAAGTTTAATTATTTCACAGACACTAGCTTCTGTTTTAATTCCATTAGGAGAAAAGTGTGTGCGGACAGCTTTAATCTTCTTTAAAGTCAAGTCCATTTTAGGAATATCTCTTTTGTAAGCCTTAGCAATAGCATGCAAATCATAGTAACCAACAATATCGCAACTTGCTTCTTCTTTTAGAGTGTTAAGAAACTTCTGTTCTTCAGGAAAATGGTTATTTTTAGCCATCTTATTTACTAGTTTTTTGTCAAATAAATTTCCTGCCCATAAAGGACCAGCAAACTGAAACTCATTTTTACATTCACAATCTCCTGAATTGTAATTAGATAACTTAAAATTTAGGCACTTTGGGCAAAACAATAAATATTGATGATTTTTGATAAGATCATCACATTTCTGTTTACCTTTCTCACTTCTGAAATATATTCTAAAATAATGGCCTTTATGGTATGATAATATTGGAATTAAGGCTTTATCAAATTGAATGCCTTGTAACTGTACTTTTCTTATCAAAATTCTTAATCCAATTTCGTGCATCATATAATTCTTTAATGATGTTGACCAATACTTACGTTTAGTCACTTTTGGATATGTGCCAGTAAGTGCTGCAGTATCAGTAGCAGTAATAGCGAGAATACCATTTCTCTTAATCTTAGCCACAGCAAAGCTAAGGAATGGGTTTGGAGTGCCAAATGGATCAATATCAATATAATCAAAATAACCACAGAATTCATCAGCGTGTTGAGTTAACATGAATTTCTCAGCATCTTCGTTTTTTATTGTTACTTTACTGGAATTGGTTTTGCTGATTTTGTTTAGTTTAAGATTGTCTTGGAACGTTTTTACGAAATTTTCTTTCTTATCATTAACAGACAATCTTTCAATCTTACCTTTCTTGAGTTCTTGCAAAAAACGTAATGCCCTTATTCCAGAACCGGCCAAAGGTAACGCTATTCCCATTTTTTTATTCTCAACAGAATTTAGTAAAATAACAGAAATGTTTCTGTTTGAACTCATAAGTGGATTATAGAACACTTCCATCTTCTTATTAACATCTCGTTCTGGAAGTGTAGCTTCAATCTTAGCGCTATGTTCAATTATAATTGGCATGGAATTACTGAAAATAAGATAACACTTATAGATTTTTCTTAGAATTTTGTTCAAGCAGCAGGTTTATTTACATTAGAATTTTGTTGAAGGGCATAATTAATAGGTATCCTTTCTTCAGTATATCCCTTATCCAGATCACCCTTAATGTACTCCCGACGAACACCAACAATATTTTCATTATCCTTATCATAATCAAAAAAGAATTCCCGGCGCAGACCATCTTTATCAAAATGGGTAACCTTACCCATACCTAATCCACCATATGCTGTTTGTTTAATTTGAAGAGCTTCTAAAGTACCATATTTCATGGGAAGTTTAACTGCAAGCCTAGTTTTAGTGCCAATATCACCACCAGCAAAACTTCTTTCATTAGAATAAACAAAATCCTTAGGTAGCCTATCTAATAAATCATTTGTAGAAGAATCCTGTAAAGAAGAATTGTTTATCTCATGTACTCGAGCAACTCTTTGATTTTCTCCATCATAAAGGTGGGCACCATCTTTTCTTCCTGGACCTTCAATATAGTCAAAAAGACTTTTCTTACTGTCCATTATTGTAAAATCATCAATATCTTCATTTCTAGCAAGACCATTATCAATAAGTTTGTCTACCAATGTGGGGCCATTAGAAATTATTAGTAAACCTGGGTAATAATTAACCTCACCTTCCCCTTCAACAAAAGGTCCCCAAGAAGGAAATTGTCTAACTTGTCCATCTATAACACAAGGAAGGCAAGAGGGGAGATTCTTCTCGCAATGGTAAGCTACAAGCAAGTCAAATAATTGTTCAGTGTCCATCTAAAAACCCCTTTAACGTAACTAATATAGTAATTAGTATACTAGTAAACATAAATGTTATTTAAACATTTCGTTAATTTTTGTTAGATTTTAGAAAAAAAGCAAATTTTGTATCAAAACCGGAAAATAAGTGAATTAAAACAAGTGATTCTTTAAAATAATTAAATTGTTGGCCTATTTTCATAACAATAACAATAATTTATATACTAATATATAACCCAAACATTGTTCCATGATTCCAGAACTATCAAAATTATTTAAGAACAAGCAACCTTCAGCAATTCGTCTTGCACAGATAGAGTTTACTAAACGTTATGATAATGTGAAAGTAATCGACGTTGCAATAGGCAATGTTTCCTTACCCATGCATCCCTTGATGATTAAAAGATTTAGAGAAATAAATGAATATTCGAGCCCTTTCAAAGAAGGAATTGTTAAATATACCACAACTGTGGGCTTAGCAGAGACTAATCGCGCATTCTTAAATATTATTGGATCGAGTGATTTAGATACTAGTAAGTTATATTCTCAGATAACAGATGGGGCTTCTGCAGCTATGGAATTAGTAATTCTTGGAGTTGGAGGAGAACCAGGTAAAAAAGAGAAACCAATATTATTGATAGATGCTTCATACACTAATTACAAATCGCTGGCTAAAAGAGTGGGAAGATACACTATTTCAACTACAAGACAGTTAGGTAATGATGGCAAGTTTACTTTACCAGACTTAAATGAAATTGAAAGGAAGATTATTGAAAATAAGCCAAGCGCATTAATTGTGATTCCTTATGATAATCCAACAGGACATTTTTATACGCATGAAGTTATGATAAGTTTAGCTAAATTATGTGTTAAACACAACCTTTGGTTTATTAGTGACGAAGCTTACAGAGAATTGTTTTATTTAAATGAAAAGACGTCAAGCATTTGGGGTATAAATGAGGAAGAAGTACCAGGAATATCTGGAAGAAGAATTAGTTTAGAAAGTTCTTCAAAAGTTTGGAATGCTTGTGGTCTAAGAATCGGAGCTTTAGTCACGGACAATTATGAATTTCATAAGAAAGCTGTTGCTGAGTATACTGCCAACCTTTGTTCATCAGCAATAGGACAGTATGTTTTTGGAGCACTCGCGCATGCCAGTAAAGAAGAACTTAATCAGTGGTACTCTCAACAAAGAGAATATTATCAGAATTTAATGGAAAAAACTACCGCTGAACTGAAAAGAGAACTTCCTGAATTAATAGTTTCTAGTCCAGATTCTTCAATCTATTCAGTTGTAGATATTAGAAACATTGATCCAAACTTTAATTCTAAAGATTTTGTTTTATATTGTTCAAGAGAAGGTAAAGTTATGTTAAATGGAGAAGATACCACATTATTAATTGCACCAATGGATGAGTTTTACCATGTTGAAGAAAATGAAAAAAATCCAGGAAATACCCAGATGCGAATTGCTTATGTTGCTATGCCTGAAGAAATGGAAAAAGTTCCAATATTATTTTCTACTTTATTAAAAAAATATTTGGTTTCTAAAGAACGTTAATTGTCTTTTGTAAGTTAAATTTAAAAAGTACAGGAAAACTTAGTTAATTCATGGCAACCAGGAAGGTATTGTTAACGGTAGTAGGTCATGTGGACCATGGTAAAACTTCTTTATTAGATAAAATTAGAAAAAGTGTTGTAACTGCTGGTGAAGCTGGTGCCATAACTCAAGCAATTGGTGTTTCTATAATCCCAATTGATACTATCAAAAAGATTTGTGGAAAATTGCTGGATTCGATAAAAAGTGGATTGACTTTACCAGGTTTACTTGCTATAGATACCCCTGGACACGCAGCGTTCACTTCACTTAGAAAACGTGGTGGTAGTTTAGCAGACATTGCCATTTTAATTGTAGACATTAACGAAGGGTTCAAACCACAGACTATTGAAAGCATAGAAATTCTTAAATCGCAAAAAGTACCATTCATTGTTGCAGCCAACAAGATTGACTTGATTCCTGGATGGTCAAGTGATACAAACAAACTTCTTTTAGAAAACATTAATTCTCTTGACACAAATTTACAAGGTGAGTTTGAAAAAAAGATGTATGAACTGGTCGGTAAATTTAATGACCAGGGTTTACAATCAGAACGTTTTGACAGAGTAGAAGATTATACTAAACAACTTGCTATTGTCCCTATTTCTGCAAAAACTGGACAAGGAATACCTGAACTGTTAATGGTACTTACTGGACTTGCTCAAAAATTTTTGGAACAAAAATTACAAATTGATGATAAAGGTAATTGTAAAGGTACAATTCTTGAAGTTAAAGAAGAAAAAGGTCTTGGAACAACTTTAGACTTAATAATTTACAGTGGGGGCTTGAAAGTTAATGACACATTAGTTATTGGACATACTGGAGAACCGATTGTGGTTAAAGTTAGGGCACTTTTAGAACCTGACGAATTAGCAGAGATGAGAGAAAAGAAAAGTAAGTTCAAAAATGTTAAAGAAGTTCATGCTGCCACGGGCGTTAAAGTCTCCGCACCAGGACTTAACGGAGTTATTGCGGGTATGCCAGTAAGGGGCTGTTCTGGAGATAAGAAAGAAATTGAAACTATTAAACAGGAAGTTCAAGAAGAGATTGGTGAAATAGTTATGGAAAATGATGAATGCGATGGTGTAATGATTAAAGCAGACACCATTGGTGGTTTAGAAGCATTACGTAAATTGTTACAAGATAAAAATGTACCAATAAGTTCAGCATCGTTGGGCGAAATTTCTAAAAAAGATTTATCTCAATTAGAATCTCAAAAAGAAAAAGATGAATTTACTGGTATTTTGTTAGGGTTTAATACTAAAATTCCAACTGAAATTGAAAAGTTGGCTCAGATTAAAGGATTAAAAATTATTAACAATGATGTTATCTATAAAACAATAGAAGATTACGAGAGATACATTGAAGATCTTAAAAAAGAAATTGAATTGCGTGAGTTAAGTAAATTGGTTAGGCCATGCAAATTTGCTGTTCTGAAAGGTTACACTTTCCGGCAAAGTAACCCGGCGATTGTTGGTGTAGAAATTGAAATTGGAAAAATTAGAACGGGCGATCCAATAATGAATCTTAGTGGTGATCATATAACTGATGTAAAAAGTATGAAAGAAGGGCAAGAATCTGTTAGTATAGCTGAACAAGGCAAACAAATCGCTATGGCGATGGGAGGGGTTACAGTGGGCCGGCAAGTTAAAGAAGGAGATTTCTTGTACGCGAACATTCCTGAAGAGGATTTTAAGAAACTTAAAAGTTTCAAAAAGCATTTTTCTAAAGTAGAAATACAAGTTGTTAAAGAAGTTGCTGAAATTAAAAGAAAGAATAATCCAGTATGGGGTATTGGTTAAGTTATTAAAAATCTACCAGCAATATTATATTACACCATACCAAATTAAAAGTAACAAATCTACTGCTCTAACAATACCATATTCATGGCCAGTAATTTTTATACAAGACCCATCGTATTCAATGTTGGATTCTACTTCTTCATCAACAAAAATTTCGACTACTGGTAAATTTCCAGTATTATTATCACAACTAACTATTTCTCTACCTTCACAAGCAGAATCTTCTTGAGTACAAGCAGCAATTGGTTTTCTACCAATACCTTTAACTACGTTAAAACTTAGTTCTGACAAACCTAATGAATAATATTGGTTTCTGATAGTTGGATCTATAGTAATATATAGGCTTTCCCCTTGGTTGAAATATTCGTTAAGTTCGCCGCTAATTGTAACATTAGTTAAATCGCGTGGACCAAAATGTAAAGGTACCTTCAATAAAACTTCGCTACCTTTTTCTACTGGAATTTCTGTCCACCATAACCCATCTGCTAAAATAAAACTGTAACCATTATAGAAATAAGCTTCTTCTTCATCTAAATTTCCCACAACATTTTCATTGTGTAATTGGTCAATATCAATAATTTCTGCAGCTGTAAGATTATCATAATACTTAAATCCAAATATGACTGCTGCAAAGATTACTAAAACTGCTACAATGCCGATTATGATTGCTTTGTTATCACCAAAAGATTTAGTTTCATCTTTTTCAATTACTGGTACAATTGTAGGACCAGAGGTTGGATCAGAGATAGGTTCATTAATAGTTTGATCTACTAAAGGTTCTATTTTTATCACTTCAGAAACTTCCTCTTCTGTAGCTTTTTCCTGCTCCTCTTCTAAGGCTTTACCAATGTTAATATCTGGCATTTTAAGAGTTTTTTAGTAGTTCTGTTTATAAATTTTAATATAGTGTAGAAGTCATTTTCTCTTTGTTTTTAATTTGCCTTCATTCTGGCCAAGTAAATCTTCAACTTTTCCTTAACATCTATTTTTAACTCTGAGCTAATGTTAAGATTATTAACTTCTTGGTCCCAATCAATTTCTGGCAGTTTAGTAATGGTACCCTTAAGCTTTCTTCCAGAAAATTTAATATCGCTTTCAATCCTTTGTGCTTGTTCTGTGCCAAACATTTTTGTTGCTGGAAATTTAGTGAATGCATTAGCACCAGCTTGCATTAATAAACCAACTTCTTCATACCTTCTAGCAGTTGTACCAGCAATAATTTCTAATTTAGGGAAAGCTATTCTAGTTTGTGCGATCCACCATAAATAATCTTCAGTTTTTGGACCATTAGTATTTTCGTAAGGTGTGCCTTTTACTGGTTTTAGAGCATAAAAGGTAATTCTGGATAGATTATGTTTTTTGATGAATTGTTTAAGTAATTCAAAATCTTCTCTTTTTTCTCCTAAGCCAATTACAACAGTCATACTTTTCTTATAATTCTGTGCTTGTTGAAACATTTCCTCATAAGGTTCAATATCCTTGTCTGGACAAATTTCTTTATGCAATTTTGGTTCAACTGTTTCTATAGAACTTACAAGACCTTTCACATAGGGTTGGAACTGAGTTAGGTGTTCTGGTTGGATAACTCCTAAATTTAACCAAATCCTTTCTCCATACACTTCACTTACCAGCTTTGTGATCTCAACTAATTGTTCTATTGGATAAATCTTATACCCGCCAGTTAAGAATTCTATCCGCCAACCCAGTTTTTTGCAGAGTAGGGCTTCTACTAATACTGATGCAATTGACCTTTTTGCTGTTGGCGCATGTTTAATTTTGTGTTTAATTGTAGATCTAAAACAGAATTTGCAAGTGCCTAAATCACAGTACCAGCTGAGAAATATACATCTACCATACCAACATTCATTAGTAAAATTGGCATTGTACACTTCCTGCGCTTGTTTTAGCAGTACTTCTGTTGTTTTGTTCATATATGTACAATTTTATTGTTTGCTTTAAGAAAGTTTTGGTGATAAGAATAAGCCCCTGGGGAGAGTTGCACTCCCGATCTACTGCTCTCACGAGCTTCAACAGCATACGAGGTTCGACTCAACTGATCAGTCGCTCTAGCTGCTAAGCCACAGGGGCATGTAATACACAGAAAAAGAAGTACTTTTTAAAAATTACTTAATCTCAGCCATCAATTCGTCCTTTCCAGGAAATTTCTTCTGGCAATTTGGACAAACATTATAATGTTTCTTAGAACCAGCTTTCTTAACAATAGTGCCTTTCAGTTTACCTAAAAAGGTTTCTACTAACTTTTCTGAACAAATCTTACATTTTGCCATATTACCTTAAATTAAACCTCTTTTATTTTAAATTTATCGTTTAGGAACAAAATTAATATAAAACATGCCAGAAATCTAAGCTAACATGAAGAAAAGAATTGCTGTTGTACATAAGGACAAATGTAGCCCAGAAAGTTGTGGAGATTACCTGTGTGTGAAACTCTGTCCAGTTAACAGGACCAATGAAGAGTGTATCAAGAAAGGTGACGAAACAACAAATAAGGCCATAATAGATGAAGCGCTCTGCACTGGGTGTGCGATTTGTACAAATCGGTGTCCCCATCAAGCAATTGATATTATCAATTTACCTGCCACATTAAAGAAAGATCCAATTCATCGGTATGGGGAAAACAGTTTTGCATTATTTTCATTACCAACACCAATGTTTGGTAAAGTTACAGGAGTTTTAGGTAAGAACGCGATAGGTAAATCTACTGCGTTCAAAATTCTGGCAGGAATAATTAAAGCTAATTTAGGTAAATATGGTCAAGAAGCCGATAAAAAAGAAATGATTAATTATTTTAAAGGTAGTGAAATGCAAAAGTTTTTAGAGAAACTTGACGCTGGCGAGATTGAACTTTCTTACAAACCACAACAAGTTGAACTCATACCAAAACAGTTTAAAGGTACTGTTAGTGAACTCTTGAAAAAAGCTGATCAAAGTAAAAGCTTTGATAAAATCGTTAAAGGATTAGAATTAGAAAATTTTGTTGATAACAAAATTGATAAATTATCTGGTGGAGAGTTACAAAAAGTTGCTATTGCAGCAGCAGTCCTAAAAAAAGCTAATTTAATACTTTTTGACGAACCTTGTTCGTACCTTGACATTAAACAACGTGTTAAAGTGTCAAATTTTATTAGATCATTATCTGAAAAAGATAATGCAATCATGGTAATTGAACACGATTTAATTATTTTAGATTTCATGACAGAATTGCTTAACATTATGTATGGCCAAGATTCTGTGTATGGTATTGTTTCTGGAGTTAAAAGTGCCAGAGAAGGTATTAACTCGTTCTTAGAGGGTTATCTGAAAGAAGAAAATATTAGGTTTAGATCTCAACCAATAAAGTTTGAAAATGTCCAGGATAAAGTTAAGGGTGAACAAGTTGAACTTATTGCATGGGATGGTATCAAGATTGAGTTGGGTAAATTCAAACTTGACGCACCAGAAGGTGGGCTTAACAAAAACGAAATTGTAGGTATCCTTGGGGAAAATGGTATCGGAAAAACAAGTTTTGTAAAAATTCTTGCTGGTTTAAACAAAGTTAAGTCAGGTAAACTTAATTCTGAAGTTAAAGTTGCATACAAATCACAATATTTAGATTATTCAGAGTCTGAGATGTTAGTTGCAGAATTCTTGAAAGATGTTGTTGGAAAATATGATAATCAGTTAGTCAAACCATTAGATTTAGAAAAGTTGTTAACTAAAAAAATGTCAGAATTATCTGGTGGAGAGTTACAGCGTACAGTTATTGCACAATGTTTGGCTAAAGACGCTGAACTGTTCTTGTTAGACGAACCTTCTGCATATTTGGACGTTGAACAAAGGCTAATTGTTTCTAAAGCTATCAAACGTTTGACTAATGAACGAGAAGTTACTGTTTTGGTAGTTGACCACGATTTAATGTTCTTAGATTACTTATCTGACCGCTTAATGGTCTTTTCTGGTAAACCAGCTAAAGAAGGTTTAGTGGAAGGTCCTTTTGGTAAAGAAGAAGGCATGAACAAGTTCTTGCATGTACTTAACATTACTTTGCGAAGAGATCCCAATAGTAAGCGGCCACGTATTAACAAGCCAGGATCTGTTAAAGACAGAGAGCAGAGAAGTAAAGGGAAATTGTATTATAGTTGAAAAAATCATCTTTATATTATACTTAATTGTTCAGCCATCTGATAAAATGTTTCCATGGTAGCATCAAGATCATAATTACAACAACTTGTATTATAAGCGCTGATAAAAACATTTAAAGGTCTTTCTACTTCTTTTTGGTTAAGCTTTTTTCGATATCTTCTGTTATCATTATCATCTCTAAAATTTAGATAAATTACTGAATCAAGCTTAGCCCCTTCATCTCTTGCAAACTCAAAAATAGACCCATCGCAATGATCACAACATCCACCTTCAAAAATGACATATTTAAATTCATTTAGTAACTGAACTAATTCTCCTGAAAGGGCTTGCCTAGTAGCATATCTCTCACTTGAATCATCTTGTTCAAATTTGGTTTTTTGAGTTTCAAAAGCCCTAATTGTTTTATAAAAATTATCAAGAATGGATTTTTCTCCATTATGAGCATTTCCTCTGGGTCTTTTTAGAACTGCTGTTTCACGTTTAAGAGCATTAACTAAAGCTTCAAATCCTTTAGCCATTTCTTGCTCATACATTTCAAAACTTTTTATCAAATCTTTTCTATATTTTTCAAATCCTGAAAAAATTTCATCCTGTAGAGTTCTTAATTTTGTGTTATAAAGATGTTGATCTAAGTACATTCTTTCAAGTTCAATGTTCGAAGGGTCCAATTTTTTATAAATTTCTAATTTATTTTCGATTGTAATGTTGTTTGTCATTTTAATTTCCTTTCATGAATTTATCCTGTTAAAGTTGCGACACATGCAGTTATTAAACATTTATCCTCCCAAAAGAGACTAGTTAGAAAAATTTAAATAAAAGTAAAATGTTTCAGACAACTATGAACCTAGAAGCATTAGAAGAATTAGGATTAACTAAAGCAGAAATAAAAGTATATTTGACTTTACTAGAATTAGGTTCTTCAACTGCAGGAAATATCCTTAAGAAATCAAAGATACAAAATTCAGTTATGCACCGAGCCCTTAACACTTTAATTGAAAAAAGCTTAATCAATTATGTTTTAGAGGGTAGAAGGAAAATTTATCAGGCAACAGATCCAGAAAATTTCTTTAATTTTATTGATGAAAAGAAACGTAAATTTCAACAAATTCTCCCCGAACTTAAACAAAAACAAACTTTTGCAAGAGAAAAAGAAAAAGCTACAATATACAAAGGCAAAAGAGGTATTAACGAAATTTATAATATTATGATTAATACTAAAGGAAAAGAGTACATTACTTTTGGCGGGGGTGCACCTTGTGAAAAGCTTATGAGAACTTCTTGGTGGCTCAATATACATCAGAAAAGGATTGCTAACAAATTGCCTGCAAGACAAGTATTTGATGAAACTGTTAGAAATATTGGAAATTCTATCAATAAACTACCTAAATCTCAAGTCAGATTTACTTCAAAAGATTTTACACAATTTCAAGAAACAGTTATTGTTGGTGATAAGGTCGCAATCTGTGTTTTCACAGAAAATCCATATGGTTTTTTAATACATGACAAAGTTGTAGCAGAAGGTTACAAAAAATACTTTGAAGTTCTCTGGAAGATTGCTAAGAAGTGAAAATAATCTAAACGCCTAATTTTTCTATCTCTTTTATGAGTTCTCTATCCTTATCAGTCTGTATTAATTGATCTTTGTAAACCTTAAGTAAACTAACTATAAGTGGAAGCAGAGCTATTGCGAATGCACAAGCAAAACTAGTAGCTGTTCCTGGGGCTCCCATTCCTGCTGCAATTACCCCTCCTGCCCCCATACCAAATCCAGTACCAATAGAAAAAGATGAGGCCATTGGGTCCATTACTCTTATTGCTTTACGATTACTTCTCAAAACTTCTTTAATATGGGCAAGTAATTTACCATTAGCTTTAACTTCACTTTTCCAAGCACCAATAAAGTTTTTGAAGTTGTTAGAATTTTTATTTTCTAGAAATTCAAGTTCTAATTTCATTCTTGATTCTACCTTAGATAAATCCTTTTGTGTTAACTTTAAAAAAGCAACCATATTAATAAGAAATGATTTTAATTCCCCAACAGTTAATTCAATATCTTTAAATGGAGAATCTTTAAGAAAACTTGAAATCTTAGCAGAATCTTTCATGTTAAGTCGTTTTGTGTGGCGTTGTATTTCTGATATTCCATAAGCCAAATTTGATTCTAAACCTGTTTCATCACTCTTAATAATCTTAAGTAATTTTTCTTCCCTTCTTAGGTTTGTTTCTAACTGAGAATAAAATTTTTGTTTAGATGAAATGTTACTAAAATTATGTTCAATAGATTCTAAAATATTGTGCCTTCTTTTAAGACACATTAGCCGAATCCTATAAGCTTGTAATGTTTTTTTACAAATAAATCTTAACGAGGCAACCTCTTTTTCAAAATCCATAGAAGTTACTAATAATCTTTAAGATATAAACTTTTCTATTTAACAATAAACCGTTAAAACTCCCTAAAAAAACCTAGCCAGCTTCCCATCTTCACGAGCTTTCTCAAAGGAAAAGTAGTAAATAGGTAAAGATAGAATCAAGTAAATGAACGCTATTAAGTAACTTTTCAAAATATAAACATTCTGTACAGAACCAGTAGTCATAAGTTCTCTTGCACCGGCAAAGATGTAAGTAAATGGCATGATTTTAGCTAACATCTGTAACACAAATGGAAAAAATTCTAAAGGAAAAAAAGGCGCTGACAAAAAGATTAGTAACGATATTGAAGTCCATGCTAGAAAACCATACTCGCGCCCAAGACGCATGATTAATGCGCCAACTATACCTGACAGTGCCATAGAACCCACTAGAGTTGGAATTACTAACAAAACCAAATCAATATAATTTGGAAAGACTACAAAAAAGCTTGACAAGATTATAAGTAATGTAGTTACAACTATAGAAATTATTCCTACCGAAATTAACCGCGCAAATAAATATTCAAACGAAGTCAGGCCGCTAACCAACATCTGTTTAATACTCCCGCTCCATACATCTTCCATCATCAAAATGTTAACTTCACTTTGCGCTAAATGTGCAAAACTCCAGAACATGTTAATTACCAAAATGATCATTCCTGCTTCAAACCAAAACTGTTGAGCATAAATACTGAACAGACCCCAAATTAGTACAGTGATTGTAGGAAAGTAAAAGAATTCTACAGATTTATATTTAACTCTAGTAAATATCTTAAAGTCCCGGTATACCATTGCATTAATTTTGTGCCATCTCATTTTATTACGATTTATTGATTTTTGGATTTCTTGTTTATTTCTTATTCGCAATTTTTACAAAATAATCTTCTAAACCTGGTCGTTTAGTTTCAACTTCTTGTACATCAATTTTTTGTTTATCAAGGTAAGCTAACCACTTACTTAATGATTCTCCTACTTGTAAAGTCTTTCGTAACATCTTACCTTTAATTACAAAACCTTTCTTTCTCAACAATGTTTTGTTCCGAACTTCACTTACTTTGAAATAAGCATTAAATGTTGAAAAGTGTTTAAGTTTAACTTTTTCTACAGTACCTATATCAACAATCTTTCCTTGATGGATGAAAGCAATTTGGTCAGACAATTGTTCAACTTCTGTCATATTGTGGCTCGTCAAAATTACTGTTGTTCCAGCCTTGTTAATTTTCCTAATCATTTTCCTGACACGTTGCGCCATTTCTGGGTCAAGGCCAGAAGTTGGTTCATCTAACAAGATAACTTTTGGCTGGTGCAATAAAGCTTTAGCAAAAATTAATCTGGCACGTTCGCCAGTAGACAGAACATGGAAAGATTTACCAGATATTTTTTCTAAGTCAAATTCTTTAATTAACTGTTCTCTTCTTTTAACCAAAACACTTTTCTTAACACCATACAATTTACCATAAAAGTTTAACACGTCTCTTACATGAAGTGACCAATGGACATTTGACTCGCTGCTCATGAACCCTACTTTCTCCAAAATATCTGGATAATTTCTAGCCTCCATACCAAGAATCTTTACATTTCCTTCACTAGCAGTTAAAGTGTTTGTTATAATGTTAAGTAACGTAGATTTACCTGCACCATTAGGACCGAGAATACTAAATATTTCGCCTTTCTTAATATTAAGACTTACGTCTCGTAAGGCCCAGAATTGGCCTTTTTTACTCTTAAAGTATTTACTGACCCCAGATATCTCTACTGCATTCATATATACAAAGAAACTGTAAAGGTATTAAAGCTTTACTGATATTATGATAAATATGTTCTACAAGATAATCTGTTAAAAATAATAAAAGAATTAAAAATTTACTCAACAATAACTAAGCTATGCATTTCTGGCTGGAACATGCTAAAGTAAGGATAAATTCCCCCTTCATTAAAAGTGTAAGTCACACTTGCCCCGGGCAGCAATTCTTCGCTAAAATCACCATTTTCTAAAGTTACTGTGTAAGTTTCATCGCCGGCATTGTTCCATTCAATAGTTCCACCAACCCTTACTTCAACATCAGTTGGTTTAAACTGACCATTTTCAATGATTACTGTGTTTATAGAAGGGGAATTAGATTCTGTTTCAACCTCTTCTTCAATATCTTCAGCCAAGTCGCTTGAACTAACTTCAACATTATCTTCTGAAATGTCATCAACTTTACCACAAGATACTAGAACTAAAGTTATCATAATCACAAGAACAAAAATTGACAATATTTTAAATTTCATTTTAAAAAATAAAAAGTTAAAAAAAGAAAAAAATTAAATTTTTAACTTTGCGCCAAAATGGCCGATTACTGGCAATGCCTTTTCCTTACCTTGTAAAGAGTAAACAATTCCGATTAACCAGAAGATTAATGGAATTAAACTTATTAAGGTAGGGATTAACATTAATGGTGCTGCCATTCCCATAGTAGCAACAACAATCATTCCCAAAATAACTCCGATTATTGCATTGATTATTCCAATAACAATACTAAATATAATTAATACTAGAGATTGTTGTACATGAAACTTAACAAACCCATTCTTTTTCATTTTTTCATCTACAAAGTACCAAATGATACCGATTAATAAGTAAGATAGAAATGCACAAATCTTACCATCTTCAACTTCTTTTTTAGTAGCCATAAAATATTTCACCTCGTTTTTTAGTATGATTTTAGCTAAAACTTGCTTAGCTAGTATATTATTATTATTTCTTTCTTATTAATAAGGTTTTCCAATCTGAACGATGATTTTTGTAGAAAAAGGTTAATGCTACTAGTACCATTACCAAACTGAACCACTGTCCTAACGAAAATCCCCAGTATAATATGTCTTCACGATAGAAATCTACAATTATCCGGCCTAACCCTTCCCAGAAAACCATGTTCCAGAAAATGAACCCTGGCTGGAAATTCTTCCTAAACTTATGAAAACTTAACCAAACTAAACCAAAAAATACGATAAAACGTTTACCTGCAGCATACAAAGTGCTAGGATGTCTACAATCTGAATAGCCAGGAAATTGCACACAACAAGATAAGTCTGTAACCCGACCCACAAGTTCGCCATTAACAAAATTAGCGACCCTACCTAATGCTAAAGCTAACATTGTTGGTACTGACATTAGGTCTGCCATGTGGTAAAAATTGATTTTTTTAACTTTACAATAAATTATCGCGGCAACAATAATCCCCGCTAACCCGCCATGAAAACTCATCCCACCATGCCAAAACATGAATATTTCTAATGGATTTGATAAATAAGTGCTAGGTTCCCAGAAAATCATGAATAATCTAGATCCAATTACTACACCCAACATTAAGTAGAAAACAAAATCCCAAACATCATCTTTACTTAACTCTAGTTCGCCTTTCTTACGCCAGTATTGTAACCATGCAATTGCTAAGAAAAAGCCTAACAAATACACTAAACCATAATAACGTATTTCTAAACTGCCAACATGCAATAAAGTTGGATTAAGGTTATGTACCCACATATTAACACCTAAATTAAGAAGAAGGTTTATATAATTTGTTATATGAAATAACATTATGCCAAGTTTTTGGAGACACGTAAATACTGTAATTCAGAAATCTGAACTAATCATAGAAGTGTTAGATTCTAGAAACGTTGAAGATAGTCGTAACTTGGAAATTGAAGCTAAAGTTAATAACGCTGGCAAAAAACTGTTGTTTGTAATTAACAAATGTGATTTGGTTAACGTTACAGAATTAGAGAAGTATAAGAAAAAACTTAACCCTATTGTGTTTATTTCTAGTAAAGATAAGCTTGGTACAACCATTCTAAAAAAGAAAATTCTTGAAATCTCGCGTGGTAAAGAAATTATTGTTGGCGTCTTAGGTTATCCAAATGTAGGTAAATCCTCGTTAATTAACGCTTTATCTGGCCGAGGTGCAGCTAGAACTTCTTCAAGGAGCGGGTATACTCGTGGATTACAAAAAGTTAAAGTTGATAATAAAATTATGGTGTTAGACACGCCAGGCGTTTTACCATACAGAGAAAAAGATGAAACTAAACATGCCAAAATGTCAGCAATAGATTATTCTCAAGTGAAAGATCCTGAATATGTGGCATTAAATTTCATTGAAGAAAATAAAGATTTGGTCAAGAACCATTATAAGTTAAAAAAAACTGAAAATGATGAACTTTTAGAAGAGTTAGCATTTAGGTTAGGTCGACTAGTGAAAGGTGGTAAGCCAGACTTAGAATCAACTTCTCGGGCATTGCTTAAAGACTGGCAAAAGGGCAAGATTAAATAAGAATTATTATGTTAAAATTTTCTTTATTCCTTATTTTTTTTGTACATAACTTTCATCAAACAATTTAACCAACTTTTCTGCAGTGATTTTTCCTATGCCTTTAAGTTCTTTAATATCATCTTCAGAAGCGTTAACCAAGTTCTTGATAGATCCAAAATGTTCTAACAAAGTTCGTGCTGTTCCCAACCCAATACCTGGCAAAGCTGATACGAGATACTCTTGTTGCTCTTTCATTGACATTGGTTTATTGGTATGTAACGATAATTCTTTACTATCACTGTGCTGTTCACGTTTAGCCATGACCGCTAGTAATGCTGCAGTATCTACTGGATCTTTAGTGTACATTATTGGAACGCCAAAACCTAACACAATTGAAGAAAGAGCGCCCCGGATCGCGTTTGGATGAACATTTCTTGCAGCATAAATATCTCCTTCCCCTTCAATAATAAGTATAGAACGCGCGAAATTTTGTTTAAGTTCTTTTACTTGTTCAATTAACCTTCCATCAACTAAAGAATTTACAAAATCTGGTACTTTTTTCATTTCAACTGCAACTTTACCTGAAATAATGTAATCTGCGTGAGTTAATTGGGTGGTCCTTACAGAAATGTTTAAGTTAATTAATTCTTTTACAACTTTATTATCCTTTTCACGATGGTCTGCTAGAATAGCGATTGGCTGATCTACAACATTTTGTAAATCTTGTACTTCTGGAACATAATCGTTAAGACTTTTATTATCTTTCTTACTTTGCTCAATCTTTGCTTCTTTGTTATTACTTTCCTTGACTAACATTTTTTCTGCAGAAGCGAATGTTGAATCTAAATTCTTTACGCTACGTTTCAATTGTTCCAATGTCTTGTACATGTTTTTCTCTTTGTAATGTGCTGCCCAACGGTATGCTTCATCGCGCGTACCTTTCATATACATTACCATCACTTCGCCTTCTTCTAATCGGCCAGTTCGACCACGACGTTGAATGTTACGTATTGCGCTAGCAGTAGGTTCATAAAAAATAACTTTATCAACCTTAGGTATGTCTAACCCTTCTTCTGCAACTGAAGTAGCAACTAAAACATTAAATTCTCCAATACGGAACCTATCCAGAACTTCTTTCTGTTTTTTTTGGGTAAGGCCAATACCATTCTTTTTCGCTTGACCAACAAACAGCTCATGTTTTACTGCCAAACTTTCTAAATGTTTACAAACTTCTTGTGCAGAATCTCGATAGTTAGTAAATATTATCAATTTTATGTTATTGTTTTTGTTCAACTCTCCCATAACTGTTTCGTTAAGAAGTTTTAGTTTAGGATATTCCACTTTCCTTTTAACTGCACTTTGGCACAAAATGTATGCATTACGAAAGTTAAGGTCTCTTACCAAATTCTTAACCGCTTTAATTTTAGTGTGTGCAGATTCTTGCCAAAGGCGGTCAAGGTAAGAATGTAATGGTTGAATGCCTTGACATTCTAACAGTTCTAAAGCATGTTCAACCTTTAACGCTTCTGCAATTAATGATAAAGATTTCATTAGATCAAAGTCGGTTCCTTCTTTTGCCAATTTGTGTTGTAACATCCCTTGCAATTTCAGAATTTGTCCCTTGTTAAGATTAGAATTAGTTATGTAACCAAACGATTTTATTGCTGTTAACTTCTTTTTTACAGTAGTTTTAAGTTCAGAATGTAACTTTTTTAACTCTTCAGGAAATTTTAGTTCCATCCAATTAATTTTTGTTTCCTTCACATAAGGTTTAACATCAGGATCTTTTTCAGTTCTAACTTCTACTTTTTCTATTCTTAGATTGTCACAAATTTCTTTAATTTTATCCAACGTTGCGCCAGGTGAAGCGGTTAATGCGAGAATTAGTTGATTTTTTGCCAATTTATCGTACTGTTCTGCTAGCCAAACATAACTGTAATCTCCAACTGCGTGGTGGGCTTCATCAACAATAAGTAAACTAACATCTTGGAAATTTATCCTTCTGTTAATCAAATCATTTTCTAACCCTTGTGGCGTGCTTACAATAATTTTAGCATCTTGCCACAAATCTGCTCGTTTCTTAGGGCTTACTGAACCAGTAAACAAGACAATCTTTTCTGATTCAATGTTAAGAACCTCCCGGTAAGTTTTCAGATGTTGTTCACATAATGGTTTAGTTGGTGCCAGTAGAAGAATTTTACTTTCTGGATATTTAGTTAAACGTTGTACAGTTAGAAGGAATGCTAAAGCTGTTTTACCTAACCCGGTAGGAAGTACTGCCAAAGTATTATTATTTACGGCAGTACCAAGAATAGTTTGCTGGTATAACCTGGGCTTGAAATTTTTTAGCATTTATGATTGGGTGTTTTTTTCCTTTATATATTATTTGTATACTTGACTAGTGGGTATTATGCTGAAATTGGTTCAGAAATCCCATAAATTTTATATAACAAGATATTCTTCTAATTAACATGGGTAGACACTTTCAGCGAAAAGCAATTAAGTTAGAAACAATAAAAAGGGCAATTGGACTAATTTCTGAACTTGACAAAGAAGAACGTGAAATTATCAGAGATATTCCTGATCATTCTAGAAGAAGAAAGTTACATCATAATAAGTTAGAGATACTAAGCAAATTGCTAAATAAATCAATTCAAGGTAAAAGATGGGTTAATAAAAAAAGAATATTCTCTCTAACGGAAGAATTGCTCAAAGAAATTAATGTTAAGAAGGGCATTGTAACTGATAAAGTTTATCAAAAAACAGGTTTCTTTAATTTAATGAAAAGATCAAAACAATTAAGTTTTGATTTTATCGGAAAGACCCAAGAAGATGAGAAGAAAGAGATTAAAATTAGTTTCCAATTGTATGATGAACTTAATAGAGATTTAAGAAAAATTGAAAGAGTAAAAGATTTACCTAAAAATACTAGGAAAAAAGTTCAAGAATTAAAAAACACTTTTTTCAGAACAAGGCATAATGAATCATTGATATATCAAATTGATGAACATATCAACAACCTATTAGGATTATTTAAGGAACTTAATGATCTCCAGAAACAAATTACAACAAAAGAGAGGAATATTTTACAAGAATTGAAAAGCGAGCGAGAAACAACGTTCATTAAAAAGATTATCACTGATTTAATAAACATTGATTCACAAATTAAAGATTTGATTTCATTTTCTAAAAGATTACAAAAAAGGATTAAACAAGAATTTTATATGCCTTTTCAAAACTTTCATGATGAAAAATTATCTATGGAAGAAAGTTTAATAGCAATAACTAAGCAAAGAAAAATTAGTCTTAAAGATGTTGAATTAGATTATAGAACAATGGTGTCTGCTGACGAAGTTTTTTTAGAATACTTTGACACTTTGAGGGATTTTGGGCCTGAGCTTGTTGAAGCCGAAGTTTTTGAATTTATTAAAAGAGAGAAAGAAAAGATTAAAAGGAAAATAGGGGTAGAAAGATCACAAGCACGAACAAAAATTTTATCTTTACAAGTTGATGATCTTACTGGCGCACTTACTAGAAGACCTTTATTAAAAGAATTCAACCTTTTAGTAGAATCATATAAGAGGTCTTTAGAAAGAGGTCTGCCAAAACCATTTTCAATATTAATCATGGACATTGACAAATTCAAAAGTATTAATGATACATATGGTCATGCTGCAGGAGACAATGTTTTAAAATTTTTTGCTAATACTGTAAAAAAAAGTATTCGATCATCAATAGACATTTTTCGATCTACAGACAAACTGTTTCGGTTTGGAGGCGAGGAATTTATTGTAACATTACCTGGTGAAAGTAAGGCGGGTGCTTTAGTTGTCGCAGAAAGAATTAGAGCAGCCGTTCTAGAAAAAGCAGGTAAGAAAGTAAATGGAAATCCAGAATATTTTAACCAGGAACTACAGATGCCAATTACGGTGAGCATTGGTGTTGCCACATATCCGGATGACTGCAGTATTAATTGTACATTGAAAGAACTTATTGAAATTTCCGACGCGGCACTTTATGTTGCTAAAAAAACTGGAAGAAATAAGGTTATCAGCGCTTCTAAGCAAAAATCTGCGTAACATTTAAATAACATTTACTTCTAAAGAGTAGTATTATGGGGTTTTTAACATGAGTTCAGGTATTGGGAGTCATATAGAAAATTTTGATTTAGAGATGGGAGAAAGAGTTAACCTTAGTCTTATTGCTGAAGAATCTATATATCAACCAAGTATAAAAGGATTAAAATATTTTAATTTTAAGTTATCAGTTTCTAAAGAAAATGGAGAGGAATATAGGCCCCTTCTTGCTACAGTTACCAGCGCCCAAGAAGTTAAAACATTATATGGTGAAAGAAATGAAAATCTTTCTCAATTGGTTGAAGCATTACAAGACCAACAAATTTTGCCAAAAGGAAAAAGTAAATTATTAGAACCTTTCTGTGAAACTCCCCAATTAAGGTTAGAAGAAAGTATGTCCACAGACAGCGCCCTTTACATTTTCAGTGGCCTAGTTGAGTATGTTAGAGCAATTAAAGAAATAATTTCTGATGATCAAGGAGATTATAAGTTAAATATTGCTGGTAAAAAAATTGATGATAATTTCTTTGAAGCAGTAGAAGGTTGCCAATTAGTTACATTCCAAGGTTACAAAGACCGTACCATGGATGATAGAGAATTGTTAAGAAGTGCTTGAAGTTAAATAGTTTCTAAAAAAATATCACTTTTATTACTAATAAAAACATTGCTAATGTTATGAAAAATTCTAACCAACTGCCAACTTTCAAAGGCCCTTTCAATTTAAAGTTAAATGGCCAGAATACTCTAACGCCTTGCCTACTAAGTCCATCTCCAATGATATGTGAAATGTATCCTAACAATATCGCGTAAGCATAATAGTTTGAAGATACAAATTTGATTAATAATGCTACTAAGATAAAAAAGAACAACGAGTGTAAAAAACCGCGATGTGAAAAGATTTTTCCAGTAATAATGCCGATGAACCCAAACCATTTGTTTATTGTACTATCTGGTTCGTCAATGTCTGGTAACAAGGCACCTAACAAGACTAATAAGAAAAAGATAAGTTCGTTACCACCAGAAATAAAATTTCTTGATACCAAGAATATAATCAATCCTAACAATAAATGGCCATGAAATAACATAGAAAGAAATAAAAAACAAAGAGTATAAAAAACTAGCTATTTTCTTTTTCTAACTTGGCAGCTTCTTTTTCTGGATCAGCTTTTTCCACCATCTGGACACTAAATTCTAACCTGTCAAACATTTCGTTACGTTTTACCCGGCCCATTAAACAAAACTGTTCGCCAAGAAGATCGTTTTTAACATTTTCAAACTGGTTCATATCTTCCTTATACTGTGCCAAATCTTCATCGCTCTTAACTAAAAGTTTGTTAGTTTGATTTTTCCAGAAAACTGATCGGATATTACCCGTACCATCATCAAAGATCAAATTTAGTACGTAAGATAATGCTGGAGTTACAGTACCATGTTCTGCGCAAGTGTAAACACCTTCATTTTCAGCTAAACGTTTACTACAAGTTGGACATTGGTAAAAGAATCTTGGATCAAATACTTGAGTTATAGTACCATACAATTCTACAAACTCTTCACCACCTTGCAACTTTTCTATTGTATTACGTTTAAACTTATTCTCTTGTTTAATTACATTAATTTGGACATCTGAAGGGTTAATTTCCAAATCTGCACCCCTGCCTAGATGAATTTCTTTTTGACCATTAAGCCCTTCCTTTACATAAGCATCTTTTATTGAAAGAATGTCTCCTTCCTTTACACTTGCTACCTGGTCAACTTGATCATTCCAAAGAACTATCCTTACAGTATCTGTTTCATCACCAGTAAATATAGCACATAACTTGCCGCTACGGTCACCCTTATTAAACTCCTTAACATCATATTTCTGGATAACCTTGACTACAGTTTCCACATTACGCATCCCAGCATAAATTTCTTTAACTTTCAACATTTTTTGATCTGATTGAAAAACTTCAATGTTAAGTTCGTTAGCTATGATGTGCGCTGCACCTTCTTCACTGATTAAACCGGAAAGTTCGTTAATTTTAGCTTTAATTTTAGTGTCTAAATCTTCTTGAGAAATCTTACCACTCTCTACAATTTTATTTTTTAATTCTTCTATCGGAACCTTATACATAAAATACCACCCCAAAAGTAAAGTAAGTAACAACCTGCTTTGTTTATAAGAATTTTGCTCATGAAAGATATAATTTGGTATGATTTATCTGTTTTTAATGTATATTGTTTAGTTTAATTGTATAAACTGAGTAACTTCAGACTCTTGATTATTATATTCTACAGTTACAGTAAAGAAGTAATCATCATCAGAATATTGGTCTGCTGGTAAAACATAAGCATATTCATAAGAATATGTAGGACAATAGTAAAATTGTGATAATTCTTTTGTACTTGGACAAGATTCTTCTAAATTGATAATATCTATCTCAATATTGTCAAAAGTGTTGCTGTTAAGCAAATAATAACTTTCTAAATCTTCAACACTACCACTATAACTTTCAGCATTATAATAATCTGTAACATAAACATTATACTTGTCTGCTAAACTATCTCCATTGAAATAAATAAAGTATGCATCAAGAGTACCATCATAATCAACATCAATTTCTTCTATTGGTAGTGCCATAGTGGGATAAAAGTCTAAAGCTAACAAATATTGTACAGGAATTAAAGTGCCATCAAGGAAAAATAATTGGGCGTTATTTGGGCTATTAATACAAAATTTAACTTTACGATCAGAATTTTCATAATCATCTTTATCACAATCAGTAAATTTCCAATAATCTTTCCGGTTTTTCTCTAAACAATCTTCTAAATCTTGAGCATTCCGACATAAGTTAAGTAAAATAAAAGTGTCTGTTTGTAAAGTTTCATATTCTGCAAATTGATAGTTTATATCTGTTCTAAAAGCGATAGGAACTTCATATTTGGTCTTTGTTGACAGAACATCAGGGTTACTTACAATAGTCATCTTTTCAAAGATGTTACTATCCCAACTATTAGATTCCCAGACCGAATCTTCACAAACATTAACGTTCCAGACACAACCATACTTACAAGGGTCTAAGGTACAGTAATATTGGGTATTGTAATTCGTGCAAGATTCTGCTGAATCACATTCATCACAGTTAGAAAATTGATCTTCATTATAAAATGAAGTTAAACAATTCAAATTACAAGGATCTAAATCGCAGGAAAATTGATCTGTATACAGTAAATTGCAAGTATCCTCTTCTGTACACTGGTGACATACATCCAATTCCCCTGAATCATGTAATACCGGGAAAGCGTCGCCAGGTTCTAAACAAGAAAGATATTCAAAACTAAATTCTTCCAAGACATTATCTTGAAGTTCGCCATGGATACTTATATCTAAAGGTTCTTCTGATTCACCAATAAATTCTTCGCCTTCATAAGTGAAAGTAAAATTATCTAAACCAAAATATGTTGGAAATGTTTTGTTAAGACTTTCTTCAATATTCGGAAAACAGAAGGTACTTTCCTTGTTCCAAAGTTGGTAATTGTCGTACGTGCCACATACAGAATTGTGTATATTTGAATAACCGCCATTTTCTGCTAAATTTAAAGCAGTTCTTAACGCTGCGTCTTGTGCTTCAATTTCGTAAGCTAACAACTTATTTTCTGCTTCAACGACATAATTTTCGATAAAATCTAGTTGCCATTCACCTTTAATTTTGACCTTTGTATCAACATCTGAAATTAAGAGAAAGAAAATGCCTAAAGCAGCAATAAATGCGAAAAAGATCAAATGGAATATCACTGCTTTTTTATTTAACATTTTTTAGTATTTATTAGTTTTTTTAATAAGTTCAACTGTACATAACTACAGTAACTTCAGGTATTTCTTGGCTAGTTGGATTAGGTAAGTGCAAATGAGTTTCTGTTAACTCTGTAAAACCATCAATATTTTCCCATAAGTAAATATTATTGCCTTTAGACAAATATTCATTTTTATCGTAAATTACAATTTTACTATTTAATTCGCTGTTTGTAAAGTACTCTTTAGTACTAGTTTCTACAACAGTTTGATCGTCAGTGTTAACTGCTAACAAAATTGCTTCTTTCATAGTAATTTTCTGGCCACTAATTTCTATTGGTTGAGATAAATAATTTAGTATTAATGTTTGATGATATGCAGTATTTATTTGGTCAATACTGGCATCTGTTTTACTTGTAGCATTCATAATAAGTACTGATGATAAGAATAAAACTCCTAAAAAAAGACCCACTACCAGAAAAGATATATCAAAAAGATCATCTAACATCGCTTTTTTTGATCTTCTAAACATTTTCTATATTTTCTCCTGCACGTAAATAATTAACGTTGTTGGGGTTAATGTATGTCCATTTCGCACAATTACTTCTTTATAGATTGTAAAATCAACATAATTGAAATAATTGTTTGTTCTTAACATTATCTCTTCTCCTTCATCATTTAAAGGGTTTAATGATTCTAAATTAAATCCAAAATTGTAAGTTTCATAACCTTTATCTTCTTCAGGAAAGTAACATTTATCAAGATTATCTTGAGTATATTTTTCTAAGTCTATTGTTCCAAGATAAACCCTACTTGTAACTTCGTCTTGGTAAGCAAAACATTCAGGATTATTAATAAAACGTAAAATTATAACTTCTGCTTCTAATTCGGGAGAATTATAAACTAACTTACCTTGATAAATTGTAAAAATAAACACTAAAGCAATTACTGCCATAACCGAAACTACTGAAGCGATAGTCCAATAAATAGACTTTCTAGCAATACCAAATCCTTCTCCTTTTTTGTTGAAAGTTGTTTTTTTTATTGACATTCTTCTAAAAACAAGTCCCTTGAGCTTTTCTTTAAGCATAATTTTTCCTTCTCAACCAATGAACCTACCGCACTATACCCTTCAGGTAAAACAAAAAATCTTGTAATCTGCTGATTTTCACCATCTCCCTCAATATAAACTTTAACTGAATCTTGGTACAAGAATATTTTATATTCAGAAACGTCTCCAGGATATTCTACAAAGGCATCTGCAGGACTGGCAACGAGGGTGTTTACCATCATTTGGATATCGCTAGCTAGATTTATCTTGTTAACAGTTTTTGAGCTACCATACACATTAGCTATGCTGATAGTAGAATAAACTACAAATACTACAATGATAATTTCTATAATCATGAAAACTATACTGAAGCCTTTTTTATTCATCGTACAATTCCCCTTGCAATTGTACCTCTCCAGCCTCAGATTTATTCATATAAAAAGTATTTCTCCTATAAAGTTCATAATAACTACTAGCATCTAAAGTACTCTTAGCAAAATTCCTTTCAATTATAAATCCATTTTCGCATTCATAAGATTTTGCTTCGTGAAGTTCTCCTAATGTACAAGAATTTAATGTTAAATTAAAATCTAAATTTTTACAAATTTGCTTGCCACCAGAAATAATAAAATCATCTTTTAAAGTGCCAGTTTCAAAATTAGCACTTTGAAATAAACAAATACAGTTTTTATCTGAACTACAATCAGAAGGTTTCAAAAAAGTCATAGTATTATCAGTTTGCCAAATATCTGCATCAACATTAACAACAACGTTGTCATTACCTTTCTCAAAATAAACAATAACTGTTTCTTTGTCCATGATTAAAAGAACACTTTTCTGTTCACCTATTCTGGAATCTTCGTTAAAATTTTTAATGGAAGGATATACTACATCTATGAAATTTTCTTCTGCTTGAGAACTTAACCTAAACATCTTAGAACCAATTGCGCAGGCAGGTGCAAAGATAATTATAGATAACAAAACTGTAGTTAAAAATTTTAACATTATTGCTTTCTTATTAACCATTTTTTTAATTTAAAATTATTTATACTTCGCAGTTCCCTTCATTACCTTTCTTTTTATCTTCTTGAATCTGCTCATCAGTATAACTGCTTGGACAACCATTATCTTCTAATGATCCGTATGTGCAAGGACAGTCATCTTGAAAATCTTTTAAACTATCACTATCATAATCTGCAGTTAAAGCATTTTGGTTATCAGAAAGATTGCTTCCAAGATCAAAAATCATTGGGAAAAAGATAGCAATTGAGATTAATAAAACTGCCACTACAAGGAGTATTGCTGCTAATTTGCTCATTGCAAATTCTCCTTTTCTGTTTAACATCATTTTAATAGTCCTCTTTTTATTCGCCTGCTAGGTCTCCTTGGAAACATTGTTCTTGAGCAGATTCTAAAGTGTCAATAATTATCATGCTTGTATCTCGTTCATTTTGATATAATTCTTCTTTAGCTAATTCTATACTGGCTTCATGCACTCCCGATACAACAGAAATTCCCCCAATGCCTAAAGCAGCACCTCCAACACCTATAAGAGCTAGACCAACACCCGCCGCAGTTCCACACACAGGAGTTGCAAGACCTACAGACCCAGCAAAACAAACACCACCCACTATAATCAAACCAACCCCGGCTTGAGCTGCCACAAAACCACCAACAGTTTTTATATAGCTTTTCCATAAAGCTGAATCTTCTGGCGCATTCTTAACCAAATAACTTACCGCATAAACATTATTAGGTTCTATGTCAGTAAGTATTGCAACCCTACCTGGGCCACCATAAGACTGAATATACTCTAAATAAGTAATATTAGAATAAATGCGATGAGAAGTGTTATGTTGTACATTCAACAGGTCAGTCGAGGGGATAAGATTATTTTCCCCAATCTCATCTTCATCTATCATAACTGTGTAACACATGAAACAATCATTTTCTAATTTATCATTACTAAAGAAACCCCACATTAGTTCAGTATCAACATCACGTAACAATTCTTCATACCTGCCTTCGCCAAACATCCACCAGCACTTGCTTGATAAATAGGCAAATTCTTCTGAAATTTCTTCTTCAGTACCCGAGAGTTTTTTTTCTAAGGTCTGGCACATTGGGGGGACCATTTTTAATTCAGTATTACTACCCGCTACCCAATCCATACTTATCATAGTGTTAGCACGTAACGCTAAACTTTGTTGACATAACACTTCTGCTTCAGCACCTTCAGCCTTTTCCATAAAACGCATTACTGAGCCACTGATGAGAACAAAAGCTATTAAAGTAAGTGTAGAACTAACTATAAAAGTGGCAGCAAGCCCTTTTTTTCCTCTTATGTTAAACCATTTATTCATTTTTAATTACAAAGATTGTTTAAAGCAGCCTTTTTTGGAATAGAATCTTCCTCTTTTGATGTAAACCATTCATCTGCCATACCATTATCGTTGGCATTTACATGGTCATTTGTTGGAAAAAAGCAAATATGGCCCTCAGTGGGTTTGAATAACCATCCTTCACTTTCAAAATTGTTACCTTGATCTTTTATAACTGGTTCTCCCCCAGAATCAAATACACGAATCACATTACCATTTTTACCTTCGTCTTTAGTATAATAAATATTTATACCAGTTACAGGATAGTAATAAGGTACTTTTATTTCTTTACTATCAACATAATGATCATAAAAATTGTCTGCTATACCATTCGGACCGGCAATGACACACAATTGCATTCCTGGAAAAGATATAGATAAACTAGTATCAAACTGTTTACCGCCAGCACCACCAGACACCATCAGATCCACGCTAGAGCTAGTTTGAGTAAAAGTTAAAGTTGCTCCACCTTCGCCCAACTCTGAAAAGTCGCCAAAATTTTCAAAACAACCAGTGTTGGTACTATCTAACATTTTCCATATAGTTTGATTTAAACTTAAAATTTGATCACGATGTTCAGCAGTTACAGAAGTGTCTGAAGATAATTGATCCATTCCAATACCAAACGTTGGTAAGAATTGCTTTACCCAGTCTATTGTTTCAAAAACAGAATCTTTAACATCTCCCATTAAACCATCTCCACTAAAAAAAATAGAAATTATAATTAACATCAATGCTACTAAAATTACAAGCTCCCCTAGTTTTTTTCCTTCCATTTAACCAAATATTCCAAGTAACATATCTAATAATGTGTTAGACTCGTTTCTTAAAAGCAAATAAAACATACCTACAACAAATAAAGTAATTGCTAAAATTATTAATATGACAATTAGTCTAGATTCCATACCTTTCCGATTAAACTTGACTAATTTCATTTTCAATCATGGGCTGAATATAGCAAACTTTGATCTAAGCGCTAAAATAACTGCAAAAAAAAGTAGTAAAGCCAGTAAAATACTTACTATCATCTGTACAGTTAGTTTACCTTCAGCTTTCTTGTTCATTGGATAAGCACCTTAAATTAGTTACAGTAAGAACCCGTACCATAAGTAACACAAGATTCTCCAGAACCACAATCATCAACATTATTGCATGATTTTGCAGCGCCGACACAACAAACATTGTTATCAGTACATTCAAAAGCAGTAGTTTTCAGAGTGTTTTTTGGACAATTTGACTCTGAAGATATACAAACACCGCTCTTGCTTTCACATCCAGATAAACCACCTTCTAACTTGCTAGTTTTACCAGTAAACATGATCATGAGAACAATCATTACCACTAAAGCTATTACTGCAGCAATGATTATCCAGAACATGTTAGACTGAGCTTTTTTATTTAGATCTATTAACATCTATTTTACCTCTTTTCCCCAGCCAAGTATTAGTTCCATGAACAGCCAGTAGATTCACAGTTAGTTTGGTCGACACCAATAGATTTACACCTACTGATTTCACTGTCTAAATTATCATATGCTTCATCTTCAGCTGCTTGCCTTGCCACAGAATCTTCCATATTTGCTGCTGATGCATAAGCGTTTTTAAATGCAGACTCTGAACTGGTACTAGGATGACAATCCCCATAAAAAATCTTTAGTTTCATTAAATCTCCAGAACCAGACTCGTTCACATCATCACCAAATACAGCCATTCTTCCCATGAACACAACAGTTAATATAACTAAAACAATAATCGCTAAAACTGCTACTATAATTACAGTTAAAGAAAGACCTTGCCCTTTTTTTGAATTAAGGATATCCATAATTTTTTCACCTCTAATTTTTATTAAATTTAATTTAACATTATTTTATCAGCTTATTAAAGAATATACATATATAAAGGTTACGTAAGTTTCAAAGCTATGTTAAAGTTTAATCGCAAAGATAAAGTGTGTTTTCTACTAATCCTGCATCTTTTACATAAATCGGAAATAGACCAGAACTGTCTCTTTCCTTAGCAGTAGCACAACCACCATTATCTACTTCTACTACCACATCCCCAGTTTCACCAGTTACAAAAACTGTTCTAAATTGATAATCTTTGTTCCATACTCCAAGAGTTTCATTTAACATTAAAAGAACCACATCTTGCATAAACTCACAAGAATGTTTCTCCTCACCAGCATTATAAGCAGCATAACTTTCTGCACACGAAAATTCTGAAGTTGCACCATGCCAATTCTTAGCACAATCATCAATCAATTCTTTACCAATACTAAGTGTTTCAGGGTCGGGACCACCCTGATAACATGCAACTTCAGTTTTCATAATTGAACTCATGGTGCTATACGCCAAACCTTTTCTAGTAAATATCTTTTTTTCGGGCTTGTCGTTAATGGCGAACTGGGCCATAAAAAGCATACCTAAACTAATTAAAACTACAATAATCACTAGACCTATCATTTCTGCTTGAGCTTTTTTACTGATTTTAAATTTAAATTTCATGAATAAACCTCAACAACTAAATATCCAAAGCCATATGTACTGTCGTGACCAGTCAGATCGCCGAAAAAGTTCATTTCATCACGTAAAGTTACTACAAAAAAAGTAGGTTCTTTAAATTCCCAATCAGGAACTTCGTCACCAGCATCATTAATTTTTGTTTTTTCGTGATCATATACTACCCAGTTATAATTTGTTGGATATACCATCTCCACATATATCCTAGAATATGAAAAAATGTTAAAATAGTATTCATTTGAATATTTTGACATCACACTATTTAATCCTTCTAACTTTGAAATGTCAATACAATTGTCTTCAGCTTCTGCTCCGGACCTACTACATTGTAATTCTGGTAAAAATAAAGCAATTAATGTGGAATCCATTGCCCGGGTAGCAACCAATTCTTCTTGTTTTTCTTGGAAAGAAATTTGCTGATATTTGAAGTAAAAGATCATGCCAAACACAACCAAAATGAAAAATATAAACAGGACACCAATAGTTTCCATCATCTGCATTTGCCCTTTCTTTTTTCGTAACAGCATTTTTTTTATTTTTAGTTTAGTATAAAGTAACACAATTATTATTATACAAGTTTTCATTTAACTCTTTTACAAGAATTGCTGCACCTTCAATATTTGTGCAACCGGCACTTAAATAACCAGCAACGTCGCTGACACAAGTTTTTGCTTCTGCGTGTAAATTTTCTACTGAGTTATCACCTTCTAAAAAAATTCTACAATCCTGGTTGGCCAAATCATGCACACCATTTTCTGTGTAATATTCTTTTAACTGTTCAAACTTATCTAAATAAACATCAGAAACAATTTCAAGACGTTTAAACGCTTTCATCATGTTACACATGTACTCATCAGCACCGCCAGCAAATATTGTACCATATTTGGCTGCGTCACGTTCTTCAGGGTCAAGAGAAAAAATATGTATGGCGCCCCATACATTTTCTATTTGAAAATCGTTTTCTTCACGATAATAATAATTAACTGTACCATCTGCCATGAAACTTACTGCAGATACTTGATCTTCACTTAACTCTTCTAACAAAGGAGGGATTGGACCACCATCAGTAATAGTATCAAATACTGGAAGATAATCAAAATCAACAATCCTTATGTGATAATTGCTACCCACTTCCATTTCATCAAAACTTTCTACAAATTCAAAATTAAGATCGTCAGTAATATTTTGAAGTTCTGTAAGAAAAGAATCAGTAGAACTTGGATCTGCCAACACATAATATTTAGTATTACTAGATGTTAACATTAATAGATCAATTACTTTAAATGGTAGTTCATAAGGTAAACTCCATACAACAATTTCTGGTGCGCTTACTTTTTTTGGAGCAAAAATAGCTTCGATAGGTGTTTCTACAGTAGCACTAGTAGTATCCAACCCATATCCGGAAAAAATATTTTTAAAAGAACCACCATCAATTTCACAATCAAAATTAATTGTATAATCTACCAAACCACTAGTATCTATAAAATTCTTAGTTTGTTCAGAGACTGTAGCTGCAGTAATTATCGACTCTAAAATTCTAGTGATATCATAACTTAACTTTTGTTCTGAAGATGCTTTTTGTTTAACCACAAGCCCTACAAAAAATAGTAAAATAATACCACCAGCTATCAAAACGTAAATCCAGTTGAAAGTCATAGTCATTTGACCATTCTTACCGCGATTCTTGAAAATATCAGTCATTTTATAAAAACCTAAAAAATTAATTATATTCTGTCACAAACTAGTCATAAAGTGGCGTGCTTAGCATAGTTTCTGAACCCATCCCTTCTAACCTCAAAGTGAAATGTCCTTTCGAAATGTTTAAACATAGGAAATCTTGATCTCCCTCAATTTCTAAACGATAAACTTTTAATGTAACAGGAGCACTAGGTTGAAGGAAAACATTTTCATCTACAGCAGAATATCCTTTCTCTGTATCTGCTAAATTTGCAGCTTGGGCTGTTGCCCACATATCACAAGCTATCGGGTCATAACCACAAAGGCCAGAATTATAATCCGCATCCAAATCTACAAAACAAATTTGTTCATATCCTATGGGTAAAGTATATTCTTCTTGACGCACTGCACCATATTCAGTATAAATTCTTTTAATACTATTTTCTAAATCTGTTTTAAATTGATAAAATTCTACCTGTTCACCTTTATCTAAGAAATCATTTACCATTTTGTAACCAAAAATGATTATAAAAGCAAAAACAATTGCGGTAACCATAAAAATAAAGACTTGTTGGATACCCATTGCTTTCTTTCCAATTTTAATTTCTACCACTTTAACCCCCTGATTTTCTCTTATCACTTAAAGATTTAAGTTTCTTAAAAATGTCTTGTGCATCAGATTTGTTCACTACTTCTTTTATATCATTATGTTTAGCATCTTTACTTATCTGGTCTAACTTTGAAAATAAGTTTTTCTCTTCTGGACGAAGACCTTTCTTAATAGTTTTACGATTATCTTGATAACGTTGTACCATATCACCCATCTTTTCATGGTCTGACTTATTACTTGACAAGATATCATTAAAGTGAGGTATTTCTTTACTTTGTGAACTGAATTCTGAAAATAATTTATGTCTTTGTAAATTTTTAACTTTCTTTTTCCGAGTTCTTTTTAGGTCAAGAATTTTTCCCCTAAGATTATTTAAAAATCCCAGTTTAGTCGCTTGTTTATTTTGAGATGTCTCTGACATTGGACCTACTCTTTGATACATCGCTCTTCCTTGTTGAGGAGAATTCAAGCCTTTTCCACTGGACCATAAAGATTTGCCTTGTGGATCATAAAAGTAAAAATAAATTAAGAAGCCAATTCCACCAAAAGTCAGAAGAATACCTAATATCAAGAAAACTAAAGCTATTAATTTACTTCCACTACTGTCTTCAGAAGGATCTATTTCAGAATCTCCAGGATCATAAGTAACATTCACATCAGGTTCAGTAGTATCAGAACTACTAGGGGCATCAGCCACGCAAGGGTCATACCCTGATCGATATTCTTCATAATTTGTATAACTATCACTATCATAATCTTCTTCACCATCTAAAACGCCGTTACTATCAGAATCCGCAGAAATGTAATTTAAGTCACAACCATAACGATCAAACAATTTTTCCCAATAGTCTGGTAAACCATCACTGTCCTTATCATTACTCTGCTCTTCATCAGGTACTTGGCCAAAAGAACATCCTTCAGAATCTACAGCCTTACCAGCATCAGTTCCACTACAAGAGTCACAAGTGTTAGCGATAGTATCTCCATCAGTGTCAGAAAACGTTACTTTCTTAGCATTACTGTAATTATTACCATTAGCATCCTCAACGAAATAACATAACCAGCCAGAAGAAGTAAAAGTTATTTTATTCCCATAATAATTATCATCAGGGGAACAATCTGCAGACGAACTTGCCTTACCATACTTGAAAGTTTGACAGGCACTAACATCATCTTCACAATATAGTTCTGCACTAGTTTCTGAACAGGTGTCATTAGTAGTAACTGTGACTGTTGGTGCAGTTTCATCAGAGAAACAAATAGTATCGTTTGGTGATAAAGCATTAAATCCATCACTTGAAGTGAACTCGCCCCAATTACCTGCTTCATCTCCAGCAAGGACTTGGACAAAATAAGATTTATTTTCAGTTAAACTTAAACCAGTAATTTTAGTTTCATTATCAGCAGGTAATGTACCATTTGATATCAAAACGTTTTCTCCAGACTCGTTATCTCCCCCATTAACACCCAATATGTTTAGTGTTGGGCTTGCTCCATCAGGGTCTCCTTGATAAAGTTCATAATAATAAGATGATACATTTTCTTCATCAGTATAAACAAACACACTAATTTCTGATAAATCGCATGAAGAGGTTCCATCATCAACTTCTGTTACTGTAGGAGCAGTCAAATCTATAGTAAAATCAATTTCGCCATCACGCCAATTTTCGCCAATTAAACATGAAACTAAATAATGGTGGTCGCCCTCTTCCAAATTACCAACATCTTGGCTATGGGTTATACCTCCAGTATTCTCGAAATCTATACTATCATAATAACAGTACGCGTTCTTGTTAGTTTCTACACCTAACGTGACATTAGGCTCCCAGACATAACTGCTTGGACTGGTACTAACAATATAACCAGAAGCAGAATAATCTACTGAAAAAGTTACCATTGCAAGTTCAGAGAAATCTCCAGCACCATTCATACATTGTAAATTAATAGTATAATTCTTTTGTGCACCTTCAAAAGAAAACGAAAAACTACTTTCGTGGTCAGTGTAAAGTGTACTTTCATCATAACCTGGAAAAGCGTATTCCATAGTATCAAACTCTTTACTACCACTGCTTTCAGAATCATCACTAAATCGACAAAGAGTTTTATCGTCAGTGGTAGAATACAGGAACGTTTCTATACCTTCCATTACTAAATCAGGGTCAGCATAAGATGAAAGTATTGTTGGTGCAGTAGGATCAAATTCTAAGTTCATCTTTTGTGAAGGGCCTATTTCTTCCTGATAATCCTGACATTTAACGTACAATGTTTTTATACTACCATCAGTTTCATATACAGAAAGAATATTTTCTGGAAATGATTCAATAACATAATAATTGTCAGTACCCCTTTCATCAAAAGTTCTTAACAGTGGTACCTGGTCAAAATCAAAGTCGGGGTTCAGGTCAAACCTACAACTGCTAGTATCTAATTTACTCATAATTTCCCAATTAAATGTGGCAGTGTTACTTATACCCCATAATTCTTCTTCATAATAATATGCGTCAGGGTTTACCAAATTAATACCAAACCCTTCAATAATGGCCGTACCACATAAAGGATATGCTTTAGACCCGCCACCATCTTCAGAATAGTAACAAATTTGAATTGTTTCTGTGATTATTACTGTACTAGAATAATATTCATAACCAGGGGCAGTATTATATTCACAACCTTCACCAAGACAATAATATGTTGCATTACAATCAAAACCATCTGCGGTACATTCAAAATCTATGTTAACTTCTTCAATAAAATATTCTTCCCAACCATATTCTGTTGGTAATTCTTCACGTTCTCCTTCTGTTAGAACAATTTGGGTTGCTGGAGCAGTAAAGTCTACTTCAAAATAAAAATAATCTTCTAAATAATCGTCAGTTAAAGATTCTATACAAACTACTTTAACAGTACCTGCATATTCCCCTTCATAGAAACCAGGAATTTCTTCAGTTTCGTGTTGTTTATTATCAGCATCAGAGCTCATAAAATCTGCAGCATATTCGTAACTTGTTGTAACATTATCGTAAATGTACAATTCACAACTTGCAGACACAGCAGTTTCTATTTGAAATGAAATGTCAGTCTCAGCAACAGGAGAATCGTATTCAGGATAAATTAATGTTATGTCTTGTTCATGGTCAAACACTAAAGTTTCTTCTTTAGTGTTCGCATTAGCATGATCATCAGTACATGTCACAGAAACGTTATATATTAAAGCGTTAAGTTCAGTAAATTCATATTCTTTATCTTCATCACGCGTAAAAGTTACTGTTTCTGAAGTGCCTTCTGGTAAAATTGGAGTGATAGTAAAGTCGCAAGCCATTGGCTCGTTCATATCAGAAAGGTATGTAATTAGATTTGTTAAATCTGCTTCAGTACTAAAATCATTTTCAATAGTAAAGTCAGGCAATTCATTATCGATATAAACGTAAGTTTCTTGTACTGATTCTTGATTATGATACTTATCTTTAGAATAAAATCGAAGTTGGTAAGTTTCTCCAGGAATTATTTTTGAAGCTAAAAAAGTGCTATTAGTAGCATATATTGTAACACTTTCTTCAGTTAACAAACCAGGATAATCTACTGATTCGAATTCTGTACAATCGCTAGCATCTGAACTGCTTAAACAATAATAAAGTTCTCCTAAAGGGTTAGCTTCATCTACTGCACTAAATGTTAGGTTAGGGTATGCAGTAGAAATTATAGCAAAACTTGTTGAATCTAAATTTGTTAAAGGTGCTAAATTATCGATTTTACAAGAAACATATTCTCCTGCACTAAATTCTGTACAATCTTCAATTTTGTCACCATCGCCATCTTTCACACAATACCCATTAGATTCAGTTAAGTTACTTTCACTGGCAACCCAACTACATCTACCCCACGAACAACGATCATCAGATAAAGAGATCTCACCAAAATTATTTTCAATGACTTGATCACCAATACATTCCAATTCAGAAAAATATTCATAACAATTAGCTTCGCTACTTGGTTCATCATCACATTCATTACATTCAGTAAGATCTTCTGCTGAAAAACATCTTCCTAAATTAACGCACAAATTTGGTGTACAATAAAAGTTTTCAAACAAGTCAGAATTTGGGCTACAAAGTGAACAATAATCATCTTCTTCATAATCGTCCGCAGTACAATAACCATGCCCACTTTCTTCTGTTACTGGATAAATTGTACTGTAATCTAACAACTCTTCATCTTCTTCATTAATCTCACCAGTACTATTCGCCGTAGCAGGTAACCATGAACAACCAACGCCAAAACAGTTGTTAACTTCACAAGCAGATTGGCTTTGATAATCAAAACATGAACTAAATTCTGTACAAGAATAACATTTGTCAGATACTGAAGTGGTATAATCATAATAACAATAATTTTCATAACCACTTTGAGTATCGTAAGTACCATAACAAGTTTCTTTGTCATAGTATAATCCAAAAGGGTCCGCCAACTGTTGTAGTACATTACAATTGCCAGCATTTTTACATATTGCATAACCAGGACTCGGTTCTGTACAATACCAGTCACTGCCTTCACCATCTAAACTGGTACAGTCACTAGTTAAAATTAAATCATTATTAGTATCACAAGTATAAATATATTTTCTTTCATCATCTTCTGTAACATCATTGTTAGGTAAACAGAAATATTGCCCTTCTTCAAAATCTTCACAAGTAAGATCTCCTAAAGTGATACTTGCAGTAGCAGGACTTGAAGACAATCTAGTTTGTGGTGACCCATCATCTTCCATTGGACCATCGGTGTAAACTGCCCAAATTTCATAACTATAAGTTATACCCCATTCTACATCATAATCAGTAAAAGAAATTGCTAAAGGTGATAAGGTTAAAATATAAACGCCATCTTTATACAATTGATATCCACTAACTTCAGGACATGGCTTTTCCCAAGTTAAGTCAACTTTTAATTTTCCAGTTGCACCAGTTGCTGTTAACCATTCAACTGATTTCTGGTCACTTTCTTGCCCATAACTACATTCGCCGATATATTTGTTCATTAAAATGTCATAATTCACTGTAGTTCCAGACATTGTAGTAATTTCATATTCTTCAGAACCATAGTCTTGGTATGTGGCCGAAATGTTGTATGTGCCAGCAGGTAAATTCACTTCATAATCACCATCAGGATAATTTGAACTTCCTTTGTAAACCCCATCAACATAAAGCTTAGCACCATACACTGTACCTTCACCAGTATCATCAGAATCTCCATCATCGTTATTATCTATCCAAGTATTTCCATTAACACCTTCAAAAGTAATTTCTTGGATTGTTAAGTCATATATTTGATCTCCTTCAATGACAGAATAAGCAATTTCTGTTGTACTATATCCAAACTTACTAAGACTAAACGTATAATCTCCAATGTAAAGATCATTTAAAGTATAAAGGCTAGATTCGTCAGAATTAATACAATTACTTGAAGGTCCACTATAACAAACTACCACGTTTGAAACATAATTTCCTAATTCGTCAACAGTATAACCGCTTAACGTTGCAGTAGATTCCATTAAACCTAAAGTAAAATTAATTTCTTCAGCTTCGTCGAATGATAAAGATATTGAATTTGACTGAGTTGCATATCCTTCATAACTTACATCAATAACATAAGAACCGGGAGTAATATCTGTAAATGAATAATATCCATTAGCATCAGTGGTTGTTGAAATAGTATTACTTAATTCAACAATTATGTTACTAAGTGCTTTGCTTTCATTATCAAAAACATAACCAGATAAGCTAGAATAATTAATTTCTATACCACACACGTCTGTCTGGCAACTGTTTGGGTCAATGTTATCAATAATGTACATCATATCATTTTCAGTATAACCTTGTTGTAAAGCACTTTCAATACAATCATACTTTAGATTAACAAAGTTACAAAAACTTCCTACATTACAACATCCTTCACTGCACCATAAATCATATTCTTCATCAGGAATTTCTTCTCCACCAAGATATTCGCAACTTGCAATAGGGTGGTAATCGCAATCCACAGTACAAAGAACTTCTTCACAAATTTCATCAAAAGTTTCAGAAGAACAAAGTTGGCCAGTATAAAAATAATCATCAATATTATCACAATCGTTATATAAATCACAATCGGCTTCAGCATCATCTTTTAATACATTATCTTGACAAAAAAGTTCGCTACTACCACCGGGAAAGGTATAACACCCTTCTACTGCTGCTAAGCCTTGTTCGTTAAATGTAATTAAAGATGCAAGAGTGATAAATGTTATTAAGGTTAAAGTTAAGAGAATTTTTTTAATTGGAGAGTTATTTACTTGAAATAGACCTCTTTCTACTAACACCCCTTTATTTCTGCTTTTCATATTAAATAATTTTTAATAAGAAATCATTTAACTTTATAAAATCTTTCTTTTTATATATAAGAAATGAGAGATTATTCTATCCCAGTTCGCATCTTACCCGCTAACTGTGGCCACCAGAATTCTATATCAGTACCAGTAATTACACGATAAACGCCAGTTTCATCTAAAGTACAGTTAACAAGATTCTCTGGAGCTGCTGGCCATTGTTCTACTTGCACATATTCTTCTGCCACATTATTAACATAATCACAGATCGGTGAACTAAACCCTTGATATTCGGTAATTAAAGTTTGTTGGTTTCCATCAATTTCTTCAATTGCCCTAACAACATATTTGCCGCCTTCCATGTTCATGATGTAAACATTATTAAAATTTTGAGCTCCGGAAACGAAATCTTCAGTATCTTGAATTGCATCATTACCGAACAGGCCCGAAAACCAGTCTAATACTTCGTCAATAACATTACCACTGATACTAATTCCTTCTTTAGCGTAAATTAACGAATTTATGTCTGCAGCATACCATAGTTTGTCACTACACTCTACAAACTGATCACTAGATTCTTCCGATTCTGTACAGTAAGTTTCTAATTCAGAACTGGAAATTCCTAAAGGAATTAATATTGATTGATCATCACTTTTGTTCAAATTCATACTAGTAGCAAAAGCAGTTGTAAAACCATCACCTTGAGCATATTTTAAGACACAAACATTGTTAATACAAGTATTTTCTTCGTAAGGTACAAGCCTCCTACCAGTTTCGCTAGTTGAAATGTCTGGGAAACAAACGCTGCCTGTTTCTTGGGTTGGTGTGTCTCCTGCTAGGGCATCTCCAAGGTCAGCTTCAACATCTACAGTAACTGCAGACTCGCCTTCTAGATAATTTGCATAATTGTACCCATCAACAGCATAGTCAAGAAGATTATTTTGTAAGTTTGAACAGTACATTACATAATCGTCACTTTCAGCGTAATTAAGTAGTTTGGTTGCTAAAAATCTTGTTCTTGAACTCCACTCGCCTTCTTCACAGTAATGGTCCATAAGATATTGGTTAGATTCTATACAAGTGGGATAAGATCCATCATAAAAGTCTGTTAAAGAAGCTTCTGCATCTGCACCTTCAGAAAGGCTGCTAGTAACAAAACATTGTTCGTTGTTAGTACAGAACCCATACTCTTCACCATTCCAATCATATTTTGGATCCATGTGTGTCCAAGCACCAGCAATACAACGATAAGTATTATTTCCAGAATTTTCTGTCATATAAGTGTACGTGCTCATATCATTTACACACATATATCCATTCCAGCACATCATTTCTGGACAACATGCAGCAGCTTTTCTTTGTGGAAATTCAGTATCATAATTATATTCGTTTGCTTCTAAGTCGTCAGTAAGTTGTAACATTGGTAGGCTAAAATCGCAAGAGCCGGCTACTTCCAATGTTAAGTAAGAATATTTTTCTGAATTGAAATTTTCTGTTGTAGGGAATTCGTTACCATCTTTATCGTAAAGGTTAATTGTAACTGTACAAGTTGAACTCTGGCTAAATTCGTAATCTTCGTCTGGGTACAATGCTAGACGTTCAGATTTTAAGATGTAGCCTGAGCTTACAGTAAAAGTATCAGAAACTACATAATCATCTTCATCTTCTACAACAGTATCGTCTATTGTCCATAATTCCCAACCGATAACATCTTTTCCTTCACTGATAAAATTAGCATTATTAATGAAATTTCTTCCAGGAAGAATGTTAGTAGAATGATTTCTAGCAGTCGCAGTACAGTCCATAGTATAATCTGAACATGTTGCAGGTTCGAATTCCATCCCTTCTTCATATTCAGCAATTTCTTCATAACCATACTCAACTATGCCTTGATCACTCCATGTGTTAATTAGATAATTCTCATCTTGGTAAGCGCAATAGTAACTGCCTTCAATGTCGCAAGCGTTAAGATTCTCCCCATCATAATTGTCAAAGATACCAGTATTTTCAATATAAGCTGCAGCGTTACAACCCCAGAAACTTTGGTTATAGTACAACACTTGTTGCGATAGTTTCTTTACTTTTAGGTTAGCGAAATCTTCATAAGTTGCAGAACCCTCAGTAATAAGAATATCTTCTTCTTCGTTATCACTAGTTATAAAATATAATTCGTACAAGCCAGGGTTAGAATTTATTACAGTGTAGGGCGGCACCCCAGGTAAAGCGTAGATACATTCTTCTTGTAAGCAAGGGTAAGAGAACGCTTCGTCATAGATTGGATTTGTTGTAAGTTCTAATTTATTGATTACGTCAGTTTCTGCTATTACCGAATAATCAAAATATTCTGGTAGTGTACTGCCATATTTTACTTCAATGATACTCATTCTATCTTGTTGGCCATCAAGGAAAAGGGATAAATATACTCCATCATCACAATTAGTCTTCTCTACGCTTATAGTTCCAATCGTGTCATCGGGATATTCAACAAAATCACTAATCATTGAATCTTCCATATACATAACTATGTTAGGTGATTCGTTATAACTTATAGTAAATGGGGATTGTGCAAGTGTGTTAACAGTACCTTTACGATCAAAAATTAAATTATACTCACAATTTAATTCGGGGTAACTTACAGGATATTCTTCTTCATAATAATCTACTGTATATTCAACGTTCATTACAGTTTGGTCATCTTGAACAACTTCTGAATTCCAACATCCCCTACCATCTTCATTCGCAGTAATGCCAGCATAATATTCATTTTCGTTATTACCACAACAACTATTTTCATCAGATTCAACTTCTTCTTCACCAGAATGGCCTAACCAAGCATCTTCACCATAAAGTTCAGTACAAATTAAATCGCCCATAACAGGATTACTTTCTTCTGAAAAGTCAAGATTCTCCATCCAAGAAGAACTGCCTAAAGCTTCATACCCAGAACAAATATAATCTGTTTCTTCTTCCTCCTTAGTAAGATGTACATTTTTTACCAAAATGTCGTTAGTTTCAGATTCTGGAATAAAAGAGAGTAACCTTACATTAATCCATTCAGTTATCGGAACTTTAACATGAATCCAACGACCTTCTTCAATCAAAGGAGCATTAACTGCATAACCTAAAACGTTCTGGTCGAAATAAGTGATAAAAATATTGTCAGGATTTTCTTCGTCAGGAGCTTCACCCCGAACTATTAAGTTAACGTCAACAGGGTAACTCTTAATAGAATCAAATTTAACATAAAATTCTAAATAATCATATCCTGTAAAATCTAAACTTTGTACAACATCTAATTCTTGATCATAATAAAAACTATTCTCAGTACTATAATCATCATGAAAATCTACATCATAACTTGATACTTCGTTAGTTAAAGCAAATACTGCATCGCCAGGTAAACGGGTTTTTATGTCAAGGTCAAGTTCTTCACCGTCCAACTCTGTATTTGCCATACATCTTGCCCAAACATTACGATCGCCTTGGTCATAACAAATGAAACTGTTAGCATCTTTAAGATAATCTGTGTAGGTAGGCGGAGGCAATTTATTATTAAAATAAGTTTCATCACAAGATACCCAAACATCAGAGTTTGATACCACATCATAAGTTTTTTCGCCCATTTTTTTGATTGTTAAAACTTCAAAATGGTTAGTTTGAGGACTTACCCAACACCAACCGCTGCAGCCTTCTTCAAAAGATTCTACATCTCCACCAATCATTACCTCTTCACCACTGTTGATACACAATTTACTGTTGGTATTTGCATAAGGGTCTGGAATAATGTTACCTATATCATCAGCTTCTTTTGCACCGCAACAGTATCCTTCAGCATTATTTATGTCAAGTTCAGCAGCGTAATTTTCACATCCCTCATCAACATATGGATCGCATACAGGTACAATATAATCACAGTTTCTACCTTCCACTAGACAATTTTCTATGCAAGCTTCTGGGTTAAGGTCGCAATTGTCAATGTCTGCTGTCCAAGCATCTAAAGACCATTCTTCGTTGTTATTAATTTCATAATAATCTTTGTAATAGTCTTCAAATATAGTGTATAAACTTGATTCTCTACAAAAGTTATCTTTACCATCACCACAGATTTCAGCAGGCATATTTGAAGAATCGAACCCATAGAATATAGAAAGGTCTGTAAATTTAGTTGGGTCACTACTATCACAATCCCAATTTTCACCTAATATGTCTGGGGCAAAATCTCCATCTTGGTCATATTCTTCTTCGTCTGCCATTTCATATAATTCTATCCATTCACACTCAGACTCTGTTTCACAATCACAATAATAAACGTGGATTTCATCAGGAACCTCTTCTGAAGCGCCTTCTTCATCGGATTGACCATCTACAATTTGAGTCACCATCATTCCTTCTGTGGTGTAACTGCCACCAAGATCAAAATTTTCATTATCTGGAACTTCATCAGAGCATACAAAAACTAAAGGTATATCAGTAACACCGGCGCCTTGTAATTCTGGCACACCAATTTCATTCTCATCATCTAAGCCATAATACGCACCAGCACAGCTGTCCACTTTTTTATCTGCATCTAAATAACCAACATCAAATGAAAATTTAGTGGCGCAAACCCCATCAGCACGGCCACCTCTGGTTTCATCACCTAATTCTGCTTCATTGCCACCAGTACAATGATCTGGAGGGCTATGTCCTAAAAAACCATCGCCAGAATTAGGATGATCAATGATACTCCCAGAACAACCATCGCCAAAAAGATATGCTGCAGAAATTGCTGCAACGTCTGCTGCTTCACAATCTTGCCAGCCTGTTGCCTTTTCATTTACATGATAAACAAAAGTGGAGATACTTTGATCTATATATTTTGTGCTACCCACAAGGTCACCATCTACTTCTCTTAAACACACATCTTCTGGATCTGCTCGACCCTCATAATTACCTACGCAAAGAACCCTTTTATCTTCAGGATTGATTTCAGTATCACCCCCAATAACACCAATACAATCGCTGATAAGATTATCGTCACCAGGATCCACATTACAACCACCCAAAAGAACTGCACTTAACACAAGAGTAATGAGCACAAAATATAGAAAATAAGTATTAGAAAAGTAAGATTTATTGCTAGCACCAGAACTAATAACATCTATCACCTTTTTCCCCATTTTTGAGCTCACTTATATGTAGTTGATATAATAGATTAATTTAAAGTATAAAAAGTTTCCTCTTTTTGTAAAATAATATTAAGTAAAGAGTTATAGGAACTCATGCTTAAGAAATAAGTTTTTTCAGCACTAGTTTAAGAGTAAAAGAAGAAAAATTTAGCTTAACACTCAATCATAAACACATAAACAACTATAATCTCCTCTAAAAAGAGCGCTATTTTCTACTTGAACACCGCCAGCGTAACTTATCAAAGAATAAGCGTTCTGACTGCTACAAGCATAACTGCATTTCATTCTACCACTACCTGAAACTAAAATACTGTTTTCCTGAATCATTTCAATTACACTTTCAGAAGTAGGTAAACCAGTATAACTGGCTTTACCAGTAACAGAAATAAAACTGGCAAGAAGGATAAGTAAACATATTGCGCTGACGATCATTACAGCAACTACCATATGTTCATCCCAATGTTTATGTTTAGTTTTATTCTTATATGCCATTTTTATATTAAATAACAAGTACATTTAGTTGTACTATTTTGATCACAAGTCATTTGGCCAGCTTCTGCAAAACCGCAAGTCATACCCCAACTGGCACATTCAGCATTACAATCATTGCCAGTGCTGGTGATTACAGTACCCATGTTAAGCATTGTTAGGAAATCATTGTAAGTGTTAACATAATAAAACGCTTCCATGATTGGATTAGGTGCAGCTGCTGGATTGTAAGGGATAGTGGTAGCGTTACCATCAAGACAGATTTGATTATTGACAGCTTCGCCATATTGCACATAATTACAGTCATTAATATCTTCACAATCTGTTAAATTATCACAATCATTATCTATTAAATCAACACACAATTCTATAGCAGAGGGATTTATAGTTATATTAGTATCATCACAATCTAAGCCCTCATAACAACTATCTTCAATGGCATAATAACCATCAGAATCTGCATCTTCACAAGTACAAGTTATATCAGAAGAACAATATCTATCTTGACAATCAATATAACTATCACAATCATTATCTAAACCATCATTACAAATTTCTGTTTCATATGGGCTTATGTCTGCATTAGTATCATCACAATCATAATCTTCTGCACATGCACCATCACCATCATTGTCGGTACAAGGACAAGAAGCATCACCTGAACAATCAGAATCATCACAATCTACATCGCCATCAGCATCATTATCAACACCATCAGTACAATCTTCACTAGAATCATATGAACATCCCGATTCATCAAATGTACAAGTTAAAGAGGTACATGATAAAGTTCCACTATCATAACCTAGACTTACACAAGAAGCTCCATTCAAATTAATACCTTCACAATCTTCATAAGTCCCATAATCATTTGGTGATTGTATTGTACCATCACCACAAAAAGTTTGGGTTGGGCCAGTACACGAACCCCAAGTACAGCCATATAATTCTCCTTCACCAGTACAGGTACCTGAACTACAAAAACCACAAATAGGGTCTATCCCACAACCGAGATCATCCATACAGGCACCTACACACATATAACAAGAACAAGTTTGAGTATGACCATCTGGACAAGTATTTGTTTGACCATTACAAGATTCATCGCAACTTACACCCGTTAAATCAAATACGCCCCCTGTATCACAGGAATCTCCAAAATCCCCAGGCATTTCTTTACTTTGGGGGGCTTCACTAAAAACTAAATTTATGTTGATAATGCACAAAAAGGAAATTACAATTAAGGTTAAAGTCACTCTTCTCACCCTAGCACCTCACAACACCTACAGTACCCTTCACTTAACTCCACTGGACAACTTTCCTCAAGTGGAAGACAAATATCATCACCACATGTGACGTCACAAGAATTGCCATCAGCTGCTACCCAAGCACAATTGTTCTCTAACAAATACAACATACCCTCATAAGAAGGAGCGTTAGGATCGAGAGTTACTGCTTGACCAGCAATATTTTTATCAATCACATCAGGAGTAAAATAAGTTAAACCAACACCAGCAAAAGCTACAATTAAGACAGCGCTAAGAATAAATCCAATCTCCCTCTTTTCCTTTTTACTAAGTCTCAATAATACACCTCTTCAATTAAAGATAATCTAATAGTAAATAAACCTTTTCCTATTTTAACTTAAAAGATTAAAAGAATTATTTCCACCTAAACAGCACCAGAACGCTTTCAAATCGTTAGCTGAACGCAGTTCCATTTTATTCTTAGCAAAAGAAGAGAAGAACATTTTAACTTTATACTTCTTACACAGCTTAATATTAAAACGCATCCTGTTCATTAATTTAGCACGAATTAAAACGTCTTTAGCACAAAGAATATCGTTAAATGAAAAAGCCAAAACTTTGCCATTATCAGCAGCTAATTTACAAATTACTTGATCTATCCCACCACGTGGAAAATGTACACTATCTTTTGGATTGATCTTTTCCATACCAAAGATAATGTCAACTGCGGTTCTTTCAATAAGAAAACGTAACATTTCTTCAGTTTCGGGTTTAGCTAGCACTAAAAGTTTTTTTTGTTTAGCTTTTTTGATATTTTTCAAATAATCTTTCTTACTTTTACCTGTAACTAAAACAAAGTCTTTTTCTAGGAAAAATATATTATCAAAACCAAAGCTAGTACTAAGTTTAGCCGTTTCTTCATTCTCTTTCATTAACACTAAATTTGTGTTTATCATAACTTAAAGAACAATAAAGTTAATATCTTTTAAAGTTTTACCATTAATTTATGATCAATCCAATAGCTTTCCAATTAGGTACGCTTGAAGTTAGATGGTATGGTATTATGATGGCTATTGGCCTTCTTGGAGGATTTCTCATATGGAAAAGGTTGATTAAAAAAGCAGGTTATGCTAAAAAAACAGCTTTAGAATATTATTTAGTTGTTATTATTAGCCTGTTTATAGGATGTCGATTATTTCATGCCCTAGTTTACAATTTCAATTATTTTCTAGCTCAACCATGGAAAATTTTGTACATTTGGCAAGGCGGATTATCTTCGCATGGGGGAATTATTGGTGGTAGTTTAGGGGCATATTGGTATTGTAAAAGAAAAAACCTAAACTTTTGGAAATTTGCTGACAGAACAATGATAGCAGTAGCTTTCGCAGCAGGATGTGTAAGAATTGGCAATTTCTTGAACAGTGAAATTGTGGGTAGAGTAACTAATGTGCCTTGGGCTATAAAATTTTACAATTATGATGATTATAGGCACCCTTCACAGTTATATGAGGCTGCTAAGAATTTCTTTATTTCAGGATTTCTTTATACGCTCAATTCAATTAAAAGTTTAAATCTGCCAGATGGGTTTCTTTACTGGCTCTTCATATTCTTATTCTCACTCTTAAGGTTTTTCACAGAATTCTTTAAAGAATATTTGGTTTTAACACAAGGACTAACTGTCGGACAGTACATCAGCATTATCTTCGCTATTTTCTCTGGATTTATGCTTTTTAGAAAATATAAAATACAACAAAAACAAAAAGCTAATTTGGAACAAAACTAAGCCTAAATAAACAAAATATTTTACTCCAGAAAGGAAATAATCATAATTTCTGTAAACGTACGAACTTGTTTTCAATGTTACATCAAGTATTCCTTTCAAAATAAACCAAAAACCAACAATAAAGTAACTTTTTAATTTAGCAAACTTTACAAATTTTAAGAACAGCAAACCTTCAATAATCATCATAAAATGGGCAAAAATTTGGCTAACACGATAAAAATTAGCACCATAATAATCTACTTGAGCAGGAAATAATACAAATGTCATAATTGACCCATAACTTACTCCTGCAATTACACAATACAAAGCTAAAGTAGAATTAACTTTTCTTTTCCAAAAGTATTGTAAAAAAGCTAAAGAGAATAATGATAAAACAATTGTACAAGTAGGTACAAATATTTTCAAGTACCATGACCATTTGTAAATGAAAGGAATGTAAGTATTGTAACTGTAATATGTTATTGGAATGTGAATTAAGAATAATATCAACAATAAATAACGATGTTTTTCTAAGAAAGTATTAATTTTTTCAAAAAAATTTCCAAAATGTTTTAACGTTTTTCTTAACATTAAGCATAGATAAAAACTAATTAGAATAAAAAATAATCGGTATTATAACTATTTTAAAGAAAAATCTTATAAATCAGCCAAAAAACTACATCATTAACCAAAAGATGTGCTTATTAGAAGCATGTCAAGAGGTAAAATTTATGAAAGTTTACTTGGAAAAAGAACAGAAAGAGTTAGAACTCGATTTCAAAGACAATACTGTAAAAGAGTTGCTTAAACAAATTAACATAAACTCAGAAACAGTTATCATTGTTAGAGATAACGAAGTGTTAACTTTAGATGATAATATTGAAAATAAAGATAATATCAAATTACTAAGTGTAATATCTGGTGGATAAAAAAACAATAAAATGGAATGTATCAAATGTAAAAGTAAAGCTGTAATCAGTTTACAACATGGAGCATTATGTAAAAAACATTTCATAACTTATTTTGAAGATAAAGTTTTCAAAACCATTTCAAAATATCAGTTAATAACCAAAAATGATAAAGTTTGTGTGGCGGCTTCTGGTGGGAAAGATTCTCTAACTGCCCTTTACCTGACTAAGAAGTATTTACAAAAAATAAACAACCAAAAAGATAATCTTAACAACAAATTAACAGCACTGATCATTGATGAAGGGATTAAAGATTATAGAGATAAAACTTTACAAGATCTTAAACAATTCTGTAAAGAACATGGAATTATTTTAAAAATTGCTAGTTTCAAAAAAGAGTATGGTAAAACTTTAGATCAAGCATATCCAATAATTAACAAAAAGACCGGTAAAAAACCTTGTAACATTTGCGGAGTGTGGCGGAGGCAACTGATTAACATTTATGCAAGGGAATTGAAAGCTACTAAATTGGTTACTGGCCATAATCTTGATGATGAATCTCAAGTTATTATTATGAACACTTTCAAAGCCAATACTAGCATTAGTGCAAAGTTAGGACCAATGTCTGGTATTGAGAAAAACAAAAATTTTGTACAAAGGATTAAACCGCTTTATTTCTGTTCAGAGAAAGAAACAAGATTGTATTGTTTATTAAAAGGGTTTAAGGTAGAGTTTGGTGAATGTCCCTACATTACTGAAAGTTATCGGGCAGAAGTTAGAGAAATGTTAAACAATTTTGAAGAAAAGTATCCTGGAACCAAAACTAGTATAATTAATTCTTTTTTAGACATTTTACCTTTATTAAAACAACGTGAACTCAACAAAGATCATAAAGAAATTAACTTATGCCAAGAATGTGAAGAACCTTGCAAACAAAATATTTGTAATGGGTGTAAACTTAGAGAGATTCTGCCAAAATGAATTGTAAAAATTTAGAAAGGTTTTCAAGGCAAACTATTTTGCCAGAAATTGGTGAAAAAGGGCAAATAAAGATAAGTCGGGCCAAAATAATAATTGTTGGTGTTGGTGCGTTAGGAACAGCAGCAGCAGAACTTTTAATAAGAGCAGGAGTACAAAACTTAACTTTAATTGATCCAGATGTTATTGAATTGTCTAATTTACAAAGGCAAAATCTTTTTGACGAAACAGACCTAAATAAACATAAAGTTGAGGTTGCTAAAGGGAAATTATCTAAAATTAACCAAGAAGCTAGAATTGTTGCTAAAACAGTTGAGTTAAATGAAAAAAATATTAAAGAGATTATTGAAAAAGAAAATACAGATTTAATTCTTGATTGTACAGATAATATGAAAACACGTTTCTTAATTAACGATTATTGTAAAGAAAATAGTATTATTTGGATATTTTCTAGTGTAGCGGGAACTAAAGGTATGTTAGCAACCATTTCTCCAAAAGGACCAGGCATACAAAAAATAATCCCAGAAAATGCTGAAGGTGAAATTTCATGTACTCAAGGAATTCTCAATACTATTACAAGAATTATTAGTGCAATGCAAGTTACGTTAGCATTAAAAATTATCACTGGAGCAAAAGTAAATTATAATGAGTTGATATTGTATGATGCTTGGGAGAATAAATTAGAAAAGTTAAAATTTGGCTAAACCCCACTAAATAACTCTAATTTTTCTTGAATTTCTTCTTTACTAAATGCAATAAGTGGCCTAAATATCAATTTTTTATCAGAATCTTTCTCCAAACCACTATATTCCTTAAAATTAGTAAAATTCTGACCAGAAACTAAAGTTAATTTATTGTTAATTAAATCGTTAAAACTGTCAATTTTCTCATAAATTATTTTATTTGAACTAAATTTCTGTAATAATTCTAAATTTGAAGAAGATATTTCATCTAAACTAAACATTTTTAAGTTAGTGCCGCGACGCATCATTAGTATACCTGCAACTAAACTTGCTTCATTTTCGTAAATTAAACCTACTTCACCTTCTACTCCAACAGGCAAGCCACCTAAACAAGTTACTTTCTCAAGAAATAGGTAAGCTGCTTCCTGATTTATTTCTACATTAATCTCATAATCATAATCTTTGAAAGAAAATTCTAATTCTTTTACTTCATTTTCTAAATATTGTCCTAATTGTACATTAAAATCGGGAGATTTTATCGGAAAACGTTTATCTGAACGTTTAGTTATTACTTTAAACGTACCTTTTTTTCCTTTCATTAACTCTAAAATAGATTTTTTGATAACCTCAATTTCTTTCTCAACTTTAATTGCTGGAGAATATGAAGTTAAACCAAATACTCGTTTCAAACAAGAATTTTCAGAAAAGTAAGGGCAAATCATACGTCCACGTAATACTTGAACTGAAGAAATTTTTGTAATTTTTTTAATATTTTGAACTAATCTCCTTTCAAAAGTACCGCGATTTTTACCTTTAAGAAAAATTTCCCCATAACGTAACAATATGTAATTACATTCCATTTTCAACCAAATTATAAATTAAATTCTTAATTTGTTAACCAAAAATCGAACAGATTTAAAAAATTAACTTAACAAAAGCAACGTTTCTTATGAAATTCTTTAATTTATAAAAACCATTAAGAAATTAACTTTATTCTTACTAAAAGTTCCATAGGAAATCAAGGGGTCCAAAGGGATAACTTATTTTGAATCATCAAAATGTTTCATTTATAAAGGGAATATTTAAATAGTCTGTAGAAAATAGAGACAAAAGTTAATATTTAAAAAAATAATTTTGCAAATGTAGGAGGGGAAAACATGGCAAAAAAGAAATCTGGTCACAAAAAAGAAATTACTATCGTAAATATTGTAGTATCTACTTCATTGGAAAAAGACATTCCTTTAGAAAAGATGGCTGCAACATTACCTAACACTGAGTACAATCCAGAACAATTTCCAGGGTTAGTGTTAAGAATTAAAGAACCTAAAACATCTGCACTAATTTTCAGTTCAGGGAAAGTTGTTTGTACGGGAGCTAGAACTTTAGCTGATGTTGATAAGAGTATTCAAAGTATTATCAAAAGTTTGAAGAAACTGGAAATTATAGTTACTATTAAACCTGAAATTACTGTACAAAATATTGTAGCATCTGGTTCAATTGGTATGGCGTTAAACCTAAATTTCTTAGGACTTAAGTTACCTAATACAGAATACGAACCTGAACAGTTCCCAGGATTAGTACATAAATTAAAAGGTACTCGGGCAACATTCTTGTTATTTAGTAATGGAAAGATTGTTTGTACTGGTACAAGAACTGAAGAAGAAGTTCATGAAGCTACAGATAAGTTAATTGAAAACTTGAAGAAGTTGATTGGTCAGCAGAAGTAATTTTTTTCTTATTTTTTTTATTATATAATTAAGTTTAAATTCTCTCTCAAAAGTTAATTACTTATGTCTTATTATATACATGGTATTGATAGAAAAGATGATGTGACTAGAGATCAATTAGTTGAAAAGGTTGAAAAAATACTTTCTGATTTTAGATATGAATATATTATGGATTTAACTACCCAAGACCCAGTTACTTTAAGAAGGAAATATGAAAAAGAGGGCGATGGAGAGATTATTATTGATTATGCTAAAGATTTTGGGCATTTTGCGATACATATTGGAAAAAAAGAATTAGTTAATTGCGAGTGTTATATTCAATATATTGATGTTTCTAATAATGGAAAGGATATTTCAGATGAATTAGATAAACTCAACCCAGATCATGTAGAAAACATGGGTTGTTTAGTGAATCTAATATTTCCTCTAAAATTATTTTATGATATATTTTCCAAAACATTCTAACTAATTAACTACCAGAATTTATTTAAACTGATACATCTCTCAAGATTTCTGATGGAAGTTGATGAACAAATTAGGTTATTTAGGGAATTTATTGAACAAAATTACCATGCGCAGCTATTAGAGGAAGTTAGAAAAGGTAGAGAATCATTAGTTTTAGATTTTTCTGAACTGATTAAATTCAATACCGAATTGACTGAAGAGATTACTGAAAATCCTGAAGAATTATTAAAAGCAGCAGAGATTGCTGTTAAAGAATTTGATTTACCAAAAAAAGTTACTAAATTTAACGTTAGGTTAAAAAACCTTCCAGATTCATTAAAAGTAATAATTAGTGAAATTAGGAGTAAACATCTTACAAAATTTATTTGGACAGAAGGTATAGTTAGACAGAAATCTGATGTTAGACCACACGTAACTTCTGCAAAGTTTGAATGTCCTTCTTGCGGTAATGTTCTTAACATGCTTCAGCTTGATAAGAAATTTAAAGAACCTACCAGATGTTCTTGTGGAAGAAAAGGAAAATTTAGAGAAATTTCTAAAGAGCTTATTGATGGGCAAGGTTTGGTATTAGAAGAATCTCCTGATGATTTAGATGGTGGAGCACAGCCGAAAAGAATCAATGTTTTTTTAAAAGGAGATTTGGTAGGTCCAATATCTGAACGAAGAAGTAGTCCAGGTACGAAAGTAAAATTGTATGGGTGGGTAATTGAAGTACCAATAAATTTACGTACTGGTGGACGTTCAACAAAGTATGACCTTATTCTTGAAGCTAATCTGATTGAACCTGTAGATGAAGATCCGGATGATATGAAAATAACTGAAAAAGAGTTAGAAGAAATTAAAAAAATTGCCAAACATCCTACTGCATTAATCCATTTAGCAAATAATATTGCCCCTTCAATTTATGGGCATGATAAAATTAAAGAAGCGTTAGTTTTACAGTTAGTTGGTGGATGTAAAAAAGAAAGGCCAGATGGAGTAGTTACAAGAGGAGATTTACACATTTTACTTATTGGAGACCCAGGAAGTGGTAAAAGTCAATTATTGAAAAGAATTGCTAAGGCAGCGCCAAAGGCTAGGTTTACTAGTGGTAAGGGCGCAAGTGCTGCTGGTTTAACTGCAAGTGTAGTTAAAGATGAATTTCTTGGTGGATGGAGTTTAGAAGCAGGAACATTAGTTCTTGCTAACAAAGGTTGTGCAATTATTGACGAGATGGACAAAATGACTAAAGAAGATAGGTCAGCGTTACACGAAGCTATGGAACAGCAAACAGTAAGTATTTCTAAAGCAAATATTCAAGCAACATTAAAATGTGAGACTACTTTATTGGCCGCAGCTAATCCAAAATTTGGTAGGTTTGACCCTTATGATCTTATCGCTAATCAAATTAATTTGCCACCAACTTTAATTAACCGGTTTGATTTAATATTTCCAGTAAAAGATATGCCTAGTAAAGAAAGAGATGAAATGACTGCTTCTTTTATCCTTAAACTTCATCAAAAACCTGAAAGAGCTGCTGCTGAAATATCTACTGAATTATTAAAAAAATATTTTCAATATGTAAGAAACAAAAGTCATCCTATTCTTTCAGATGAAGCACTTGAAGAAATTAAATCGTATTACATAAGTATGAGGAATATGGGTGGTCAGGATGATGGCGTTACATCTATACCAATAACTGCTCGACAGTTAGAAGCATTGGTTAGATTATCAGAATCTACTGCCAAAGTTCGTTTAGGAAAAAATGTTAAAAAGATTGATGCACAAAAAGCTATTGAACTTGTAGATTATAGTTTGAACCAGATAGCTAAAGATACTGAAACTGGAAGAATTGACATCGATAGAATTAGTAGTAAGATTACTGCAAGTCAAAGGAGTCATATAAGTGTTGTCAAAGAATTAATTCAAAAGTTAGAAAAAGAATTAGGTGAAAAAATATTACCAGTAGAACAATTAGCTGGAATGGCTGAAGAAAGAAACATTTCTCAAGATAAATTGGATGAAGCATTAGAAAAACTAAGAAGAACTGGTGACATTTTTGAACCGAAACGTGGTTTTATTCAAAGATTATAAAATTATGAAATTTTAAATGATTTAATTGTTGATTGGATTTCTATAACGAAAGATACAAATTTTTAAACAAAAATTTGCAGCTTTTGGAATGCTCAAAAGTTATCCTTTTGGCACCAAGGAAGTTTTACTTCCAATGGTATTCCAAAATTCATTTGTGGAAAAACAAATGTTTTGGGTTATAGATTACAAAATATATGTTCCACAAGAAGAATAATTAAAATCTTTGTTAATAAATAGGTTTGAAAATGATTGACGAAAAAATTAAACGTTGGATTGCAGTAAAAACAGATATTAGTACTTTGTTTAATTCTAAATTTGTCGAAGATGATAGTGATTTGCCAAGTTATATTTTAACAGAGAAAGAAGAAAAAATTTATCGTGTTAACTTAATGGTCATTGTATTAGATTTTAATACTACTGGAAATATTACTAATGTTCTTGTTGATGATGGTTCAGGAAAAATAGATTTACGTTTTTTTGAAGAAAATAAAATTCTTGATAAAATAAATGTTGGTTCTTCTTTGTTAGTTATAGGGAGGTTAAGAATTTATAATAATGAAAAATATTTATCTCCAGAAATTGTAAAAATAATTGATCCTGCATGGTTAAAAGTAAGATCTTTAGAATTAGAAAAAAGGGATGTTAATAATATAATAAAAATATCAGAGAATACTGAGAATAGTATTAGTAATAATGATGATGATATTGAAAATAACATAAAAGAAAAAAACAATATTGACAAAAAGTTTGAAAGTGAAAAAATAGAGGAAGAAAATAAAATAAGTGATAAAGTTGAAGAAATATTTGATGAAAAAACTGACAATGAAATTGATAATGAACTTTTACCATCAGAAAAAATAATTCAATTAATTAAAGAATTAGATGAAGGTAAAGGTGCATTAATAGAAGATATCATTGATAAATCAAAAATTGAAAATGCTGAACAAATTATAAATATTATGATAAAAAATGGTGAAATATTTCAAAATATGCCAGGTAAAGTTAAAGTCCTTTAAATTATAAAAAGTAAAAATTAATGAATAAATAACACAGGAGTAACATAAACTTCTATAATTGCAGCTACAAATAATACTGCGATACTTATAAAAATCAAATCTAAGGAGTCATATAATACTTTTTCATTTTCTAAATTATGTTTAATTACTGCTATAGATATTATTCCCCCAGCAATGCCTGCTATAAAATATGCAGCAATTTCTACAATACCGTGAGACATATAGCGCATAAAACTAAATGCGCCAATACTAAAATAATTTCCAATAACGCTAAAACCAACAGTTGATCCTAATGCAGCTAATTTAGTTTTAACTAAATTGCCCATTGCAGCAGCAACTACAGATGCATTCCAAGTTAAAATAAAAATTGCACCCATACCATAAAGGAACGAAAAAACTAAACAAAAGAATAATACTCTTAAGTTGTTAAAAAATATACCTTTAAATAATCCAAATTGTGTGATATTACCCGAAACATGATTACTTACACTAACAATAGCTTGAGATTGAAATTTAAATATTGGTTCTACCATAGAAGTAGGAAGGAAAATATAAGATAAAGTTAAAGCAACAACAGTTCCCGTGAAAAAATATAAAAGAAACATTAATACTTTATAATGTTCTTTTAAAATACCTATTTCACTTTTTATTTCTAAATCTAATTCTTCTTCTTTCCTAATAGTGTTATATACAATAGGTATTGCAGCCATTACTATTAAAAATACCATTAATATTCCAGAAAGTTCCCTAAATACTAAGTATGATAAGAATAAACCTACAAAAGAGTATACACATCCAGCGAAGAACATTTCCCATGGTTTCTTCTTCACAACAAAAGGATTAAATAAAGATTCTAAAACCATGATTATAGATAATCCAATTACGTTTATAAATGTTTTTAATTAAATATGTTATTTTATTATATGTTATAATTATTTTGATATGTTTAGTAAATAAATATGAAATCCCACACCTTTTTAATATAAGCATATTAATATTTAATAATAAAAAATTGCAGTTAACAATATAAATTTCAAAAATCTAAGATATTTTAGTGTCCAACCCCACCATTTCTCGTGGAGAAAATAAAAAACAAAAAGATAGAAGCAATAATGTTGTAATTAACACCAACCTTAAACTGGTTATTAAAAGTTAAATTATAACTTACACCATAATTTCTCATGGAATTTATTTAAGTATATTATGAGTAGTTATAATCTATATCTAAACTATCAATTAATTTATATTAAAGTGTTCTGTGAAAAATGTTATCTGTTTTTTAAGTTTATTTTTGTTTTGCTCATCATACTTATTATACCCTTAAAATTGCACATAACACTTGTTTGTTTTCTTTTTAAACTTTTTTTTGTTTCTATATATATATATTTTCAATATTGAAAATAATAATATAATAAATAAGATTAACTTTAAATAATAATAATAATAATAATAATAATAATAATAATAATAACAATAATAACAATAATAACAATAATAACAATAATAACAATAATAACAATAATAACAATAATAACAATAATAACAATAATAACAATAATAACAATAATAACAATAATAACAACTAAATTAAAATTGCATTTAACTAGAACAAAATAAGAACTATGAACATACTTACATAATAGTTATGAATCTATATGTATATTAAATATATCTCTATCAAGATAGATAATATGTTGAATAGAAAAAGATTTAAAAAGTTTAACATATCTCTTACTACAATCAAATTTGATTTAATAGTTCCATGTGAAATTAAGGGGTCAGGGGTGTATAATGAAGATAGTAAACTTTTTTGAAAATTTCCTTAAGAAGGATTCTTTGTTTTCTAGTAAAGAACATCTTAGTTCTACCTATGTTCCAAAGGAAGTTTTGTATCGAGAAGACCAAATTCAAGAAGTTGCTAACATTTTAGCTCCCGCTTTGCGTGTTGAACGTCCTTCTAACCTAATTGTGTATGGTAAAACTGGAACTGGTAAAACATTATCTATTAAATATGTTTTACACTCAATGTCAAAGATTGCTAAAGATAATGATATTCCTTTAAAAAAAATTTATCTTAACTGTAAATTAAAAAGGATAGCAGATACTGAATATCGTTTAATTGCTCAGTTAATTAAAGAATTTGGTAGGACTGTTCCTGCAACTGGTTTACCTACTGATGAAATATATAATATCTTTTATTCTCTTGTTGATAAAGAAAAGTTAATGATTTTATTGGTGTTAGATGAAATTGACCAATTAACCAAGAAAATTGGTGATGAAATATTATATAATCTTACTAGAATTAATTCTGAATTGAAAAATGCACAAATTTGTTTAATTGGGATATCTAATAACCTTATTTTCTCAGAAAATCTTGATCCTAGGGTAAAATCTTCATTATCTGAAGAAGAATTAATATTTCCTTCTTATAACGCATTACAAATTCAAGACATTTTGCGTAAAAGAGCAGACGAAGCGTTTCATTCAGAAGTAGTTCAGCCCGGTGTTATTGAAAAATGTGCTGCATATGCTGCTCGTGAACATGGTGATGCTCGTCGGGCTATTGATTTATTACGTGTTGCTGGAGAATTGGCAGAAAGAAATGCTTCTAATATTGTTGAAATAAAACATTTAGATGAAGCAGAAACAAAAATTGAATCAGATAAAGTGGTTAACGCGGTTATAAGCCAACCTAAACAATTCCAAACAGTGCTTTATTCAATATTAATGTTAGCTCCCGAGAAAAAAGTAATATTTACCGGTGAGATTTATGAAATTTATAGGACAATATGTAAAAAAATTAATTTTAATGTTTTAACACAACGAAGAATATCTGATATCTTGGCAGAATTTGATATGTTAGGTATAATTAACGCAAAAATAGTTTCTAAAGGAAGGTATGGGCGTACTAGGGAAGTTTCTGTATCTTTAGATGATAATGTTAAAACCAAACTTAAAGAAATAATTGAAAAGTCAATTCAATTATCTACATAAATTAGATAACTATTTTTAAAAGTAGTTTTATTATAAAAATGAAATCAAAAGAAGAATTTATCGATAAATTATTTGAAAAAGGCATTTTAGTAAATAAAGAACTTTTAGATAAAGATGTCGACGATAAGTTTCTTGAAGAAGTTAAGGGTGAAGATGATTTAATAGTATTAAATGATGATTATGTTGAAATCATTTCTAAACAAAAAACTTTGGTTGATTGGTACGAAATAGATCAACACAGGGTAGATTTTGAAAAAGAAGGCGATCAGGAATTATATGATACCCAATTGCAAGATTTTCGTCAAAGTAGTTTAACTGTTCAAACAAGTTCTTCTAAAGTAAATGGAACTAATAATTCTGAATCTACTCAAGAATTAGAAAGTTTAGAAACTGAACTTGATAAAAACAAAATGGGAAGTTCTTTTCAGTCAGACGAACTTAATGTTAAGGAACAAATTGATCAAGGCCTTATTGCTGAAGGTGACAAACAAAATTTAGAACATATTGAAAAAGAATTAGATTATGAAATAGTTTATTCTTATGAAACAATATCTCATAAATATACCGTTAAAGACTTTTCAAAAATATTTTTGACGAGATACAGATACTTAGAAAGAATAATTCGGCAACATCCAGAAATAGGTAGCTTAGTAAGTATTAACCGTCTTAAACAGAAAAAAGAGAAAGAAAAAGTTAATGTTATTGGGCTAGTTAATGAGATCGCTGAGACTCGCAATTCTAATTTGATTTTAACTATTGAAGATCCTACTGGAAAAATTAAAGTTCTTATAAGTAAAAATAAAGAAGATCTTTTTAAGAAAGGTAAAGAATTAGTTCATGATGAAGTTATAGGTATTGTTGGTGTAAGTGGTAATGATATTATTTTTGCAGAAGATGTGATTTGGCCAGATATACCCAGTACTAATGAAATGTTAAAATCAAAAGAAGAAGAATATGCCATATTCTTATCTGACATTCATGTTGGTTCTGACAATTTTTTAGAAGATTCGTTCAATAAATTTTTGAAATGGCTTAATGGAGAAGCAGGTAATGATAAACAGAAAGCATTAGCTTCTAAAGTAAAATATATTTTTATTGCTGGCGATTTAGTGGATGGTGTGGGAATATATCCTGCACAAGAATCAGAGTTAACTATTACTGATATAACTGAGCAATATGATGAGTTTGTTAGACTAATTTCGCAAGTGCCTAAAAATAAACAGATTTTTGTTTGTCCAGGTAATCATGATGCTGTACATTTAGCAGAACCTCAATCAGTTTTTTATAAAGAATATTGTAACAGTATTTATGAGTTAGAAAATGTTACTGTGGTGAGTAACCCTGGTATGATTAACATCGGTAAAAAGAAAGATTTTTCAGGATTTAACATTTTGATGTATCATGGGTATAGTTTTGACTATTATGTGTCTAATATTGACATGATAAGAAATGAGGGTGGTTATGAACGGGCAGATTTGATCATGCAATTTCTTCTAAAACGTCGTCATTTAGCACCAGCGTTTAAGTCAACGCCTTATATTCCTGCATTTGATGAAGATCCTTTAATGATAAAAAAAATACCTGACATTATCATTACTGGCCATATCCATTATTCTTCTGTAGCTAATTATAAAGGCGTTACTATGATTTGCGGTTCATGTTGGCAAGGTAAGACTAAATTTCAGGAAAAGTTAGGACACAACCCTCAGCCAGGGAGAGTACCCTTAGTTAACTTGAAGACACGAGATGTTAAGGTGCTGAAGTTTGTTTGAGGTATGCCTATGTATATGAACCTATAATGTAGCATAATATAATATTTTAAAAACATATAATTATATAAATAACTTCAATTTTAATCTTAAATATTATGCCAGTAAAAATTAACAATTTATTAAAAATTATTATTTTAATAATAGTGGGGTTAATTATATATTCTCTTGTAGGAATTCATGAAATTTCAGAAAATAATATTGGATTAGATGAAGCAAACTTATTAGTTTTTGAAGGAAGTATATTTCATGTTGAAAACCATTATCTTCATTTAGAAGTTTCAGAATATGCTTACGAACAAACACCAGAAAGACTAAATAATTTTTTTAAAAGAGATCAAAGGTTTTTAGAATCATTATGGGGATTTCAAGCACATTTAAATCGTGCAGATTCAAGATATATTTATCCTGGTGGAAAAGAAGAGTTTAATAAAATAAGTGAAGACATATATGATTTTCGTCGTTTGTATATAGGTGTCATAGCTGCTTCTCAAAATTTAGTTATGCCTTCAATAGATGAATATGATATAATTAATTATGGTGATGTTTTTAAAAGTATATTAACTAATTGGATATCTCTTAATGATAATAATGATAATAATATAAACATAACTGATGAAAAAATAATAGCCCAAGTCCTATATAAATATAGTCCAGAATTTAAAAACAATTTTGTAGAAGTTCTTGATTCATTTTGGGTAGTAAAACTTGAATGGACAGATATTATTTTATCTTATTCTCTTTATGATTTTTCAAATTCAGTTAATAATCAACAATATGATGAATTAAATAATAATCTACTTTTAGAATTTCAGGAAAAAGAGAATTTTATTGAGGAAACTATAATTAATGGTAGGATCTTAAATTGGATTCATTCTCAGAATGAATTTGCAAGTGAGTTAGCTGAAAAACAGAATGCTTCAATTCTGAAATTAAAATATTGTCTTCTAATTTTAATTGTATTGATTGTATTATTGGGACTACTAATACATTATAAATTAGCAAAAGATCATGAATTAGTAGTTAAAAATAAAAGTTAGTATTTTTTAATAATGATCTTAATGTTTATTTTATTATAATATTATATTTAATATTCTCATCTAAACACCAGTTTCTAAAAGAGTAATGCTTAAAAAGCAGACTAACTCTGAGATTATAAGATGGTGGTAGCTTCTAAACAAATAAAATCGTACTTCTCTGACATAAATAAAAATGTCAATAAATGTTATGATATTGCTAGGGCTGCCAGAGCAAAAAACTTAGATCCAATGCCTGATGTTGAAATTATGTTAGCGCATAATATGGCTGAACGTGTAATTGGACTTATTTCAACTGTTGCACCACAGTTACTTAACACCAAATTACCTGATAGGATTCAGGAATTAGAGAAAGAATATGGCACTTTGGACTGGCGAGTAGGTTTTAAAGTAGCTGAAGAAACTGCCAAAGAGAAATTCTGTAAATTTAAAGATAAAAAAGAAGCTATGGAAATTGGAATAAGGACAGGTTTTGCGTACCTTACTTTAGGTATTGTAGCAGCACCATTGGAAGGTTTTATAGGAATTGATATTAAGAAAAGGAAAGATGGTAAAGAATATTTTGCATTAAAGTATGCTGGTCCTATTAGGGGTGCTGGTGGTACTGCAGCGTCAACTTCAGTAATTCTTTCAGATTATGTTAGGGTAAAGATGGGTTATGCAACTTATGATCCTGAAGAAATTGAAGTTAATAGATATACTACTGAACTTAACGATTATCATGAAAGGGTAACTAACTTACAATATCGACCATCTGATGAAGAAGTAAAATTTATGGTATCTCATTTACCAGTAGAAGTAGATGGTGACCCAACAGAAAAAATTGAAGTATCTAACTATAAAGATTTACCAAGAATTAACACAAACTTAATTAGGGGAGGAGTAGCATTAGTTTTAGCAGAAGGTCTTTGTCAAAAAGCTCCAAAATTATGGAAAAGGTTATCCAAATGGGGTCAGGACTTTGACTTAGAATGGACATTTATCAGCGACTTCTTAAAATTGAAAGAAAAAATTCATGCTGCTCATAATAAAGAAAGTACAAAAGATAAGAAGGGTGAAGATGAAAAGTCTGAAGAAAAAACTGTCAAAGCTAATGATACTTTTATTGCTGATTTAGTTGCTGGTCGGCCAGTATTAACGCACCCATTAGCAGAAGGGGGTTTTAGGTTAAGGTATGGTAGGGGAAGAACTTCTGGTTTTTCTGCTACTGCTGCTCATCCAGCGACATTAATTGTTCTTGACAAATACATTGCAATAGGCACACAATTAAAAATTGAACGTCCTGGGAAAGCAGCCACCATTACTTTATGCGATACTTTAGAAGGACCAATTGTCAAATTAGTTGATGGTTCTGTTGTTAAATTAAATAGTGAAGAACAAGCAAAAAAAGTCGTTAAAGATGTTATTGAAGTTACTTTCCTTGGTGATATATTATTTAATTATGGAGATTTTTCTGAAAATGGACAAAGGTTAGTTCCACCTGGGTATTGTCCGGAATGGTGGACATTAGAATTAAATGAAGCAATAAAGAAAAAATATAACAATAAAGAAGTAAACGAAAAAGAAGTTGAAATTTTATGTTCAGAATTAGAAATTAATAAAGATGAATTTAATAAATTTTTCAAAGAACCTTTGTTCAACATTCCTTCATTTGAAAACGCAGTAAACTTAAGCAAAGAATTAAACATACCCTTACATCCCGAATATACCTATTTCTGGAAATTGTTATCTTATTCAAAATTAGTTAACCTTCAAAAATATTTAAGATTAGCTAAATTAAAGAAAGATGATAAAGGAATTCGTAAAATAATTTTACCTTACTCAATTACTGAACAGAAAGATACTTTTTTCCAAAACGCCAAACGTAGTTTAGAATTGTTAGGTGTACCTCATCAAGTAATTAACAAAGAAAGTATCGTTCTTGACAGAATTGAAAGTAAAATTTTTGCATTAGTTTTAAATTTTAAAAATCAAAACGAGTTAGAAAATATTTTTATTGAAGAAACAAAAACAGTCACTTATAAAAACGCATTAGATTATTTTAACAAAATTTTTCTTAAAAACAATATCAAAATACAGTTACAAGATAAAGCTGGAACTTTTATTGGTGCTAGGATGGGCCGACCAGAAAAAGCTAAAATGCGCATGATGAAGGGTAAACCCCATGTACTGTTTCCAGTTGGAGATGAAGGTGATAGGTTAAGAAGTTTCCAAGCTGCAATGTCAGCCAAAAAAGTTACTGCTGACTTTCCTTTACATTATTGTGAGGATTGTAAAAAGGACACAGTTTACCGAATTTGTGAAATTTGTGGTAAAGAAACAAGTAACAAATTTTTCTGTAGAATTTGTGGTTTGTTAGAAAAAGATACTTGCAGACATGGTAAAACTATGATTCATAAAAGGCAAGAAATTGACATAAATTATTATTTTAATGAAGCTAAAAAGCATATTAAAGAAAAAATACACCCTGATTTGATTAAAGGTATCAAGGGAACATCTAACAAAGAACATGTTGTTGAACATCTAGCAAAAGGAATTTTACGTGCAAAACACAATGTTTATGTTAACAAAGATGGAACTACAAGGTATGATTGTACAGAATTACCTTTAACTCATTTCAAATCAAAAGAAGTTAGAACTTCAGTAGAAAAGTTAAGAAAGTTAGGTTACAAAAAAGATATTTATGGAAATGAACTTACAGATTCTAACCAAATTCTCGAATTAAAACCACAAGATTTAGTTTTGCCTGGTTTGAACCTTCTGGAAAAATCGTCTGCAATTGTTCTAAAAAATGTTGCAGATTATGTTGACGAACTTTTAGTAAAATTTTACGGTTTAAAAGCGTATTATAAAATTAAGAAAGAAGAAGATTTGGTAGGCCATTATGTAATTGGATTGGCACCACACATTTCTGCTGGTTCAGTAGGGCGAATTATTGGTTTTTCAGAAACTCAAGGTCTATTGGCTCACCCAATATATCATGCAGGTATGCGTAGAGATTGTGATGGTGATGAAGCAGCAATATTACTTCTTTTAGATGGTTTACTAAACTTTTCTAAAAAATACCTTCCTTCAAGTAGAGGATCTACAATGGATGCCCCATTGGTACTTACTGCAAATTTAAAACCAGCAGAAGTTGATGACCAAGTTTTAGGTATGGATGTGGAATGGTCATATCCTTTAGAATTTTATCAAGCAGCAGTCGAAATGAAGAACCCATGGGAAGTAAGGTATGGTGATGATAAGAAAATTGAACAATTGGATCACAGATTAGATACTGAACTCCAGTATGAAAATATGGGATTTACTCATCATGTTGATAATTTCAATAAAGGTGTATGTTGTTCAGCATATAAGATTTTGCCTACCATGAAAGAAAAGCTGTTTGGCCAAATGGAAATTGCTAAAAAGGTTCGTGCAGTTGACATGGACGATGTTGCAAGAATGGTAATTCAAAAACATTTTCTTAGTGATATTAAAGGTAATTTAAGAAAATATTCTATGCAAAAATTTCGTTGTGCAAAATGTAACACAAAATATCGTAGACCCCCTTTGTCTGCAAAATGTGATAATTGTCATTCTAAACTTATATTTACAATTTCTGAAGGGTCTATAGTTAAATATTTGGAACCTTCTTTAGAGTTAGCCGATAATTATGATTTTTCACCTTATCTAAAACAAACAATTAATATGTTAAAGATGAACATTGATGTAATCTTTGGTAAAGATAAAGATAAACAAGTTGGTTTAGGTAACTTTATGTCTTAGTAAGATTAACAATTTAATAAGTACTTTATAAAATAATGATGAGGCTAGTAATAAATTAATTCAATTTAATCTTACTTATAAGAAAAATATAAATAGTTGTTTTTTTTAATTAAAATAATGTCCCAAGAAATTAAAGTAGATCTGCATTTTCACCCAAATTTAAATGGTTTTCTTTCTTCTGATCGAAGTAAAGCAATGAGAATTTTATTAAATTGTTTGGAATATGATCTGACTGCATTAATTATTACAGAACATACTTACAAAGATCCTGTGAATTCTTTCAGATCTCTTTACCAAATTCAGCAAGAATTAATTAAAGTAAATCCTGAAAAATATGACAAATTAAAAAATATTTTTTTATTTCCAGGAATTGAATATATGTGTACTGAAGGTGGAGAAATTGTTTTATTCCATGATCAAGTCGATCATCACGGTAATGCTTTCATGTATGAAATAATGAAAAAGAGACACCCCCTTTTATTAAAACCATATGGTTTAACTCTAATGGAAGTAATTGATATTGCAGCACATTATAAATTATCAATATATGCACCACATCCTTTTGAAACTAAAACAGGGAGTATTAAAATTTTTGGAAAGGCATGTTCAACAAAAAGTTTTAGATATAGAATTTCACAAATTGTTTCTAATAGAAATTTAGGAATATCTGTTCATAATGGCGCTTTTGATTCAGTAGCTGACGTTTTAAAGGAATTAGGCGTTGTTGTTCCTTTTTTTGAACAAATAACATCCACTCCTCCTATTTTACTTGATGAAGCCAATTCACGTTTTAATAGCGGGGGCAGTGACGCACATGTTCCAGAACTTATTGGAAGTGGAATAAAAATAAATTTATTTGGTGAATTGACTAGAAAAAATGTTTATTTATCAATTCTTTTGAATAAAGAGAAAAAAGTTTTCAAACCAAAAAGAGGTTTTTTTGGTCGTATTAAACGCCTATTTGCAGGATTTAAGCAATTGGGAGTAACTTCAAGAGAAGTAATAACTGAGAAAAAAATAATTAAACAAATTGAAAAAGAAAAGAAAGAACTTCTTGAAGCTTATGTCAGGGCGTGGGAAAAAGGTTTACCAATAAAAGATATAATTAAATTAAAACATTTGTTTCCTGGTAAAAGTTTTATGCTTTCACTATCTAAATTGCAAATTAAAAGATTAAAAATAGCGATGGAAAAAAAGAAGTTAGAAAGAAAAAATAAAATTTTGTTAGAAGCAGCTTGAAATTAATTTTTTAATTTATTTTTAACTACCAAGATAAATCTCAGCATGTGGCACTTTTTCAATTGTAATTATTTTTATTTCATTTACAACTTTAAGTTCACGTATAAGGTTTATTGTATTTTCTCCAGTAAGATGTAATATATATGATTTATTTATCTTTTTAGCAATTTCTTCTTTAGTCATTTCTGTACCTTTATAGAATTCTTTACTAAGATCTAATTGTAAAGTTTCATTTTCAAACTTTTTACCCCTAATATTAGAATCTGTAATAATTAACACAACGCCATGAGGGGAGTCTCTTTCTTTTACAATAAATTTATTTTCTTCTACCACTTTAATAAAATTTTGATTTTTCAATTATCAAATTTTGTAATTTAAATCCTTTTAACATTATTTGATGTTCTTTACCGGTTTCTTAGTACCACAAGCAAGACATCGTAAATATGCAATACCTTTTTCGTCAATCAATTGAGTTTCAGGTTTACCACATTCTGAACAGAATACAAATTCACTAGCATATTTTTTAATCTTGTTATTGAATGTTCCTGCTGCAATCTTAGAATTAAATATTGCTCGGTCACGTACAAATTTTCCTGAACTTGCAGTTTCTCTTAACAAGTATTTTAGAAGATGGTTAGGTTCACGTCCTAAATCTTTAGCTATCTTTTTAATATTAATAATGACTGTTTTATTACCTTCAATATGTCCTTTAACTTTTTCTATCACAAACCTTTCTGAGGATGATAAATGTTCTGGCAATTCTTCTTGCGCCTTTTTCAATAAATCTTCATAACTTTCCATTAAATCTCTTAATTTGCTACTATTTTATAAAGCTTTTTACAAGAAAACATTTATATACTAAGAAATAAACATTCATGGTTAATCATAATAAAAATAAATGAGGTGTTTTAAGATGGTAGGCTTATCTCTAGCAGAAGTGATTTTAGCAGTAATTATAGGTACCTTGGCCGCAATAGTATATTCTTTAAGAGTTTTAATTCTTCTAGAAAGAAGAGTTGCTGGTATGGAACTTAACATACAGAGAATGACAAATCGTGTTCTTAAAGAAGAAGCAGTTATTGAAAAGGCGCTTGGTAAGAAACCTGCACGAAAAGTTAAAAAGAAGGCTAAACCTAAGAGAAGAAAGAAAAGATAATCATTTCTTTTTTCCAGTTTTCTTTTTAATAACTTTTTTCTTTACTGATTTCTTCTTAACACTTATTGTCTTAGAAGTTTTTTTCTTAATGGCTTTTTTACGAGAAATCTTTTTCTTCTTAATAACTTTCTTTTTAGCTACTTTTTTCTTAGCGGATTTCTTTTTAGTAGTTTTCTTCTTGGTAACTTTTTTCTTAACTGGCTTTTTCTTGATTGGTTTCTTTTTTCCAGCTTTTTTTCTAGTAACTATTTTCTTCTTAACAATTATTTTCTTAGCAGCTTCTTTACGTTTTGCTTTTTTAGCTTTCTTGACTTCAGCTTCAGCTTTAATTTCTTCGCGGAGAATTTCAAGTTCTTTAGTTAAATCTTCAATCCTTTTTTCATTATTATCCTGGTCAAGAAGTTTACCACATTCTGGACAATGAAATTCAAAATCAGTAGCATCATCAAAATCTAATCTAACACAATCTTCTGGACATATAAAAAAAATAATTCTTTTTTCCTTTCTCAATTCTTCTTCTAATTGTAGTAATAACTCTTTTTTTCTTTTCATGTAAGCAAATTTGAGGCTATCTCCAATAAGTGTCCAATAATAGATATACCATCCTTTTTGTTTGTCTTTCTTTCTAGTAAAACATACTAAATTATGATTGTAAAGAAGATATAACATTTTACGTATTTCTTTGATATCTCTGTTTAATTTCTTTGCAAGGTCAAATTCAGAAATATTTTCTCTCTTTTTTAGTAAAGCAACTAATTCTAAACCATTTTCACCGAGAATACGTACTACTACTTCTTCAATTTTCTTTTGAGTGAGGCGCATTTTTAACAAATCTTGCTATCTTGCAAGAGTAATAACATTTCTGAACCTTAACCCTTTTAAATCTTTCGTTTTTTGGATGGGTTTGTTACTTTAATCTTTTTCCAGTAGCTCTTTCAGTTCAAGACCCCGAATTTTCGCTATTTCCCATGAAGCAACGTAAGAATTAGCCGTTTGCTCTAAATCTTCTAACATAAAAAAACGCCAATCGTGTCCAGCAAACCTTATTCCAACCCAAGATTCTGCACCAAAATTTCTGGAAAAAACGTATAGTTGTTCAATTTCTTCTTTAGAAAAGTACTTTTTCTTATCTTTAGTGACTTTACATTCAATAGCTAATCTTCTAATAGCGTTACCTGCTAAAATGTCTGGTGATGGGTATTTTGACGATCCACTACCTGCTGCTCTTATTGCTGACCAACCAGATTCATTTAATGATTTAATCAGATCTCGTTCAGCTTTTGTCCCTTTAGCTTTCCAGTTTGGCATTTTTTTTAATAAATTGATTTTAGAAATTAAACTTCATGAAATCTTCAGCAAAAGTTACGTCAGGAAAGTATTGTAACGCTTCTTCAACTAGAATACTAACTTTTTTGTACCTGGAACTCGGGTGTGTCAAAATAAGTTTATGGGCACCCGCCTCATTAGCAATTAATGCCGCTTGTTTTGCAGTAAGGTGATGATATTGTCTTGCTTTATTTACATCATCATGATGAAATGAACTCTCTACAACTAATAAATCAGCGTTTTCTGCGAGTTTGTAAGCCCCATCACAAATAACCGTGTCTGAAACATAAGAAAATTTTTTAGATTTTACAGGATATGTTACATCTTCATAAAGAATTTTCTTTCCATTATGTACAACATTTTTACCTTTTTGTAATTTTCCTAAAATCGGTCCTTCTTTAAGGTCCAACTTTTTAGCTTTAGTAACATTAATTCTTAACTTTTCTTTTTCAACGAAACTATATCCAAGACAAGGCGTACTGTGTTCCAAGACTTCTGCACACAGTTTAAATTCATCATTTTCAAAAAAAGTTCCATTTTTAGCAATTTCATGAACTTCAAAATCTATAACTCCGGAACTAAAAAAAGCTTTTAACATGTATTCCATGTATCTTTTACTCCCTTTAGGCCCATAAATGTGTAATTTTTTAGCAAATTGATCTGCACCCATGGTGCTTATGAGGCCAGGTATTCCTAACGCGTGGTCACCATGCCAATGACTTACACATAATCTAGTAGTTTTACCTGGTTTTATCCCGACCTTTTTCATTTGTCTTTGTATGCCTTCACCACAATCAAACAGAATATTCTCTGACTTATAACTTAACAAAATACCACTATGATTTCTGTTCTTAGTAGGTTTCATGCTACTGGTTCCTAAGAAAATTATTTGTACCACAACTAAGAAACAATTATTTAGATACTTAAAACTTTCTCTAATTCTTCCAAATTCTTAATTTTTGGATGAAAATCTCTAGTATTACGCCGGTCTACCAAAACTGCTTTGATACCAACACTTTTTGCAGGTATAATGTCACTTTGTATTCCATCACCCACCATAACACAATCTTCTGGCATGATCTGCAAATCTTGCATGATTCGCCGGAAAGAGTTTGGATCGCTTTTAATTTTACCAGTTTGGTATGATAAATATTTGTGATCAAAAAGTTCGTTCATAGAGAATTTGTTAAGAACATTTTCAACAGAAAAAGGGTCAGAATTTGCTATCAGTACTAACACATAACCTTTATCTTTAAGTTCTTTCAAGGAATTGATCATTTCTGGATAAGGTTCAGCTAACATCCATGACTTGTTCCATAAACCTACCAATGTTTCAATTTTCTTTTCATCAGATTCAATGTTAAACTCCTGACAAATTGCTTTGAAAGAGTCACTTAAATTTTCAAATTTGCTCGTCATCATGGCCTTTTCCATTCTGATAATATACTCTGAGAAAGGCATTGTTAAGTTTAGAACATTTCTAACTTGTTTTACTGGGCTCCATACACCCTGTTCAACTAAAGTTCCCCAAAAATCAAAAAGTATAACTTTTACCATTTTTTATCCTCACTTTTGCTATAATAACTACTATTTATGCTGTTATTTTATATTTTTTTCTGAACAAAGTTCTTTTTTTACAAATTTTCTATGATTTCTCCAATAATTTTATATATAACAAAATAACAACAAAAAGCATGACACCAGAAGATAAACTTAAACTTATCAAAGAAGTCGGTGAAGAAATAATTACTGAACCTGAACTTTTAGAATTGCTTAAAACTAAAAAGAAATTAGTTGCTTATGATGGTTTTGAACCTAGTGGAAGGATTCATATTGCTCAAGGCATGTTACGATCAATAAACATAAATAAATTCACTAAAGCTGGCGTTAAATTCAAAATGTTGGTTGCCGATTGGCACGCGTGGGCTAACAATAAAATGGGTGGCGATCTTGAAAAAATTCAAAATGTTGGTAAATACTTTATTGAAGTATGGAAAGCGTGCGGTCTTGATACAAAAAATGTTGAATTTGTCTGGGCAAGCGATTTATTGAACAATAGAGAGTATTGGAAAACTGTAATGAGCGTTGCCAGAAATAGTACACTTAACAGAATATTACGTACAACACAAATTATGGGTAGGAGTGAAAAAGATACTCTTTACGCTTCACAAATATTTTACCCTTGTATGCAAGCTGCAGACATATTTCATCTTAAAGCAGACATTTGTCAATTAGGTATGGACCAAAGAAAAGTTAACATGCTTGCTAGAGAGTTAGGTCCAAAGTTAGGATATTGGAAACCAGTAGCAATACATCACCACATGTTAATGGGTTTAGGCGAACCTGTAAAGTCTGACGATCCAGTAGAACGTGGAATTGCAATGAAAATGTCAAAATCTAAACCAGATACTGCTATTTTCATGACAGATTCTAAGAAAGACATTAAACGTAAAATTAACAAAGCGTTCTGTCCTGAGAAACAAGCAGAAGACAATCCAGTTTTAGAATATTGTAAATATATAATTTTCGAGAAATTTTCTACAATGAAAATTGAAAGGCCTGACAAATTTGGTGGTGATTTAGAATTTAAGTCTTATAATGAGTTAGAGAAGGCTTTCGTTAAAGGAGATTTACATCCAATGGATTTGAAGTGCGGTACTGCCGAACATATTGATAAACTATTAGTTCCGGTAAGGGAACATTTTGAAAAGAACAAACAGGCCAAGAAAATCAAAGAATTAGTAGAATCTTATCAAATAACAAGATAGATTTTAACATTAATTTTTTATTTTTTTTCAACTACAGCCAAAGTATGATACTTAAAATATTTGTTTACTACTCTCTTAATATCTTTTGTAGTAACTTTCTTAATATTTCTGATAAACTCTCTCATCACTTTAGCATCTTTACATTGTTCCCAGAATAATAATTGGTCAGCCAGCTTTTGCGAATCTTCTAATGATAATAAATAATCCCCTTCAATATAATCTTTAGCTTCTTTAAGATCTTCATTTTTAACTTCTTTCAGTTTTTCTATCTCTTGTAAAATTATTTTTTTAGCTTGACTAAGATTTTTCTTATCTAACCCAACATAAATGGCAAAATACCCATAAGACTTTTCGCTGACGCTTTCTGTTCCAACGTCATAAGCTAACCCTTTCTTAGATCTAATTTCGTTAAATATTAGACCACTTTGCCCTCTACCTAAAATGGCATCAATAACTTCAAGAACATAACTGTCTGAATGTGACCGGGGGATTGTCTTATAACCCAGAACCGCGTAGGTACTTGCAATAGATTTCTTTTCAACTTTTTTCTTATTTTTAGTTTGTTTGGGTTCTTTAACAATCTTTTTCTTAATTGATTTTGCTTTTTTAGCTTGAAAGTTGTTCTTAATTTCACTTTTCCAATTATTTACATCACCAACTACAGAAATTACCATATTGTTTGGCACATAATATTTTTTAAAATATTCCATGATTTTTTTTCTTTCAAAACTTTTTACAATTTTCTTATCCCCATATGCTGGCCATTTAGTAGGATGTTTATCAAAAAGAGTTTTCTGGAAAAGTGTCCATTGATAATATCTTGGATCGTCAATTACCATATCTATTTCTTTCATAATAATCTTCTTTTCCTTTGTGATAGTTTTTTCAAGAATCAGCGAATTGTTTAGTATGTCAGATAATACATCTATAGCGATTGAGAAATGCTTTTTCAGAACTTTCACATAAAAACAAGTTCGTTCATGGGTTGTGTAAGCATTAAATTCGCCACCAATTTTTTCAATTTCGTTAGATATTTTCCGGTTAGTTGGCCTTTTTTTTGTACCTTCAAACAATAAATGTTCGATTATGTGAGAAATTCCTTTTTCATTGCTATTTTCATCGTTACTTCCTACTTTAACCATAAGTTCTACAACTACTGAAGTACCTTTTTTTTTTTCAAATATTACCTTTAGACCATTATCTAATACTACTTTCTGCATGTTAGAAAGCTTATTTTATAGCTTTATAATGCTTTCGTCAGAGAATTTATGATATATCAAAAACTAACCACAAACCTTTTAAATTAGGCATATTTCAACAAAATATTTATAAATGGAGCAAGGAGCTGTAGTGTAGCTTGGTTCATGAGAAAATCCAATGAATTTCAAGGGTTGCTTATGCAGCAATTATCACTAGCGGTTTGGGACCGCTGAACCCCGGTTCAAATCCGGGCAGCCCCACCATTTTATATTCAAGGAGGAACATTAATAACAATGCCAACAAAAAGATTTGGTGCAAGGTATGGTAGAAGGCCAAAAAAGACTTTTGCACAAATAGAATCTCAACAAAGAAAAAAGCATAAATGCCCATACTGTAATAAATCAGCAGTTAAAAGGGTGTCTGTCGGTATTTGGGAATGCCGAAAATGCACAGTAAAGTTTGCTGGTAAAGCTTACACTATTAATTAGGTGAAACAAAATGTATTACAAATGTTTTCATTGCGATAAAAAGGTTGAAGAAGAATATACTAACACTAGGGTAAGGTGCCCTTATTGTGGTGGAAAAGTTCTTTACAAAGACCGGAAAAAAGTTGTTACAGTAAAAGCAAGGTAAAATCTCTAAAAAATGACAGATTCTAATATAGCTCAACTACAACTGTTACAACAAAATTTACAGAATGTAATGGTGCAAAAACAGCAGTTCCAACAAGAATTAATGGAGTTAGAGTCTGCTTTAAAAGAATTAGATAATACTGAAAAATCTTATCAAATTGTAGGTAAGCTGATGATTGCTAAAGATAAAGAAGTTCTTAAAAAAGATTTGTTAGATAGGCAAGAAGTAGTAAATTTAAGGATAAAATCTTTTGATCAACAAGAAAAACAATTTAAAGAATCTTTAGAAGAAATTCAAAAGAAAGCTTTAGAAGAAATGAAGAAAGATAATAATTAATCTTTTTTCTTAATTCTCATTTTTGATTTTATAAAAAGTCTGTTTGGTACGTAAAGAATGTCTCCTCGTCCAGTTTTTATCTCTGTTTCGAGATAACCCACTTTTTCTACAGTGCCCGAAATCTCTTTAACTTCAATTTTTCGTCCAACTTTAATTTTAGATTTACTTTGAATAATTAGCCAAGCGATAAAGTTTGGAATAATATCTTTAACTCCCACCAGGAAACTTAGTACCAATAACATTAATACTGCACCTAAGACTAAATAAAGGACGATTGAAGTGATTCCTAGTTCTTGTAAAGCAAAAACTATTGTTATCAAATAAATAAGGTAAGAGAGTACTGAACTGATGATAATTTCAACGTCATTTCTAATACCTACTTTAGAAAGAATTTTGTTTAATTCAATTTGTTTTAAGATTTTTAGACTAAGTTTCTTAGCAAAAAGACCAATTCCAAATCCAACTAGAACTATAATAAAACTTACAATTATCTTCCAAAAATAATCTTTTAATAAAATAAGGGTATTCTCAAACATTTTTATCTCTATCTTTTATTTTCATTTAGTATATATTATTTGCGAAAAAACTTAAGCTTTATGTTTGTGGTGTTTTTTACCTGCTTTCATTTTAAATATGAAAACCATTATAGAACTTAATACAATTGAACCAGTAATTACTACATAAATTACTTTCCCAACAAATTCTGCGTTAGGCAATCCTTGCTGTAAAGCAATCTGGGCAATTGCTGCTGCTGCCAAACCTCTCGCAAAAATAGCATTAACTAAATTTCTGTCATGTTCTTCATAATGGTGCGTTAATACTAATGAAGCATACCTGCCACCCATTACAACGAATGAAAGAATCACTCCAATAATTAGTGCCCACATGTCTGTAAAATCAATCAAAATACCAATATATACAAAGAAAAAAGTTTTTAGAAAGAAAGAAATTTGATGATAAAAATATTCTTCAGAAGGTGTTGTTATTGAAACACCCAAATCTCCTTTAATTACATTTTTCTTATCTTTTTCAGCGACCCTACTCGTAATCCCTTTTATGATAGAAGATAATTGTTTAGAATTATAAAGTACTAATCCAAAAAATAAAGTTGCAATTGCGCCATTACCTTGTAAAAATTCTGCTGTAACATAAACTAGTATTAAATAAGCAATTGCAATCATATAATTGTGTTCTTTCAGAACTTTGATTACTATGATCATCCATAATACTCCTGCGATAATTCCAACAATTGCTGCTACTGCAAACAATGCAGATATTTGTGCAAAAGTGTCTCTAATACCAAACCCACCTAAGCTTACAACTTCCAACACAGTTAAAGAAAAAACGATACAAAACACGTCGGTCAAAGCAGACTCTAAAGTGAGGAGCGAATAAAGTTTAGGTTTTATTTTAACTTGTTTTAAAATAGGTATTACAAATGCAGAACTAACCCCACCTAGCGCAAAACCAGTAAAAAGTGAAACTGTAAAAGAATATTTGAACATTAACATAACAATTGTTATCAAAGAACTAGAGATAAAGAAATTAAATGTTGTTAAAAAAAAACTGTGTGAAAATTCTTTAATTAAAGATGATAAATTAATGTTAAATGCACCATCAAATAACAAGAATAGTAAAGTAAAGGTTGTGAATACTGGCGCAATATCTACCAAATGTTCTGGATTTACATAACCAAGTACTGAAGGGCCAATTACAAAACCTAATACTATTAAGAATAAAACGTCTGGAACATTAAATTTTCTGAAAAGATATTCTGCTAAAAATCCAAAAAACAGGATTAAACTTATTGACAATAAAGTAATTGTTACTATGTCCATAACATAAAATACTTTTTTTAGTGTTTAAATAAGTTTCTGTGGAAATTGGCTGTATTTATTCAAAAAATATAAAAATGAGTGGTTGTTAGCTTATCTCATGCCAACTAATGTAAGTTTTGAATATGCTAAATCCGAGATGGAATACCAGAAAGCTAAAACTACTTCTGAGAAACTGAAATGTTTGAACGAAATGTTACGTTTAGCACCTTCTCATAAGGGTGGAGAAACTCTGCGCGCAGAAATTAAGACTAAAATATCTAAATTAAAGGAAAAGTCTATCAAGGAAAAAGAACAGAAAAAAACTGGCTCCTATTCAGTTTCTGTAAAAAAAGAAGGTGCTGCACAGATTGTTCTTGTTGGCCCAGCAAACAGCGGTAAGAGTACTTTACTTAACGCCCTGACTAAAGCTAAAAGCCCAGTAGGCCATTATCCTTTCACAACTTCAAAACCGGAAATTGGCGCGTTATTGTATAATACAGTTAACCTTCAAATTGTAGATTTACCTCCTTTAATGGAAGATGCCTCAATTAAACAGGCGCCCCTAATGGCAGTTATACGCAATGCAGACTTAGTTGTATTTGTACTTGATGATTTGTTACACTTTAAATGGTTATTGAAAGAGTTTCAGGAAAGTAACATTATTTTGAATAGAAGACGTCCCGCAATTAGGATAAGTCGCGGATCTACTGGTGGATTAGAGTTTATCGGTTCTAAATTAATTAATGCCGATATGGACGCGGTTAAGAAAGTTTTACGCGATCATGGAATTGCCAATGCTAGCATAGAAATTTTTTCTGAAGTTAAGTTAGAAGATTTTTTTGAAGTTCTAGACGAAAAATTAGCTTACATCCCTGCTTTAGTTGCGTTGAATAAAGTTACTTCTGGTAAGGTCAAGAAAGAGAAGGGATGGAATATTGTATCAATTTCTTCTTTGGATATGTACAATTTGGACATTCTTAAAGATAAAATGTGGGAACTTCTTGAATTAGTAAAAGTTTTTACTAAAGAACCAGGCAAACCACCCACTAAAACTAATCCAGTCACTTTAAAGAAAGGTTCTACTATCAAGGACATGGCTGTACATGTACATAAAGATTTTGTGAAGAAGTTCAAGTACGCACGAGTGTGGGGTAATTCTGCTAAACATGATGGCGCTGCTGTAGGTATGGAACACATATTAGCAGATGACGATGTAGTGGAAGTGCATTTGAAGTGAAGTTGTTACAAACTCTCCAACCATTCCTTTTTTAACTTGAACCCAGCATGTTTGGCTAGCTTAGAAATGGCTTTGTCGAAACAGCTACCATACTGGGCAGCTTTCTTCTTCCGCCAAGCAAAATTGCCTAACCACTCTTCGGCAATTTCACGCAAGATTATTTTCTTTTCTTCCCGGCTTAATTTCCATTCTCCGGGTAATTGCATTGCGTATTCAATTAAATCTTTGTCTAGGAAAGGTGTATGTATGGTAAACTTAAGTGCTTGTGATAAATTAAAATCACGCACAAGGTCTCTTTCCCACATTCCAAGTAAACCATTCCAACATTCACTATTAATATCCTCAACTTTATCATGTCGATCATAACCAGCAAAGATTTCTTCACTTCCTAACCCACCTAAGAAATAGTTTATGTTATCTTGTTGCGCTAATTTAACTGCTGCTAACACAACAGCACCAACACCAATGTTAACTACATCAGTTTTGTCTACTTTTTTTAGGATTGTTAAAGTTTCTTTGATAATTTGTTCAGCTTCTTCCATATTGTAAATTTTATATTTTAAAGGAAGACCTAATTTAGCTGCAACTTTCTTAGCTTCAGTAATATCTTCAGGTTCTTTCATATCTTTATCTTGAAATCCAACACAATAGCATGTAAAATCAGCTTCAAGTTCTTTACATAATATGGCAATAGTGGTACTATCAACTCCACCAGAAAAGAAAATGCCAAATTTTTGGTTAGGAATTCTAGATTTTATTGTTGCAATTAACTTATCTTTCAAAACTTTTTTAGCTTCTGCTTTATTTGTTACACTTTTGTCACTTTTCAAACTGTTAATTAGTTCAAACCATTCTTCTTTAAGTACCAATTCTTTATCTTTTAGCCACAATTCTGTCATATTACCTTAAATTAAGCATAATTTTATAAAATTTAGGTAAGAATTGATTATGATATGAAATTAGCAGCTTTGTTTACTGGAGGGAAAGATTCCACATACGCCATATATTTAGCTAAGAATGCAGGTCACGAGATCACTGGATTAATTACGCTTAAGTCCAAGAATGATTATTCGTACATGTTTCATACGCCCGCAATTGAACTTACTGAATTACAAGCAGAAACAATGAATTTACCGATAAGTTTTTCAGAAACTGAGGGTGAAAAGGAAAAGGAGTTAGTTGATTTAGAAAATGCCATCAAGAAAGCACAAGATGTGTTTGAATTTGAAGGCATAATCACTGGTGCGCTATTTTCTGAATATCAAAGTAGCAGAATTCAAACAATTGCTGATAAGCTTGGTTTGAAAGTAGTTAACCCATTATGGCATAAAAACCAAGAAGATGAAATGCAAGAGTTGTTAGATAATGAGTTTGAAATTATGTTTACTGCTGTGGCAGCGTATGGTTTAGATAAATCGTGGTTGAATAAAATTATTGTTCAAGAAGATTTAAACAAACTTAAAGAACTTAAAGATAAAATTGGTTCCAATGTTGCTGGCGAGGGCGGGGAATTTGAAAGCTTAGTAATCAATTGCCCTTTATTTAGCAAGAAACTGGTTCTTGAAGAAACAGAGATTGTTGAAGAAGATGAGAACACTGCTCGGCTGATTATTAAGAAAGCTATGTTGGAATAAAGTTATTTTTTTTTCGCTACTTTTCTCTTAATTGACTTTTTCTTTTTAGTCATAGTTTTCCTTTTAGCAACCTTTTTCTTAACAGATTTATTTTTTACCGCTTTTTTACGCACAACTTTTCTTCGCTTTACAGTACCACTTTTCTTTCCTTCTTCGTAAGATTCAAAAATAAAGATATGTTCCCATATGGAGACTCCCATTTCAATTAAGATGATTACTAATCCAATAAGTACTGCTACAGCGATAGTTACTTGACTTAACTGCTCCTGGCCAGACATCATCATTTTCTTTACCATAGAAAAGACTAATGCTACACCTATAGCAAATAACCAAGTCATATGGGTATGGTGGACATGTGATTTAACAAAATGAATATCATCACGTAAAGAACTGTAAGCACCTTCGTCTTCAAAAGTCATTACTGGATAAACAAACAGTAATCTGATACTTATGTAAACTAAGTAAACTATCATGAAAAATGCTAAAAGGTATCTAGCAACCAAAATTTGGTTAGGGATTAATGTAAAAATTAATCCTGCTGCTATCAAAATTGGAATTACAATCAATCCAAAAACAAGTAAATGTACTTTAGCAACAGTAAAATAATGTTTTCTGCCGAACTTAAAACCCGATTTTAACGAAGTTTTACCTTTCAAAACTAAATCTTTGATCATACCATACTTTGAACATGTTAAAAAATTGTCAATCGCTGCGATACATAACAAGTATCCAACAAGATATCCTAAGTTCTTATAACTTAAGAACGCTGCACTGGTGAAATAGTTAAAATAAAGATTAAATAATACATCTGCTAGGCCAGTCAATTTCAAGAATATTGCTAAAAAAAATAAGTTTGATAAGAACATTAACAAGTTTGGTAAGAAAATAATCTTATTATTTCTAAGTAATTGAAAAGATTTCTTTGCACTAACTAATTCTTTCATCTTTGGTTAAAAAACATTTTACTCTTATATACCTTTGTGGTAATTTTAAAGTGGTTAAATGCTGTTTAAAGACTTTCCCTATTCAAGGCAGCTTTAATCAAACCTAAAAATAAAGGTGCTGGTTTAGTCAACTTACTCTTAAGTTCTGGGTGCGCCTGTGTAGCGATAAAGTAAGGAAGGTTACTAATCTCTACAAATTCTGCTAAACGACCATCTTCAGAAATGCCAGATATTGTTAAACCATTTTCTTTCAATTTTTGATGATATTTTGGATTAACTTCGTACCTGTGCCGGTGCCTTTCAGATACAAGATTTTCACCATACAATTTTAATGCTAAACTGTCTTCAGATAAATTAGCTGGGCATGCTCCTAATCTTAATGTTCCTCCCTTATCAACAATTTTATCTTGGCCAGGCAAAATTATAACTACTGGGTGTGGCGTTTCAGGATCATTTTCTACACTATTTGCCTTTTCTAAACCACAAACATTCCTCGCGTACTCAACCACCATTAATTGTAATCCTAGACAGATGCCTAAGATTGGCACATTATTTTCCCGGCAATGTTTTATCACTGCCAATTTTCCTTCTAATCCACGACTACCGAATCCCCCTGGTATGATTACTCCAGCACAACTGCTTAAAGATTCAGAAACTGATATTTCTCCTTGTTCAATTTCTGTAGTTTCAATAAATTTCATATTAATTTTAGCTTTTGTATGCGCACTACAATGCATTAAAGCTTCGTTAATACTAGCATAACTATCAGCAAGAGCAGTATATTTTCCGCAGATAGCTATCGTAATTTCTTTATCAAGATGGTTTAAGTTATACAATAATTCGCGCCAGTTTTCTAAATCTGGTGGGCTGTATAATTGCAATTTCTTATGTACAATTGCACTTAACCCTTCATCTTCAAAACAGAAAGGAATACAATAAACATTTTTTACGTCAACGCCGCTAATCACTGCTTCTTTATCAATACCACCAAATGACGCAATTTTACCTTTAATTTTTTCAGAAAGTAACTCTTCACACCTACATATAATGATGTCTGGTTGAATGCCGCGTTCGCGTAACATGTTAACACTTTGCTGCGTAGGTTTAGATTTCTGTTCATCAACACCAGTGGGAATAGGCACATACGTCAAATGAACGTATAAAATGTTATGCTTACCAACTTCGCTACACATTTGCCTTGCAGCTTCAATATACAGTTCATTTTCAATATCGCCAACCGTACCACCAATTTCTACCAAAAGAATGTCTGCTTGCTGTTTTTCTGCTACTTCGTACAATTTACTTTTGATCATATTAGTCACATGAGGAATAAATTGGACAGTTTTACCCAAATAATCCCCATGACGTTCCTTTTTTCTAACTTCGTCAAAGACCTTGCCCATAGTAATATTTTGTTCAAATTTACAGTCAACACCTAGAAAACGTTCGTAGTGGCCAAAGTCCATGTCAACTTCACCACCATCATCCAAAACAAAAACTTCGCCATGTTCAATAGGATTCATAGTACCTGGATCTACGTTTAAATAACCATCAAGTTTCATTGGAACTACTTTTAATCGAGATTTAAGTAATCGGCCGATAGAAGCTGCCGCGATACCCTTACCTAATCCAGAAAGGACTCCTCCAGTAACAAAGATGAACTTAGTTTGTTTTTTTAGAATTGTTGTTGAGTGCATGAATGTCTAAGCAAGAACTTGTATATAAAATTTTGGCACACTCAGTTGGGGGTGACAGAAAGTAATATAAATGGTGGAAATTAAAATAGATGTTATGACAAAGATTGTCTTATGTATTATTTACCAAAAAATAAAAGAGGATTATCAATTCCTATTAGTAAAAAGAACACCAGAAAAAGGAGGTTTTTGGCAGCCAGTTGGTGGACAAGTAGAAAAAAAAGATTACAATTTTTTAGCTGCAGGTTATCGAGAAATTTTAGAAGAAACAGGAATTGCTAAAAATGAAATAATTAACATTATTGAAGATTTTTACAAATTTACTTTTGATAAACATTACTTAACTGGTGAACAGATAACTCCAGTACAAGAACATGTTTATGCTTTTGAAGTTAAAAGAGATGTTAATATTGTGCTTGACGATAATCCTTCTAATGAACATGAAAAATATGGGTGGTTTTCTTATGATGAAGTAATCAAGAAGCTTAAGTGGGAAAATAATAAAGAATCTTTTGAGAAGTTAAAGTCTTTGCTTGAATTTTAGAAATTTCAATACTCAACCTTATAATAAACAATGTAGCATTGTTTGCTGTCAAGTACTTGGCAATGTTTGGCTAGCTGCCCCTTAAGCTCCGCTATACTAAGTTTCTCATCTAACTTATGGTCATACTCAACACTTTCGTATTCCGGTTTTCTGAAAAAATCGCATTCTGAACTGATTTCATGAATTTCTTTCTTAACATCCTTATCAGGGTCAACCACAACCTTACCACCAATCTGGTCAACTAAAATCTTTAATTTAACGCCCATAAGTTCACATTCAAAGAATGCTGCTGGGATTAAGTACGTGGTAACATCTTTAATCTTTTTTTCTGACATAAGTTTAAGATCATTGATACTGTGTCTAGGTTTGATTATTGGTAGAATGTTTTGTTCAGCAAAATTTTTACTTTCTTCAACTATATCTTTTTGATACGAATCTTGGTCACTTTCAGTATCAGAAGATCCATTAAAGTTATTTTTAGCGCTAGCTAAAATGTTTACCGCTTGTCCCCCATGTTTACTCTTCCTTGGACGTACTCGAACAATTAAGGGTTTGTCTACAATGCCACACACCAAAGCAGAACCTATTGGCAAATTCTGGATCTCGTCAGCAGCTTCTGAGCTGATTCCTTCAATTGAAGCAGTTAAAGCGCGTAAATCATTTGGATTGTTTACCTTGAGTACAACCTGGGTGCTACACTGTGCCAAGACAGTTTTCTGTACCAATGCTGGTCGTTGGGAAACTACACATAAGCCAAGACCAAATTTTCTTCCTTCAGATGCTATTAAACGTACAGTATCAGAACTTTTAGCTTTACCAAACCCTTTTTCAGGGCAAAAGTTGTGCGCTTCCTCAAGTACACAGAAAAATGGTGGGATTTTTTCTTGTTTTCTGGCAGTAAACAAATCTTTTAACAACTTCTGTACAATTATGTCTTGAATTTCTGGTGAAATACCTTTTAAATTTATGATACTACATTTTCCTGGCTGAATCAGTTGGTTATGGTCAGTATAACTAGGGGAAAACAGTTCTAAACTTTTCAAATACATGATAGTATCAATCAAAGTCCATTTGCCGGGATAATTTAACAGTTCTAAACCAATCAAAATATTATCAAAATTAATTTCGTCCAAATCTTTAACTACAGAGAATAGCATAGATTCTTGAGTGTTACTTAACTGCACTGGCATAATTTTCATAAGTTCGTACGAACTCATTTTCTCGTTAAGTTTTAATGGGATAACATCTTCCATTATTTTCTGGTCACCGAATTCTTGCACTTGATTATGGTAAGATTTTGGTGCTAAATTCCAAGCTAACAACTTATCTTTCTGTTCTTCATTAGCTAATTTTAAACTGGAATATTCTCCATGGGGGTCGATGATAAGCAAGGGCACATTACGTTCCATAATTTCTTCCAAAAGAACGCCAACAAAGTACGATTTTCCAGATCCCGATTTTGCTAATACAGATAAATGTTTAGTAAGAACTTTTTGCAGATTAATTTTTACTGGAATGTCTTTACCTTCCAGTTTCCCGATACATGCTCCTTCACCTTTAAGTTCAATAACTTTTTTGATAAAAGAATCTTCAGCTTCCAACACTTCTGTACCTAACTGGAATGGTGTTCTTATACCTCTGATTCTACTTTCAATATCTTTGTACCCAATAATGTTACAACTACCAACAGTACCTTCACTAGTTCTTTCTAATTCCATAATTTGGCATAGAACATAACCATAATTTACATGATTAACTTGGATAAACTGAAATTTTCTAGCGTTTGGGCTAGAAACATTAAACTGGAATTGGTTAGTTGTTACTTTTCCAGTAATTTTACCCAAAATCATAACATTGTTTAGAAAGAAACTACTATATTAAGATTTATTTAGTAGAAGTGTATAAAAAAGTGAAAAAAATATGAAATTTTATATAAAATGGTCTTTCTGAAAGATTAGCATGGTTTTTGATCGAAGATTGAAGGGAAGTTTCAATGGAATAGGTAGCCTTTACGATTCAGCTAGAGCAAGTTATCCTGAAAAATTAATTAATGATATTTTAACTATTGCGAGTATTAGCGATGGAAAAGTTTTAGATGTTGGTTGTGGTACTGGGAAAGCCACAATTTTATTTGCTCAAAGAAATTTTCAGGTACTTGGAGTAGATATTGGTGAAGAATTGATTGCTCTTGCTAGAGAAAACACTTCACAATTTTCAAACGCCTCTTACCAGGTAAGCTCTTTTGAAGAAGCTAACCTTAAACAACAATCTTTTGATTTAATAGTGTCGGCTCAAGCTTGGCACTGGTTAGATCCAAAAGTTGCTTATGAAAAAGCCCATGATTTACTAAAAAATAATGGCCATATTGCTTTGTTCTGGAAAATTCAAGAATATGATAAATTAAATTTTCTTCAAGATTTAAAAAAATTATATGTTAAACATTGTCCGAGATATCACAATCCTGGCGCAATTCTATCATCCGAAAGAGATCTATTTATTAGCCCTCTTTTCTGTAATTTTGAAAAAAGAGAATATTTTGTTGATCTTAGTTATGATAGAGAAAAATACGCTCAATTAGTTTCTTCAATGTCTTGGGTTATTGCTCTAGAAGGAGAAGATAGAATAAAATTTCATGAAGAATTATCTAATTTATTAAGTAAACAAGACGAAACTTTTTCAATCCCTAACAAATATACTTTACTTATAGCAAAGAAGAAAAATTAAACTACCTTAAAAAACCAAACACTATTTGCATTCTGTATAAAGCAAAGCCTAACCAAATTACCATCAATAAATAAAATAAACCAAAAAAGCGGTTAAGTGGGAAGTAATCAGATATCCAATGATTTACTTGATTATGGATCTTAGTACCTTTCATCCAAGATAAGATATTGTACCCTAAACAATCTAAACAAAGTAAGTACCAAATTATTCCTTCAACATAAATCCCCATGATTTTAAATTATAATTTTAACTTTGTTTTAAACTTTTTGCTTTATGGGTTCATTGTTTAGAATGGGGAAACCATCGCCATTTTTCTCTTTTCCAGAATTGGGTTACAGTTTCTCTTCCGAAGGAATATTCAATTTCATCTGGGTCGAATGGTTCTCCAACTATTTTTTGATATACATCATTTAGTAGATTACCTTGCATGTCGCAAATAACATCAGGATAACATGTTTCCCAATCTCCTTCAACGCTTACCTTTCCATCGTATATTTGCATAACTTTACGTGCTAATTCATCTTCAGTATCAGCATAAAGAACAGGAGAATCACAAAAAGGACAGTCAAAACCATTCAGTTTTGGATCAACGTTATCATCTTCATTATAATGACCCATAATAAAATAAATTGCTTGGAACTTTGTGGTTGGAGTTTCTTCTTCCATTCTCAGAATCTGATCATATTCAAGCCGCTTAGATGAATATAAAGTTTCTTACTAAGCTTTTATCTAAGTAATCCATAAAATAATATATAAACATTTCCTAATTTTAACATAATAATTAGGGTGTATATTTAAATTTCTAAAAATAACGAAATCTTGGCTTTGTTAGTATGGAAGTTTAGAAAGTATATTAAAGAAAAAAAGCAAGGTTCATAGAAAATTAAAAACTGCCTAGATAACTTTTACAATTGTATAATTAATAGTCTCCAAATAACTTTATATACTTAAGAATACTTTAACTCACTAAAATGGGTGAGATTGTAAATAATTATAAAAAAGTAATTATTGCTATTTTATGTGTTTTAATTATGTTTCTAATTATTTTTATAATTTATCCTTTAAGATTAGAAGAGAATCCTAACCCTCTGGCGGAAGATCTCCCTACAGATTTCCCAGTTCATCCACTAGCTGTAGAAGAGTATAGTTATACTTCCGGCGTAATTACACAATATACTTTTAATGTGCCACTCACTAGCGAAGAAGTAAAAGAGTACTATGATAAACTTAATTCAGAAATTTGGCTTGTTGAAAGAGATTGGTTTGAGCAAGGAGATGGAATACAAAAACACTTTAAGACTAAAGATTACAATCCAAAACCTGAAGAGAAAAAAGGAAGAGCTGTGCAGGTTGTTATCAGTCAAAATGAAGTTGATAACACTACTAAATTAGTAATTGTTGCTACAATTAACACTAATATTTATTTTGATATATTTAATTAAAACCAAAAGTTTAGAAACAATAGCAGGGGATGTTAGATGGGTGTAAAAAAGAGTAAGATGTATAATAGATTTATTTTTATATCTATAATCTTTTTAGTTAGTGCCTTAAATGTTTGGGCAGCGCCAGATGTTAATTTTATTGTAAGTTCAAATGTTAGTGAAGTCAATTACTTAGATAATGCCACGTTTAACCTAGTTTTTACTTATAACAATTCTGAAGACATAGAAAACGTTATCTTTAATAACACACTCCCTTCTGGTTGGACTTATATTACTGATTCCTGGAATGTAACTGGCAATTCTTCCTCTGTTGTCTTTGACTCGACAGATTCAAATCAGATTTGGACGACAAATAGTTCAACTAATAGTTCAACAATAAACATTAGCTTTCAAGCACATTCAGGTTGCGCACCGGTAAATGGAAGCAAAAATAATGCTAATGTCACATATCAATGGCAAAGCGGGGGCATTCCTCAAGCTAATGTTACTGTAAATAATTTGTCAGAAGCAATAACCTTAAATGTTCCCGAGTTAATACTTACATATGCTCCGCGGCCCCAAGTAAGCAATCTCAACGAACAGGACACTTGGCAAATTACTTTATTAAATAATGGAACAGGAGATGCAAATTCTATAAAAGTAAGCCATAATTTAGATTCAGGATTTACTTCAACCACATTTAGCCAGTTTACAAATGGCTCCAGTTCTTTTTCAGGAACAGGGGATGATAATAACTCAAGTATAAATTGGACAATTGATATCCCCGCAAACCAAACATGGCATTCTTATGTTTACGCAACTCCTTCCACCTGCGATGAAACATTATTAGATTTTAACGTTTCCATAAACGCCGGAAGTGGTGCCTGCTCTTATTACACAAACAGCACAGTGGAGGAAACTAACCTTCGCCGGGTAAGAATTATTGGAGATGCTTATTCGGCAGCTATAGGTGAGAATGAGAGTCATTCAATTCATGTTAATGTTGACTGTGATGCTTATAGAAATTTTACAATAACTGAAACACGTCCCAGCTCACAGCAGATTTGGTTAAGCAACGTTTCCAGCACTACGAATGGGCTTACCACAACATACGCGCAAGATGGAAATGCGACCACTTGGTTCTTTTACAATGGAACGGGGGGTAATTTCAGCTCCCCCTTTGACTTTTGGATAACCTACGCTGTGTACTTAAATGATACTGTCGCCAATACTGCTGGTGAAGTAGTTCATAACAATTTCGCAACATCATATTATAATGATACTGGCTCTGTGTTTACATCATTTTATAGTACAGACTCTGTAGAATCAACTTCAACTTCATCAAGTGTATCCAACACAGTTTTAGAACCTTCTTTAAGCATTAGCAAAGTTTCAAATGAGATAGAAGTATCAATAAATGAAACATTTACTTACACAATAACAGTTTTAAACTCTGGAACATCACCTGCATACAATATTACCTTGACTGATGTCCTTCCTGATGGTACTTATTTTATAAGTTCAACAGAAACACCACAATTACAAGATGACAGAAGTTTGACGTGGAACATTAATTCTATCGGTACGTCAGGTTCATGGAACACAGTAGTCACTGCGCAAGTTAACTCAACATATGAATCTGGTAGCCTTGTATTAGCAAATGATTCTTTGATGAATACCATTGATGCGGTTTATTACTCTTATAATCAAACATCTGCTGCAGATTATGAAGGCACGGTTCGAAGCTATTCAGGAAATACTCAGGAGGAAGTATTAGTACAAAAACCACCATTAAGTGTTGTTAGCGATAAAGCAACAGCCACTATTGGCGAACTTATTACATATAACATAAGTTCAGATTTTTTAGGGGCTCCTGCAAATTCAGTTGTCTTAACTAACATTCTTCCTGTGGGATTAACGTATATTAATTATACTAACACTAATGGAAATATTAGTTTTACTGAGTCTGGACAGAATCTAATTTTTGATTATGGGAATATCACTGAACGATTAGTATATACTATTGAAATCGCGGCATATATAAATGATACAGTCGGAAATAATGTTGGCGATACTCTTAATGATGATGTACAATTGGTATATGAAAATTCTACTTCCGGTTCTACATTCGTAATAACAGAAAGTACTTCTATAGATATCACTGAACCTTCATTCAATCCTTCAAAAATAACTAACCAATCTGTTGTTAGTGTAAATACTTCATTCACATATACAATTTCATTTACAAATAATGGTGATTCCACCGCATTTAACATCTCTGTAAATGATACTTTGCCTGATGGAATATATTATGTTAGTTCCACAGAAAGTTTACAGAGCCAAAATGATCAAGAATTAATTTGGAATGTTCCCAGTCTTGCATCTTCTCAAAGCTGGAACGTAATCATTACTTCACACGTCAATGAGACGTATGAATCAGGTGATTATATTGCGGCAAATGATACGTTTTTTAATTCAGTGAATATAAATTATTACAGTTATAACAAAACAATTGCAGTTAATTATAATGGGACTGTACGTAATTATTCTGATTATGTCTCTCAGGAAAACATTATACAAAACCCAACAATAGATTTAGCTGTAGATTTGTCCTCTGCATCAATCGGAGAATTATTAACTTACACAATAACTTCAAACTTTGAAAATTCTTATGGAGATTCAGTCATTATAAATTATACTTTGCCTGATGGCGTAGTGTTTGTTAATCAAACAAATTCCAGCCAGAATACTTTTTCTTCTGTTGAAAGTGGGCAGATACTTTCCTATAACTGGGGTAATATTTCACAAAGAGAAACAATGCTATTAACTATTACAGGTTATATTAATGACTCGGTTTCAAATATTGTGGGGGGTACTTTAATTCCATCAGCTCAATTATTTTATGATAATTCTTCCGGTGCCACTTTTAATTATTCTGATACTGCGCAAACAACGATTACCGAGCCATCTGATGATCTTCAGAAAGTTGCTAATGAAACGACAGTCTCCATTAATCAAACATTTACATATAACCTCTCGTTTTTAAACAATGGAACTGACACCGCATATAATATCTCATTAAGCGATACTTTTCCTGATGGGATAGATTATATTAATTCGACAGAGACTCTCCTGGCCCAAACTGGACAAGAATTAACCTGGAACATCCTTTCTCTCGCATCAGGTAATTTATGGGGCAGCATTGTAACCGCAAGGATTAATGAGACTTATAGTTCTGGAGAATATGTCCTTGCGAATGATACGCTCTTTAATCAGTTTAGTGCAAGTTATTATAGTTATAACCAAACAATTGCAAATTATTATGATGGAACTGTACGTTCTTATTCCTCTGATGCCCAGGATTCTGTTGTCATAGATGACCCCACATTAACACTTTCACAAAGTGCAAGTGAAGTAAATATTGGTGATTCTCTTGTTTACAATCTTTCTTCAGATTTTAGCCAAGCTCCAGCAAACGAATTTATTGTTGAAAATAATTTGTCTAATAAGATTATTTTTATTAACTATTCCAATACGACTGGTCCTATTGCAATATCGCAAAATGGTCAAAATTTTACATTTAATTATGGGAATTTAACTGAAAGACAAGTTCATGAAATAACTATTAATACTTGTGTAAATGAAACTGGAACGATTACGAATTATGCACAATTTGAATACGAGAACAGTTCTTCAGGAATGACTTTTATTACATTAAGGGACGTAACTGCATCAGCTGGCGCACCAAATATTTCTTTTAGTTATTCGAGTTTAAGTGGGGACAATGCCGGAATTTATCAAACTGTACAATATCTTCTCAACATTACAAATCAAGGAGATGGTATTGCGTACAATGTTTCGACAACAAATGTATTTGCTGATGGTTTGGTTTATGATACAGTTAATTTTGGATATAATATCTTTAATGATTCCTCTCGGACAATCAACTGGATTAACACTACAATTCCAGCCAACACTTCTCAATTAATTTATCTCAATTTAACACTCAACAAAACTTATACTAATGGAACGGAGATAGAAGGAGGTGATACATTCGTAAGTTCGGCCGTAATTACTTATCAAAGTTCAAACGATACTGATTGTATTTCATACAGGAAAGAATATAATGATACTGGTTTTGTTACAATCACTGCAGGATATCTTATTAATGATCTTCCTTTATTACGAAAAGTCATGAGAACATCAGATTTTACATCTAATAGTAATACAAACAGAGAATTGGAGATTAAGGATATTACTTTTGGAAAAGGGACGTTTGGAACAACAGGAAATCTGATTGCACAAATTAATTTTAATTATTCTTCAAACATTAACTTAAGTACAATCGAGTCTGATATCAATGTCTCACAAAAAAAATCGTTCATTCACGGCCTTTCATCAATAGATAATGTAATTAACAAAACATTGTATGTTCCAAGGGTTGTTAATGCAACAGAGGTTTATATCTGTCCTGGTGCAACGTCACTAGCTGAAACAGTTCCTACATGTGAAAACAAAGTTACAATTGGAGTAAATCAAACCAGTGGAGGCATGACTGTAACAGAAGATACAATAGATGGTGAAGATTATTATCTGGTTACAAACATTCAGGGAACAGGAGGTGGAGAAGGTAGTGCGCCAAACTTGATAGATACAACATTAAGTCCTAGTTCGGGCAGTTTTGATACAACATTTATGTTTAATGTTTCATACACTGACACAGAAAATGATGTTGCTAGTTTTGTGAATTTAGAATTAGATGGTGAAACAAATTATAGTATGAATGAAACAGACATTTCAGACACTAATGTCATTGATGGAAAATCATTTTATTATAACATCTCCGGAAGGACATTAGGAGAAGCAAACCATACTTTCAAAATCTATGCTGCTGATGAAGCAAATGTTACTGTTAATACAACAACCTTTTCAGGACCAAATGTAACACGAAATTCGAACCTTGTATTAACCGATGATGCTTATTATGGTGGTTCAATTTACCTTTATGCAAATTATACTGACAGAAATACTGGTGATCCAATTACTCCTTTGGGAGATTCAGCTTCCTGTAATATTACTATCAAGGAATTCTCTATAACTAATGAAGTAATGGCTTTTAACTCATCTGGAGATGAACTTTATGGTTCTTCAACAACCATTAATGTAAGTTCTACTGAATGGAATGTTACCTGCACTTCAGATTCATTTGATTTATTTAGTTCTTCAAAAATAGTTTTAATACCAACGACTGTTCCAGAGTTTAGTGATTATACTGTTTTATTAGTTCTAATAACGGTAATCAGTGTTTTTGTAGTGATTAGAAAAAAATATTGATTTTATGGTAAGTGTTATTTTCTTTTTTCAATATATGTTTATATATCTCTTTATACTTCATTTATAACTAACGATGACCTAAAAAACATTAATAAATATTTTAATTTACCGATTACAAGGCTAAAAATGTATGCAAAGAAAACAAGTAAGAAAGAAGAGTATATCAGCTCTAAGCGTTTACATTAATCATTATCTACTCTTGGAGCTAAAATGAAACTTAACACTAGTTTGTCGATAACTTTGTACTCTAACTTCATAGGATAATCAGTGTTAAACTGTAAACTAGCCACATCACTAAGTTTAGCGCCGCCAACCATTTTTTTAAGATATTCTAAAGAATATTTAGCTTTAAACTTTTCTTCAGAATCTGTGTTGATTTTAGTTTTATCATCCGGTCTAATCTCAATAAATGCTTTAGATAAGTCGCCTTGCGCTTTCACTAACAACTGGCTCTTATCTCCAAGGAATGTTACTGATTCTGCAACTACGCTAACATCATCAATAGAATCTGTTAACATACTAGAATGAAGTTCTACTTTAATTGGAAAACTAAGTTCGGGAACTTTCTGCTCCCTGTCATCAATTTCTAATAAAGGTATGGAAAATGATCTGGTAGTGTTACTTTTTAACTGGATTTTTAACTTACTTTCTTCAGTAGTTTCTAAACTAAGAATATCGTCACTTTTAGCTCTTCTAAGAATTTGTTTGAAACTAGTTAGGCTAATTGCAACTTCTTCAGTACCTTCAACTTTGTACTCTACAAAGCAACTGCTTAATATTTTTAGAACAACCATTGCCACATTTGCAGGGTCCATAGCAACCATTTCTAAGCCATCAGTACTGGCAATAAATTTAACTTCGTTGACTAATTCAGAAGTGATAGCAATGCTATCTTTGAAAGATTTCGAATCTGCTAATACTAATTTCATCTGTTCTAATAAACCCTCACAATTTATACTAGCTCAGGCTAAGCTAAGTTTATAAGATTTATTGTTATAAAGTGGTTATTTGGTAATAACCATTACTTCAGAAGCAACCTTTTACCATTTTCCATCATATGGACAGTTTCTTTATCCTTATAACCCATTTCTAAAGCGAGTTCTATTAAATGGTGTGACATTTCAGGTCCGCAATGTGATGGGATAATATGTTCTGGTTTCAACATTTCAATAAGTTCACGATAATCTTCTCGATGACCATGTCCTGAACTGTGAACATCTGTGAAAATTCTAATTCCTTTCTTTTTCATTCTGTTTTCCAAGTTTTTTCGACGTTCAAGGTTAAGTTCTACAGGAATTACTGAACAACTAAAAATTACCATGTCTCCTTGTTTGATTTGTAAAGGTAGTTCGTTACCAACTATCCGAGATAAGACTGCACGTTCTTCACCTTGATGGCCAGTACAAATAATCAAATACTTGTCAGCACCTTCTTTATTAATCCGGCGCATAACTTTTTCTAAATCTTTCCTTTTCTTATATATATTAAGATCTTTAGTAAAATTTACAATTTGCACATTTTCAGCAGCTTTAATATATTTCTCAAGAGATCTGCCGAACGCCACAATCCTTCGATCAAGTTTCTTGCCAATTTCTATCATGGATTTAATTCTAGCAATCTGTGATGCAAATGTTGTCATAACAATAGCTTTACCATTACAGTCAGAACTGCGTATCAAGTCACGTAACATTTGTCTGGCAATTGATTCTGAAGGACATTTACCATGATATCTCGCATAAAGGGATTCGCATAACAAGACTTTAACACCTTCATTAGAAATTTCTTTTAATCTATTAAAGTTAGGTTTTTGTCCTAAGGTTGGGTTCAGGTCAAATTTAAAATCATTTGCGTAAACAACTTTCCCATAAGGCGTATGTACAACAATGATAACTGCTTGTGGGATAGAATGAGTCACATAAACAAATTCTATTGTAATATTTTTACTTAATTTATACTTAGAATTTGGATTTTGTCGGATAAGTTTGTTTGGAATACGAATTCTTTCATCACGTAAAATGCTAGTAAGAATCTCGTTAGTGTATGGCGTAGATATAATTGGTGCGTTAGGAAATTGATCCGCAATGAATGGTATTGCTCCTATATGGTCTAAATGGCCGTGCGAAGGTACGATTGCTTTAACTTTATCTTTCCAATCGTTAATCAGACTCATGTTAGGTACTGCGTTTACTGACAAAAGATCTTGGTAATCAAATTTTACAAAATCGTCATAGTGAGCTTGAGTGTATTGAACATAATTTTCCATGTTGAGACCTAAATCTAAGATAACAACTTCATCATCGGATTTGATTGCAGTACAGTTTCTACCACATTCTGAGAATCCGCCTATTGTACATATTTCTAATGGCATGAGTTGAGGAAAGAATTTGGTTTTATTAAATGCTTCGATTTAAAGAAGAGTAAAAGTGTGGGTGGCAGGGCTCGAACCTGCGTAGGCACTATTTCAGGGGTAACTTATTCATAAAAAGATTTTGGATCTAATTTTCCATTTAAAATTTCTTTCCTTTGATTTAGATTTGTTCTTGGTGGTAAATACCCTATTTTTTTCCATGTTAAAAATCTTGTTTGGTGTCTGGGATTGCTAGATCCAATTATTTTAAACCATTTTTCAATTTCTTTCTTTTTCCTAATCCTTAATCCATAACAATTATTTACGTTTCTATTACAAACAATCCCTTTTTTACACCTAAGGGTTACTTTAGACTCAATATCTAAAGAATTTAATAAGATTTTAATTTGGTCCAAAAGACCTTTTGAAATTGAAGTTATTTGAAATTCTGGATGATAATGGTATTTTCTTTTCCATTCAGAAGATGTTTTTGCTCTTGACTTTTCACACCAAAAAGAACCATCTGCATCAAAAATCCCTCTTAAAAGAGGTATTATTATTTCTTTTTCTTTAGAATTAAAAATATTGCTTGGAATTTTAACAGTTAGTGCCTTTTTCCCTGGTTTAAATCCTAATTTAATACATTTACTAATCACTTTTCTCTTATAACAAGAAATTCCATAAACACCCCAATACTTAAATTTTCTCGGTTTTACTTCAGAAAATTTTTGGCAGAATAAAGGACCTAAATATTTGTCGTAATACTCTTTATCTTCAGTCATGTCTCCTGTAATGTAAATTCCATTCAAATTTTTTTCTATCCATCCATCTCCAATGAAAGCTCCTAAAATTTCTGCAGTTTCCGCATTTATTTTTTCATTCATATTGTTTTTCCTAATGAAACATATTAAATGATTTCATTAATATACTTTTCCCGCACTTGTCTAGTGGGTGTGTGATAAGAAATTATAATTTGATGTTGAATTAAATATTGAAAAATTAAAAAATATGCGGACGGCAGGGCTCGAACCTGCGTAGACACTAAGCCAACAGATAGCTCATGAGTGACCTCACTCCTCAAACGATTTGAGTTTGGACTTATTAGTACCTTAGTACAAACAAACTGTCCCGTTTGACCACTCCGGCACGTCCGCACGATTTAATAACTAAACTAAGAATTGTTTTATAAAAGTTATGCCTTATTTTAGTGGTTAGTACTTTGAAGTAATAAAACAACAATAAAATTTATGAATGGTAACCATTTTTTAATACTATGCAACACTTAATTGACATTGATGATAAACTTAGAAGAATTATTTATGAATCTTATAGTGGGAAGTGTCAATATTGTACTGAAGATCGAAAAATTCCTTTTGAGCAAGCACAAATAGACCATATTATTCCAAAAGCAGTTTCAAACTCTAATTTAGAAACAGTAATAGATTTGGTTGAATGGACAAATTCAGCTTCATCTTCAGCGTTTGATAGGGCTGAATTAAACAGCGTTTTTAATTACACTTTGGCTTGTCAACATCATAATGGGAAAAAACATGCTAAACTTTTACCAATTCCGGCTTTGGGTTTTCTTTTAATGAATGCGAAAGAAAAAGCAGAAGGTGTTGTTGCTGGTTACAATAATGGTAAGAAAAAAAAGAAGAAAAAGAAAGTAAAATTAGATCCGCAAACAAGAAAAATTATGAAATTTCTTGACGATATGCAAACTTTTCAAATTGGTTCAGCATCAAGCACATTTATTGATGTAAAAAATGTAAGAAAAATAAGTAAGTTTCGCTATGACTTTTTCTATAAAGATGTTGGGGTAACAGTATTTACACCAGAACAGATAGAAATTGATGAAGATTTATTATTAGAAAGTTTTAGAAAACATGTTGATGATTATAATCCCATATTAGTTGCAGTCACACCTAGTTACAAAATTGTTAATGGTGGTCCGGTTTTTAGAGATGGAAAGTTCATAAAATACGAGTTAATGGGATCGCACTATGGTGTAAGATTAACAAGTTTACATGGTGAATCACTTTCACTAGAAGAAGCGTGTAGGGAAGAAGGTTATGATTCTGAAGAATTTAGAGAACCAACAAAAAAAGAAAAAGAATTGTTCTATTATGAATTCTTGAGGACAGATGTACAACTTAGACAGTCAGCGATTGAAACTTATTTTGTAGAATTGGCTAAAATAGAGAATCCAGAGTGGGAAGATTGGAATTATGGGGGAGTTGTTATCCATGAAGCGAGAATGGGGTCTGCAAGTGTCGATATAACTAAAGATGTAAAATTATCTGATGGTCGGTTTCACCCAGTAAAAACATGGGTGGGCACACAATACCTTATGATTCCCGCAACAGTACTTAATAATACTAAAGGGGAGAAAGCAAAGGTTGAACAATGTATTAGTCAGGGACAAACAAAAGCTATTTTAAATCATGTCGATGCTAAGGATCAACATATTTGGAATATGGGTAATATTCAAGCATCTGTTGGAGAAGTAGTAGAATTGGATGATGTGGTATTGATGTATAACTTAAGGGAGTTTCCGGGAATAAAAAGAAATTTAAATATTAACCCAAGTGAACTAGTTTCATATGCAGAGAATTATAAAAATAATTGGAAAATTGCAAGGCCTATTGCTGTAGGTGCAAAACAAGGTGCGCGAGAAGGGGTTATGTGTGGAGACCCTAATGATGATTTTGAAGAAATTCTTAGAAGAAGAGGGTACAATCCTTCTATGTGGAGACCACCTACTACTGCAGAGGTTGAGGAGTATGTTGTAAACGAAACAAAATCAGATTCACAATTATTTTTTGAGGGAGTTAAGTATTATTTAGATAAAGAAATTAAAAATAAATTTCCTGAAATAGGTGGTGGTCAAATTTTACAAGCACATTCCCCAGATGTTACTTTGATGCAATTCAAATATGAAGGTAAAAATTTAGTAGAGGGAAAGATGTTAGATTTAGACTCAATGTTATTTCCTTCTCATTTAGTAAAAGAATTATTTGTTAGAGAAATTTAATTGAGGGTTTACCTGTTTAAAGTATGTAGAAAAGTAAGAAAAAAATTAATTAATGTTTTTTAACTGGTTTTCAATGTCTCTTAACTGACCTTCCAACTCGTCAATTTCATTACCTTCAACACTCGGTTCACTTACAGGTTCAGGCGAGTAACTTCCAGGGATGTTGGTCAACGCTTCTTCCTCTTTCATTTCCATGCCTTGAGTACCACGCATAACATTAAGTTTACCTTTTGGAAAGTATGCTCTTAATTTGCTATTGATAAGACTGTTAAGTTCCTTGACCGAAGCTCTTAAAGAAGCTATTGTAGCTACCTTTTCTGCTTGAACTTGTTTAAATTGTTCATAGCTTTGCATGAAAAGGATAACTTCTCTTAAAGATTCTAAAATATCTTTCCTGACCAGTTTTGGTTCATTAACTCTAACCATGAACCCTGGTTCTTTTTCTTTAGTTTTAATTTGAACCTGGATTTTCCTTTTGACAACTTTACGTTTTTTTGCCATTTTTCTTAAAACTGTTCTGGTTGGTTCAGTGAGTGGTCAATAAATTCAACTTTTTTCTCGATTTCGTCTAAACCGCCTTGCCAATGTTCAAGTAACTGATCTTCTTCACTTTTAAGATCGTTAATTTTTAACAAAGTTTGTTTAGCTTCATCTAATTTTCTTCTGATGTTATGAATTAATGTTAACACATCTTCATACTCATCAATTTTTACAAAAACCGGCATTTTATCCATCTTGATTCACCTTCAATTTTTAAATAATACATCATCTGCGCTTAGCAGTTTATCATGAACATTTTTGACAGCAAGTCGCATTTTGTTAAAGTCTTTTTCTTCATTATATTCAGACTTTTCCAAATTTTTGTTTAGCTCGCCCAGTCGTACAAGACTATACTTGATTTCGTCTAACTCGCCTAGAATCTTCCGATAATTTGCAACTGCTAGATATACTGGATCACTTGAAAACCGCATTGGCTTTTGAGCTCCAGGAGTTGTACTTGGCGCCTGTGCTGGCGGCAAATTTGTTGGCATTTCTGGCATCTGACCTTCCGGATCAGGTGCTGCCATATCTTTAGGTCCAACACCTGCTGCTGCTTTTAATTCAGCAGGTCTGATAACCTTTTCAGGCTCATTTTTTTTCTGTGAAAGGTTGAGCGCATGTTCCTCACTAAGTGCCCTATTTGGTAGTGGCACAGGAGTACTTGATTTTTTTTTCTTAAAGAACCATCCCATCTTATATTAACCCCAATTAAATTATTCTTTTAAACTTTGTTGAGTACTTTAAAGTGGGACTGAGCTATATTTTGGAAATTCTAGCTTAGAATGTCTATCTTAGCTCAATTATGTCTTTAAAGCAATAAAGAACTTACTATTTCTTTAAATATCATTTTTACTTTTTGTTTTAATTGATGTTTTTTGGTAAAAAATTAACTAATTTAACTTTGTTTTTTCTAATACTTTTTTCATTTACTTATTTGGTTTCTGCGGAAATTGTAATTAACGAAATCATGTACGATCCTGACCAATGTTTAGATAGTTATTGTGAATGGATAGAGTTATACAATTCTGGAGAAGAAGAAATTAACTTGACTGGTTGGATGTTATGTGATGACGAATTATTGTCCGGTTACATTGATCATGATGATGGTGAAACATATTTTGTAGTAGAAAACATTATTTTAGGCACTGGCGAATATGCTATGGTAACAGATGGCGGCTCTGGTACAGATGTTTACACTTATTTTCCTGTAGATGAAAATTCTTTAGCATTACATATTGACACCAGTACTATTTGTACTGGTCTTGCAGATGAAGATATCGTTTATCTAGACGATGTAGATGGTAATGGTATTGATGAAATAGAATACGAAAGTGATTGGGGCGCTGATGCTAATGATCATACCTTAGAACGTCGTGAAGATAATACTTGGGGCGAGTCATTATACACTAATGGCACGCCTGGTTGGGAAAATAGTATATTTTCATTTTCTCAAGATTATTCTAACTTGATCATTACAGAAATTTTGCCTAACCCTGAAGGTGACGATGATGCTAACAAGCCAGGTGGCGAATGGGTTGAATTATACAATTCTGGTGATGCACCAATAGATTTACGAGAATTACTTTTAACAGATCAAGATTTTGAAAATGAGTTGTACATAGCAGAAAATAAAGTAATATCTGAAAACGATACTGTGATTTATTCGAACGAGTATAAAACCATTTATCGCGATGGTGATAGTGATTTTGCACTTAACAACAATGGGTATGAAGAAGTTAAACTTTATTACGAAGAAGAATTGATTGACGAATTAAGTTATTCTGGTTCTACTGAACAAATGTCTTGGTCCTGGTACGACGACGATTGGTTTTTAACTTTGCCTACACCCAATGAAGAAAATGATTATCAAGAAGGTTGTGATTGGGAATTGTCGTTAGATTTGAAGAATAACATTTTTCAAGGAGAAGATCTGGACTTTGATCTTACTGTTAACAGGCTTGATGGCCCAGCAGCCACAGTAACTGTACGAGGTCAGATTGAAAACATTTTTGGCGAAGTTGATACTGAATATTCGCCATGGACCGATCAAGAAATTGAAACAAGTAACACTAAAAGTTATTCACCTAACTTAGCAGAAGGCACTTACCAACTAACTTTCTGGATAGAAGATCTTTCTTGCGCAGATTACGATGAAACCAATGATATTGTACATAGTTTAATTGCAATTAATCCCGAATATCAAGAAAATGAATCGTACATGACTATTGAAGAAATTTATCTAGGTTCAGACGATACTGCTGAATGGGGCGACCAGTTTACTGTCAAAGTTAACATTTACAAAGGCGAAGATACCAAATATTCTATTGAACTGTATGCTAAAATGGATGACGAAACTATCAGTAAGCGCAGTAAACTTAACATTTATGATGAATATCAAGATTATACAGTTACGTTACCTGTTCAGTTAGAACCTAACTGCGATGGTGATATTGAAGATGGTATGGCCATGTTATACTTAGAGGGCTTAGATTTGGAAGTTACTTCGGATTTTGAGATTGAAGATATTGACGAAGATGTTTGTACAGATTATCTTGATTATATAGATGAAAATGATTTGGCAGAGAGTGATTCAGATAGTGTTGAAATTGAAACATATTCTATCGTAGATTTGGATACTTCTACTACTGCTGGTTCAGTTTTAGAAGTTACGTTACAAGTTATGGGTGACGATGAAGAACACGATTATCAAGCATGGTCTTACTTTTACAATGGTCCAAGCTGTCTTTCATGTTATAGTGATACTGTTGACCGGAATTATACTTTGCAAGAATTTGAATTGGAGGAAAATGAATTAAAACAAACTTCTTTTCTTTTGAAGTTGGACGACGATATTGAAGAAGGTGAGTATAGTGTTAAAGTTAAGTTGTTGAAAGATGATCAAGTAACTGAGAAGGAAGTTACTGAAAGCATTTACGTCTTTGCTTTGGAAGAAGAGTTAGTTGAAAGCAGTTCTTCGGAAGATTTAGAAACATATTCTTCAGATTATGATGAAAGTGTGGGTGGTACTGTTCGCCGGGAGAGTTCCCTTGAACCTGAAGATGTAGTATACTTTGATGGTATTATTGTTTACGAGTCTAGTGCTAAGAAAGCGCAGAAGCTTGTGCCTTATTTTATGATATTTGCAATGTTATTAGTAGCTTTTATTATTTGGCGAAGAGTTAAGTGAAATTTTAAGGATTATTTTCTACGCATCACGAAGAAGCCACCAACTATTGTTAGGAGTAGTAAAGCTATTGCATAATCTGAGAATTCTGGAACTGCTTCTGGTTCTTCAGCTGCTTCTTCTAAGATTGTTAAGGTGTTAGACCATAAAGTTGTACCTTCCTGCGTACCATCATTAGGCGTTACAGTAGCGTTCCAAAGATCATCAATACTAATTTCTTGGGTGACAATTGTATCAGTTTTGTTTTCATACAATGCTAAAACCTGCCCAGCAGAGATAGAATGGTTAAAAATTATTAAATCATCAATATAACCATTAAAATCACTTCCATCACTAACATCCGTTCCAATTCTTATACCACAATCATTGTCATAATTTATTGAACTATCTCCTATGCCAGTATAAGCAAGCGATCCATTAACATAAATCATTGTATTTGTTCCATTATGTACTTGGACTATGTGATTCCAACTATTTTCAGTAAGTTTTACTTGAGTACTTGCATAACCCCCATCTATTCTATATTCCAACCCATTTCCAGTAAAGTAACTAATCCCATACTCATAAAAAGGATCATAACTACTAGCACAGTCATAAGGTCTAGCAACAATCCAATTAGACCAATCGTTAAATTCGTCGATATTTAACCAGAAACTGATTGAAAAAGATTGCAAGTCTAGGCTTTCATTATAATCAATAACAATAGCATCATTTTCATAATAACCAAAATAATGAGCCCCTTTACCATCATAACCACTTGAACTACTCCAAGTAGTACTAGTAACTGTTCCATCATTATCATAACCAGAATAATCTGTAGCATTCTGGTCACCATCAGCTTCAAAAGGCATGTTTAATACAGTTATAGAATTATCATCCTTATACCAATTATATATCAATTTAACGGAAGCGTTATCATCTTGGTCAGTTGTAATAGATAAGTTCTCTAAATAAGTGTCTGTATTATTACTAGAGCTTAAAGTTACTGTAGTTAAAGAAGGCAAAGCGAAGACAATGATAACTAGAAGTAAGCTAATAATTACACCAAATATCAAAAACTCTTTCTTCCTCAATTAAAACACCTCTTTTTACTAACTTATCATTAATTAATTAATTAATTAATTAACGTTTATATATTTTTCCTTACAACCTTAAACCCCACCACACTTCCAAAAAGCTTAAAAACAAGCGTAGATCTAGAACTAGTATGGAAAAAATAACATTCAGAGCAGTAGTAGAGATTCTAGGTAAGCCTAAAGAGCATATAGAAAAAACACTCCATGGGTACCTTGAAAAGATCAATAACGATGAAAAGTTTAACTTAATATCAAAAGAAGTAATGGAAGCTAAAGAGCAGGAAAAAACTGATCTGTGGGTAACTTTTGCTGAAGTTGAGGTTGAATGTAAAAAAGTTGAAGATATTACTGCGTTCTGTTTTGATTACATGCCTTCTATTATCGAAATTTTAGAACCGGCTGACTTAAAGTTCAAGAATGAAGAAGTTTCTCGTTACCTTAATGATTTACAAGCTAAGTTACATCAAATTGACATGATAGCTAAACAACTTAAGATGGAAAATGATCATCTTAAACATAACACTGCAGTTCTGTTAAGAAACTATTTAATGGTCTTGTTAGGAAAAAGTAAATTAAGTTTAGACCAAATGTCAAAATTGACTGGTGTTGATAACGACAAATTAGGCGATTATCTTGACAGGCTGATTGATGATGGTAAAGTTGATCTAGATGGTGATTTATATTTTTTGAAAAAAGAGTCAGAAGAGTAAAATAAATAAAGGATAAGATAAAGCTTAATTGAATATGGCTAAAAAAGATCCTGTAAAAAGAGGGGAAGATAAGAAAAAGGTAGAGGCAGTTCTGTTTGCAGTAGGTAAAGAAATTACTACTGAAAGAGTTGCCAGTTTATGTTCTCTTGAAGCGAAAGAAACTGAATCTTTAGTTTTAGAATTGGTAAAAGATTACGATCAGCAAAACAATTCTCTTAAAATAGTTCAAAAAGATAATGGTTGGAAGTTAACAGTACAAGATGAGTATGTGCCTTTAGTTAGCAGCATTGTAAGTTCAACTGAATTGGAAAATTCTATGATGCAAACCCTTGCTGTAGTGGCTTGGCAATATCCTATCGTTCAATCAGAAATTGTAAAACTTCGCGGTTCTGGCGCGTACGAGCACATGAAAGCGTTAGAAGAGCAAGGTTTCATTGCTAAAGAGCGTTTTGGCAGAACATTTAAAGTTAAGTTAACCAAAAAGTTCTTTGAATATTTCGATTTGCCTAGCGAAGAAGCTAAACAAGCCTTCTTGAGCCAAGTACCTAGCGAACTTTTGATAGAGGCTGAAGAAGTTAACAAAGAGATTGATGAAGTTGAACGTTTAGCAGAAAAGCAAGAGAAAGATTCTATTGCAGAACAAGAGATCCGGAAAGCAATGGGCAATGTAAAGAAGGATTAATTAATTGCTATTTTTCTACTAAATTTTTTACTGTTTTCTTTGCATATAATCATCCAATAACCACAAGGTTTATAAAGCTAGAAATTTCCTAATTTATCGAGGAAAAAGGGGTTTTAAATCTAGTTAAAAAATGGAAGAAAATAACGTACAGAATGAGCAAAATCTTGAACAAAAAGAAGAAGTTCAAGAAGACAATAAAGAACCGGTAAACAATCCTGAAGATAATGATAAAGTAATCCCTAAATTAATCCAGGATGAAATGAAACAGGCTTATGTAAATTATGCTATGTCTGTCATTGTGGGTCGTGCTCTTCCAGACGTAAGGGATGGTTTGAAGCCAGTACATCGTAGAATTCTTTATGGGATGTATGATATGGGCATGTTACACAACCGCCCATTCAAAAAATGTGCACGTATTGTAGGAGAAGTTTTAGGAAAATATCACCCACATGGCGATGGTGCAGTTTATGACGCTTTAGTACGTATGGCACAAGATTTCTCGTTACGTTATCCCCTTGTTAAGGGTCAAGGTAATTTTGGTAGTATTGATGGCGATAATGCGGCAGCAATGAGGTATACTGAAGCTAAACTTAACAAGATAGCAGAAGAGTTATTGAAAGATATTGATAAAGATACTATCGATTTTCGTGATAATTTTGATGGTAGTTTGAAAGAACCAAGTATTCTGCCAAGCAAAGCACCTAACCTTCTAATTAATGGCAGTTCTGGTATTGCAGTGGGTATGGCAACTAACATTCCACCCCACAATTTAGGTGAAGTGTGTACAGCAGTAAATGCTATGATCGATAATCCAGAAATTACTGTACAAGAATTAATGCAAATTGTTCCAGGTCCAGACTTTCCAACCGGAGGCGAACTTTACGTTGGTGGTGAGTTATTAGCAGGATACACTCGCGGTCGTGGCAGAGTAATGATTAAATCTATTGTAGACATTGAAGGAGATAAACTTATTGTTAGAGAAATTCCTTACATGGTAAACAAATCAGATTTAATCATTCATATAGCAGATTTAGTAAAAAATAAAAAAATTATTGGTATCAGAAATATTAATGATGAATCTGATCGTGAAGGTATTCGGGTAGTTATTGACTTGAAAAGAGATGTTGATCCACAAATTGTTTTAAATCAGTTATACAAACATAGTAGGTTAAAAGTATCTTTCTCACTTAATATGTTAGCGCTTGTCGATAATCAACCAAAATTATTAGGTTTAAGAGATTTTCTTCATAACCATATTTTGCACAGAAAAGAAGTTGTTACCAGAAGAACTCAGTTTGATTTAAAGAAAGCTGAAGAACGAATTCATGTTTTAGAAGGTTTAATGGTTGCAATTAACAACCTTGATGATGTAATCCCTGCAATAAGGAACTCTCGTACCGTAGAAGATGCTAAACAACACTTGATGGAAAATTATCAGTTAAGCGAAATTCAAGTTAAAGCAATTTTAGAATTAAGGTTACAAAAGTTAGCTTCTTTGGAAAGAGAGAAAATTAAAACTGAACATGAAGATTTACTAAAGTTAGCAGAATCATTACAGGCAATATTAGGGTCAGAGGAAAGAGTTTACCAAATAATTAAAGATGAAACTTTAGAAATTAAAGATAAATATGCTGATGAACGTAGATCTAAAATTCTTATTGGCGATATGACTGATGTTGACATGGAAGACCTTATTGAAGAAAGTGTACAAGTTGTCACAATGACAAATTCAGGATATCTTAAACGTGTACCTTTAGACACATATCGAACACAACATCGTGGTGGGAAAGGTATGACTGCTACTGGTATGAAAGATGATGATTTTGTAGAAAATGTTTATGTGTGTTCGACACACGATTATTTATTGTTTTTTACTGATATGGGCCAAGTATATTGGCAGAAAGTTTATCATATCCCTGAAGGTAGCAGATATTCTAAAGGTAAACATGTTGCTAACTTGATTGGACTAAAAGAAGGGGAAAATATTTCTGCAGTTCTTGCAGTACGCGACTTTGAAGATGGTTACCTTTTCATGGCAACTCAGAAAGGTGTTGTCAAGAAAACTGAATTGAAATATTTTTCTAAACCAAGAAAAGGTGGTATTCGAGCGATAGGTTTAGCTAACGATGATTCATTAATTGGCGTTAAATATACTGATGGCAGTAATGAAATTATTTTAGTAACTAAACGAGGTCTAGCTAATCGGTTTAAAGAATCTAAAGTTAGATCAATGGGAAGGACCGCGTTTGGTGTACGAGGAATAAGGTTAAACAGTGGCGATAAAGTAGTAAGTTTATTGGTTGCAGAAGATGATAAACAAATTTTAACTTTAACTGAAAATGGTTATGGTAAACGTACCAACGTTAACGAATATCGGTTATGTAACCGGGGCGGAAAAGGCGTAACTAACCTAAAAGTTACTGAAAAGAATGGTAAAGTTGTCACCGCAAAAATTGTTGATGGTGAAGAAGAATTAATGTTAATCACTAAGAAAGGTGTGGCAATTAGAGTGAAATCAGATTCAATTTCTATAATTGGTCGTGTAACTCAGGGTGTTAGGGTTATGAGATTAAATGCTGCCGATGAACTGGCTGCAGCAGCTAAATTTATTAGCGAAGATGAAGATTTGAGCGAGCTAGAGAATGAAGAGGTTATTGTTGAACCTGAAGGTTCTGATGATTCTGCTAAATGTAATGTTCCAACGATAGAAGAAAAAACAGAGAGCAAGCAAGAAGAAGGTCCAGGATCCGAAGAAAAAGAAGATAATGGTGAAGTTTTTTCAGAACAAAACAATTCAGAATCTGACAAAGAACCAGAAGAGAAAACAGATGAAGAAAAATTAGAACCAGAAAATTCTCAGGAAAATCCTGGAAAAGAAGAATAAAATGTCAAGAAGTAATTTAACCTTTTTCTCAATATCAAATCCGGGTTTAGGAAATATTTCTTTAAAAGAAATTGAAGAATTAGGCACAGCATCTTCAGAACCTTACAGATCTGCTATTTTATTTGATTCAGAAAAAATTATTAATGTGTTTAGAAAATGTCAGTCCGTTAAGAGTTTAGCCTTACATCTTTGTAAATGTAAAACGGCTGAAGATTTTTCTTTAACTGATATTAGTAAAATAATTAATCTTAATACTGTGTTTAACCTTCCCGAAACTGACACTAAAAAATTATCTTTTAACATTGAAGTAATTGGAGTTAAAGGTAACGAAAATAGGATTGAACTTTCTGGACAGTTTTATAAAAAAATAATTGAAGAGTTTAAAGATAAACTTAATATTGAACTTAGTGTAGATTATAAGAAATACGATTTTATTGTACAAATTTATTGTACTTCTTCAGAAGAAGATAACGATAAAAATTATTTAGTTGGTGTTAAATTAAACGATCAAGATTTCGATTCTCGCGAATATCGAGTGTTTGCTCATCAAGCTTCATTTAAAGGAGATTTCGCTTATTCATTATTAAGAGAATTTGAAGTTGACAAGAACGATAAAATCTTGTTTGTTTTTGCAAAAGATGCCACATTAGCTATCGAAGCTACTTTTTTTCAAAATAATCTTAATGTTAGGAAAGTTAAGAAAGACGATTTTGTTTCAAAGTCAGAATATTTTAAGAAATTTGTTGTAAATGAAAGTTCTGATTGTGTAAGTGAAGATATAAATTTATTTACTTTTGATGAAAGGCAAAGTAATGTTAGGGCAGCTAACAATAACGCTAAACTAGCCGGAGTTAAAGATAAAATTAAGTTTACTTGTTCTTCGTTAGACGACTTAGATATTCGATATGATAAAGAAGAGTTTAGTAAAGCAATTGTACAATTAACCAGAAAGGATGAAAATAGATTACATGAAATCTATCATCAATTAAGTTATGTTTTAAGTAAAGGGGCTAAAATCATGTTTATTGTTAGGCCAGGGTTTGATTTAATTATTCCAGATAATTTTAAAGAATTTTTTAACAAGGAGATAACCCGTGGCGGTTCTAATTATAAGTTAATCTGCTTAGAGAAAATTTGATAATTATTTACTCTTTTTAGTAATCCATTTCTGACTTAACCCATACAACATTAAAACGAATACTGCAAACATGACCCACCCTGCTTGCGAATGAAACTGACCTAAAGCAAAATCTGGCCATCTTGTACCTAATATCATTAATACAGTTAACCTGATTATGTTAAGTGAATAAGTACCAATTAAACCAATTAAGAAAATAACTGCGGTTCTTTTTGGAATCAATCTTTTGTAATCTAAAATTACCATTAATCCGAACAATGTGACGAAAAAGACTAAACTTTCTATCCCCGAACATGGCGCCCCAATACCCACATTAAAGCTATTAAGGCTTAACGACATTTGGTCACCTGCACCATATGAAGAGTTCATCCCTAGAATTTTTGACAGAACAAAATGTACAACAATAATTGCTGTTTTAGAAAACTTTTCCCAGTTAGCCCATGCAGTTAAAGTTAAAATAAAATAAATGTATATTGATGTTCCAATAAAAATTAATGAGATTAACGTATCTTTAAAGATACTGACCCCAAACAAGGCTATCGCCGAAAAAGCTGTAAATAATACTTGAGAAATTATGCTTAATATAAGTAAACCATAACTTTCTGGTATGTTTGAAAAATATTTGAAATATACAAACAACGCAAAGAATATTATTGAGATTAGCCCAAATAGAAAACTTTGATTGTAATTTATTTTTAATTTATACTTATTAATTATTTTGCGGTTGTAAATAAAATAAACTAAAATTGCCGCAACTAAATATGTGTAAAAACTAAAAAAGTTAAATTTTATAGTTGTTTCAATAAAGTAACTTAATAAAAAAGGAATTAAGAAAATTAAAATTAACCAGATAAAGAAATTACGTAACAGTTTTGTGTTCAGTTTACTTAATTTCTTCTTAACATCTATCATTGGAGTAATAGGAATAACCTTTCTCCTTAAATATCTTTCCTTGTTGTTGAATTCTAAATTATAATAGATCTCCAATAAGATTTATATATCTAAAAGTATTTACTGAAAACTATGGTCGGACGCTTTTTTGAACATTATCAAAGAGTTAAACAATACTTTCGTTTTAGTAAAGTTGAATTAAACTCACTTTTAATCGTAATATTGGTAACTGGTTTCATTTTTTCAATGCGTCATCCAGGAGAAGAACTTAGTTTATTTAACTGGATCAAATATTTTGTCTATGCAGTGATTTTAGCAGCAATGGCTTTCTTTTTACGCTTATCTTTACAAAAAATATTTGCTTTGGATAAGGGCTATTATGCTGAATTTAAGATTTGGTGGGAAGGTTTAGCTGCATCATTAGTCTTATCATTTTTATCAATGGGTTATTTACCTTTAATCTTGGCAGGCGGAATAAATTCTATTTTCATGGTACGTCAAAGGTTAGGGGAGTTTAGGTATGGTTATTCTTATGAAGAGAATGCTATCATTGCTTTATGGGGTATGGTCGGAAATTTGTATTTAGCTACTATGTTTGCTTTGTTAAACTTAATTTTTCCAGGAACATACCTATTTAGTACAGGAATGGTGATGAACATAGTTATAGCGATATGTTTCTTGTTACCTTTACCTTGGTTAGAAGGTTTACAAATATTTTTTGGCTGGCGGTTCATTTATTATGTGTGTTTAGCAACATGGTTGTTAGTAACTTTACTTTTACTATCAGGCACAAAAATTGGTCTGATTATAGTAATAACTGGGGGGGCATTGTTTGGAATATTTAGGTTATTATGGTCGCCGTAATGAAAAATGGAACAACTTGACTTTTATGAAGATTGGGCAGAATACATAGGGATCGTATTAGCTTTTTTAGGTTTTTTCATTGCGATTTTTATTAGTGAACCAACCTTCAGTTATGTTTCAGTTGGCATTTTAGCGTTCCTTCTTGGTAGAATATTTTACATTAAACATTTTTCAGAGCCAATATTTCCATTCGTTATCATGATATTAGCTTTTTTTATAGGTTATTTTGCTGGAAGTTTCTTTGTTAGTAGATTGATTGTCTTTGTAATCTTTGTATCAATGTTTGTGATCTCATATTATCTACATAAAGAAAAAATTATCAAAATATTTAAAAGTAAGAGCTTCTTGAAGTAGTTCATGGAACAATTTAAAGCAAAAAGTATTGTGGTTAGCCGTAAACCCGGTAAGGATAAGGATGGGTTGTGGACAGCAGTAATGGCACTATTCGAAGAAAACAATCCTCATCTGAAAGCTAAAGTTCCTGTAAAATCTGTAGAGTATGAAGATGTTATCAAAGTAAGATTACATGATTTAGCTAACGTTTCATTTTATCTTATGGGGAACGATTTAGTTATCAATAATCTAGTAAATCTTAATGTTCACTTTGATGAGAATACAAGAATCATAACTCTAAGTGGCGAACAGGAATTATAAGAACGCTAGTTTGATTAAGTTTTTCTTAGAAGAATCTATGTAATAAACCTTTGGGTTTTACTAATTTATCTTCGTCACTTTATCTTTGATATGCCCATCCAGTTTTTAATTCTTTTTTTCAAATTTAACCAAAAACCAGACCCACATACCCACTGGTCAAGTATACAGATTATTTATATAGGTGTGGCGCCACAGTAATATCAGCAAGTTCAAATTGAGCTTGCCCCTCGCCACTGTTCAAAATTGAATAATGGTATGAAATAAAAAGCGAATAGCAAATGAGGTGCGTAAAATGAAAAAAGATTTGAAGAGTTACCAAAAGGTAGCTGAAGAAGAAGTCGTAGACTTCGTTTCTGAAAACAATGGGAAAGGTAACCTTCCCAAACGTAAGTACCGGGCAGGTGGAGTAACTGCAACTGTCTGGGAGAATAAAGGTAAAGGTTCTAATGGTGAAGAGAATACTTATAACACCATTTCTTTAGAACGTGTTTACCAAGATAAAGAAGGTAACTGGAAAAGTACTAACAGTTTTCGGATAAACGATTTACCGAAAGTTCAAGCTTTAATGAATAAAGCATATTCAGACTTGGTCTTAAAAGAACAAGAACTGTTCAAGAAAGAAGATAAATGAGGTGTTCATGATGTCAGAAGAAATGACCATACAAAATTTACCGGGAGTTGGCGCAGCTACTGCTGAAAAGTTGACTAGTGCCGGTTTCCTTGACTTGTTATCAGTTGCAGTAGCAAGTCCAGGCCAGTTAGTAGACTCTACCGGAGTTTCAGAAGCTGTTGCAAGAAAAATGATTAACGCTGCTCGTGATAGTATGAACATGGGTTTTGAAACTGGTATTGATGTAATGAAAAGAAGAGAACAAGTACATAAAATTGAAACTGGTAGTTCTGGGTTTAACGAACTAATGGATGGCGGTTTTGAAACTGGTGCAATCACAGAATGTTTTGGTGAGTTCGGTTCTGGAAAGACTCAAATTGGCCATATTTTAGCAGTACAAATTTTGAAAGAGTTTCCAGACGCTTCTGTAGTTTACATTGATACTGAAAATACGTTTCGGCCGGAAAGAATTGAACAGTTAGCAACTGCTTTAGATTTGTCTACAGAAGAAGTGCTTAACAAGATAATGGTAGCAAGAGCATACAATTCTGACCACCAAATGCTTCTTGCAGAAAAAGTTGAAGGGCTTATAAAAGAACAAGGTAAAAATGTGAAATTGTTAGTAGTAGATTCTTTAACTGCACATTTTCGAGCAGAGTTTATAGGTCGTGGCACTTTAGCTGAACGTCAGCAGAAACTTAACAGACATATGCATACATTATCTAAGTTAGCTAGTACTAATAATATGTGCGTGTTTGTAACTAACCAAGTTATGGCAAAACCTGACCAGTTTTTTGGCGACCCAACTCAAGCTATTGGTGGTCATGTAGTTGCACACGCTTCTACTTTTAGGATTTACTTGAGAAAAGGTAAAAAAGGTACTAGGGTAGCTAAACTTATCGACGCGCCAAATTTACCTGATGGCGAATGCTGTTTTGAAGTTACTGAAGGTGGTTTAAGAGACGTTTAATTTCTTTAATTCTTTTTTTCTTTTTTCTTAATTTTCTTTAGCAACCTTTTTATAAGATTCTTGCTACTTAATATGTAATAAGAGTACTATAACTTATAACGAGGTAAAAAAATCATGGAGAATCAAGAAGCACCTGTTAAAGAAGGTGAAACTTATGAAGTTTTTATTCGCTCAGTAGGCGAAAAAGGTGATGGTATTACTAAGGTCAATGGCTTTGTCCTTTTTGTACCTGAAGTCAGAAAAGGTGATTATGTCAAAATTAAAATAACTAAAGTTTTAACCAAATTTGGTTTTGCTAAAGTTCTTGAAAAATTAGAAAAGCCTGTCCGGAAAAGTAAATTCATGGAAGTCAACCCTGATGAAATGGCCGAAGATGTTGAAGAAGAAAGTAAGTACGAAGAAACTGAAGATTTCGGTGCAGATTTTGAAGATGATGATTAGTTCTTAATATTTAAGGTTTTATTGTTATTTTTTTTATACTTTTTTTACTTTTATTTTGTTATAAATAAAGATAATTTTTAAGAAAGTTATATATAATTGTAAAGTTCTTTCTGGTAAATATTAGTCTCATTATTAAAATAAAAAGAAGGTGATTTAAGATGGCTTATGTAGCATGGTTTAAAGATTTGAATAAAGATTCTATTCCCATAGCGGGTGGTAAGGGCGCCAATCTTGGTGAAATGTTTAATATCGGTTTACCAGTACCTGGGGGTTTTATTGTAACTGCTCAAACTTACAAAGAATTTACTGAAAAAAGCGAAATTAAAGATAAAATTTTAGATGCACTAAAAGGTTTAGATGTTAATAATACTGAACTATTACAAAAGAAAGCTAAAGAAATACAAGAAATAATCTTGGCTGCACATGTACCAGAAAAAATAATTGAAGAAATTCAAGAATCTTACGAATTGTTAAGTATGGATAAAAATCATGCGCATGAATTTTTAGACAGTAAAGATGTTTTTGTGGCAGTACGTAGTAGCGCTACTGCAGAAGATTTGCCGCAAGCAAGTTTTGCTGGCCAGCAAGCTACTTTCTTGAATGTCAAAGGTAAAGATTATCTGATTAAATCAGTAAAAGAATGTTGGGCATCTTTATTTACTGCCAGAGCAATATATTATCGTGAGAAGAACGACTTTCCACATGATCAAGTTCTTATTGCAGTAGTTGTACAACGTATGGTAAATTCTGATAAGAGTGGTATTATGTTTACAGTTAATCCCAGTACTAACGATAAAGATGAAATTGTTATTGAAGCAGTGTATGGTTTAGGTGAAGCGATAGTTTCTGGATCAGTTAATCCTAACCTTTACCTAGTAGATAAAAACAAATCAGAAATAACCAAAGTTGAAGTTAAGAAACAAGATTGGGGACTTTTCCGAGATGAAAATGGCAAAAATGTTAAACAGGATATTCCTGAAACTGATCAGAAGAACAGAACGATTAATGACAAAGAAGTGCTTGAATTGGCTAGATTAGGTAGAAAAATTGAAGAACATTATGGCAAGCCGCAAGATATTGAATGGGCAATTGAAGGTAATGATATTCTTATTGTGCAAGCAAGGCCAGTTACTACTTTTGTTGAACCAGAAACTAAAGAGGAAAATAATAATGAGGGGAAGTCAAATCAAGAGGTTGATGAAAATTCTAAAGAGAGTACAGAACAGCCAGAATCTACAGTAAAAGAAGGTAAGATCTTGGTTAAAGGAGAAACTGCGTCTAAGGGTTTGTATTCTGGACCTGTAAAATTGGTAAAGGATCCTTCTGAACTAAATAAAGTTGAAGAAGGCGACGTTATGGTAACTAAAATGACTACTCCTGATATGGTACCAGCAATGCAAAAAGCTGGTGCTATTGTAACAGACGAAGGCGGATTAACTTGCCACGCAGCTATTGTTAGTCGGGAAATGGGTACGCCTTGTGTTGTTGGTACAGAAGTTGCAACCAAGGTTTTAGGGGAAGGTGATGTTATTACAGTTAACGCTACGCAAGGTATTGTGTATGCGGGAAAAGTTGGTTGTGAAAATCATGAAAACGAGCAGAAAGAATTAAGGCAAGTTCATGCAGTATCGTCACCCGAAATAGTTACTGCTACTGAAGTTAAGGTTATCATGGACATACCTGATATGGCAGAACATGCTGCAGCTACTGGTGCTGATGGTGTTGGCCTAGTACGTTTAGAAATTATGATTGCAAGTGGTGGAATTCATCCTGCGGAGTATATTAGACAAGGTAAAGAAGAGGATTATGTTAATTTATTAAAAAAAGGTATTAAGAAAATTGCGCAAGCATTCCAACACAAACCAGTTTGGATACGTTGCTCAGATATGCGTACTGACGAATATCGTAATTTGCAAGGCGCTGACCAAGAACCTGAAGAAAGTGATCCTATGATTGGTTGGCATGCAATACGTAGGTTATTGGACGAACCTAAAATCTTAAGAGCAGAATTTCAAGCAATGAAAGAATTACATGATGAAGGTCTCGATAATGTCGGAATAATGTTACCTTTTGTGATTAGAGTAGATGAAGTTAAAAAAGCGAAAGAGTTAATGCGCGAAGTTGGTTTAGAACCTTGTAAAGACATTGATTTTGGTGTTATGGTAGAAACCCCTGCAGTATGTTGGGTAATGGAAGATTTGTGTAAAGAAGGAATAAGTTTTGTATCTTTTGGAACAAACGATTTAACTCAACTTACACTAGGTATTGACCGGAACAACCAGCACATTGCTAAGTTGTTTGATGAAATGCATCCAGCAGTGTTGGGTGAAGTGGCTAAAGTTATCAAAGTATGTCGAAAGTATGATGTTAAAACTAGCATTTGTGGCCAGGCGGGGTCTCGGCCGGAAATGGCAGATTTCTTAGTACACCAAGGAATTGATTCTATTAGTGCTAATGTTGATGCTGTTGATGAGATAAGGAAAGTGGTGGCACGTACTGAGAAGAAGTTGTTATTAGATGCTGAGAGGGGGAAAGTCGATTAAGATTGACTTTTAATTTTATTTTTTCTTAATTATTTTTTATTTTGTTTAAGTTACTATTAAGCACAATTGGTTGTAATGCTTTAATTTCTTCAGTATAAAGCATTTCTGGTATTTCGTTAAGTAAATAAATTGGAATTCTTACATCGTAAGCTTTGCCCATTTCTAATAAGGAATTTCCACCAATATAACCTTTTATGTTATTTTTATCAAAGTTAGCTACTAACAGAGCATCAGAATTTTCAATCTTTTTGAAAAATAATCTTATCAGATCAAACTCAATTTTAGCTTTATGGTCTTCCATCTGCTGTTCTTTTTCAAGGTTACCTAAATTTGGGATGGTAACTTCATGTCCTAAATCAGTAAGTTTGTCTTTTATCTTTTTAATTTCTTCAATAAACTTCATACTACCACAAACAATAATTTTCATTCCATTTTCCTCTTTAAAATAGGTATTCGCATAAATTTCTTACATTCTAAACACGAAATTACAACTTTATTATCTCTTACCCTAACTCTAGCGTTTTTACCTGGCATTAAGAATTTGTAACAGTGTTTACAGAATTTTCGCTTAAGTTCTTTTGGAATTCTAACTTTAGCTTTCATAGAAAGTTTTCTAGCTAGCGTAACGTAGCGGTTGGATAAGGTTCGATTTTCTGCAAACCTTTGTTCAGCTTGCTGAAACAGGATTTTGATACGTTCTCTAGCAATTTCTTTCTGTTTAGCTTTTGATATCTTTGGTTTGCTCATGGTTAAGGTAAATAATCAGTCTGGTATATTAAATTTTAGCTTTTTTTCGTTAGAAAAGACAAAACAAATAAATAATAAATGATTAATCAACATTAAATGCCACGCGGAAGACCTACTAAAAGCCAAATAAGGCAAAATGTTGTAGAAATATTGTTTCATTTAGGAAAAGGGTATGGATATCAAATAGCTAAAATTTATAACGAAATCTTTCCCGAAGTTACCCAAAGAGTAATATATTACCATCTTAAGAAAGGTATTTCTACTGGCGAAATACTAATGCGAGAAATAAAAGAAGAACAGGGAGAATTTTCTTGGGGACCTAGTGTCGAGAAAACATATTATGAATTAGGTTCTATGGCTCAGCCAAAAGGAATGAATCGTGTTAAGAAATTCTTGGCACAGTTCAAAAAATGATTTATTAAGTTTAAACCTTTACAGAAAGATTTATAATTATTGTTAACAACATTTTATTTTATGAAAATTAGAAGAGCTAAGAAAGAAGAAGTTAATAAAATTTCTAAAATAATTTCAGTTCTTGACACCAAACACTATAAATTTTCTAAAAAAGATAAAATAAAGACATTTATCCAAAAGAAATCTTGTTATGTTGCTTTAGAAGATAGTAAAATTATGGGAGCTATATGTTTAGACTTGTCAAAAGAGGCTTGTAAGATTTATTCAATTGTATCAAAAAAGAAAGGTTGTGGTATGTTAATGATTAACAAAGCTGTAGAACTTTGTAAGAAAAATAAAGTTTCTAAGTTGTGGTGTTGGAGCCTTATTAGGTATAAAGCAAAGGGATTTTATGATAAAATGGGCTTTGAAGAACAATTTCTTTTAAAGAAACATTTGTATGGTGAAGATTGTTATATCTTTGGTAAAATAATAAAATAAGAAAATAAAAAAAATTAATCGCTAAGACCTCCAAGGTCGTCAACGTTCATACTTTCTATACTATCACGTAATTCATCAAGTTCATCTTGTGATACACCAAGGTCACTAGAAGTGGTTTCTTCAGGTTCTTCTTCGCTTTCTTCTGCATCTTCTTCTAGTTCTTCCTCGTCATCACTTTCGTCTTCTTCCTCAACATCGTTTTCTTCTAGAAAATCTTCTAAAGCGTCAGTATCGCTGTCTGAACTGCTTGAACTTGAACCACCATAAGTCCTTTTACTAGAATCTTTACCTTCGTTGGCACAAGCAGTGATTAATAAACCAGTTATTAGTAGAACTCCAAATATTAGTAATATCTTCTTCATTTTAGTCACCCCGATTAACCATTTCCTTGTATGCTTCTTCTAAATAACCATGGGCGCTAAGTAGTTCGGCTCTAGCAGTACGCAAATAATTGTTACCTTCAGCAAATTTTAAGATTGGCTGACTAGAAGAATCAATTTCTTGGTATGCTTCTTCTGCATCTTCAATATTATCGCGTGCTTCTTCAAGCTCTTCTTCTGCTTCGTCCAACAGTTCAATAATTTCTTCATTATCATCAAGACCTTCGGCTTGTTCTCTTAGACCTTCTTCATATTCTTCAATATTATCAGCGTAAGTATTACCAATGTACACCCAGACAAGGCCAGAATTTTGTGCCACATCAGCTAACAATTCAAAGTAACTGCCGATCATTTGTAAGAAAACTACAACCAATTCTAACTGAGAATCTACTTCGTCAACTTCTTCCCGAAGATCGTCAATTTTTGCTAAGTTGTTGTCAACGTCATCTTCAATAGCATCTTCCAAATCGTCTGGAATGTCTTTATTTTCGTCAACTTCTTCATCTTTCCAGATGAGCCATGCTTCAACTTCATCTAAGGCTGCGTGAAGAACTTCTTTACCAGCTTCGATAAGATTTTCTTCATTTTCTTCAGAATTATCACCAGCATATTCAACCTTCATGTCTTGATAATGTTCTTGTGCTTCTGAACTTGCTTCTCTTGTATCTAACCAATCTTCACGGGCATCACTAGCACTAAGTGCACTTACTGCTAAAGATTGGATAAGTAGTACAGAAATCATTAAAATTGTTAATAGTAATTTTTTCATGTTTGGAACCTCCAATATTGTTTATATGTTGATTATATCACCTAATTTTTTTCTGAGAGTACCCTAGTTATATATATTTTTCTTTGTTGTAGTTGGTTTAAGAAGATAATTTGATTATTATAATTCTAAAACAAAGCACCAAAAGCTTTTTGTATCATAGGTAAAAATAAGTTAATTAGAAGTACCATTAAAAAGAACATACTAACTCTTCGGAAACTTTTCTCACCTTTCTTCTTACCTTTAACTTTGTGTAAAGTGATTTGTAACATTCGGCCGCCATCTACGATAGGTAAAGGTAGTAAGTTGAATAGACCAATACCAAGGCTAAGGATAAATAACCATTTTAAGAAACCATTCCACCAATCTAATCCATAATAAATTGTTTCCCAAAAAGAAGTTTGATATTTTTCTTTAATTTCAAAATTGTTTTTTATAGTAGTTATCCCCAAAAAAGCTTTTTCTTCATCATCTGGGTTTGGTATTAAAGTAAGGTCGTAATCTTTTTCATTACCATCAGCATCAAAACTTGTTATTATAATTGTATCTCCCGGTTCTTTACAGTTGAGTACTTGAGCAAATTCTTGAAAAGTTCCAGTATTTTCACCATTAATCCCAATAATTGCAGTGTCAGTTGGTAAGCCCGCAATTGCTGCTGGATAAGATTCGTTATAATAATCAGCAAAAGTAAACCCTTGACTTTCTACCATCATATCTTGAAGTGGTGTGAAAGCAAAGTTAAGTAAAAGTACAGCAATTAATGCTAAGATTATGTTAGAAAAAGGACCTGCTGCCATAACTGAATATTGGACTATGTCTTTCTGTTTAGACATCTTTTTCTCATCAGGTTCAACAAACGCCCCCATGATCGGTCCTAATAAAACTAAGCCAGTATTCTTTACTGGGATTTTGTGTGCTCTAGCAACAATACCATGGCTAAACTCGTGTACTAATGCTACAACAAAGATTGCAATTAACCAGTACCAGAATGGTAAAACTCCTAAACCCGGTATGTTAACTCCTGGAAGAACTAACGCCACACCAGATTGTGCGTCTGCAACAAATAGTAAATCGTAAAGATTTTTCAGTAAAATGTAAGAGATAAACACTAAACCAACATATCCTGCTCCAACACCAACGTAACCAATAAGAATAACCACTTCTCTATATTTCTTAACTAACTTTTCAATAAATTTTAATCCAAAGTCTGATCTATACAGAAAAATAATCTTTGCTTGGACGTCGATTTTTTTCCATTTCCAGATAACTAACCCAACAATTACTAAGTAGAATATGATAATATACTTGTAATTTACAATAAATGAAAAAATGTTATCCAACATGATAACTAAGAATAAAATAATTAGAGTATTTATTTCTTTCGTTTTGGCCGTAAACGTTTAGAATCACATTTTCGGCAAGAAATCTTACCTTGACTCACTTTTAAACTAGGTGCTCTAATCTTAGATTTACAAACTTTACAGACAAAAATATTTTTCATTAACCTGTCAGCCGCTTCTTCAAACTTTCCCATTTTTTAACGAATCTCCTTAAATTTTATTGGTTGCTTACTTAACTTGCCTCAAAACCTTAGTTCCCATTAAAGTCCAGTATAAAACCTCTTTTCCTTCAGCAACATCAGCTTTTAAATCTTCTGGAATCTCTAAATCAAATGTTTCGTAAGTTTCAGCATCCATAACATTGGCAGTATTACCAGTAATTGATAATACTTGTGCATTTTTCTTTTCAATGATTGGTGCTTCAACTCTATCATGACCTGGCATGACAATGTTACGTTTCTTGCCATCAAGTAATCCTACTGCCATCATGTTAACTTTAGCGTGACCATGCTTACCTGGTCGTGATGTGGCAGTGTCAGTAACTTTACAAGGTGCACCATCGATGATGATGGTATCGCCCTTCTTTAACGATCCTACACTTACTAATTTTTTATCATACATTTTCTCAAAACCACCTACTATCGATTTTAAAATCCCATTATTTGTTAGGACAATTCAGTCTTAAAGTTTACTCTTCTTTTGCTGCTAATAAGATATCTTTGTTAGTGATAGTTTTCCTACCAGCGTGCTCTGCAAAACGTTTAGCTTCTTTAGACAACTCTAAAGCTTTCCTCTCTAAAACTTCTGCCAACGCCTCTTTGGCAGCATCAGAAACTCTTAGAGCTCCAGCTTCACGCATTATTTTGTCCATAGCGTTTCGGGAAATGAATTTATCTTTATTCATGAAAGCTGAAAAACAGCTTTCTTTTTTTAAATGTATCGAAGAATTTGGTTTGATTATGGTTAAAACTTCAACGCTCTCAATCTTTTCACACGTTCAGTTGTAGATGGGTGTGTAGAGAAGATTTTCCATAATCCCTTACCTCTAAATGGGTTTGATATGAACATATGAGCAGTAGCTTCAGTAGTACCTTGAGCACGTAAAGGAGCATGAGATACGCCTTTTTCTAGTTTTTCTAACGCTGCTGCTAAACCAGAAGCGTCATGGATAAATTTAGCTCCTGTTTCGTCAGCAAGATATTCTCTACTCCTTGAAATGGCTAACTGGATAATTAATGCCATGATTGGCGCAACAATTGCTAGAACTAATAATTCAATAAGTCCGCCACTGTCGTTATCTCTACCGCCAAACCCACCAAAAATTGCGCCCCAACGTGCCATCATCGCTAAATATGAAATAACACCAGCAATAGTTGCAGCAATACTAGAAATTAAAATGTCTCTGTTTTTTACATGTGCCAGTTCGTGGGCAATAACTCCTTTAAGTTCATGATCATTCAAAAGATGCATGATGCCTTCAGTACATGCTACTGCTGCATGTTTATAATTTCGTCCAGTAGCAAAGGCGTTAGGATGATGAGTGGGTACAATGTAAACTTTTGGCATTGGCAATTTAGCTCGCACAGTAATATCTTTTACCATATCATACAATTTGGCATGTTTGTGCTTATCAGCTTCTTTTGCACGATATATCATAAGAACAATTTTATCTGAGAACCAGTATGAGAAAAAGTTCATCCCGCCCGCCAAAATTAAAGCAATGATTAAACCAGATTTACCTCCCAGTAAAGTTCCTATAAACAGGAATAAACCAGTTAGTGCGCCTAACAATAATGCTGTTTTAACTTGATTCATAGCCATAGTAAAGCTTTGTCAAGAGCAAACTTATATAAATACTTATTGCTTTCTTAATAAGTAACTGTTACAGTTACTATTATAATTAATGTTAATTAAAGGGGTGATTTTTGATGGTACTTGAACACATATTTCCAGAAGATTGGTTAGAACGTAAGGGAATGTTTGCATTTATTCTTGGGGTAGGATATTCAATAATAGGTATTTTAATTGCATCAATATTATTTCCTGGAGATCCTGCTTTAGTAGCAGTAGCTTTTACTTCATTATTACTTTTACCTGAATTGTATAAATTATTTTCAATAGAAGAACGTAAAGAACGTATGGAAAGTAAAGTTTCTATGAAAGCGTTATGGCGTGATGATTGGGAGTTGATAAGAGTTTATTTATTCTTATTTCTGGGAATTCTGTTAGTTTATTCTGTCGGAACAATGGTAATGCCAGCTTTCGAAACTAACACTTTGTTCAGGGAACAGTTAGAAATCAGGTTAGGGCAAGGTTTTGCTGGCCAGGCAGTTGCTGGTGTGTTCAATTCAGACCTATTCTGGAGTCTTCTGAATAACAATTTCTTAGTAATGTTAGCTTGTTTCATTATGGCATTGCTTACTGGTGATGGTGCAATTTTCTTGATAACATGGAATGCTTCAGTTTGGGGTACAATATTTGGTTTTACTGCAAAAACTGCTGGAGAGTTTTCTGGTCAAAATCCATTCTGGTTATTTTTTATCGTGATACTTAGCGTTTCAGTTCACATGATAATTGAAATCTTGTCGTACATCCTAGCAGCGATATCCGGTGCGGTAATATCAAAAGACGTTTTGATGGAAGAATTTGCCTCGGACCGCTTCATGGAAGTATTTGGGTTTAACTTATATCTGCTGTTATTTGCAGTGGTGGCTTTGATCTTAGGTGCAGTTACAGAAGCGATCGCGTTAGAACATTACTACTGGTACCACGAAATAATTAGAATGAGCCTGATGGCAGTTGGCGGTTAGGTTACTTTTTGTTTAAATTTTTATTATCTTTTTCTGCACTTTACATGTAACCATTACTTCTTTCTTCTTATTAACATAAAAGTCAATCTCGCTACGTATACCAAACTTGTCTTGTAAATAAATTCCTGGTTCAATAGTGTACCCTACATTAATAAGAATCGGTTTATGGTTAGTTTTTCTCAAGTTTCCTCTGTTTCCATGCGGAGAATAGAAACCAATACAATGACCAGTGCTGTGCTTAAACTCTTTCCCATAACCTTGTTTAGTAATATAATCCCTGCAGACAATGTCAAGTTCTTGCCCACTTGGTATTTGGCTTTTCTTCAATTCTTTCTTAATATGAGAAACACATTTGTCTCTTGCTTTAATTACAATGTCAAACACGTTTTGTACCTTTACGGGAATTTTGTTACCATAAAAAGCCATCCAAGTTAAGTCGGCGTAAGGTGCACCTTTAACTTTTAACCTTGCCCAGATATCTAACATAATTAAACTGTTTCTAGTTAGCTTGTTACATTTACGTTTAGGAAAGTAATGGGGGTTGCAAGTACTTTCTCGGAATGCTACAATTGGCGTATCACTATCAGAAGTCATACCAAACTCTTTAAATTTCTTGAGAATGAACTCTTTAACTTGCCATTCAGAAGTGTTTGGCTTGTTTTTAATTTCGAGTAAAGCTAAATCTTTAATTTTTTCAAGTAATTTAACTGCTTGACAATGTTGTTCAATCTGCGTTTTGTTCCACATACTTGTTAAGAAAATAAACTAAGTTAAAAAATGTTACCTTAAAACCGCCACTTAATTTTGCCGTTCTTGTGCGGTTGACAAGTTTCGTAGAAATCACACTGGCCAGTTTTCCATTTACATAATGGTGTAACTGTACGCCCATAATCAGTCTTATCTTCAGTAAGATCTGTGTGAGCATGGATCATTTCAACTTCAGCTTTAGCGTTCTGGATCATTTCTTCTTTAACTGGCAGCATTTTTAACCTGTCACGTAAAAAGAAAATTCCAACTTTGTCTGGTAATTTGTTATGTTTCTCTTGGTAAAGTAACGAATAGATAGATAATTGTAATATAATACTACTTTTAATGTCAGATCGGGCATTAGTTTTGTAATCTACAATATGTATCTGATCATTTTCGTGATGAATCGCATCAATAAAACCTCTCACTTGATGTTCATCAGATTTGTATTCCAGTTCTCTTACTGGAGTCATTTCTTGGAAAACGTCCATGATTGATGATCCATTAAGTTGTAACTTTTTTGAAAAGTCACCTAAGAAAATTTTTCCCCAGTTCATTACCATTACCATACTTTCTTCAAAATAGAATTTGAGTTTATCACTATTCATATCTAACTTGGCCAATTCTTTACTGTACTGTTGCCATTGGTATAACAATAATCTTTGTAATGCCACTTTAAATTGCAAATCATAATTGTCTTCTCTGAACTTACTAACATCAATATCGTAGAAATCTTCTAACACTGAATGGACAATATTACCTCTTACTAGGTGAATAGAGGGTCTGGTTGGCAATTTTTCAATATATTGGTAATAATATTTCCTTTTACATTGTTTAAACGTGTTAATAGAAGATGGTGATTGTAATCTTTTTGCCATGTATCATACCTCTTAGTTAAACTTCATAATTTCTTCTAAACTCTTCCTTTATATGTTTTTTGTATACTTGACTAGTGGGTATGTGGCTTGTATGCAGGAAAAACTCTATCTTCTTCCCTAGTAACTTGTGGTTCATATAATTGAGGACATTCTCGTACTCTTCTATCTAGCCTATCTCTTTCATCTATTCCATGTTCCCAATTTATCGGCCCAGCGCAAATTTGTTCTATTGCTTGGTACATTCCAGAAGTTCTAGCAACAGTAATATTAACATCATTATCTAAAGGCATGACAAGAAGAAGAAATCTAAACTTTAAATTAATTTCTCTTCTAACAAATCACCTTTCTCCGACACTTTTATAAAGAATCATCAAAATTAGTACATTAAATGTATAAACAAGAACCACCAGCAGTAATTAGGGTACGTATTCCAAAAGGTAAAGAAATTCTAGGTGTAGTTAAGCGAAGAGTTGGCGGTAGCCGAATGTTTGTTAATTGTCTGGATGGTAAAGAACGTATGTGTCGGATACCCGGAAGTAAACGTAGAGGTTTATGGGTACGTGAAAATGATATTGTTATTATTGAACCTTGGGAATTGGGTGGCGATGGTAAAGGCGATGTTGTTTACAAGTACAGAAGTAAAGCTGAAGTTGCGTTTTTAAAGAGAAAAGGATATCTTGATAACATTGAAGATGAGTTTTAATAGTTAGTTTCTCATATAACTTACTGAAGATAGAATTCTCGTTATGGAAATGCTTAAATATGTTTTTTCCAAAATAAAAGTATTATGGCATGTAAAAAATTAAAATTATTCTTTTCAGGATTAGTAACTTTACTACTAATAATCTTTTATTTTGTTTTTGTAACTAAAATTGGTAGTGCATTATTATTAGTATTAGAATCTCTAGGATTATTGTTCCTAGCAGTATTGGCTTTTGTAGGGTTCTCTTTGTACTCTAACAGAACGGGTGATTGGTTATTGTTTACTGTTGCAACATTGAGCATAATTAACTTACTTTTGTTATGGAATTATAGTCATGTTTACAGTTTTTTACTGGTTATCTTATCTTTACTATTGTTATTGCTGAACTTCCCTTGTGGTTGTTGTAACAGTGGTTGTAAAGATGATGTTTGTGACTTACCACCTCCAGAACCGGTAATTCCTGAACCTAAAAAAGAAGCTAGTGTAAGTAAACAAGCAACTTTTGTAGCGAGTTCAAGAAGTAAGTTGTACCATTCTCCAAAGTGCGATTGGGCTAAGAAGATTAATCCAAAGGGCAAACTTAAGTTTAACAGTAAAGAAGAAGCTTGGGAGAAAGGTTACCGAGCGCATGATTGTGCGCAATAGTTTTTATTTTTTGTTTAACTTTCTTATTTTTATCTCTTCTCTAATCAAATATAATATTAAACCAATCGTAGCTACCGTAATACAAGCATCAGCTAAGTTAAACGCTGGCCAGAAAGTAGTGCCAAGATAGTCAATCACGTAACTTCTTCCTAACCTATCAATCAAGTTACCCACAGTTCCCCCTAAGAACAAAGCTAATAGAACTTGAAATAACCAGTCTTTAGGAAATTTCTTGTAAAATATTAGAATTGCTAAAGTTACAATTAAAGAAATAATGCCTAACGCTAAAGTATGACCTTTCAAGATCCCAAACCCCGCACCGGTGTTTTGTATAAAATCAACGTAAATGAACCAGAACTGCCAGGATGGTTGGAATTTAAGAACAAGAAGTTTAAGAATTTGGTCTAAAAGAACAACAAGAGAAGTTATTCCTGCAAATAACCAAGTTTCTTTCTTAAACTTCATTTTATATATTTTTCTTTAAGATCTCTAATGTATTTTTCAAATAATTCTTTAGTTGATTGGCATGACCAAGGTCTTTTTTTAAGTTTATCATTAGTTTCTGCCCATTCAATAAGCTCTATTGGGTTTTTATTTAAACACTTCATGATTTCTTCAAAACCAATTGGTGCAACTGTCCAAATAAAATCTAAATCATTGAATGTTCCAAAAGCAACATTTTTTTTGTAAATGTCATTATCATCAAATGCCCAATTGTCATGTACAGAAACGTAATAAACAATTTTTTCTAGTTTATCTTTTGGATAATCTATCTGTTCTAGAATCTCTCTGGCTATCTTAGCACCAGCTGCCATGTGTGCTCTACGCATGTCACCATGAAAATAATCATTTCCTTCTACTTGCGAATAACCAGTGTCATGAAGAATCACTAAAGGTAAAAGTAAACTGTCGTCAAGATTTTCTTTTTCACAAATTTCTCTTGCTATTGGCATCATCCACTGGATGTGTGGAATGTCCATAGGGCGGCTTACCTCATAATAAGGTTTAGCCAATTCCCAAAGTTTAGTATATATGTCTTCCATTTTTTAGATTGTTTAGTTTATTATTAATAAAAAGTTTGTTAAATAAGTTAAGAAAAAATGTTTACCATAACTTATGTTCTTCTTTTTGCTTTTCTACACCAGCAACTTTCTCCAAATTAGCAGTTCTTTGGTCAAGTGACATTAAAATTGCTTTAATTGTGTCAAGCTTACTACTGATCAATTCCAGTTCGCGGTTCGGTAAAGGATAATCTTGTTGCGCTGGCGCTTTACTTTGCGTCATTGGTGCCTGTTCTGGCATAGCAGGATCCAGTGTTGTACTTCTCGGAAAGCTTGAACTTGGCATACTAAGATCTGGCCCCGATGAATCTGTAGCAAGACTGTCTGTCGCCATACCATCTTCGGCCGGATTACCAAGATCGCCAAGGCTATGGTCTCCCATTTTATCAAAGTCAAGGTCATCCTTTTTCCAAAAGGCTAATTTACTAAATATTCCCATTTTAGCTTGTAATTATTTCCTAATTTTAAAATGTTGTGCTTTTTGTTGGGTTACTAACTCAAATCTTTAATCTTCTTAAGCAACTCATCAGCTTTGTTTTTCTTTTCTTTTATTGCAGTAGGACTACCACCACCATGCCAAGTAAACCTAGGTTTCATCTGGACAGGGAACATTGTTTCGTTAGCATCATCAAACACTACCGCTGCACCTTTCAAACGAGGTAAGATATTAAGCTCTTCGTCCAACCCGCTACGCATATAACTTTGCATTAACATTCCTAACGCTTCTACGTCCATCTTTGCAGTTAGACGATGTGCAATTACAGTGTCACTTTGAGTCATAACATCAGTATGAATTTTTGCGGGCTGTTGTGTTGCAAGAATCAGAGAGATTCCTGGTTGTCGACCTTCTCTAAGTATTGTGATAAGAGCGTCAGAAGCCGCAGTTTTTCCATCATGCGGTAAAAGTTCGTGTGCTTCATCGATAGCCACCCAAACTAATGGTTCTTCCATTTTATTTTCAGTATCTTTTGAGAAGTAATGCATTGCAGAATCTACAGATTTAAACTCTTCAGTTTTCCTTGCTAACATCCTTTGGTTGAACAGAATTCTACAAATTAAACCGACTACAAGTGCTTTAATTTCCCATCCAGAGGCCATAGTAGCGTAGGGGCTAACATCCAATACAGTAACTTGTCCACCAGCAACAATATCCTTGATTGGCGTACCTTCTTTAGAAAAAATTTCCCATGCTTTTGCTTTTTCAAACTGGTTAACCACAACCGATTTTGTAACCCGATCACTTTCTTCATCATTTTTTGCTAGTTCTATCATATCATCCATGGAATAACTATATGGTTGAAAATTACCTGGTGTAACTTCTTCTTTTTTAGTTTGTAGAACTTGAACAGCTTTAGTGATAAGAACTCCTTCAGCAGAACTTGGCGAAATGCTGAACGCACGGCACCAATCATCTGCTCCAACATCCAATGGTCGAACAGAAAAAGGGAAATCTGTTGGAATTCCTTGTTCTTTATATTTATAATAAAAACCACTAGGCGTATAAATTTTTACATCCAACCCTTTCGGTTCATAACCCCACTTTTTTACAAGTTCTGAATCTTGAAAATTAGGATATTTCATAGTCCAATAAATCCCCATAGTATCAAGAAGGACAATGGATAAATTTTGCTGTACTTCAGGTTCTAAACTGGATAAACCTTCTGCGATTGAGCCCATTGTGTAAGACTTTCCAGATCCTCTCTTTCCAACAATAAATATTACGTGCGCGCCGGCAACATCCAGATGAACGGGGTTAGAAAGTGATGTAACTTGCCCCATTTTAACGTATTGTTTAGCGATAAGAACAGTACCTTTCATCCCATACTTAGCAACGTCTTTCTTAGATCTGCCAATAATAACATCAAAGGTCATAATATTGATTAAATGTTAATAGAATAAAAACCTTTCTGGTTTAGATAACTAAGAATAAGTAAAAAATAAAATAATTTTAAAGCTGTGAATCGGTTAAAACTTTAACTTTTCCACTATTCTTAAACTTGCTGTCAGTGCCTACAATGAACTTGATACCTAACCTTTCAGCTAACCTGCCTAGTTCAACATCAACGCCACCATCTAAAGCTAAAGCGTAAATTCCACCCTTAAGGCTTTTAATTGTGGTGTTTAATTCGCTTATTGGCACTTTACCAAGAATGTTTAGTTTGTTATCGAAAATGCACGCACCTCGGGTACCAAACAATTCTTCCATAGTTTCCTTAAGCTTTTTCTTCTCATCAGCTTTAATTGTTATATTATTTCCACTTGGTTGCCGATTGTTTGGTCGTGGCGGTGCTCGCCTTTGGTTGTATTCTCTCCTTTGCGGTGCTTCTCTTTTAACTGGCGCAGCTCTCTTGATAACTGGTTTTACTAATCTCTTATCTTTATCGATAAGCTCGCCATTTTCAGTAAAACCTAAATCTAACTTTGCTTGTTCAGAAGTTATTTTACCCCTTAAGGCTTTATGAATCTCTTTCTTAGTTAATTCTTCAACTTCTTTTCCATCAGGAGCTTTACTGACAAAGTCTATATCAGCTACACTTACCAATTCTCTAATGTTAAGATCTCCACCTCGGTCACCATCTACAAAGGCAGTAGATATTTTTGTTTTGCTAAGTTCAATAATACTTTTTGGTACAGAACTACCATTCATTGAAATAACGTTCTTAAAACCATGTTTAAGCATAATCAGAACATCAGCTCTACCTTCCACTATGATCATTTCTTCACTTTCTTGTATGGCAGGACCGCAAGGTAAATTTTCTTTACCCCATGATTTAACTTCCATCATACGTACTGATTGAGATACTTCGTCAGCCAATTCTTGCGAATCTGGAAGAGTATTTTCAGTTAAATCATGTAATAAAGCTTTTGCCCTTTCAATAACGAACTGTCTTTTACTAACTCTAACATCTTCAATTTTGTCAATATTTATCTTGGAATTACATGGTCCAATTCTTTGAATAATCTCTAAAGCTGCAGCAATTATCGCAGTTTCAGTTTTATCTAAAGAACTTGGAATAACAATTTCTCCATTTGTTTTACCGGAAACCGTGTTAAGATTAACTTCAATTCTACCTATTTTTCCACTTCTTTGCAATTCTCTTAATTCTAGATCGTTACCAAGAAGTCCTTCAGTTTGACCGAAAATTGCGCCTATTACATCTGGCCGGTCAACTACTCCTTCAATTTTAATTTTAGTATGAACAATATATTTTGCCGCTACTGGGCTTATTTTTGCCATTTTACCTTTCCTCCAATATAATTGGCAAACAGCAAGAAAAAGAACTTATATTAAAGTAACCTACCTGTTCCTAAAACTAAATTTGTCTACTTGTAATTGTCTTTCTTTGAACAGTTTTTAGGTTACTTATTATCAGCTAAATTTAATTCTAGCTTTGATGATTTTAATTCTTGATCTTGATATTTGCAATTTTTCTACACACTTCCACAGGAAATCTACCTTGTTTCAATGTGTTTTGAACGTAATTCGTTCGGTTTGACTTGATTAATTTTATATCAAAAGACATTTGTTTTTTAACAAATGACTTTTGGGATATTCCGAAAGTCACAAATTTTTTGTAAAAATTTGAGTCTTTCGTTATAAATTTGAAGCCCGTATCACTAACCCCTGAGTTCATTGCTTGGACATTGCCGTAAACTCCCGCAGGTACTCTCGTGACGGGCTGTAAATATTATGTGTGCTTATATTATATAAAACCTTCGCTTTTCTTGCTTCATTTCTTATGGAAAACACCAATATTACTTTTTTTGTACTAGCTTCTAGGTGAATATTTTTCCATGAGAAGCCAATTTAAAAAAGGTTTCCCCAGCAAACTCCTAAGAGTTTTACTGAGGAAAGAGAGGTGGTTTTGAGGTGTTTACTACTTGATAATGACAATTATATATAAACTTTTCGGTCCTTTTTGCTATTTTTAGGTGGTGACTAAAATAATTCGCCTTGTGAACCTGGCCAAAGAACTCTTTTAAGAAATTTTCTAGTACTTCCTTTTAGCACTGGTTTCAAATATTTGGCTACTTTATCAGCAACCTTTTCCTTATATATCTCCCAATCTGGGTTAAAATCTTCAATTTTTATTAAGTAACGAATGTTTTGTTCTTTAATTTCAAGTTCTCCAGAATCGCCGTTAATTTTCCATTTTGTTGGTTCTATTACAAAATCTCTGGGTTCTCCTTTTTGTCTTTTCATTACATAAGTTTCTCCTTTGAAAGCTAATTCTTTAGAATTTTGATTGCCATCCCACTGGTAAAAACAAAGTTCCCCTCCATTTTCATAAGCTCGATATAATCCAGATTTTTTTGTGTGTCTTACAAGTTCTTCTAAAGGAACTTCTTCCCTAGCTAATTTTCTTAAATCTTGTTCTAATCCAAAACGTGCTTCTTGTTCCTTTCCATCAAGAATCAAATCTAAAAATTTACCAATAGTCTCCATTTCGTAAATGGTTGAGTTATGGTCTGAGTGCTCTTTTCTTACAAATCCATCATAAAAACCATATTTTGAATGAATTATTTTATCACTGGTAACATAAGCAGATCCAACATCATCTACAGGAATTAATGGTGATTCTGTTAATTCTAGCGAATCTGTATCGCCAGTAACGTAAACATAACGATTTTGTCCATGAATTATTTCTAATCCATTATCTAGACAATACTGTTCAACCTTTTTTCTAGTTTCTTCTATCTTACTTTCAAAATGTTGCCAACCTTCTCCAACAAAACCCCACAAAATTCTGTTTTTCTGTCGAGTCCTACACCAATGTTCAAACAAAGTCTTAAACGATTTTAAGTTAATTTTATCTCTAAATGGAACCAAACCAGTTCTTTCTAAATAATCCAAATCTTCTTCACGTAAATGTTCTCTGAGATCTTTTTGAGAAATGGCAGCGCGGTTGACTTTATCTAACATTTTTTCATATTTGAAAATTCCAACCAAATTATTACAAAACCCATTAAGTTCTTCTCTGTTCAGATCGTAACCTTTTCTCTCTAATCCTCTTGTTGTTCTTTCTAATTGGTCTCTTTCTTGTAAATAAGCAGCGTAATTTGTCCATAATGCTTCAGCAAGGGCATCTTCAAATTTAGCAAGGAAAAATTGTCGTTGTGGGTCAGCCCGATGGCTGTCAATATATTCATAAAGTTCTCCCGCTTCTATTGGAAGTAAATCAGTTATTTCTTCTCTAAGAATTCTACCAAAAGGCAAATAACATTTGGTAACTTGTTCTGCCCTGCCAACTTCTTTACCTTTCCAAGGACCAACAACATTGTTCTTTAATTTTTGTTTAACTTTTTGTTCATACTTAACAAAATTTGGAAATCTAGGAAAAGCAGCTTCCATAAAAGTACCTTCAAATAAAAAAAACTTTCTATCTAAAATATCTTTAATTCGCTTAGAATCGTGAAGTAATAAGAATGGGTCAACTCTTGCCCATTGAGATAGAAAACACACATCTTCTAAACTTTTTCTAAACCTTTCATGATCAATAATTCTTGGTAAAACTAAAACGTCTTCACCAACGTAAGAAGCAATAACTTCGGGTGCAGTCCTATCGCCTAAAATTTCTTGTACATCTACTGTCGCTTCTTCAGGATTCATCCCTTTACAGATGCGTTCTAATTGCGCTTGTTGATCATAATTAATTTCTTTGTCAAACTCTCCTTCTCCAAAAAGGTGTTTTGAAACCGTTACTAACTTTTGGTTAGGTAGATAAGATAATTGTATTTTTGACCATTTGAAAATGTCCAGAACATCGTAACCTTTAATACCCATTCTTTCAAAGAAAGGTATGGAAACGACCTTTACTGGGGTTTCGTCTTCTATGCCCACATTGAAAGGTCCAGCTTCTCTTAAGTTAGTTGAATCATAAACAATATTGAAAGCGACATGGATTGTTGATCCTGACCTTTTAATTCTTTGAGCTACTTGTGCAGTCAATTCTTTTTCATTTTCACAGGTTACTATGTTATATCCTTTAACTTCAGTATCAACATTGTACAATGAAAAAATGGTTCTATCTTCATGCCCATTAGAAAAATTTTGGTTGACCACTGCTGTCCAACTAACTTCTTCTTGATCTGTATTAAACAATGGTTTTTCAATATCATAAACTGACATTGTTTGTGAAAGGATTTCTTCCATAGTTCGCATTCTAACAAACTGAAGTCTGCCATTTATTGGTACTCTTGGTATATCACCTTCTTCACTTTGCGACCTTATATCTTCAACTAAACTATCGTCAAGTTCAACAATACTACCTTTTGGTGCAATGTCCCATCTCGCTTGTGCTGTGTAAGCTCCCCGGTAGAATGCGGTAGGTAATGGTCCCTTCAATTTTAAGTTTGGTGACTTGCTCTTAGCGTGTGCTTCTTGGTTAGGCATTCTGGTAGTTGGCCACCCTTGTTCCAGTAATGAGAAAATTTCGTTAATTCTTCCATGATGTTTTTCTTGTACGTTTGGTAAAGATAAAACATGCCTTTGTAATCTTTCAACATCATATGGTTTTCTGATTTCGGGTGGGTCTTGTATTAGGAAATCGAACATTTTGACAGCGAATCTGTTTAAGTGGTCGTCTTCAATATTTTCTGTCAGGTAATCTTTAATTTGAGGTAAAGGAAATACTTTTGCTCGAGTATATTCTAAAGGGGCGTAAACTCTGATAACTGGAATGAAAGAAATATGGTCTTGTCTTTTTAAATTTCTTAATCCTTCTCTTTCAAGAGCTTGCTTAGTTTCTTCAAGTTCTTCATCAGTAGCTCTTCCAGTTGGAAAAAAGTGTAAATAATCACTAGCAATGAACTTGCCCACATCATCTACAATAATTTCTAAATCTTTTCCTCTTGCAGAAATTTCTCTCAATACTGCTTGCATGTTTAATTTGTTATTCAATAGTAGTTATGCGTCTTTTATAAAATTTCTGTTGAATTTTACAAGTATATCAGCAAAAGTGTTAAAAACATAGCTAATATCGTTATCCTAATGACACAATTCACATATCAAGAACGTTTTCGGACAGCTAAAGGTGTATTTGACGAGTTCACTAACAGAAACCTCTTTGAATTGCAAAGTCGAAAAGTGTTTGACGAGCTAGTTAGCCCGATCTTTGTAGGTAAGGAAAGTAACGTTTTCTTAGCAAGTAAAGGCGATAAGAAAGTTATTGTAAAGATTTATCGTGTTCAGAATTGTGACTTTAATCATATGTATAATTACATTAAACAAGATTCTAGATATGAACAGTTGAAAAAACGCCATAGGGAGATCATCTTTGCTTGGACACAACGCGAATATAAAAATTTGTTAAAAGCAGAAAAAGCTAAAATTAAATCACCTCGGGCTTTATCATGGAAATTTAATATCCTTGTAGAAGAAATGGTTGGCGATGAAGTTCCAGCACCACCTTTGAAAGATACTTGTCCAGAAAAACCTAAAAAGTTCTTTCAAGATATTGTTAAAGAAGTTAAGAAGTTGTACAAATGCGGTCTTGTACATGGGGATTTATCTGCGTTCAATATCTTGAACCATAACGACAAACCTTACTTGATAGACTTTTCTCAATCAACTTTAGTTAAGTCCCCTAATGCTAAAGAATTGTTGGTAAGGGACATTAAGAACGTTGCCCAATTCTTCAAGAAATTAGGTATTGAAGTAGATTTAGAAGAAACATTTAAAAAAATAACCTCAGATAAGTAATTCTATGACAGAAAATAAGATTGAAGATCAACCTGAAGACATTAGGAAATTAGCTGAAACTCTGAAAGCTAGCGGTTTAGCTGCATCAGATACAGACGCAATAGAAAAAGCTCGTGCTAGCATTGGTGCAGAAAAAGTTGTACAAAAAGCGCAAGATCTAGGAAATTATTTTGAAGGGAAAAGTAAAGGCGCTGAGGAAGCTCCAGTTGAAAAAGAAACTGTTTCCGAACCAAAAGTAGAGGTAAATAATGATCAAGATCAAGAATCATCTGAAAAAGACGATAACGAAAATTCTGAACCTGTAGAAGAAAAAGAAAGCGCCGAGACTAGCGAAGAAAGTCAAGATGTTGAAGAAAAAGCTGAAGAAACTGCAGAGCAAGAATCTACTGAAGAAATTAATGATAATGAAGAAATAGAAGAATCTTCTGAACCTGAGCAAGAAGATCAGCCTGAAGATGAACAAAAGGAAGATATTGAAGGGGCAAATTTAGAACAACCAATGGAAGAAGAATTATCGTATCAATTGAAAATACCTGGAGAACGTGTCGCAGTATTAGTGGGTACTGATGGAGAAAATAAATCTTTGATTGAAAAGGAAGCCGAAGTTAGAATTCATGTTACTAAAGATGGCGAAATTGATATTTATGGTGAAGATGGGCTTAAACTTTACACTTCTCTAGAAATTGTTAGAGCTATTGGTCGAGGTTTTAACCCAAAATATGCTTTAGAATTGTTAAAGACAGATTATGTTCTTGACATTATTAGGTTAAAAGATATTGCAGGTAAAAGCCAAAAAACTATGGAACGTTTGAAAGGCCGAGTTATAGGTAAAGCAGGTAGGTCAAGAGAAAATATTGAAAGGTTAACTAATTGTTACATTTCTGTGTATGGTAAAACTATTGGGATTATTGGCGAAACTGTTGACGTAAGTTTAGCGCATCAAGCAATTGCAATGTTATTACAAGGTTCAATGCATAAAACTGTGTTCACTTTCCTAGAAAAGAAGCGGAAAGAAATTATGTATGGACAAGAAGGATGATAATATCCTAAAACCTGCTCAACCAAAATCCTTATAAACAAACTATTTTTCTTAACAATCATGGCAGTGAAGAGTGCAGAAGAGTTAGCGAAAAAGCAACGTGACATTTCTATTGCAGAATTCTTTGAAAAGAACAGGCACCTGTTAGGTTTTGATAATCCGCGTAAAGCACTTTTAACTGCTGTAAAAGAAGGTGTAGATAATGCTCTTGATGCCTGTGAAGATGCTAGAATTCTACCAGAAATTTCTGTTGAAATTATTCAATTATCAGAAACTAGGTTCAGAGTTATCATGGAAGATAATGGGCCAGGAATTATTAAAGAACAATTACCAAAAATCTTTGCAAAGTTACTTTATGGTTCAAAATTTCATAAGTTGGCCCAGTCTAGAGGTCAACAAGGTATTGGAATTTCTGCTGCAGTACTGTACGGGCAGCTGACTACAGGTAAACCAACTTTGATTATTTCTAAAACTGGTAAAGACAAGCCAGCAACCAAACTCAAACTTAAAATTAATACTCAAACTAACAAACCAGACATTCTCAAATCTGAAGAAGTTGATTGGAATGGGCGTGATCATGGTACTCGGGTAGAGATTGATATGGAAGGGGGGTATATGAAAACTAAACAGTCAGTTGATGAATATATCAAAGAAACTGCAATCGTTAACCCTCACGCTACAATAATTTATACCAACCCTGACGCTCAACAGTTCATTTTTCCACGAGCAGTAGAAGAGTTACCCCCTGAACCTAAAGAGATTCAACCACATCCTTATGGTGTAGAATTGGGCAGGTTAATCAAAATGTTGGAAATGACTGCTGCTAAAACCTTACAACAGTTCTTAACAACAGAGTTTGTGCGGGTAGGCGCAGGTACTGCAAAAGATATTTGTCAAAATTCTGCATTGTTACCAAAAACTAGGCCGAAAAGGATTAGCCGAGAAATGGCGGAACTGCTTTTCAAAGGTATTCAAAGAACAAAAATAATTTCTCCACCGACCGATTGTATTTCTCCGATTGGCGAAGAACAGTTAGAAAAAGGGTTGAGGAAAGAAATTAATGCTGAATTTTATTGTTCTACTACAAGACCACCTGCAGTTTACAGAGGTAATCCTTTCATTATTGAAGTTGCTATGGCATATGGTGGTGAACAAGAAGCTGATAAATCAATAAGAATTATGCGTTTTGCAAACAGAGTACCTTTACTATACCAACAAGGGGCGTGCGCTATAACCAGTTCTGTTCAACATACTGCTTGGCGGAATTATGGTCTTACACAAAGTAGAAATTCTATTCCTGCAGGACCATGTACTTTAATTGTACACATGTCCTCTGTCTGGGTACCATTCACTTCTGAAAGTAAAGAAGCTTTGGCACATTATCCAGAAATAATTAAAGAAATTAAATTAGCGTTACAAGAATGTGGTCGGAAGCTGGCTATGTTTGTCAGGAAAAAACGTCGGATCAAAGATGAAGCTAAAAAAAGAGGTTATATTGAAAAGTATATCCCTCACGTGGCAGAAGCTATTGGCGAAATTATTGACCTTGACGAAGTTCAGAAAAAACAGATTGAAGATAATTTATGCGAAATATTAGAACATACTCGTGGAGAATTGGAACAAATTGGAATAGACAATCCTGATTATGATCCTGAACTTGCTAAGATTGGTAAAGAAGATAAGAAAGATGTTAAGAAAGAAGAACAAGTTCAAGAAGAATCAAAAAGTGAAAAAGAAAGTAAAAATACTAACGAAGATGAAAAAGATAAGAAAGGTCAAACTACCTTAATTTAACTATAAAAATGTCAGCTAAAAAAGAAAGTAAGGTTGTAAAGAAGATTAAAGATTTAACTAAAGATGTTTACAACAAAATTAAACTTTTGAAACAACCAGAACTTGAAATGCCAATAAGGGCGTTAAGTAATGTTGAATATAATGATAAAGATGGTTATTTCAAACTTCTTGACAGGGTTAAAGTTAGAACTTTAACTGCGTCTACCATAAAAACATTTGCACAATCACTGCGCATGATGGGTTTGTCAAAAGAGTTGGTAGAAACTGAAGATATTGCAACTAAAAGAGAAGCATATTATGTAAGTAAAAACTGGGGCGATGCGAGGTTCAAAGAACAACCAGAATCTGATTCTGTAATGGATGATATTGAAGCCATGATGCGAGTTAACAGGGAACAGATCGGTTTCATTCCTGAAGAAAAAGGCGGTGATGTTGCTGGTAAACTTGTTGTTATTGACCATGATCAAGATACCGGTAAAGAAATTAAAATCGATTGTACTAAATTTGGGTCAGGAGCATATTCTGTACCAAGTTCTGTTGAAGAACTTAAATTTGATACTAAAGCAAAGTTTGTTTTAGCAATAGAAACTGCAGGTATGTTTCAAAGGCTTGTTAAGCACAATTATTGGAAAAAGGCTAACTGTATTTTAATATCAATGGGTGGGGTACCTACCCGGGCGTGCCGGAGATTTATCAGAAAGTTAAGTGATGATCAGAAATTGCCAGTGTATGTATTCACAGATGGTGATCCCTACGGCTTCGGCTCAATATATCGGACACTTAAAGTTGGTAGTGGGAATGCTGCGCACATTAACGAATTCTTTTGTGTACCAAAAGCACAGTTTATTGGAATAACTCCACAAGATATTGTTGATTATAAGTTACCAAGTCATCCTTTGAAAGATGTTGATATTAAGAAAATTAAGGATTTAGTAAAGAACGATCCTTTCATTAAACATCATAAACCATGGCAAAAAGCGTTGAAGCAAATGGCGCAGATGAAAGTTAGAGCAGAACAGCAAGCGTTAGCTAAGCATGGGCTTAACTTCGTTATGGAGAAATATTTGCCAGATAAAATGAAAGATAATAAAACTTGGTTACCTTAGAAATTATGGGTTTGGGTGTTGATCTAAAGTTTGAGTTGAATTCTGAGTAGTTAAGAAATCTGATTTTTGGCCGTTAACAAGACAACTCTGAACTTCAAAACCTTTATCTCTTAAAAGTTCTGATATGTATAATACTACTTTTGGATCTTCCACATTTGTCAAAATTCCGCCTATTCTGTATTCAGTAGGATTAAATGACATGCCTGGTTCAAAGTTAACTGGATTGTCATTCTCATCAATTCTGTATGTTTCAGCAGCGTAATAGATGCCTAATCCAAATTCTAGCTTAACTAGATCAATAATATCATAACATTCCTCTTGAGTAAGTCCGCTTTTTTCTATTCTAAATCTAAAAGTATCTTCTTTAGTAGCTTCTTTATCGTAATGTAAAGTTATAGTTTTTTTTGAATCCATTTTCTAATCATTTAATCTCTCAAAATTAACTCAAACACTTACAAAGTTTGTAACCTTGGTTTAAAGCAGAAGCTTTTGATTGTAAAGTAATTTTATTCTTCGGTTTAATGTTCTTTGCAAAAGGACAGTTACTATCATGAACTTTGTTACTTGTTATTGCTGCAACGTACTTTTTTGACTGCACTTTAGCTGCTTTAACAGAATTAGTAGCTTTTCTAACTTTACGCTTTTTCTTCTGTAATTCTTCTACTCTTTGATGTAAAAAGTTATTTTCTTTTTGAAGTCCTTCTAATTGGCTCAAAACAAAGTTCATATGTTCGTAAAGTTCACGAATGTCTTGTTTAGCAAACTGGAACGAATTAATTACATTTTGTTCAAATTGTTTATTTGTCATTTTTTTCCTCCTAAATCATGCCCTCATTGGGACAGCTGTCTAAATCGTTTTCAATTATCATTTGGTTGTATCTTAAAGCTAAATCATCAACAATGTATTCTACAGATTCTGCAATGCCTGAATCTGATAATCCTATAAGTCTTGTTCTACGGAAAAAGTCATACATTGTGACCCAATCTTCAGCTGTATTTGTTGTGTAAATTGATGGAACGCATTCATCTCTGTCAGATGGCTCGTAATTGTCAACAAAATCGTTCAGCAATTCATTAGTTTTGATGTTAAAATTATGGACATCTGAAAATAATATACTCATTAAGTAAGGAAAATCTCTTTCCTCAAGAGTTATTTCAACATGCTCTTCTGAAGTTAAATAATCTTCATCAACAATCGAATTCATATCATCTGAATGTAACATATATCTATGACCTTCTTCATGAGGTAATATCCAAACTAAGTTGTCTACAGTAAAATTATTTTCATTTACCCAAGTGGTTCCATTTTCATAAAAACCACCATTATCAGCATGATTTGGTATCTCTGATGTACTGTAAACACGAATGTCTCCATCTTGAAATGATTGATGTACTCCTTCTACGATTGTATCAATATCCTTGGTAACCTTATTTGGATCGTCAACAGACATTCCTTCTTTGTCAAACAGCTTATCTTTGTCTAAATGTTCGACAAGACCTTTAACTGCATTTTTTTCATAGTCAATATATTCTAACGATTCTTCTACTATTTCTTCTTGTTCTGTATTTAATGAACATCCTGTTACATATGCTGCTAAAACAGCTATTCCAACATGGGATAATATTCTTTTAATCATCAATATACATTTAATATCACTCTTTTATAAACCTTTCGGTGTTTTTACAACTAATCAGTAGTCACAACATAAAATAGCGTAATATTTAAAAGTCCGGTAGTAGTTTAGCATCTTAATGGGCCTGTAGCCTAGCCTGGATAGGGCGACAGGACAATGTCCCGCCAAAGCCTTCTAAGCTGTAGACCGGGGGTTCAAATCCAAACTTTTTGAAAAAGTTTGATGAAAGTCCCCTCAGGCCCATTCTTTTTTCTTATTATCATCTATTCGCTAGAAAATTATATAAATAGCTATCAGTTCAATCACAACATTAAGCGTCTGTGGCCAAGTCCGGTTAAGGCAGTCCCCTGCAGAGGGACGGGTCGAGGGTTCGAATCCCTCCAGGCGCTCCATTTTTTTCTAAAAGTATAAAAAGCCAAGTATAATTCTTATCTTTATGCAAAAGAAAAACATTTCTTCAGTGGAACTGGTAGCCATCATGAATGAGTTGAAGTTTTTGACTAATGCTAAAGTTTCACAGATCTATCAACCAGACCCTAAAGAATTAATTCTGCAATTACATGTGCCAAGGAAAGGTAAACAACTGTTAAGAATTTTCCCGGGAATGTTTCTGAATTTAACGAATAAGAAAGAATCTACTTTAAGGCCTAGTGGAATGAGCTTACAGTTAAGAAAGTACTTGAATAATTCATTCATTCGTGAAATTTATCAGAAAGATTCTGAAAGAATTGTAGTTTTAACTTTTGAAAAGGCTCACTTTGAAAATGACGAAAAAATATTGAATAGTTATCATATTATTATAGAACTGTTTTCTAAAGGCAATTTAATTCTTACTAACCAAGATTGGAAAATAATCACTTCTACTATGGCTCAGGTATGGGAAAGTAGAACCATTAAAGTTCGGGAGAAGTACGAATTTCCACCAAATGCTTTTAATTGGAAAGAATCGAGTGAAAAAAATATTGTTAAAATTGTTAAAAATAGTGATAAGAGAAATGTTGCCACTTGTTTAGCTACAGAAATCAGTCTGGGTGGCGTTTTTGCAGAAGAAGTTTGTAAACAGGCCGATGTTGATCCAAAGACTTCTATTGAAGATCTAGCTAAGAAAGATTTGGATGCAGTTGCAAAAGAAATTAAAAATTTGGTTAATAGTTTAGAAAAATCTAAAGGCTATTTTTATGAAGATCAGATAAGTCCAATTAAACTAAAAGATCAAGAGGAAGTAAGAGTTCTTGACACTTTTAATGAAGCACTTGACACTTTAAACCCATTAGGTAAAGTTTCTCCTTACAGAAAAAAGATTGAACATTTTCAAAAGATTATCAAAGAACAGGAACAAGCAATTAAGGATCTAGAATGCGATATCGAACTTAACACTAAAAAAGGTGAACTTGTTTACGAAAAATATCAACAGTTACAAAAATTAATTGATATAGTAAATGAAATGAAGAAAAGTAAAGATTGGGTTGAGATTGGCAAAGATTTGAGAAAAGAAAAGAAGATTAAAAAGGTTGATTTGCAGAAAAAGAAAGTAAAGGTAGATTTGTAATTGTATTTGTATCTTACAGTATTCATTTCTGATTAAAGTAATGTTTATTAATGTGAACAAAACTATTTTTTTTGATATATGGGATTAACAGAAAAAACAGCAGCGGCCATTAAAGATGTTTTTGATCACTGGAAAAATGTTGGTGTTAGAATTTCCATTGAAGATACTCCTTTGTCCCTTCATGCAACCCATTCTTCTGCTTTATTGAAAGTTTTTACTCAAGAAATGATTAGTTATTCTAATGGTAGTCAAGTTACCGATAAACAAGATTCTTTTGAAAATGCATCTTTACTACTTTCTGCTTGTGTTGGAAAAGACATCAGAGGTAGTGGAATTTCTGCAGCTAAAGTTAATGAAATTCCTTGCGTTCCAGAGATTTTAAGACTTTCTGTAGATCGTTATATGGACATAGTTGTCAAAACTGCTGCTATAAACTATTTGAGTGGTGTTGGAGAAAGCATTGCCGACACTAGGCCGAAAAATTTACATCCAAATGGGACTAATATCAGATCAGTATATCCTGAAAATGGAGATCTATCAGAAACTTCTGTATTTGATTTTGAAAATGATGTTTTAGATCAAGTAAGGAGAATTTGTGAGTTACCTGGACTTAGGGAAGTTGCATCAGAAGTAACTTCAGAAAGAGGTCAAAGTTTGTTTGTTGATACTAGTGGTAGTGAAGTTCTTCAAAGAAGCGATTTACAAACTTTAACTTTTAATTTAATTGGTTATGATAAGGGAAATAGGGATCTATCAATAGCTAAACGTTTATATTTTGCAGGTAAAGAAACTTATGAATTAAGAAAGTTAGAAAAAGAAGTTGGAAAACTAATGTCTGATTTTGAAAGTAGAAAAAACGCAGTTTGTATGAAATCTGGAGCTTATCCAGTATTAATGCAGGGTTCTGCGGTAGGTACCTTTATTCATGAAACTCTTGCTGCACATCTATTATCTGGAAAGCATGTGACTGAAGGAGATTCAAATATCTATTCTACCTCCCGATTAGGAGAATTAATTTTACCAGAGTTCTTATCAATTATTGATGATCCTACCATAAAAGGAGGTCTTGGTTCGTATAAGTATGATGAAGAAAGTGTTAAAGCTGAAAGAATTGTTTTGGTAGAAAATGGGGTGTTAAATAATTATTTATTAGATAGAATTAGTGCAGCACGTTTAAGCAAATTATCTGGTGAAGATATCCATTCTAATGGCCGGTCCAGAAGCCAAAACATATGTTTTAATTTAAATGGCGGATTAAAACCGGAACCAAGAGTAACTAATTTAATAGTAGATAGTTCTGACTTGTTAGATGAAAAGGTTCTTGAAGAACAATTAGTAAGAAAAGTAAGAGATACCCCTAATCTTGATTATGGGCTGATAATTTCTGGTGTTGGTGGCGAAGTTTATGTAGAAAGTGGTCAGTTTATGTTATTTCCAGAAATAATTTGGCGAGTTGATTCTAAGGGTAATAGAGAGAGAGTAAAAGATTTAGCTTTGTCTGGAAGTGCAGACATTTTATCTCATCAAGTTTTAGCTACTGGTATGCCCTATAAGCACAGTTATGGCCTTTGTGGCTCTTCTTCAGGTGATGTTACAACACAAAACCGAGCACCTAGTTTTTTAATTGGGGGAATGTATGCAATCCCAGGTAAAGAAGATACCTCAGCTCCTCCTTTGATGGAAAGAATGCGTTAATTACTTTTACTCTTCTTCAAGCAACAAAATATATAAACAATGATTCTTTATCTAACTCTATGCCTCAAAAAGTTACGCCTTGGGAAGTTAAAGGTAAAATAGATTATGATAAGCTGATTAAAGAGTTTGGACTAAAACCTTTACAACACTTACCTGACGAGTTTAATCAAAATGTTCTGTTTAGGAGAAATATTATCTTTGCCCATCGCGATTTTAAACAAATTGTAGATGCTATCCAAAAGAAAAAATCTTTTGTAATGATGACTGGTTTAATGCCATCTGGAAAATTCCATTTTGGTCATAAAATGGTAGCTGATCAAATAATATTCTACCAGAAATTAGGTGCTAAAGTTTATGTGGCAGTAGCTGACATTGAAGCGTACAATTCACGTAACACTAATTTGAAAGAGTTACATCAAACCGCAGTAGAAGAGTATTTAACAAACTATGTTGCACTTGGATTAGATTTGAAGAAATGTGACTTCTATTTCCAATCTAAAAGATCTAACGATGGTAAAAAAGCTAATGCGTATTATAGCTTAGCCAGCATGTTATCTCGACACGCAACCTTTAACGAATTTAAAGCAATTTATGGCGAAATAAGTCCAGCAAAAATGTCAGCTTCGTTATTACAAGCATCGGACATGTTACATGCCCAGTTACCTGAATTTGAAGGTAAACCACTTCCAGTAGTAATTCCTGTTGGCTCTGATCAAGACCCACATTTAAGATTGGCACGCGACGTGTCACAACGTATCAAACTTCACAAATTCAAACAGATAAGTTCAACATATCACAAATTTTTACCTGGTTTGAAAGGCGACAAAATGTCATCTTCAGATCTAACATCTTACATTGCGTTAACCGACGCCCCTGAAGAAGCTGCTAGGAAAATTAAGAAGTATGCATTTTCTGGCGGTCGTGCTACTTTAGAAGAACATCGTAAGAAAGGTGGTAATCCAGACGTTGATGTATCGTTCCAAATGTTAAGATATGGTCTAGAACCTGACGATGATAAGTTACAACAAATTTATGATGATTACAAAAGTGGTAAATTGTTAAGCGGTGAAATGAAACAACTTCTTATTGACAGAATCAGCAAATTTTTAGCTGAACATCAGAAAAATAGAGTTAAAGCTAAGAAAGTTGTTAAAGAGTTTATGAGTAAGAATTGATTTGTTAAGCGAAATTTAAATTTCTATTTGTAAAAACCTTTATATAATAATTAATATTACTCTAACCATTACAATAAAAAGGTGATAATGATGGTTAAAAAGAGTAGAAAGAATAAAGGTAAAAAAATCTTTGCCGGTTGGAAACCTTCTCCTTTGAAAGGAAGTTTCATGGTAACTGCAATAGTAGGGTTCTTAATTTCTGCATATTATGTGTACCCACAAAATTTAAGTTTAGGATTTGCGTGTATGTTCATTTTTATGTTAATGTTCATTGCAGCAATTATTAGTATGACTAAAGCTCCAGTAGCAGAATATTGAAAAGGTGATAATGATGGTAAAGAAAAAAACTGTTAAAAGTAAAAAGAGTAAAAAAGCTAAAACAGCTAGTTGGAAATTTCCTGCTAAACCACATTATTTTATGAGGTTAGAAGCGTTTACTATTGCTGTTCTTGCCTTGATGGTGTTTGTTTTAATGTTATTTAATTTAGATTATGCAATTTTACCTTCAGTCCTTGCAGTTGTATTATTCTTAGGGTTATATCTGTTGATAACTTATATTATCAGAAAAGTAAGAACTGTAGAAGAAGCATATAACCTAGTTACTAGCCATTTGGAAATTGTTCGAAAAGTAAACAATGATAAAAAGAAACTTAAAGTAATTAAGAAAGAAATTATTGGCCATAAGCTTGATAAGTTTTTTCTTGGTGGTTATGTCTTAACTAAAGAAAAAAGACATGCTTTATTCTTTAACACTTTGGAAGAACTAGAAATGTTTGAGAAATGGTTATTAGGAAAGAAAAAGTAAAATAATTTAGAACAAAAAACTAAGCTGCAAAAGGTAAGAGGATTTCTTCAAAATCTTCTAAGTTACCTTGCACTTGGTGAAATTTTAACAAATCTTGGTAAAATTTTTCGTAATTAAATTTCATCTAGGTTCACTCCGAGTTATCTTCAGCATCTACATTTCCAGTAGGTACTGCACTTTTTGATATAATCAAAATGTCGCCTACTGCTTTAACTAGCTGATGGGGAACAATAACACCTTTAGCACTTCCTAAGATTTTGCTTAGGAAAGAATTCTTTGTAGATTTTATTTTCCAACCAAAAACACGGTTACCAGCAACGATACTGTCTTCAACATCACCGAAATATTCGCCAGTATCAGTAAAAACTTTAAGATCATAAGTTTCAGAGATTTTTTTCATCTTTAACATAGTATTCCACCTCACAACAAATGTATTTCAATTAGCTTAAGTTTATATACTTTTCTGTTATTTTACTTGTATACTATGGGCATTAGAATAATTGGTACTTCTCATATATCTAAACAAAGTATCCAGGAAATTGAACAAGAAGTGGCTAAACACAAGCCAGAAATTATCGCATTAGAGCTAGATGTAAAACGTGCTATGGCTTTGTCACAAGAACAAACTCGTAAGGTTTCTATTCTTGATGCTCGAAAAATTGGCTTTAAAGGTTATGTTTTTGCTAGAATTGGCCAGTTTGTACAACATAAATTAGGCGAAATGGTAGGAGTTAAGCCAGGTTCTGAGATGAAAACTGCTTTAGCGCTCGCTTACAAGAATAAAATTAGTATTGCTTTAATTGACCAGCCAGTAGAAATTACGTTACGTAACTTTTCTCACGAACTTACTTGGAAAGAAAAATTTCGTTTTCTGAATGACATATTTCTTGGCATTTTCTTTAAGAAACGGCAAGTTAAGAAACTTGGTTTAAATAATTTTGATTTGAGTAAAGTGCCCACTTCTGAATTGGTTGATAAATTGTTATTGGAATTAGAGAAAAACTATCCAAATATTCATAAAACCTTAGTTTCTGACCGAAACAAGTTCATGGTTCGAGCCCTGTTGAAGTTACAAAAGGCACATTTAGAGAAAGACATTCTAGTAATTGTTGGCGCTGGTCATAAGAAAGAAATGGAACGAATGTTAGCTTCTGAGATGTCTAAGTTAGACACTAAGAAGTATGGTGAAAAATTGACTGAAGTTACAGTTGAAGATTTGGATTGATAACTAATCTTTGTTGATTTTAACTTTGAATACTGCTTTTATTTCATCTGAGTCTAAGTTAATTGTTTTCTCAATTCCATTATCAATATATTTATTGTCTCCTAAATCAACTATTGCATGTCCAGTTTCAGTTTTTTTTAAAGCTAAAATAACTGGTTCATCAATTTCAAAAGAAGTTCCTGCATGGATATTTTCTTGATGTATAGCTTGATGATAATTAGTCAATTGTTCTCTAGTAAACCTTTCTGTTACTAATTCTAAGGTGTCTGAAGTATAATCTGGATGACAATACAATTCTCCAATATACTTTCCTTCTGAAAGTTCTCTAACAAGATTAGGCCAAGTAGTAGCCATAGTTCCACCATTAATTTGAACTAAATTGTGTTTTCTTCCTTCTTCGTAAACTTTTGCTGCTGTTTCATTGTCATCAAATTCTACAAGAATTGCATTAGCTAAAGAAGATAAAAAACATTCTCCATCTCTGTTGACATAATATTTTGCCATTGTTGTTCATTAATTAGTGTTTTTATTTAAGTTTTTCTAAAAATCACTACTGTTTAGTAAATTCAAAAAACCCCCATAAAGTTTATAAAAAGCAGTTAATCTGGAACATTCGTAGGTGGTGGTATTTGGCAGTGGGTACATTATGTGCTCAGGAAAGTCCGCCCACCCTAGAAAAGATAACTTCCATAAGGAAGAAGCAGAAATGCTTGGCTCTGGCCCAGAAACGGCACGTCCATACGTCGGGATGAAGATGGCGAAGCTTGTTGCGAAACAAGCAAGTTAACCCACAGACTATGTCGTATGGGAACGATGAAACGGTGAAACCTTCCAAAAGCTTGACTTTTGGGGGTCCTGAAAAACTTGTTTTTCAAGGACTTTGTCGGTGCAAGTCGAATGACGCTTAGTAGAATGCTAAAACAGAGTATCGGTAAAACAATCAGGTTTTGCTTTGGCTCTGACAGAAGGCGGCTTATTCCACCCCTACAAACTTTTAAAAAAAGTTTGATCAAAACTAGCGAGGTGCTCACTTCGTTCTACCTCACGAAATAACAAAAATGAATGTATTATGGATTGAAGGATATGGAAATCTTAGGGCAAGTATTGAAGCTCTTTTACTAAGGCGTGGCCATGAAGTAGATTTCTATCTTCCAGAAGGTTTTCGTGAAAGAGATGGAAGTAAAGATATTCCTACATTTGAAAATTCTGAAGATTTAACAAAATTACTTACTAGGGGAAAATATGATATGCTTGTAGTTAATAGAGAAGATTTTGTTAAAAATGGTTCAGATAGATCTCCTTCAGAATTTGCTGAATGTGTTCGTGATGTCAGGAATTTAGGTTTTGAAGGCTCTATTTATGCTACAATTAATTGTATTATGCCTGACACAGTAACTGGAGAAGTTGAAGAAGCGGGATTAATTGGTTTAATTTGTTATGATAAAAACACTTTGGATCCAGTTCAGCTTGTTAATGGAGAAGGTGGTCAAGTCTTCTAATAAAACCTTCAACAAACCAAAAACCTTAAATAAAAACTAAGTGTTGAAACAATAAAATGGCACGTGATAGCAAAATAAGAATGCCTTCTGGGCAAGGTGGTATTACTAGATATTTTGATGAAACTAGTTCGAAAATAATCTTTTCTCCACACGTTGTTATCATTATGGCAATAGTAATAATGGTAATTGTCATAATTCTACATTACGTGGGTGCGGGCCTGTTAGCTTAAAAAAATGTTTCCTGGCGTTAATCCTCGGCAAATGCAACAAGCGATGCGTAAAATGGGCATCCAGCAGAAAGAAATCCCTGCTATTGAAGTTCTTATTCGTACTGAAGATAAAGAAATTGTAATAGCTAATCCTTCTGTTTCCAGAGTTAACATGATGGGGCAAGACACATTTCAAATAACTGGTGACATTCAAGAAAGAGCATTATCTACAACTCCCGACATTAACGAAGATGATTTGAAAACTGTAATGGGACAGACCAATGTTGATAAGGAAACTGCCCTCAAAGCTATTAACGATTGTGATGGTGACCTTGCAGAAGCAATCATGAAACTTAGCGAAAAAGACGAAGAATCTGAATAATTGACATTAATCACACATAAATTTTTATATTTCTTTCACCATCCACTTTAATGGATGGGAAAATCTGCCATGATCATGCAAAATGTACAGCGTGAGCTTTCTAGTGCTAATTATCTGTTAACTAAAACATATCCTTTAGTCAAGGAAGAGAAAATTTTCTTGGAAGTATTACGTCATCTATGGGAAGCTAGTCAGGATTTGTTAAGGTTTACTGTACATTATACCCAAGAAAAGTCGTTAATTACTCGCGTGCCTAAAACTAGGACAGAAAAACTGTTATTGTTGAACAGTTGGGCTTCAGGAACGAAAAACCTTTATTTTAGTAACGATTATATGCGTACATTAAAGAAACTTTATTGGAAGTTAAAAGAGGTTAATGAAAGTAAAGAAAATAACATTATGAACTTCCGAAAAGGTAATAATTACGTAATATGTAAAAAAGATTATAAAGTGGAAGTTATTTCCTACAGTTTGCTGAGCAATCTCTTAAAAGAAAGTTACAAATTGTATACTTTTATACAGAGATTATCTTAAAATTTGATGATAAGAATGGATGACGATAGTGTAGAAGATTATATCTATGAAGCACGTGAAGAGCTGAAACGTGTAGAGCACATTATTTTCGTTAGTCTGAAGTATACTCGGACAACTGACGTTATACGGAACGCTGTACTTCGTTTAGTTAGTTTCTTTGACATGATATCTGAAGCTTACATGATTGATTCTATGGATAAAGAGCTTATTGATAAGGTACCGCGAAGCCCGCCACTTAGGATGAGTAAGATTGCTGAACTTTATCCAGATGATAAAGAGTTACAGCAGTACATTAAATTCTATTTCTTTTTGAAAGGAGTTTTGAAACAAGAATATGAAAAAATTAACGAATACCGGCGGCATGTTGGTATGAAGTTCGATTTCGGCACTTCTTCAACTATAATTAACATTGACAGCTTAGAAACTTGCAAGTATTTCTCCTTTGACTTCTATAACTTTTCTAATAAATTCTTTGGATTGGCTAAGGAAGAAGATTAGGTTTGTTAGTATAAAACTTCGCTTTCTTGGTAATTTCGGAAGTTTTTCTCTTTAGATTAATATACTATTTTTAAGATTATGTTTATCAATCAGAATTTTCTCTAGCTCACCTATACTCTTATTATACCCATAAAAGGTAATACTGTAAATACTAGAACTATACCCAATATCAATTACAACATTTCTTTTTGGAAGAAAATAAATCTCATGATTATAAGAGAATTCATTCCAAGGAATACTTCCTACTTTGACACCTCCCAATTTTCTCAAAGATTGTTCTAAATTATGGGCTAGATAAAAAGACCCTTGTTCTGTTCTCTCAAATCTTATTTTTTTTTCCATATTTTACTTGTTAGTAACGCCATTATTTAAATATAATTTGTCTAAAAAAAGACGAAACATTTAAATAACTCAGAACTAATTATTAATTAGATGATAAGCACAGAAAAACTAAAAGAAATTGGACTATCAGATAGCGAAGTTAGTGTTTACATTACTCTCTTAAAATTAGGTGAAGCTACAGTTGCAGAAATTAGTCAATCTTCTGGGTTACACAGAACCAATATCTATGATAGTTTAGAGAAACTTAAGGAAAAAGGTTTAGTTTCTTACCTTTCAAAAGATAATAAACAATTTTTCCGTGCTTCTGATCCTGAAAATCTCTTAACTTATCTTCAAGAAAAAGAAGAATCGATTAACAAATTAATTCCTGAACTAAAGGAAGTCCAATCAAAAATACATGAAAAAGTAACAGTTGAAGTCTTCAAAGGCCCACAAGGAATTAAATCAGCATTAAGAGATATTTTAACAACTAAAAAAGAAGTTATTGGTTATAGTATTGCTGGACAATTACGTAAATATTTGCCTGAATTTGCTAGATATTATTTTAGAGAACAAGATAAATATAAAATAATGCACAGGTTTATTTATACAACAGGAATACCAAAACCCCTATCTAAATACTATAAGATTAAATTTCTTCCAAAAGAATTTTCTAGTACAACAATTAACATTTCTTATGGTGATAAGATATTAAATATAATTTATCAGCCAGAAATAGTCGCTATAAGAATTAAGTCTAAACCATTAGCAGAAGATTTCAAGAAACATTTTGAATTGCTTTGGAAAATTGCTAAGTCCAAATAAAATAACATGTCGCTTCCTAATCTTTCTAAATTACGAAAGTTTTGACCAATTTTAAACTGAAGAACACAAAGAAAACTTCGCTTTTTCAAAAGGATAATCTCTTTCTTACTAACATATCCCTACTACTATCACAATAATTATAAATACTAAAAGATTAATCTTAGTTTAAGAGGTGTTATTATGACTAGGTTTGTGGCTTTAATATCTGGTAAGGGTGGAGTAGGTAAAACTTCTTTAACATTAGGTTTAGGCCAAGCATTAGCTGATTTTGATAAAAACGTTGTTCTCTTGGATGCAAATTTAACTACACCAAACTTAGGGTTACATCTCGGTTTGTTGAACCCGAACGCTACACTTAACGAATTTATTCGTAAAGAAAGATCTATCAAAGATATTATTCACGATTATAAAGAACATGGCTTCTCAATAATACCTGCTTCTACATCTTTTGCAGAATCGCAGAAAACTAATCCAATGAAAATCAGTAAAGTTTTTGAAAATCTGGCAGGTACGTTCGATTTTGTTCTAGTGGACTGTCCTTCAGGGTTAGGTAACGATCTTAGAGAAGTTTTGAAACATACTGACGAGGCAGTTGTGGTAGTTAACCCGACTAACAGTTCAGTAATGGAAGCTTTGAAAGCTGTTGAGTTAGCAAAAACGCAAGATAATATAATTACTGGTGCGATACTTAACATGACTAGTTGGTGGTCTAGCCACGAACTTAAAAAGAAAGAAATTGAAGACATTCTTGGTGTGCAAGTAGTTGCCGAACTGAAAAATGACAGAAAAGTTAAGAAAGCGTTGTACCAATCCTTACCATTAAATTATCTTAATCCAAACACTCGTTCAGCAAAAGAGGTAGATAAGTTAGCAAGTTATCTAATGATGTTAGAAGAATGAGAACAGAATTTAAAGAAAAGTTAGCCCATAAAGGTTGGGCTGAAGAAGAGATTAAGAAAGCTGAAACTGTGTTAGAAAATGCTGAAAAGCATGACATTTACCTTTCTCGGATAGCTTATTATAGTGCGTTAATGGTAATTATTCTTGCTAACCTTTTAGCATCAGTAGCGTTAATGTTTCTAGCAATAGTTATTGAATCTAATTTCTTGTACATCATTGTAGCATCGTTAGGCGTAGTTATTGGGTTCTTGTACAATTATTTGGTTACAGACATTGGTCATTTGGAAAAACATCACCATATATTTGGTGCATTGATAATACCCTTGGTTGCAATATTTAACATAATTCTTATTGTTGTTGTGGCAAATACATTAATTCAAGAATTAGGAATTGGTAATGTTGCCCACACTCCTTGGCTAGTTGGCGTAATGTTTGCAGTACCTTTCTTGGTACCTAGTATTATTGAGAAAGTTTTCTTTAGGAAGAAGTGATTTTTGGTAATTTAAAATGTTAGAAATATTTTTAAAAGATTAGATTATGATAATATCATGGTAAATGAAAAACTTAAAGCAGAATTGGATTTAGTCCTTACAAAAGCATACCATCATGCGTGTAAAGAAGCTTTAATGGATGGTGAAGGTCGAGTTGATTATATAAAACTTAGAGAAAGTAAAAATGTTGATAAATTTAGAAATGAATTTCTGGCAGAATGGTTATCTTATGAAGAAAACATTCAGAAATTATTATCAAATGATTCTCGGGTTTTTGAAAGTATGACTAACAAAATTAAAGAAGTGTTATCTGTTAGAAATCTTTTAAAATGGAGTGATTCTTTTACTTTCTTTAGTACAAATATAAAAGGTAAACTAATTGACAACATGGTTGCTTTAACTTCCTAGGATTTAGAGATGAGAAAGTTTTCTTTAGGAAGAAATAGTTAAAAAATAAAAAAATTAATTTAATCTTCCTTAAAATGTTTCCTGTTTTTATAAGCGTTCTTTATATCTTTAGCTAACTGGTGTATTTGTTCATCATTTGATTTATCTACTGACTTTAATGATTTAACAATACCTTTAGAATGTTTAGTTAATGTTGACATCATTTCATTTTCCCATTCTGTTAACTCTATTAATGATTTAAGCAGTTTTTTCTTTCTTTCATCCGCTTCAAGAATTTTATTTTCATAAGCATCTAAAACACTTTTTTTAGTTATCTTTAAAGATCTTATATGATTTAACGCATCTGTCCACTTTTTAATTTCGGCTTCTTCCTTTTCAATTTTTTGCCTAAGATCTTCAATTGAACTAAAACTTTTAGAAATGCTACTTAATCTTTTAGCTTCGGCATGATATTCATCCATGTCTCTTTTGATTTCTTCTAATTCATTATCTTCAGCGTTAATTATTTTTTTGTATTGATTAACATTTTTTGTTTTTTTATCTTTACTAAAAAATCCCATTTTTCACCTCTAAATTGCCTCTTTTAAATTATTTAGTCATAATTATCTAATTTCTCAAGTAATTAATTTATATAAACTTTTTGTTGTAGTAATCTTATAAAGTAACCTTGTAGAAAAACAATCAACCAAAATTTTATAAACCAGTTCTGCTTTTGCTAAGTTATGTGGCAAGAAATAGTAACATTTTTTAGAGAATTTTCATGGACAGTTTATACACAAGCATGGGTTGACAAGTATCCATATTTAGGTTACTTAGGTAACCAGTACGTAGTTTCTCTTTTGATTATAATTGCTGCAGCATTATTAGCAAAACTATTAATTTTCATATTCAAAAACTATTTAGAAAAATTTGCAGCTAACACAGAAACCGAGTTAGATGATATGATTTTAGATAAGGTAAAAAAACCTTTCTTTTACTTAATTCTGGCGCAAGGACTCAAATTAGCGTTATTTAATCTTAATGTCAACACAACGATTACACAAATAGTTAATACTTTAATGGCATTAGTTTTTGTATTTATATTAGCTCGTGGAGTTGAAGTTGTAATTGAAGTTTGGGGTCAGACTTTTGCAAAGAAAACTAAAACTCAGTTGGATGAAGTTTTATTACCTTTATTCCATAAATTTTCAAAAATTATTTTTGTAGTAATTGCAGTAATGTGGGGCCTAAGAATTTGGGGTATTGACATTACACCATATTTGGCAGGTCTTGGTATTGGCGGTTTGGTTATTGGTCTAGCATTACAAGATTCATTGAAAAACATCCTTGGTGGAATTTCTTTAATCTTGGACGAAACTTTCAAAGTTGGCGAAAAGATTAAGTTAGAAAGTGGCGAAATTGGCGAAATTGTAGATATTGGGTTACGTAGTACAAAAATGCGTACTTATGGTAACGAACTTGTTAATGTACCTAATGGTTATCTGGCAAACACTACTATCCAGAACTTTACTAAACCTAATCCAAAAATTAGAGTATCTGTATTGTTTGGGGTGGAATATGGTAGTGACGTTGCTAAAGTTAGAAAATTGGTAACTACAGAACTTAAGAAAATGAAAGATATTCTTGACAAGCCAGACGTTAATGTACAGTTTTATGAAATGGCAGATTCTGCACTTAATTTTAAAGTACTTTTCTGGGTAAAAGATTGGCGTAACGCGCACGGTAAGAAGTTAGAAGCTACAGAAATGATTTACAATTTGTTGAACAAGCACAAGATTGGCATCCCATTCCCTACTCAAACAATTTATTTGGAGAAGTAGACAGAAAAGATTATATACTTCTTTAGCTATTTCCTAAACATGATATCAACTATTCTTACTATTTTTGTAATTATAATTCTGATAGTCCTTGCTTGGAAGATTGTTACAGTAGCATTTCGGTTTGTTATAGTGTTCGCAATAATATTTCTAATAATCAGTTTAGTGTTTGGCATATCACTAAGTTCAATCTTTGGTTTTGTGAAAGATGTGTTAATGCTGATATTTTAAGATACCTTTTTAAAGTAAGAAGATAATTTTAAGCAGAACATGAAAGAGAAATTAGACCAACCTGTAGAAAGTGAAAATAGTAAAGTAGATCTTCCTGTAGAAGATCTGGTGTTCAGCACTACTAACTTTGAAGAATCTGAACCAGAAGATAATGAAATATATATCAGAAGGTTAGAACAAGAAAACTTTGCTCTTGCACAAAATCTTAACAAGGTGGAAGAAGAAGCAGTTATGTTACGTACCTTATTTGATAAGCATACTAAAGAGTTAGAAAATCTTAGAAAACCAGCATTACTGGTAGCAGAACTGGTATCTATGTTTGATAATGATGCAGTTATTAAATTACCTAATGGAAACAAATTTTATTGTAATGTTTCTAACGAACTGTCTGGCTTAAACAGTGGCGATTCAGTTCTGGTTGAACAGAAAACACTTAACGTTATCAAAAGGATTAATATTTCTGATGCTTTTGAAGTTGAAAAGTATGTTATTATAGAAAAACCTAAAGAAAGTTGGAAAGATATTGGTGGTTTGAAAGAAGCCATTGAAGATATTAAAGAAGTAATCGAACTACCACTTAAACAACCTAAATTGTTTGAAAAAGTTGGCATAACTCCACCGAAAGGTGTTCTTCTTTATGGTTTACCTGGTACTGGAAAGACTTTACTTGCAAAAGCAGTAGCTAACAGCACCGATGCTACTTTTATTGAAGTGGTAGGTTCAGAACTTGTCCAGAAATTTATCGGTGAAGGTGCCAAGTTAGTTAAAGAAATTTTCACGTTAGCTAGGCGTAAAGCGCCTGCAATAATTTTTATTGATGAATTGGATGCTTTAGCTGCCATGCGGATGGAAACTGGTACATCTGGGGAAAGAGAGGTTAACCGAACATTTATGCAACTTTTGGCAGAACTTGATGGGTTTGAACCATTAGGTAATATTAAAGTAATTGCAGCAACTAACAGAAAAGATATCTTAGACCATGCAATATTGCGTCCAGGAAGGTTAGACCGGTTAATTGAAGTTGGCTTGCCTGATGAAAAAGGTAGGTTAGAAGTTCTTAAAGTTCATACTGCTAACATGAATTTAAAAAATGTTAAATTAAAAGATGTGGCAGAAGCAGTAGAAGATTTTAGCGGTGCAGAAATTAAAGCAGTCTGTACAGAAGCCGGTTATTTTGCTATTCGAGATAAACGAGATTATATTGTCATGGACGACGTTTTTCAAGCGATTGAGAAAGTTTTCCGGTCAGAAGTTGATGATGAAGAACCGATTTTCGGTTAGAGAATTGTAACTTGCAATGATTATGTGAATACCCTGGCTTCCTTATAGCCGACGGTAGTAACTGATGAGCAAGCAAAGTTTCTCTTTAGAATAATTTAACTTCATTTCCTTCTAAACTTTGTCTCTAACTCTTTCTTGAGTTTGTCACCGATAAACTCGCCTTTAAAGAAATCGACACGTACTGCTATAGATATTTTACTAGCTAAAGACCTTGCAACCCTGCCCTGGTCTTTCCGCCAAGCACGCTGTACCAGTGGATGAGTGAATATAACCCCATACTTTGGTGGCGGTGCCCCAGTTTTAATATGTCTGAACAATGCTTTTTCTGCACCTAACAATTGTATTGTGGATGATGGTAATAAAGCTAAATGCCTTAAAGTTTTAGCATGTTCAAACAATTTTGCTCCAATGGTTACACCACATATTTCTAACAAGTTTGGACAATGTTTTTCCATCAATTTTTTCAAGTATACTTCATGCGCTTTACGTAATTTGTACAAACTATATGCTTCGACTGCAAGAAGTTTAATTTCGTCTTGATCTTGCTTTTCCAGTTTGGCACCCATACTATCTTCTTCTTTAATTCCAAGATCTTTCAATAACTCTTTCTTGGTTTTGGTAGCTACCAACTCTGCATATTTCTCGTGATCACCGATAGCTTTGTCCAGTTCAGGGAAAGTTAAATTGTACCAATCACGTAATCTTTTTACTAAAACGTTACTTGTTTTGTCTAAATCATTAACGTTAGAAATTGTTTGTAAAATTAAGTTATCAACATTTACTGCTTTTCTGATAGCTTTTTTAGTAATTTCTAAATTTCTCTTATAATATTCATTAAAATATTTTTTTTCTTTGAAATGTACTAAAACTTTAGTTAACTGTTTTTTGTTAAGTCTTTTAGCTTTTGGACTTTTTTTAGCTAATTTTTTCTCAAATTTCTCTTTATTTTTGTAATCATCCAAACTTTTGAACAATTCTTCTTTAGTAATGTTAAGTTCATCATCTATGAGAAACGATCCGATAATGTTAGAATATATGTATGACATGTTGTTGCGATATATCGTAAAGTTTTTAAAACTTATCTAAAAAGCTTTAGAATATCATGGTTGATGAAGACAATCCTGCTGATCTTTTCAAATGTACGTATTGTTCTTGTAAATTTGGTAGAGAGCGTGCTACTTCTCGTTGGGAAGGCGATTTCCAATATACTGTACTTAAATGTGAATGTGGTAAGGAGAACTGGGTTAAAGTTAACTTGGATGAGTTCAATCCAGGGGCTTTCTTTCATAAGAAGGTAGATGTACAGTCTGTGCAGCGTAAGGTTAGAGAGAAATGAGTGAAGTGGGTGTCAGGGCATTTCTACTAGTAAATTTTATAAATAGATGATTCCTTGAATTATGTAAGTGGTTTCTTAGATGTTTATTTGGTAAAATGACAGAACAAAATGGAGAGTTTTATAGAGATTTAGGTCAAGATAAGTACCTAACTGAAGTAAAGCGGTTTGTCCCTGGTTATGATCAAATGACCAAAGTAGTTGCAAATCTTGTTATAGAAAGTATTCCATCTCATGTTTTAGATATTGGATCTGGGGTTGGTAATGTTGATAGTGTTATTTTATCTTCTTTAGGTAATGTAAGAATGACTTGTTTAGAATCAGCAGAACCAATGGTAAGGGCAACAGAAACATTTCTAAGAAAATATGAGAGTCGTGTTCATATTGTTAATGATAGGGTTCAAGATTTCAGGTTTAACGAAACTTATGATTGTGCTTTTTCTAATTTAGTTTTACATAATATTCCTCATAATGAAAAAGGAGATGTTTTAGTTGAAATTAGAAATTCTTTAGAGGATGGAGCACCATTTATTTGGGGGGATTTAATTAGATATAACTCATTAAAACAAAAATTGTTAGTTGGATATCGACACGCTTTGGCTTTTCAGAAAGGATCTAGTTTTAATCTTGTTTTAAAAGATTGGAGAAAAGAAAGACATGACGACACAAAACTTTCTCTTGAGGAGACTATTAGTCTTTGTAAAAGAGTTGGATTCCAAAAACCAAGATTAGTGTGGAAGAAAACTAGGGGCACTACTGGTGTATTTTATATGAGAAAATAACGCCCTTTCTTGACCTTGTACTTGGTTTCCCATATGAAAATCCATTACAAATAAAACCTCTCAGATAAGCATAATTCTCCCAATAACCAAAACTACCACTCCACAAACAAAAGGTTTATAAATAAACCCAATTCCAAAGTCAAAAGATAAGCAAACTTCATGTTTAAACTGCTTAAACCAATAAGTAAGTGAATATGAATGTGTGAGCCTGAAAAGGTAAGCATCCCAGAAAATCATTCTCCGATGCGACCCAAAAATAGGCAATTACAAAAGTGCTTAGAAAAAAGATTTGCTGCAATTAGCAAGTTAGAAACACAATCACAATTAGATTAAGTTAACTAAAAATGTCAAAAGCAAGTAACCCACACAGAGGAAGTATGCAATTTTGGCCTCGGAAAAGGTCAAAGCATAGTTTTGTTAGAATTAGGTCGTGGGCTAAATCATCTAAAGTTAAACCATTAGGTTTTATTGGTTACAAGGCTGGTATGACACATGTCATGGCACTTGACAATAATCCAAAATCAATGACTAAGGACGAAAAGATTTCTATACCTGTGACAATTTTTGACTGTCCACCAATGTTCGTTTTGGGTGTCTCATTCTACAAAAAATCATTATTATCAAACAAAAAAATTGCGTTCGTTATGGCTTCTGAACTTTCTAAAGATGTTAAGAAATTAGCTCAAAAGAAAGTTAGTTTACCGAAAAAAGAAACAAATAAGATAGAAAACGTAACAGAATTTGACGAATTAAAATTATTAGTTATGTCAAAACCTTCTAATACTACAACTGGTGTGAAAAAACCTAAATTTATAGAAATTGCTTTAGGCGGTTCTAAAGATGATCAGTTAAACTTTGCTAAAGAAAATTTGGGTAAAGATATTAGTGTAAATGATGTTTTCACTCCTGGCAATTTTGTTGATGCGCATGCTGTTACTAAAGGTAAAGGTTTTCAAGGCACAGTTAAGAGATATGGCGTTTCCATGATGTCTCATAAGGCAGAAAAACTTAAACGTGGTATTGCTAACATGGGTGCTTGGACACCGAAAAGAGTAGATTATCGGGTAGCACAACCTGGTAAGATGGGATACCATTTACGTACAGAATATAATAAACAAGTGTTAAAAATTGGTGATGATACAGATTCAGTTAATCCTGGTCGTGGTTTACACAAGTATGGTTTGGTAAAAAACAATTATCTTTTAATTAAAGGTTCAGTTGCAGGACCAAGAAAAGCAGCAGTATTTTTATCTGACGCAATTAGAGCAGATCCAAGAGTACACAAAGATGCGCCTGAAATAACTTACATTTCAAAATAATTAAACCAAAATGGAATTACAAATATTAGATCAAGGGAAGAAAAGTGGAGGTAATGCTAAGTTACCTTTACAATTTGACGAAAGTTATCATCCTAACTTGATCAAGAGAGCTGTACATGCGTTACAAAGTAAAGCGCGACAAACTTATGGCGCTTCACCTGATGCTGGTATGCGTCATGCTTCTAAGTTAAGTAAAAGAAGAAGGAAGTACAGGGGTTGTTATGGTTTTGGTATAAGTAGAGTTAATCGAAAAATTCATTCTCGTAGAGGTACCAGATTTTTCTGGGTAGGTACATTTTCACCACAAACTGTTGGCGGTCGAAGGTCACACCCACCTAAAGCAGAAAAAATTTGGATTAAGAAAATTAATAAGAAAGAACGTAGGAAAGCTATCCGATCAGCAATGGCAGCGACTGTTAACCGCGAAATTGTTGAAGAACGTGGCCATAAAATTCCTACAGAATATCCATTCATTATCAAGTCAGACTTTGAAAAGATGGCAAAAACTAAAGATTTGGAGAAAGTGTTGAAAACTTTAGGGTTTGACCAGGATTTAGAAAGGTCATTAATTACCAAAATCCGAGCAGGTATTGGTAAAAGGCGTGGTAGAAAATACAAAAAGAAAAAATCCTTGTTAATCGTAGTATCTGAAAAATGTCCAGTAATAGATGCAGCAAACAATTTGCCAGGTGTTGACATTGTTGCTGTTAACTCATTAAACTGTGAATTGCTTGCACCGGGAGCAGCTCCTGGAAGAGCTACTCTTTGGACAGAATCAGCTATAACTAAACTTGAAAAAGATAAGTTATTCATGTAATAATCAAATAAATAAAAATGGCTAAAGACAAAAAAGTTGAGGAAAAGAACGCAGTTGCTGAACAAGCAGTTCAAACTGAAAAGTTTGATCCTTACCAAATAATTAAAGCACCTTTAGCTACAGAAAAGTGTATAAGGTTAATTGAGTTTGATAATGTTTTAGTTTTCATAGTACATACTCGATCAACTAAAAGAGATGTAAAGAAAGCAGTTGAAGAATTGTTCAAAGTTAAAGTTCGATCAGTTAACATCCAAAATGCAGTTAGTGGAGATAAGAAAGCTTATGTTAGGCTAGATTCAAACTATTCTGCATCTGATGTAAGTGCTGACTTAGGATTCATATAAAGATAAAAATAAAAAATGGGTAAACGTATCATACAACAACGTCGTGGAAGAGGTACAGGAGTTTATACTGCACCTAGTCATCGTTATAAGGGTGTTGTTAAACATTTGGACTATGACGCTGAAGGTGTCATAATGGAACTTATGAAATGTCCTGGACATAGTGCCCCTTTAATGGTAGTTAGTTATGATAGTGGAGAAACAATACTTAACATTGCGCCAATCGGTGTTAAAGTTGGCGATTTGGTCCAAGTAGGAAACTCAGACAGTTTAGAGAAAGGTAACGTATTATTATTAGAAGATATCCCAGAAGGTACTTTAGTCTATAATATTGAAGGGCGACCAGGCGACGGCGGTAAGTTTGTACGTGGTTCAGGAACTTTTGCAAGAGTTATAGCTAAAAATGAAAAGGGAATTAGAGTTAAATTACCTTCCAAGAAAGAAAAAACGTTCTTACCAAAATGTAGGGCAGCAATCGGCGTTGTAGCTGGTTCTGGAAGAGTGGAAAAACCTTTATTAAAAGCTGGTAAAATGTATTTCAAGATGAAAGCTAAGAACAAACTTTATCCTAAAGTTGGTGGTGTTAACATGAATGCTGTTGATCATCCTTTTGGAGGTAGTAGTTCACATGTTAAAGGTCGACCAACACAATCTCCAAGAAATGCTCCTCCTGGTAGAAAAGTTGGAAAAATTGCACCGCGAAGGACCGGAAGAAGAAATAAATAAATTAATATAACAATCAATTAAAACATAACAAAAATGGCAAAAGAACTCAAATGGAAAGGCTTGACTGAAGAACAGCTTAAAGATATTGACATGAACAAGTTCATGGAACTTATTCCTGCTAGAAGGAGAAGGTCTTTGAAAAGAGGTCATACTGATGACCAGAAAGCTTTACTTAAAAAAATTGAGAAAAATGAAAGTAATTTGAAAACCCATAGTAGAAATATGGTAATCATTCCTGCCATGATCGGTAAAACAATCAAAGTGTATAATGGTAAAGAGTATGTTCAAGTAATCATAACAATTGAAATGTTAGGATACTGTTTAGGTGAATTTTCACATAGTAGAAAATTGGTAAGTCACAGTTCAGCTGGTGTTGGAGCTACCAGGTCCAGTAAAGCTGTATCTGCAAGATAAAAATGAGTAAAGATAACGTTAAGAAGGAACCTGTAAAAAAGGAAGTTCAAACAGCGAAAGCTAGTGCAATGTCTTTACATATTTCAACTAAACAATCAATAGAAATTTGTAGTTTTATTAGATATAAAACAGTTGAAAGTTCCAAATTATATTTAGAAAGAGTTGCTAAAATGGAAGTAGCAATACCTTTCAAAAGATTTAATCGTGACATGGGTCACAAGAAAAACATGGCTGCCGGTAGGTATCCATTAAAAGCAGTTAAAGAGTTCCTTAAATTGTTAAGGTCAGTTGAAGCTAATGCGCAAGTGTTAGGTTTAGATGCGTCTAACCTAAAAATTGTTACTGCGATTGCTAACAAAGCTTCTGCGCCAGTAACTGGTGGCCGGCATAGGAGAGGTACAAAAAGAACACATTTATACTTAGAAGTACAAGAAATTGAAGATAAAAAGTCTAAAAAGGTTGCTCGAAAATCTGTTAAGAAAGTAACTAAGAAAGCTGAACCTAAGCAGGAAAAGACCAAAGTTGATAAAGCTGAAGTAAAACCTGTTGAGGAAAAGAAAGTAGAAAAGCCTAAGGTAGAAGAAAAGAAACCTGAAGTTACTGAGAAATCTGAACCAGAAGTTAAAGAAGCACAACCTGCTGTTGAAGAACCAATTCCAGCTAAAGAAGATAAACCAGCAGAACCTGAAAAGGAAGTTCCTGTAAACGAAGCTCCTGCTGAACCAAAGGTTGAAGAAACTCCTAAAACTGAAGAAAAATTAACTGAAACTAAAGAGGATAATACTGAAAAATGATTGAACGAGATTTCATTGCCCAGAAAACTAAGGAATATTATATCATGAACTATATAGAAACTAAGTTGAAAGGGGCAGAAGTGTCTGATATTAAACTTAAAAAGATACCTCTTGGTGAAAAGATTATTGTTACGACTAGTCGACCAAGTTTAGTGGTAGGATCTAAAGGTGCTAACATTAGAAGTCTGACTACTTATCTTAAAAAACATTTTAAATTAGAAAATCCGCAAATTGAAATTGTGGAAGTTAAAAACCATTTCCTTGACGCAGCTGTAGTTGCTAAACGAATTGCCTTTTCCTTAGAACGGTTTGGATCTGCACGTTTCAAGGGTATTGGCCATAAAATGATGGATAATGTCGTTAAAGCTGGAGCTTTAGGTGTAGAAATAAAAATTTCCGGAAAAATTCCTGGTGCACGAGCAAAAAATTGGAGATTTTATCAAGGTTATCTTAAAAAATGTGGTGATGTGTCAATGAATGGTGTTAAAACATCTTATGCATCCGCATTATTGAAAACTGGAATTATTGGAATACAAGTTAGAATTATGCCACCAGATGTAATTTTGCCTGACAGTGTAAAAGTATTAGATGAACCAGTTCAAGTTATAGAATCAAAAGATATTGAAGAAGATGACAAGAAAAGTAAAAAGAAGAAAGTAACAAAGAAAAAGGCTATTAAGAAAAAGACTACCAAGAAGAAGGTAGTTAAGAAAGAAGAAGCTCCTGTTGAAAAAACAATAGAATCAAAAGATTCTGAGCCTGCTCAAGAGCAGAAGAAAGAATCTAAACCAAAAGTTGAAGCTAAGCCAGAAGTAAAAGAAGAAGCAACTAAGGTCGAAGAAGAGAAACCAGTTATTGAAGAAAAAAAGAAAGAAGAAGTTAATGAAGAAGTAACTGAAGCAGAGAAAAAGCCTGTTGAAGAAGTTGCAAAAGTAGAAGAAAAAGTTGCAGAGCCTGTAGTTGAAGAAGCTAAAGAAGAACCAAATAATATTGTAGAAAAAAAAAATCAAGAATAATATTATAATCATAAAAAATGAAAATCAACCGAGAACTGAAAGGATTATCAGAAAAGGAACTTAAAGCTCGATTAGAAGAGTTTAAAAAAGAACTGTTTAAACTTAACAGTAAAGCAGCTACTGGTAACAATCCCGATAGTCCTGGCGCGTTCCGGCAGACAAAAAAGAATATTGCAAGAATAAAAACCCTATTAAGGGAAAAAGAGTTAATAAAATAAAAAACTGAAAAAACATGGTTGGTGTATGTAATCAATGCGGGTTGCCCGAAGATCTTTGCGTCTGTGACGTAATTGTTAAAGAGCAGCAAAAGATCCACGTCAAGATCGAGAAGAAAAAGTTTGGAAAAAAATATACAATAATTTCCGGTTTCGAGAAAGAAGTTGATGTTTCCGAACTTGCCAAGAAACTTAAAGCAAAGTTTGCTTGTGGTGGTACTGGTAAAGAAGGTCGAGTTGAGTTACAAGGTGATCATCGTTCCAGGATGAAAGATGCCTTAGTGGGACTAGGATTTCCAAAAGAAACTATTGAAATTAGATAAATTTCAAATACTTGAAAACTAAAAAAAACGTTTTCAACATATAGAAATCAGATGAAAAAAGAAAAGTGTTTCGCACATGAACTTATTGGAGAACATATCGAAATAACAAATTCAACAAACAAAACACAACTGGGCTTGAAAGGCCAAGTTATCGATGAAACAAAAAATACAATCAAAATCAAAACAAATCAAGGAGAAAAGACAATTTTGAAGTCAAGTATCGATTTCAAGATAAAAAGTAAAGAAATCATAATCAAAGGAAATACGATTAAGAAAAGAACTGAAGATCGCTTAAAAGGTTAAAAAATGAAACAAGAACTGTTGGGTGTAAAAGCACCAAAAATGGTAGAAGGGGAATCTGATATAAATTGTCCTTTCCATGGTAAGATTAATGTTAAGAACGAAACCATAAATGGCGTAGTTGTAAAAAAAGATAGTCATGGTACTGCTACAATTGAATGGAAAAGTTCAATTTTTGTACCAAAGTATGAAAGAAGTCAAATTAAAACAAGAAGGATTAGAGTACATAACCCTGCTTGTATTAACGCTGAAGTTGGCCAGAAAGTTATGGTGGCAAGAACCAGGCCAATAAGTAAAACTAAACATCACGTAATTATCAAAATTTATGAGAACGAAAAGGTTGAACTTTCTTTAGGAGAAAGTGCAGCTGAAGATCGTGCTAAGAAAAGCAAGCGAAAAGCTAAAGTTGTTGAAGAAAAGGTCGAAAAATCTGACAACGTAGCTGAACCTGAAGTTATTGAGGAATCAAAAGAAGATAGTACCGAAGAAAAGGTTCCTGAAGAAAAAAATCAATAATAAAATTTAAAATAAAATGAAAGCAGTAAAAGCAAAAGTTACCAGGGCATTAACAACCCAATCAATGGTTGATACTTGTGATAACTCTGGTGCTAAACTGGTAAAAATAGTTTCAGTTAAAGGACACAAAACTGTGAAAGGTAGATATCCTTCAGCAGGAGTTGCAGATTTAGTTTTGGTTTCAGTTAAGAAAGGTAAGTTAGATATTAGGAAAACTGTTGTACCAGCAGTTATTGTACGACAAAGAAAAGAATATCGTCGTCCAGATGGTACAAGGATCAAGTTTGAAGATAATGCTGTAGTTGTTTTGAAAGATGAAAAAGGTAACCCAAAAGGTACTTTGATTAAAGGTCCTATTGCGAAAGAAGTAGTTGAACGATGGCCAGCGGTTGCCAAGTTGGCAAAAATAGTTGTTTAAATTTAATAAATCATAATAAAAAAATAAAAAACAAAACAAAATGAGAAACATTAATACTCAACAAGCAAGGAAGCAAAGAAAAGCTAGGTTTAATGTAGACTTGCATCAAAGACAAAAATTTGTCCATGCACATTTAAGCCCAGAATTACGTAAAAAGTATGGGTTCAGAAATGTCCAATTAAGGAAAGGCGATAAAGTTAAAGTTATGCGTGGCCAGTTTCGTAAGAAAGAATCTAAGGTTGACCGCGTGGACTTGAAACATGAAACTATTTTCCTAGTAGACCTTGACGTAATTAAAAAAGATGGAACAAAAGTACAATTTCCATTAAAACCATCAAATTTAATGATAACAAGTTTAGAACTTGGCGATAAAAAGCGTAAAGCTAAATTAGAATCAAAATCAAAAGAAAGTAAAGCAACTGATAAAAAAGTTGTTGCTAAACCTGAGGATAAAAAATGAAGAATCACTTAAAGAGTATTGCAGCTCCACGTACTTGGAAATTGGACAGGAAAAAGTGTAAATTTATTATGCGGCCTAATCCTGGTGCTCACAAGTTTGAGTTGGGTATGCCATTAGGGGTTGTATTACGTGATCATATTAAATTAGCTTCCACAATGAGCGAAGTTGAAAAGATGTTAAACAATAACGAAATTTTGGTTGATGGTAAACGTAAAAATGATCGCCGAGAAATTGTTGGTTTGTTTGACATTATCGCTGTACCTTTACTTAAAAAATATTTTACTATAGAAATGGATGTTAAAGGCCGGTTAATCTTATCAGAAGTTGACGAAAAGAATGCTAATATTAAAATTTGTAAAGTTACTGGTAAAAAAGTGCTTAAAGGTAAAAAAGTACAACTTAACTTGTACGATGGTAAGAATATTCTTACTGATAAAGATGTTAAAGTGGGAGATTCAGTTATATTTAATGTTGAAAAAAGGCAAATTGAGAAGATTTTACCTCTTAAAGAAGGAGCAGAAATTTTGCTTACTAAAGGTAAACATGCTGGTTCCACTGGTAAATTGGAATCTTTAAAAGGCGATACTGCAATTTATGTTAATAATGAAGGAGAAAAGATTGAAACTACAAAGAAATATCTGTATATTAGAAAATGAGTGAAGAAAATAAAGTTCAACCAATGAAAGAAGTTCGTATAACTAAGATTACTCTAAATATTGGTGCGGGTAAAAATCAGGAAATGTTAAAGAAAGGTATTAAACTTTTAGAAAAGCTTACTCCGATTAAACCTGTAAGAACTACAGCTAAAAAAAGGATACCTGCTTGGGGATTAAGGCCCGGTTTACCGATAGCTTGTAAAGTAACAGTGCGAAAAGATGCAGAAGTATTATTGAAAAGGTTACTAGTAGCAAAAGATAATATTTTGTTAGAGAAATGTTTTGACACTAATGGGAACTTTTCGTTTGGCGTGGCAGAATATATTGATATTGAAGGACTTGAATATGATCCAGACTTAAAGATTATGGGTTTAGAAGTAGCAGTAAGTTTAGAAAGGCCCGGTTATAGAGTTAAGAAAAGAAAAATTGCACCTAAAAAGTTAGGTAAAAATCATGTTATTTCAAAAGAAGATGCTATGAAATTCATGCAAGATAAGTTTGGAGTTACAATAGAATAAAAATAAAAGGATAATCAAAAATGACAACAAGCTGTTATGATAAAGTGTTTAAGCAACTTAACCACAAACCTGTAAAAAAAGCTAAGTTTATTAAGTTTAACAAGCCCAAAGATCGGTCGTGCGGAATTGCTTTAAACAAATGTAAAAACTGTGGGCGGAATGGAGGCCATATTAGTAAATATAGTTTACACTTGTGCCGACAATGTTTCCGGGAAATGGCAACCAAAATTGGGTTTAAGAAATACAGTTAAATCACATGTAAAAAAGTAAAAAATAAAATTAAGATAAAAATTCAAAATAAAAAAGTAAAGAAGGTTAAAAAAGAAAATGTTAAACGATCCTTTAGCGGCGGCATTAGCTAAGATAAGTAATGCTGAACGAGTAGGTAAGAAAGAAGTAGTCATTAGCCCAGTTTCAAAAATCATTAAGAAAATTTTAGTCTTGATGAACGAACATGGTTATCTCGGTAGTTTTGAAGAAGAAGTTTATGACTCTGGGATTGTCTTAAAGGTTAACTTAATTGGTAACATTAACAAATGTAACGTGATAAAACCACGTTTTTCAACTAAAGTTAACAATTTTGTTAAGTGGGAAAAAAGGTACCTTCCTGCACAAGATTTTGGGATTATTTTAGTTTCAACACCTAATGGTATTATGACACATAATGATGCTAAAAAGCAAAGTGTTGGTGGAAAACTGTTAGCTTACTGTTATTAGAAAATGAAAGAAAGTATCAAGAAGGAAATTGAAGTTCCAGAAGGAGTTACTGTTAACATAGATGGTAAACTATTATCTGTGAAGGGAACTCAGGGTGAGAACCAAAGACATTTCAGTTATCCAACAATAAGTTTAAGTTATGAAAATAATAAAATCTTTATTAGTGCTGAGAAAGCAAGTAAGCGTGAAAAAAGAATGATTGGAACTTATGAAGCGCACATAAATAATATGATTAAAGGCGTGCAAGGAAAGTTTGCTTACACGTTAAAAATATGTTCAGGACATTTCCCTATGAACGTTACTGTTTCTGGAAATGAACTGACAATTAAAAACTTTTTAGGAGAAAAACATCCTCGTAAGATTAGTTTTCCAGACAAAGTTAGTGTTAAAGTTAATGGTACTGATGTAGAAATAGAAAGTTGTTGTAAAGAATTGGCTGGCCAAATCGCAGCCAAGATTGAACAGTTATGTAGAATCACTGATAAGGATATTAGAATATTTCAAGATGGATTGTACATTACTAAGAAAGCTTAATGATTAAAGATGGAAAATAAGAAATCAAAATTAGACCTGAGAAAGGACCTTAAGAAGAAAAAGTATACTTTTGTAGTTAAAGAATCCAAATTTTCGTCTCGAGTTAAGAAAAGGTGGAGATTTCCTAGAGGTAAACATTCCAAAGTTCGACAAATGCATCGTGGAAGGCCAGTATTGCCACAACCAGGATACGGATCGCCTAAAGATGTTAAAGGTTTACATTCATCCGGATTAAAACCATATTTATTATCAAAATTATCAGATTTAGAAACTTTAGATAACCAAGTTCATGGAATTGTTATTTCATCTAATGTTGGTAATCGGAAAAAAGTAACTTTAATTGAAACTGTTTTAGAGAAAGGGTTCCAGATTTTGAATTTAAAAGATGGAGCTAAAACTGTTAAAGGAATTAAAGACAGTTTTGAAGAAAGGAAGAAGTTGAAAAAAGATAAAGTTTCTAAAAAGCAGAAAAAGTCTGAAGAAAAGAAAAAGAAAGCAGAGAAAAAGGCAAAGGAAGATAAAGAAAAGGAAAAAGATGATAATGTGGAAGTCGAGAAAGGATCTTCAAAGTCTGAATCAAAAAGTAAAGACAGTGAAAAGAAGGAAGATAAGAAAGATTTGAGTGAAATGTTAGATAATCAAAAGGTTCAAGAAAAACAAACTGAAAAAACTGAAGCAAGTTCCGAAGTTAAAGATAATAAAGATAAGGTTGAAGTGAAGAATGAACAATAAAAAGAAATTAGCAGCAAAAATATTGAAAACGTCGCCAAGTAAGGTGCGTTTTGCAGCTGATGCTATGGAAGATATTAAGAAAGCTATTACTAGGTCAGATCTTAGAGGTCTTATCGCTATCAAGAAAGTCTTTAAAGCAAGGATAAATTCCCAATCATTAGGTCGTGCAAGAAAAATTAAAGTTCAAAAAAGGAAAGGTAGGCAGAAAGGTCGTGGGTCTAAGAAAGGATCAAAATACTCCTCATTAACTCGGAAAGCTGCTTGGACAATTAAAATTAGGGCACAACGTAAGTTTTTGAAAGAATTACGTGACAAAGTCCTAATCACACCTAACGATTACCAGAATCTTTACAGAAAGAGTAAAGGTGGATTTTTCAGGAATAGAAGACATATTAAATTATACTTAAGTGAGCAAAATATGGTTAAAAAGAACAAATAGAATTAATGTTAAATAAAAATATCAAAATTAAAATATAACAAAAATGGCAAGTAAGAAAGCAAAACCAGTATTGTACCGAAGAAAGCGGGAACTTAAAACCAATTATAAGAAAAGGTTAAGGCTATTAATGTCAAAAAAGCACAGGTTAGTGTTAAGAATTTCTAACCAAAAGATTATGGCACAAGTAGTAGGTTTTGAAGTTCAGGGCGACAAAGTACATATTGCAACAAGTTCAGACAGTTTACTTAAAAGTGGTTGGTCATATTCGTTAAAGAATTTTCCAGCAGCGTACTTAACTGGGTTAAATTTAGCTAAATTAGCTAAAGAGAAAATTGGTAATGAAGAACTTATTTTAGATACTGGATTCCGAACTCCATTGAAGAAAGGTAAAATTTATGCTTTTTTGAAAGGAGCATTGGATGGCGGTCTTAATGTTAAGCATCGGGACAGTGAAGATATATTTCCAAGTGAAGAAAAAATATCTGGGAAAGATATCCAAAATTATGCTTCAAGTTTGAAAGAAAAAAGTCCAGAAGAATTTCAGAAAAAATTCACATCATATTTAAAGAACAATGCTGATCCAACTCAAATGTCAGCAATTTTTGAAAAGGTTAAAGTTAAGTTAAGTTCATGAATATAAAAAATGGTAGAAGAAAAAAAACAACAGAAAAACACTAGAAATACTAGAAACAAAAGGAATACTAGGAACACTAGAAACTTTCCAGTTGAGGAACCAAACATATTGGAAACTTGGAAACCTAAAACAGATTTAGGCAAAAAAGTTAAAAGTGGCGAAATTACTGATATTGAACAAATATTTGCTAGTGGAGAAAGAATCCTAGAACCAGAAATAGTTGATGTTCTTTTATCAAACTTAGAAACTGATTTATTATTAATAGGCCAAGCTAAAGGTAAATTTGGTGGCGGTCAAAGAAGAATATTCCGACAAACACAGAAGAAAACTCGTGAAGGTAACCGAATAAAATTTGCTACTTGTGCTTTAGCAGGTAATAAAAATGGTTATGTTGGTGTAGCTTTTGGGAAAAGTAAAGAAACTGTACCTGCCAGAGATAAGTCTCTCAGGAAAGCTAAACTGAATATAATTAAAATTAGAAGAGGGTGTGGTTCCTGGGAGGGTGTACCTGGATCTAATTCCATTCCATTTGCAGTAGAGGGTAAATGCGGTTCGTCCAAAATTAAGTTAATGCCAGCCCCTGAAGGTACCGGCTTGTGTGTAGAAAAAGAATGTGCAAAAATTCTAGCTTTTGCTGGTATTGAAGATGTTTGGTCAAAAACTCAAGGACAAACTAAAACTAAAGTTAATTTAATCAAAGCTTGTGTAAAAGCGTTAGAAAAGTTAAGTGAAACAAAGATTCAAGCAAGGCACGTTGACATGTTAGGTGTACAAGATGGTAAACTTAAATCTGAGAATGTTGAAGAAACTAACTTACCTGACGAATCATAAAAATATAAAAATTAAGGTATACTAAACCAAAATATAAAATGGCAGAAGAAACAAAACAATCTCAAGAAAAGAAATTGGCAGTAGTACTAGTCCGTGGACTGGTCGGGGTTAAACATACTGTTAAAAATACTATCAATTTACTGAACTTGAGTAGAGTTAACCAATGTGTTATCATTGATGCAACTCCAATAAATTTAGGTATGCTGAAAAAAGCTAAAGATTATATTACTTGGGGCGAAGTTGATGATAAAACTTTCCAAGAACTTGTTGAAAAGCGTGGCCAAGAATTTAAGGGAGTTACGCAAGACCTTAATGGTAAATATACTTATAAGAAATTTTTTGAATTTAATAGTAAGAAATATAAAAAAGTGTTTCGTTTGAATCCACCAAGGAAAGGGTTTGGTCGGAAAGGTATTAAGAAACCATTCAACATGGGCGGTTCGTTAGGCAATCGTGATAAAAAAATGGTTGACCTTATCAAAAGAATGTTATAAAAATCAAGGTTCATATAAAATGGTTATTAACAAAACAAAAAAAGTACAAAAGTACAGGTCTCACACTACGCATGGCGGTGGGCATCGGAAGAAACGTCGAGGTGCAGGTAGTCGTGGCGGTCGTGGTAATGCTGGTACTGGTAAACGTGCTGGGCAAAAGAAAGCTGGTCGAATTTGTATGTTAGGTAATTCTGGGTTTGTACCAAGAAGAACTCCTAAAAAATGTAATGCAATTAATTTATCATATTTTACAGTTGAAAGGTTAGAGAAGTTAGTAGTTGACAATAAAGTTACTAAAAATGGTGATGTTTATGTTATTAACATGACTGAGTTAGGTTACGATAAATTGTTAGGTACTGGTAATATTAATGTTAAATTAGAAATTAATGTTAAGGTATTTAGTTCACGTGCTGAAGAAAAAGTACAAAATGCTGGTGGAAAAATAGTTTCATCAAAAGCGGGTCAAGCAGAAGTTGTGAATGAAGTAAAAGCTGAAGATAAACCAGCTGAAGAATCGCTCTCTACTGTAGAACCTAAACAAGAAAGTAATGAAAATACTAAAAACGAAGAAAGCTAAAAATGTCTCTTCTTGATAATCTGATTGCGGTTTTCCCTGAAGTTAAGGGCCCTACTCAGAAAAGACTTCCTTTTAAGGAAAAGTTAAAATGGACTTTAGTTATTCTAGTCATATTCTTTGTAATGGGTTTGATACCTTTATTTGGTTTAGGAGAAAATGCGTTACAACAGTTTGAATTTTTATCAATTATATTAGGTGCAAGCTTTGGTAGTATTTTGTCACTTGGTATTGGACCTATCGTAACTGCTTCCATTGTATTACAGTTACTTAATGGGACTGGTATAATTAAGATGGACGTGACCAGTCCGCAAGGTAGGCAACGTTTTCAAGGTGTACAAAAACTTTTAGCAATATTTTTTATTGTCTTTGAAGCAATAGTTTATGTTATGATGGGCGGTTTAGCGCCGGCATCAGCTTATATTGGTACTATATTATATTCACAGTTACAAGCGTTACTTATTGTTCAACTTATCTTAGGCGGAATTTTGATAATGTATATGGACGAAGTTATTAGTAAATGGGGTTTTGGGTCAGGTATTAGTTTATTTATCGCAGCTGGAGTATCTCAGCAAGTGTTCATTCGAGCATTTAACTTTTTACCATCACCAACAAATCCTGAAATTGCTGCAGGAGCAATTCCATCATTATTCCAATTTTTATCATTAGGCGATGTTACTGGCGCTTCATTACAAATTGCAGCATTAGTATCTACAATTGTGGTATTTGCTATTTGTGTATATGGACAATCAATGAAAGTTGAAATTCCTTTATCTTTTGGAAGAATTAGAGGATATTCAATGCGATGGCCATTAAACTTTTTTTATACATCTAACATTCCAGTTATTTTAGTAGCAGCGTTAATGGCAAACATTCAGTTGTTCGCTACTTTATTAGATAAATGGGGACATCCTTTGTTAGGAACATTTTCCGGTAGTACGCCCGTTTCTGGAATAGTTTTCTGGATAAGTTCACCTAATGTTTTACGATTACTGATTACTGGTAGTTTTAGCTGGGTAAATCTAGTTCAAGCACTTATTTACATACTTTTAATGGTAGGTGGCGCAATAATTTTCAGTATCTTTTGGATGCAAACTGCTAACATGGATGCTGCTAGTCAGGCTAGACAAATCATGTCGTCTGGATTACAGATACCTGGATTTCGTAGGGACGAAAGAGTTTTAGAAAGAATCTTGTCAAGGTATATTTGGCCATTAACAGTAGTTGGCGGTGCTTCAGTTGGATTATTAGCAGCATTAGCAGACTTAACTGGTGCATTATCTCGGGGTACTGGTATTTTGTTAGCGGTAATGATTATCTATAAACTATACGAAGAAATTGCTAAACAACACATGATGGATATGCACCCAGCAATGCGTAAGTTTATGGAATAGAAGTAAATTTTATTTCTAATTATTTGTTTTATTTCAAGCTATTCTATCTGTTAAGAAGTTTTCGTGAGCTTTATATAATTCAGCTGCTAGAAGATGTTCACTAACTTCAATGTGGACTGCTTTTAGTCTTGGATCTTGTATGACCGTATTTAAAGCTACTATTTTATCAATACTATCTGCCTTGAGTGCTTTTTTTATTTGTTCTTTTGCAGTAACTATGTGACTGAACCAACCTTCAACATATTTTGCTCCTTTTTCTTTTATCCATGATGCAACATTATTAGCAGTTCCTCCACTGGAAAACATGAGAAGGGATTTATATAATCATAGATCTGGGTCAACATCTTTTTCGCTGAAATGTTTTAATTTTTTACTGGAAGAAGCGTAACTCTGTCTTTTCTTATCAAAGTAAAGCATTTTTATGTATGGGTTTTCGAGATCTTTATAGGCTCGATTAGTAAAATTTTCTACACGACTCTCAGTGCCATTATCAACAGAAATAAAATAAATATTGTCGCCCTGCTTTTCTCTTAGCTCTTTGAATCTTTCATGAAAAGGTCTTAAATTAGGCATAACTTTTTCAATTTCATCATTGGTTGTAAGACCTAATTTAGCAGGATTGATCGACGCTGTTGACTGAAATGGGTTTATGGCTTGGTAGCTTTTTTCTCCTTTATATCTACTAATTACTAAATCTCTTATTTTTAATGAATGTGGATCAACGCTTATCATGGTATCTAAACCACTATACTCAAATAATGAATGTACAAAAAATTCTAATGATTCAAATTGAAAGAAACCAGATCTTTCATAATATTCTACACTATGTGATCTCAAATAAATAGTATAAGGCGAAATTAATGTTTTGTGATGGACTTCTACCTTATTGAGATTGTTAAATATTCCAACCGTATTAACAAGCCTGTCGTTTACTGAAAAGTCAGTTGTATCATTAAAAAGATATTGTACTACTGCAACATGTTTTCCTCTAATTATATCTTTTAGTTGATTCCTACCAACATCTGATTGAGCCTCCTTGCCTGGAAAAAAATCTACAACAAAAGGTGCTCTATGGTCTTTTGGTGTACCTTTAGGTACTTCTCCACTTGTTTTAGGTTTCAACAGCTCCACAGAACTACCCATCTTATAATCTTCTCTAAGAATATCTCTTATTTTTGTTGCTAAATCTCTACTATCTGGCAATCCTGATAGGATTAGAAGTTTTGTTTGATTTTCTTCAGCAAAAAGCATTATTTAGTTTCACCCTAAACAATTCATAGTATCTCTTTTATATATTGATTTCTGTAGTGATAAATATAAGATATATCTCAATCTTCTCAAAGAACACAAACTTTATAAAACAAAGCTGGAAATAGTCTCTAAATATGGCTTTTTTAGATCCAGTTTTGGACCCGGTACTGATGCCAGTACTTAACTTAAGCCCATTTTGGGGTATTCTGATAATTGCGTTAGTAATTTCTATCTTAATTTCTGTTGTGTACAAATTAATGACTGATCAAACTAAGATGAAAGCTCTTAAAGAAGAGCAGAAAGAGTATCAGAAACGTATGAAAGGAATGAAAGATCAGCCAGATAAAATGATGGCAGTACAGAAAGAAGCGATGTCCAAAAACATGGAATATATGAAAGAGTCTTTCAAGCCAACATTAGTAACAATGTTACCAATTATACTTGTTTTTGCTTGGATGTCAGGAAATTTAGCTTACGAGCCAATATATCCTGGCGAAACTTTTAGTATTACCGCTAACTTTGCAGAAGGTATTGAAGGTATTGCTACCATGGTAGTTGATGAGGGTACTTCTATTCATTCTACCAGTGACGCTAACCAAGAAATTGAAGATGGGCAAGCTACATGGAAATTGAAAAGTGAAGAGGGCGAACATATACTCGAAGTTAATGTTGGAGAAGAGATAGCTACGAAAGAAGTTCTTATTACTACAGAATTAGAGTATGCTGATGAAGTTGAAGTATATGCCCATTCAGATATTGAAAGTATTCAGATAGATTATAATAAACTTAAACCTTTAGGACCAGACTTTACTGTACCTTTATTTAAATGGAAACCTGGCTGGTTAGGGTTGTACATTATTATGTCTTTAGTCTTTAGTATCAGTATTAGGAAGTTAATGAAGTTGTATTAGATGATGAAAATAGATATTCATTTAGCTGAAATTGAAAATTTAAATTCTTTAGTTGCCATTTACAAATCAGCATTTTTGAAGCATAACATTTTTTGTAAAAGTTCTGCAGATATCTTAGCTTACCTAGAAGAATCTCATAAAGATAATTTAATGTTTGGTGGTGGATATTTAGTAGCAAAGGTTAATGATACTGTTGTTGGTGGAATTCTAGTAAGAAAAAAAGAAGATATTTGGAAATTAAACCATTTAGCTGTTAAAAAAGAATTTCGTAGGCAAGGAATTGCAACTCAATTAGTTAAAAGAGCTTTAGAAATTATTAAGGGATTATGTACCAATTTAACTATTAAAATTTCTGTTTCAGAAGATGAGAAGGGTTTAATTAGCTTTTATGAAAAATTTGGTTTTAAGCTTGAACAAACACTAAAAGATTATTATCGACCCGGCGAAGAGGTGTATGTTTTGAGTATGAATAATCTTCAGAAACCTTTATAAAATAGTAAGAAAAATAGTACTTAAGTCCCATGTGGACAGGATTTGGAGGCGACTCAATCCAGTAAAAATCACTTTACTGCTTCTAAATCATAATAATATACGAGGTTAAAATAATATGCCAAGCGGAAAACATAAGTCCAGAACTTTACGAAAAGTTTTCGTAAAAACTCCTGGCGGAAATAACAAAATACATTTTAGAAAACGTAAACCAGCACGTGCTAAATGTGCAGGTTGTGGAACAGTTTTACCGGCAGTACCAAGAGAACTGCCAGCAAAAATGGCTAATTTGCCAAAAACTGCTAAAAGGCCAGAACGACCATTCGGCGGTGTACTGTGCAGTACCTGTATGAGAATGATGATGAAAGAGAAAGCGAGGTCAGAAGAATGAGTATCTACAATGTTGGAAGGGTATGCATTAAACTTGCTGGCCGAGATGCAGGTAAGAAATGTGTGGTAGTTAACGTAGTTGACGAAGCATTTGTCTTAGTAGATGGTGAAACTAGGCGAAGGAAAGTTAACATTAGACATTTGGAACCAATGGACCAAATTGTTGATGTTGCTGACAATGCTACTACTGATGTTGTTGCTAAAGCGCTAGGTATAGAAATTAAACCTACTAAAGCTAAGAAAGCAGCTGAACGACCACGTAAACAGCGGAAAGGTAAAGTTAAAGCAGAAGCTAAACCAGTGAAGGAAAAGAAGGTTAAGGCGAAAGCTGAAAAGAAAGAAAAGCCTGTTGCTGAGAATTAATTTTTATTTTTTTAATAATTCTTTATTATTAATTTACAATTCAAATTTCATCATATCTTTAGCGATAATAACTTTATCGCCAAGTTTCTTAGCATCTCCTAACGATTCAGCACTTAAGTGAGTTAAAACTAATTTCTTAACATTACATTCTTGCGCTAACTTTAATGCTTGGTTTGGGTTAAGATGACCAACATTTTCAATTTTATTAGGTAATGTGGCTTCTATAATTGCTAAATCAGCATCTTGGCAAACTTTCTTTAATCCTTCACACTCGCTACTGTCACCAGAATAGCAGATTATTTTATTATTATTCTCAATTTTGTAGGAAAGACAATTAGAATTAGTTGAATGTTTTACAATGAAACTCTTAATTTTAATATCTTTAATTTCTATTATCTCTTTATCTTCTAATTCCTTAATGATGATTTTATGTTTTGGTTCTTTGTCTTCATAGTGAAGGGCTTTTAACAAATCATGAATGTTTTCTTTTATACCAACTGGCCCATAGATAACCAAATCTTTAGTTCTCTTTTCTTGTCCTGGCGGTTCAAAGAATGATATGTTAAGTAATGAAATCAAGTCATTGATATGGTCTGCATGGAAATGTGTGATGAAAATACAATCAATTTGATAATATTCAATCCCTGCTTTAAGTAACTGGTTTAAGGCCCCTCTACCAAAGTCAAACAGGATATTAAGGTTGTTAGCTTTCAGTAAGTAACATGAAGTAACTACATCTAGTTTTGGTACATATGTTCCTGTGCCGAGAGTTATGAATTGCATAATAGCCTTAGTTGTTGTTATTTATTTAAGGTTTTCTGAATATTTAATTTTAATAAGGAAACATTTATTTAACAAGTCTTAAGTTAGTTATGCTATGCCAAAAACTACACTGTACCAAGCACTGAAACGCTCAGGACTATTCTCCTCTAAACAAGAGCTAGCTAAAGCAGTAAGTAAAGGTTTAGTGGAATTAGATGGTAAAGTTACAAGAACATTACAATTTCAGTTTGATCCAAGTAAAAAGAAAGTAATTTATGATGGTAAAGAAGTTACTGAAGTTTCTAAGAAATATTATGTAATTAACAAACCAGTAGCATACTCGTGTCAAAGAAATGATAAGTATCCTAACATTGTTAATCTGATTGATGTTAAGGATAGAATTAAGAACAGTTTGTTCCCGATTGGCAGGTTAGATATACCTACTACTGGCCTTCTAATAATAACTAATGACGGAGAACTGTCAAAAAAACTTACAGATCCAAAGAACAAAGTTGAAAAAAATTATTGGGTTCTTACTAAGAAACAGATTACTGAAGACCAAATTAATAAATTACAGCAAGGAGTAACAATCAAAGTAGAAAATAAAAATTATAAAACTTTGCCAGCAAAGGCCAAATTTCTCAAACCGCACGAATTAGAATTAACAATAACTGAAGGAAAGTATCGGCAAGTTCGAAAAATGTTAGAAGCGGTAAATAACCGCGTAATGGCGTTACGAAGAGATTCTATAAGTAACTTAAAGTTAAAAAATTATAATATCTCTGAAGGGCAATGGAAAGAAATCGAAGAAAAAGAAATAAAAAAATTCATTTAGTAAACAGTTAAAAAACCACCATTAATATCCCAACACCAACAAGAATAAATAACAAGATTGCTATTATTACTCCTGGTAAAATAAACGCTAAGATACTTTTGCCCACACTTATCTTCTGTAATTTGTGTATTCCTATAACTTGTAACACTAACCCATATAATGTAGCTAGCCAGTTAACCATTGGAATAAACATCAATACATAAGGTGATGAAGCGTAAGCTAGTGCTTGGAATGTTGTCGCATAACCTTTCTTTCCTCCAAACATTTTGATAAAAATTTGGATCAAGCCAGCTGAAACAAATAACATTCCTAACGAGAACAGTAATATTATTACATAAAATATCAAAGCAAGTGGAATTAATAATATCATACCAATACCCGCTATTACACTTAGAAATTGTTCACCAATAACCATTGGTAGTAATCTTAATGGTAATAGTAATAACATAAATACATACATTAATGCCATAGCAATTGCTTGAATCTTTAAGAAATAAATACAAGATTCTTTAATTACATTTTTCTTAGGCAGTTTAGTAAAATTATTCATTGGATCAGTAATGATCGCTTTCCATCTATCAAAAAATTTCATTTTTATCAACCTCTTTTTATATTGGTATTGGCATGTCAATGAAACCAACCTCTACCTTAAACTTCTTCTCTACTAATTCCATCAGAGCTTGCACGCCCCAAACTTCAGTTTTGTAATGACCACCAATAATGACGTTAAGTCCTAACTCCTGTGCCCAAGCGTATGCACTGTACTTACTATCATCACCAGTGATGAATAAGTCTACACCACATTCAGCAGCCTCTTTTACTGAGAAAAGGCCGCCACCAGAAATTAACGCAATCTTTTTAATTTCTTGCTTGCCGAAACTCCAACAGTTAGTGTCCATACCATTATCTTGCATAATTTTTTTTACATTTTCTAGAGTTCCAGAATAATCACCAACAAAACCAATCTTAGAACCTTTATACTCTCCAAATCCTTCTAAATGTTTCAGGCCTAACATTTTTGCTAACTTAATGTTATTTCCATGTTTTGGATGCATATCTAAAGGCAAATGTGCAGCGTACACTGCTAAATTGTTGTCTATTAAATATTTGATTCTTTGATAATCATTACCTGTAACGTATTTGATACCTTCCCAAATCATACCATGGTGTACAACCACCATTTGGCAACCAGAAGAAACAGCTTTTTCAAACACAGCCAAACTTGCATCTACAGCGAATGCAACTTTCTTCACTTCACCTACATTTTCAACTTGCAAGCCATTGTTAGAAGAATCTTCAATTTCTTTAATATTTAATTCATCATCTAAAAATTTACTAATTTCATGTACTGTTACCATTTTTTCTTAAACTCCATTATTTTTTTGTTTTCAAAGGTTTAGCTATTTTCCATAACATTTCAAAGTATTTCTTGTTACTATCATAAACTTGTTGATTAGTTATCATAACTGCGTGCACTGGATTTCCCCAGATAACCTGAACTATTTTTCCGCCATAAATGTACATAGGGTTTGGGTTAAAACTTTTGTTGTTAATTGTTCTATATTCGGACTGCTTTCCTGGAAAATACAGTTTAGCTCCTTTTCTAGCTATCAGACGTTCTTTCAGTTTAAATCTTTTTAGGTCCCTGAGAAATTGTTGAATTACAATTCTATCCTCTTCCATAAATTTTGTTTCTTCAACACCCAACATCATTAAGTTTCCTTTAGATTCTTTTAGATTTTTAATAACATCCCTTAGGATCGTTCTAATAACATTTTTACCTTTCAAAACTTCAATAAAAGTATCTTCTCTTGGCAATTTAGTCAAATTTACTAAGTTTGGAAGAATTTCTTTAACAGTTTCTTTCTTTTCATCTAAATAAGATATGATTTTGTCAGGAGACAAAGCTTGAAAATATTTTTTGCTATTTTGTACTGTATAACTGACAAACCCTTTCTCAGTTAACCTTTCTAAAGCATCATAACATACTTGCCGGTGTAAACCAGACTTTTCACCAATCTTATTTACAGATAATGAACCTGATTTGAGAAGTGTTAGATATACTTCTATTTCATTGTTTGTCATTCCTAGGCTTAGCAAAACTTCTTTGATCATACAGTTAGGAATATTTTCTCCTTTAAATTATTTTCGTAATAATTATTACTGCAAGTGTTTAAATACTTATTAAGTTACTACTCTTACATAATAAACAAATTAAACAAAAAGGTGATGATAAAAATGAATAAAGAAAAAGACAAAAGAATTGAAGAATTAATTACAGAACTTGCAGATGAACAAAACCCTTCTCCAAGGGGTGGTAAGGATGGGAGATACCATTTAGTTAAAACAGCTTTAGTTTTAAGAGACAGAATAATGGTGGGTCATGCACAATGTTGTAGCTCTTATGCTGGGACAGCTACCCTTAATGGTCCTACTGAAAAATCTGTTACAAGAACATGTAATGTAAAATACTTATTGCCAGTGGCATTAAAAGATGATGATAAAGTATACTTTTTAGCAGCAGGTTCGGGTTGTGATTTTAATGGTGTACAAATGCTTGAAGTAAATGGTCGTGGTAAATTATCTGTTAAATTAAAATTAAGTAAAAGAGAAAATCCTTACGCCATTTTACAAGATAAAAGAGATGGTACTGCGAAGATTTATGATTTTTACAGAGATGAATTTTCTAAATCTACTAAGGTAAATGTAGTAGCAACAATCGACTTAGAAAGAACTAAACAATTGATGAAGGAAAGTAAGGCTTATATCTCTTTAAATAAAAGAATGTTAGAAGCGTTAGCTGAGAAGAATTTAGGTTTTACAAAACTTTGTGAAAATTTAAGCACTGGTTCTAAAAACCTTTCAAACTACAACGTTGTCGGTCCTTTATTTCCTGTAGGAATGAATAATAAAGAGGTTTTTTTAGCAGAAGCAAAGTTTAGCAAACCACTGTTTGATTATTTAAGACCTTATATAAAAATTGAAAATTAATTTTTTCTTTTTCTCTTTAAACCAACTTACTTAAATCTAGTTCTAAAGCAGCTATTGGCATTTTCAAGTCCCAAGTGTCAAGAACTATCGGATGAATTTCACCAATAATACCAACTTTCTTTCCTTTAACCTTAACATCAGCTACTCGGCCAGGAATAAACGAATTGTGTTTACCTTCTTTAACTTCAATATCTAAACCTAAGAACTCGCTAACGCTATCCAAAACTTGCCTGATCTTAGTAAAGTCTGCCTGTTCTTCGCACAATAAGCATACTAACTTATCAACATTTTTAGATTTAACATCAGCGTTCTTGTCAGGAGATATTATAGTACCGATTTCAAAGACTCGTTGAGGATATCCTTGGTTTCGGTTAGCTACCAACGCCTTAATTACTTCTGGCATCAACCAACAACGTACCATACTAAGATTTTTATCTTCAGTATTCTGACCTAACGCAATGTGAGCTAATTCTTTAACATTCATCTTTTCAAATTGGTCAACATGGTTAGTTAAAGCATAAGTTTTTACTTCTAGTAAATTTAATCCCACTAAGAATTGGGCCAAATCTTCAATAAGAACATTGGTTGGTAACATTTCTCCAATAGATGAAACGTTAGGTAATGTAGGTTTAATATTATTGTACCCATACGCTCTTGCAACATCATCAGCAATGTCAACTTCGTGCCAAATGTCAGTACGTACTGAAGGTATTGTAACATTAACTTTATCTTTCTTAATATCTGTAACGTTATAGCCCATTTTAGGTAAAAGTTTAGCAATTTCTTTATTGTTAAGATCAAGTCCAATTAAGTTTTTTACACATTTACAACTTACAGAAAATTTAGTTTCAGTGATGTTGGGACATAACGATGAACTTTTACCATCTTTTATGTTAACCGAATAAATGTTGCTTCCCCAATCATTAAACATGGTGGCCATAATGTTCATAATCAAATCTAAAGATTTTTCATCAGTACCAGTACATTCTACAAAGATATCATTAGTATCAGTACCAATTTTACCTGAATGATTAGAATTAATTATCGGCGGCATTGACAAAATTTCGTTGTTCGCATCAATTTGTAAAGGGTATTTGTCAAATCCATTTAGTAAATGTGCACAATCGCGACCGGTAGGATGTTTATTTAAAATTTGTTTACCATTAAGAGCAGTTTTCATCCCTAATGGCGCGAATTTAATTTGTTCAGGCTTTTTTGCACAGTATGTTACTGGGAAAGTAATTTTCTGTAAATCGTAAACTCCAATAGCTACCTTTTTTCTTTTCCTACCATATGTGTCATGAATCTTTTCCTGGATCCACATTAATGATTTGATATTTTCATCAGTAAATTTTACATTTTTTACTACAAATGATCTTGTGTAAGGCCGATATTTCTTAACAGAACTGTCAATTTTGTGTACATAATCACTTTTTTCAACTTTAATTTCTTGGTAACCTTTAACAAAACCTTTGTAACTGTTAATTGCTCGCGCTAATCCTTCTGGGCTGATCAGGTCAGTACGTTCAGCAGTAATTTCTACTTTGATTTCGTTACCTTCATGGTCATCAAGTTCCATACCCATGTCTGCTAAAACAATTTCTAGTTCTGCTAAAGAAATCTTTTTCTTTAACAACGAATTCAATTTTTTGAAACTTGTATCAACGATTACCATTTTAATTATAAAATTTTAATCCTCTGATGTTTTTTTATCCAGTCGAAACCAACTTCTGGTCCAAAAATGTCTCTTAACTTACTTTTTCCACTAAGTAACGCTGCGATACGTGATGAACCCATGCCCCAAGCAATTACTGATTTAGTAATTCCATATGGCGCTAAAGCTTCTGGCCTGAATATACCTGAATTAATTAACGCGTACCATTTACCTAACTTTTCATTATAATAATGGGCTTCCATACTAGGTTCTGTGTATGGGTTGAACGTAGGTTTAAACCTGATTTTAGTAATACCTAATTTGGCATAAAATTCTTTGATAAAACCCATAAGGTCAGCCAATGTTAAATTATCTCCCATGATGAATCCTTCTGCTTGCCCAAACTCTGGTAAATGTGTAGCGTCAACAGCTTCGTTCCGGAAATTGTCTGCAATGTAAAAGTATTTACAATCATGGTTCAATTTCTTTTCATGGAAATATCTGAAAGTTGTAGCAGTACTGTGTTGTCTAAGAATAAGTTTTTTTGCCAGTTCAGGTTTCCATTCTTCAGTATGGCCAGTAGAACCGGAAGTGTACCCATTTTCGTGTGCAGCTTTAATTTTCTTAACCAATTTTTGATCTGGCAATTTACCTCCCATATCTAAATAAAATGTATCTTGTGCTTCACGCATTGGATGATCTTGTGCAATCCACATAGAATCCATACCCCAAAAGGCGGTTTCTACCCATGGTCCAACCATTTCTTTAAATCCCATTTCTAGGAACGCTTGCCTGATTATGTTAAGAGATTCGTTGTATGGGTGTCTTCGTCCACCAGAAATTTTAGGCACGTTGATTTCTACATCATATCCACGAAAAGATTGCTTTTTCCAACTGCCAGTTTTCAGCATACCAGGAGTTAGCCGGTTGATAACTTCGCCACTCAATTTAGCTTTAGTTAATTTTTTACCTAATTCAGTAAGTTTAATGTCAACAGATTTTAAATCTTCAATTTTTAAGAAACGTTTTCTTTTCTTAAGTTCGTCATACGCTAACTTATCAATATCTTTAATGTCATCTAAGTTGATTGGAAATGTCTTTTTCAAGAACTTTTCTTCGATAGTATCTTCTTTAAGCAATTTAGGTCCTTGTGACCCTAACTTTACTAGGAGTTCTTTACCTTCTTTCTTAATTTCAATAGCAACTTTACGTTTAAGCTGGCCTAAACAAGCGTTAAGTTCTTCCCGGCTTAACTTGCTTTTCTTTTCAACAGTTGATAATGATATGAACTTGTCAGATAATACTTTTAGAAACCTTTTTTCCGGCAAACCTTCTTTCAAATACTTTTTACCATTGTCGTCAAGGTTAACAACTTTTTTACTTTCAGTTTTTAGTTCAAGCGCCGTTTTATTTTCTAACCATTGTAACGCTCGCATAACTTCAATATCTTGCAATTTAGATTGTTTAACTATCTCTTGATAATCTGTAGTTTTGTTTAATACTGGTAGGACTTTTCTTTCTAATGGGTCCAGTTTAGCAACTATTTTCTTTACTTCCATCAGTACCAAGAGAAAGCTATTGTATATATAAAATTAACTGGGGGCAGAATGAAGTTTGTTATTAAACTTCACCCTTCCACAAACCTACAATGCAATAACCTAACAGCTTTCTCAGCATCCTTATTCTCAACCACAATACCAATGTTAATGCTGGAAGCTCCTTGGCTAATCATCTTGATAGGAATGTTAGCTTGCGCAATTGTGTTAATAATCTCACCTTTCAATTTAGGGTTGTCCTGGACACCATCGCCAACAATACAAATTATAGAATGGTTTTGTTTAATACTGACTTTACCTAAATTAGCTAACTTTTTTTCAATAACCTCTAAATGTTCACTTTTTTCGTCCAAAGTTAATGAAACGCTAACTTCACTGGTAGCCACAAGGTCAACTGAAGCTTCTTCTTCATGGAACACGCGAAATATTTGGTACATGAACCCGGGTGCGTTAAGCATTCTAGAAGATTCGATAGTAATTTCAGTAATGTCTTTCCGCAAAGCAATGCCAGTTACCAAAGTTTTTCCACTTTTCTTACAAACTACTTTAGTTCCTGGAAAACTTGGATTAAAAGTATTCTTAACAATAACTGGAATATTTTTTTTCATTGCTGGCTGGATACTTGCTGGATGTAAAATCTTAGCACCAAAATATGCTAGTTCTGCGGCTTCCCTGAACGACATTTTGTTAATACTTTTAGCTTTTTTACAAACTTTTGGGTCACACGTCATCACACCATTAACGTCAGTCCATATTTGTATTTCTTTCACGTTTAATGCTGTACCAATAATCGCGGCAGTTAAGTCACTACCACCTTTACCGAACGTAGTAACTTCACCTTTATCATCTTTAGCGATAAAACCAGTGATTACAGGCACATGTTTCAATTTAACAAGATTTTTCTTAATTTTCTGATAAGATTTATTGTTCAACGTAGCCTTAGTGTGTACAGAATCAGTTTCAATTCCAATTTCCCACGAGTTATGAGCCTTAGCTTCAATATCCAACTTGTTCAAATAAGCAGCAACTATTTTTGCAGAACATATTTCGCCAACTGACATAACCTTATCTAATGTTCGCGGAGTTAATTCTTTCAAGCAAGCAACTCCTTTCAATGCAGCGTGCAATTCTCTAAATTCTTTAGAAATTAATTTTTCATCCAAACTTAACTGTTTGATTATCTTCAAATGTCGTTCTTCAACTTCTTTAAGTTTACTTCTGTAACCTTTACAATCTTTTGCTAGGTTAGCTAAATCAATCAGTTGGTTAGTAACGCCGGCAAGCGCAGAAACAACAATTATAAGATCCTGTCCAAGTTTAGACTTAATAACTTTGGCAGTTTGTTTGATAGCTTTAGCTGTTCCTATACTAGTTCCACCAAACTTCATAACTAACATGAAGATAAAGAATGGATAACTGATATTAAAATGTAACTGTTTTTATCAAATAATCTTCAATCAAAAAAGAAATAGTAAAAAAATAAAATAAGTTTACTTTAAATTTGCCCAAACGTGGTCAAACATGTGGTCCATGGATGATGCGAAGAAAGGTGTTTTTACCCAAATACCTAAATCGTATGTAGGATGAACATCTTTATCGTTTAACATCATGAACACTAAGTCTTTACCATCAACGTTAACAAACCGGGAACTAACTTTACTGCTATGTTTAACTTCAGCAACGCCTTTCAAACTAGCTTTTGTAGCTTTGTTTTCTTTGGTCATTGGTGCAGCAATCCTGATTTTAACGCCACGTTTTTTAGCTTTCTCTAAAGAACCTCTTAACCCTTCAGCTTTTCTCATGAAACCTTTATCAGTTGTCATGATGTTGATAGACTTTTTAGAGTTCTTAATTAAGTAATCTAAATGGTTGTACAAGTTATGTCGACCTTTAAGACATCCACTTAAGTCACTAGGATCTACTAAAGAAATACCATTAGTGTGTAAACTTTCCAGTTCAACTAATAATTCAGAATTTCTTACAGATTCTAATCTTTTAATTTTCTCTTGAGCACCAATTTGCATGTTTTTCTTAACACGATTAACAACTTCACTTGGTGGAATTGCAATATACTTAATTGGCTTACCGGTTTTCATTACAACAAAACCTTTTTTCTCAAGCGATTCTAAGACGTCATAACTTCTACTTCTTGGAACATCTGCAATGTCAGAAAGTTCACCTGCTGTAGAAACCCCTCTACTTAATAATGCTGTCCAAAGCTTTACCTCGTATAAGTTTAGGTCAAAGTATCTTCGTAATTCTACTAATAAATCATCTTTAACAATCATTTTTACCCCAAACCTCCCTCTTTTTTTGTTAGTAACTTTTTGTTACTAGACTATCAGTAAAAAGAACTACTATTAAAAGGTTGTGGTTATCGAAAATAACGATTTGTACTGTGAAAATAGTAAAAAAAATCAGAAACATAGTTTAACAGGAATTATTTACTTTTAAATCAAATTTTGTACCTCAATATTGCAGCTATTCCCCCTAATCCATCTAATTTTTTTCCTGGATCGTGGTCGCTAGAAATTATGTGAATGTCACCTTTCAATTTGTCAACAACTTTTAACATTTCGTCAAGTTCATGATAATCATCTTCTAGTCTTTTTTTGTGAATATACTTGTCAGAAATTAATAATTTGGTGACTGCTCCGACATTTACTGCTTCTTGAACTTCTTTAGGACCATAAGAGTACGACCCTTCTTTAGATATTTCTGTTAATAATTCTTCTACAAGAAGATTTTCTGTTCTGTTACGACTTTCTTTAAGCGCGTCTTTAAGTTCTGGTCGTCTCATAACTTCTTCAATTGCTGGCTGACTGACAGAATTACAAATTACAGACAATATTTTTTCTTTTAACATACTGTCTTTAATTAACTTTAACAAATCTTCACGATAGAATGCTGGCGATGCAAGGATGATCTTTTCAGAATTGTAACGTTCTTGATATTCAGATAAATTTTTGATAATGTCTTGGTAATATTTTCCTTCTTTTGCTTGACCTGGGTCACCTTTCTTAGGCAAATCACTTTTTATTCTAGTCAAGATTTGGTAACCTGACTTTTTTGATAAAGCAAATAAAGATTCTTCTCGATCGAAAAGGCAGATTAAGTAACTGTAACTTTTTTCACTAGCTTCCTTCAACTTTTCTTTTTGGAATTTTAACCATTGAGTTTTTTCTAAGGTAAATTCTATACCTTCTTCCAGACTAATGTTTTGGTAACTGCCACGCGGGAAATCTTCTGGACCATCAGTTATCTTCCCATTAACTCTTAGGATATTATTTTCTGCCACGAACTCGGTTTTTTCTACTTCAATAGTTAATGTAATAGTTTTTTTGACAACTTTAGCATTTTCGTTATCACCAATCTTAATTTTTCGGGTAGTGGTACCTCTAACATGATCTTTCGGGTCAATTAAATGACTTAAGTACCATAGATCGTCAACATTTTCTACTTTAAGTTTGACAAACCCTTTCCTGTAATCAGTTTTAACAATTTGCATTTTTCTTTTGTTGAATTGTTCTGTAATTAAAAACTTTGCTGAAAAAGAATTGTCGGTTTCTAAATCATGTATGTTAATTTATTATTTTAAATTTCTAAAAATTAACTACTTATAAATAATAAATAACGAAAAGTTTATAAATAAGAAAAGCTAACAAATCTGTTATGCCAAAATCACCTGGGGACAAATTAGTAGACGTAATTAAAAGATCTAGAAGTAGGTCTAGAGTAAAAGAAAAAAATACTGCGCCAGGAGGACCAATCCCACCATATCCAGATGGAGATATAACTAAATTGGATGGAATTCAAGAAGAAAGAACTTCTAGGCTTGGCGATGAAAATTCCCACTTAATATATAGAATTCAAAGACAAAAAGATGTTACCCCCTTAGGAACAATTCAAGCACTAAAAGAATTTGAACAATTAGAATTATCTGGAGAACCATATTTGAGCACACAATCTATCTCAAAAAGATACGATACCATAACTTCTTTAGGTTTTACTCTGGAAATGGCAGATACAATTACAAGACATTTTCCAGATCTAAAGTATGTTGTTCCTATTTCAATAAACACTTGCAACACGCTAGCCTTTGCAATAAGTCCAAAAGGCATTTTTGCTTTAAAGAGAACAGATCTAGCTCAAGGACAAACTGAAGATGCGTTATTAAGAATTTTAGCTAAAGAAGAATTTCAAGAATTAAAAAGAAATATCCCTCGATTAATTCTTTCAAAAGATTATAGTGATGGTAATTATCTGATAGCAACTCAAGTAGGAAAACCCAGAGTTTTAGATATAGATGGAATTATAGAGGAAAGAATGAGAACAGTTGGTTTATTACATGGTTACTCTCCCAAAATAATTTCACAATTAAGAGAAGCAGAAATAAATTTAGGAAGAAAAGATTTTGGAAATATTAATCAAATAATTGCTCAAATAAATAGTGGGGAAGAACAACTTTTGACGCCAGATTATGAAGGTTTAGTTAGAGATATTTATCCAGAATGTGTTGATTTTTTAAGAAAAAATGCAGAGAGAGACCCCAAAAAATATGTTGTTGATATGGATACAAAAGATGAGAATTGGGTTGCTGGAGGAACAACAAAAATAGATCTTGCAGTAGCAAAAGAAGATGACCCAAAACATTATGATTATTCAAGAATTGTTTTTGATAAACTCTGTCAAGGATATTCTGGTTTACCTACAGATTTAATAAAAATTTCTCTAGATACAGAAAATTCGGCATCTCCTGTTCCAACAAACATTGTGGCAGTGAATGAAAACATATTTCTTACAATGATCGCCGGAATTGTAGACTTACCAAGATTAATTGCTTCAAATGTCACAAAAAGAAAAATAGAGACTGCAGAGACAAACAGGCATTATGTGAAAACGCTTAAAATGTTAATTTCCGGAAGACAAAAGTCCTTGCCTAGCTATCGCCACCTCGGTGAATGAATTTATTATTTCTAAGATGAATTTTACTTCAAAAAGGACCCTCGTTTCACCATTAGTTAACCTCATTTTTGATAATTTATTAACCAATTCATACCTTTTTGTAACAATTTTTTTTGTGTCGCTAAACTTATAGAATAGTTTATACATGTCTTTATATAATGAGAAAACTTCTTTAATATACATTTTTACTCTCTTAGAGACCCTATTCTTATGTAATTCGTCATGTATATGTCTTAAGTAATCAACGAGTTTATCCTGTACAACAAAAAAACTGTACAACAATTCCTTGTTTTTAAGAGATGTTTCTGGTGAAGCATTGAGTATTCTAAAGAAATAATTAATAAATTTAGCAATATTATCATGAGCTAGGTTTTTGTTAAAATTTTCATCAAATATGTTATCCATAAAGTTTAATATTAACAAAAATGTTCTTCTTTGAACATTTTTCAACTCTTCTGGATTTAAAGCAGTAAAACATTTTAAAACAATTTTGTTCTTTTCAGAAGTTAAAATTTCCATTCCAATAAATCTTTGAGTTAATTTGGAAATAAAATTTTCAATTTCTATCTTTTTCCCTTTTTTTAATTCGGTTATTTTTTTCTTAGAGAACTTAATGATTATTTCTTCATAACCTTGGACATATAATGTGGTGAGATATCTTTTGATTAAGTAATCATCCATTTCTTCTATATTTAATATGTAATCTTCTTTAATCTTCTTCTCAATAACTTCTTTTCCGGAAATAACCAAATTATTAGAAATTTCATCAATTTCGACTTCATTTCCTTTTTTCAAATGGTTTTTTTTCAACCAATACGCTGGTAAACTAACAACTAAACTTTGTGGTCCCTGTTTTACCAGTTTTCTTTTCATGTATATTCCTCAGAATATACGTATATACAAAGCTCTTATTTAAACTTTTCTCTTTTGGATAATTAGAACATTTTAGGAGGTAAAAAAATGTCACAAAGAACAAGAGTTAAAGTATTTCAAGATAAACAAAGAAGGTTAAAGGAACAACAAAGAGTTCAAAGGGAAGATTTGTTAGTTAAGCAAAGGAAACTGAGAGTAGATCAATTAGAACAAAGGCTTGGTGGTGGAGACTCAAGATTTGTTGCAGGAGTTGAAGATATAAGGGTTTATGAAAACGGTGGAATGCAAATAGTAGAAATGGTTGCAATGGCAGCATATGAAAAACCTAGAAATCAACAAGGAACAAAAGGAGTTAATCTACAATTTGTATATCCATTGGGAACTTCAGTGAGTGTACCTATAGATAAAGGAAAATATGAACTACAAGGGGATTTATTTGTGCCTGTAGATGAAACCGGTTTAGTAATTGGAAGCCATGACAGTTCAGATATACAAATTAAAGATGAGTTGGTTTCACGAAGACATGCAAGACTAACTTACGATGCTGGTAGAGACATTTTAGAAGTAAAAGATCTTGGAAGTATAAACGGAACTAAAAACAATGGTCTCTCGGTTAGTACATCATACAGTTCTACCTTAAGAGACAAGTCACAAATAGAAATAGGGAGTGGTTTAGTGAGGATAATGTATTCTTAATTTTTTTTATTTTAAAATGAAAACCACAAAAGTCCATTACTTAACATTTGAAAGGGTTACAGGCCCCGATTCAGGTATTGGAAAAATCATAGTTCCAGAGCTTCTGACCCATACTAGTTATAACTCTTTTTTGTATGCTGAATCAGTAAAAAAATTAACAATTTGTGATTTGGTTGGAAATAATCTTGTTCCAAATATGGGGAAAACTTGGAAAGAAGTAGAAAAACACATTCTTAAGTCTCCAAGAGTTATGGCCATGAACAAAAAAGGAAAAAGAGGAAAAAACCCTCACGTTTCTTTCAGAGGAAGAAGGGGGTTAGATCAATTATTTTATATAAGGTATGAAGGAGAAACAATAAATCCTTGGAACAATAGAGATTATGTTTTCAGGTCAAGTGTTGCAGCCGAATATTTAGGAATTTCTAGTGGAAAATTTAAAGAAATAAAAGATTCTGGAGAATTAGGAATCTATGAAGCTTCTTACTCTCATCAACAATTAAGAATAGGAGATGCAATAATCAGAGCAAATATTCAAGCATTTTTATTGCATGAATTAAACAAGTTTAGGAAATAAAATGGAACCATTAGAACTAATGATCCACTGTGTGGCTCATCCATTTACTCTGCCTGCGTGGACAGTTGCAACAGCAGAATCTACATACTTAACTTACCTAAATGCAAAAGAAAAAAAATCTTGGGATGATGACTACTCACCAAAAACTTATTTGTGGGGATATGCAACAGGTATAAATGGGGCTTGTGTAATAACGAGTGCAGTTCTTGCACTAGAAAACTTATTATATTAAAATGGAAGAACTAAATGAAATGTTAGAAATGCTATTGTACAACCCCTTCACTTTTAAAGGATATTGCGGAATTGCAGGGGTCATGGTAGATAGAGGTTTAGAAGAATTAAAAGAAAATGAGGAACTATCTTTATATTATTTGACTTGTTGGGCCACCGCTGGTGGTGCAACAGGATGTGCACTAAAAGCACTAGGTTGTTCATAAGAATATTTATTATAATGGAACTAACAGATTGGTACCTACTACCAGTATATACAGTAACAGCCTATGGCTTTGGGCAATCACTTAGATATGTTCCTAATAGTTTGGCAGCAGCTTTTACATTACCAACACAAGTAGCGGGATTGGGATTATCAATAACTGGTATGATCTTAACAGCAAAAGATGGTTTGGAGAAATTATTGTAATTTTCAATTCAAATTATTTTTCAAGGCCAGATAATTTGAATGAATTTCTTTAAGGCTTAATATCTTAATGGCTTATTATGGTTGTTTTGTAAATCTACAAAAACATCTATACTCATTTCACAAAGAGGAATATTTATATATTAGAGAGCACTTATTTTATGGTTAACATGTTAAAATTGAAAAAAAAAGGGCAAGCTGCCGCAGCTGCAGCAACATTTCTAGCTATATTGGCTGGACTACTTGTAGTTTTTGTAATACTAGTTTCTCCAGAAGATCGTGACGCGCTTTTGAACGATGGTGTAACAGATGGCGGAATTGAAGACAGTACTACTGATAATGTAGAAGAGAAAATTCTTTTAGAAGAGTACCCTGGAAAAGTTGATTATCTCTCCCTTGATGAAGTAGAACATAGTTTAGCAGCAGTACGAATATATACAAATACTGAAAGTGTAACATTGAAAGAGAAAGATTCAGTTTACACAAAAAATGGGATTTTCTCGGAAGATGTTGGTGAATTTAGTTTTTCCATATCCGATTTAGATAATACTGATAGTGTGGTGTTCAGTTTTGCAATTAATGATGGGCAAGGTAACCTTGCAATCATTTTTAATGAAGAAGAACTTTATAATAGTCCAATAACTGTTGGTGACAGTCCAATAATCACTGTTCCTGACAACCTTATCGCAGAAGATAATGTGATTACTTTTCAAGTATCTTCGCCTGGAATCGCTTTTTGGAAAACCAATTTTGCATCATTAATTAACTTAAAAGTTGTTGGTAGGTACACCGATTTAGGGTACCAGTCTGCTAGTAACACTTTCTTAGTTTCAGAGACCGAATATGATAATTTAGAATCTTTAGAATTACAATTTCAACCAGATTGCGATTATGACGAAGTTGGTAGGTTGATAATTAGTATAAATGATTATAACATTTATTCTGGCGTGCCGGACTGTGGTTTGAGTATGGTGCCTATTGAATTTTCACCAGAAGTAGTTTATCAAGGTGAAAACCAAATAACATTTTATACCGAGTATGAAGAGTATGAACTGTCTCACATAAAAATTATGTCACAGTTAGAAGAAATAGATTATACTACTTATTATTTTGAATTATCTCATGAAGAAGAAGAATCTGTTCAAGATGAAGATAGTTATGTCGAACTTACTTTAGAATTTACTGATGATACTTCTGAAAAGACAGGTTACGTAAGTATTAATGGTGATCGAAACCATTTTGATACCAGGGAAATTTCTTATGCTATTGACATTAGCGACGATATAGTAAGTGGTAATAACGCAGTACAGATAAATCCAAGTACAACAATCGAGTTAAGAGAGTTGGTTGTAGAGTTGAAAGAGGATTAGGTGTTTTTTAATTTTTAGCTAAATATAATCTCAATATTAATAAGAAGGTTTTTATATCCTTAAGTTTTTATTTCTTAATCAGTATAATGTAGTGCTATATATAGCACTATAAAAAAGAGGATTATTAGATGGCAGGTGTAGCAGGTGTAGCAGCAGGGGCCTTAGGTAAAGGTATTGCAGGCTTAGCTAGTAAAATTCCTTCTGTGAGTGCGGGGTCAAATCTAGGTACTGGCATAACTCTTGGCGCTGGAGCAACAATCGGCAAAACTGCTGTTGATGAAGCTAAAAATGTTTTACAAGATCGGGCGTTTATTTTGTTCTTGGCTGGACTAGGTTTTTTCATATTAAAGATTCTTGGAGTTCAGTATATTGGTATAAACCCAACAATATTATCTATCTTAGGAACATTTCTTTTAATTTTTAGTGGTTTTGTTTTCTTTGGAAATGAAGAAAAAGGTGCGTGGGTAACCATACTTTATTTTTATATATGGGGTATAATTTTGGGATTTAAGGGACTTAGTCCATTTGATCCTTCTTACTTAACTTGGGTTGGAAGTATTTTTGTAATAATTGCTATTGGTTTTATGATTTTATTCAAGAAAAATGGTTTTAGTGAGAATTTGAAAGAAGAATCGTTAGGCTTGTTACCTATTATTATTTATTTCTTAGATGTTGGCATATTGGCACAATTTGTTGATAATGTGGCCTTCCTTAATCTGGGGGGTGCATTGGAGAAAATTATTTTATGGGTTCCTTGGTTCGCCTATCTTGGAATTTTTAACATTCGAGCAAAAGGGCCTTTACCCATAATAGTTAAAACTGGTGCGTTAGTTTATCTGTTTCTTTTAATTACACTAATGGTTGTACCTGCAGTCGGTTTTCAAGATTCAAATGAACTTTTTAATCCTGAAGAGACTTTAGCTGTTGAACAAGCTTATCGAGAAGAATATCAAGGGCCAAATCCAGTTTTATTGTATGTGGATTGTTTTGGCGAATTAATGAGTAACATTGGTACTGATGAAAGCAAAACTATAGATGAGTGTATTGCTGAAAAATTGTTGGCTGATAAACTTTCATACATTTGTATAAATGAATGGGGGTACACTGAAGGAACTTTAGAATATGATGATTGTTTAAAGAAAGAGGAAGTACGTTTAGAGGAAGAAGATCAAGGAACTGTACAGGGTACTGTTGACTTGTCTTTTACTGAACATACCGATGCAGAACTTATTATTAACAGGAATACGTTTCCTAGCGAAAGGTCAGTTAGGTCTGGATCGCAAAGTAGTTTAAATTATCCTATAAGTTTTAATGTTGAAAATCCCCGCAAGTTAACTATTGATGTTATATTTTCATGTAACTTTACAAGTAAAACAACTGGTGAAAGTTTCTTGGGAGACATTACTCCTTCTTCATTCGAAACAATTGAAAAAAGTGATGAAGTTAGTGTGATTTGTTCGCCGCCAGAAGGAGAAATTCTTAATGGGTCACATACAATAACATATGATGCGGACATTTATGGTTTAGAAACGACATCTTATTTGATTAGACTTTTCATAGATGAAGATGATGAAGAAACTGAAATTGTACAAAAAGCTATTAGCACTTATGTTAGTGGGCCAAATACTTATACCTCTTCAGCCCCTGATGAATTTGCTAGGATAAACTTTGCGTTTGGTAATCCGGAAACTAATCCTGTTATTGAAGTTGCGAGTGGAGGTTATGCTGATCCCGCAGAATCTAATATCATGTTAGTCTCTTCTATAGAAAATGTTGCTAGTGGAAGGATTACTAGTATAAATCATTATGAAATTATTTTAGAACCCGATCTATACTCTAGCGAAATTGATTGGAATTGTTTACAAGGTAGCGGTTATGATGTTATCTTACCAAATCAACAGCGGCGTGGAGAAACTGTTCCTATATCAGTATGCTTTTTAGACATGTATGATGGTTTGATTGAAGATGTATACCTAAAATCTTTTGAACCAAAAACTTATACGGCAACATTAAATTATGATTACCAAATAAGCGAAAGTACAGATGTAACTGTAACAATTGTTGATTTAAATAATTAAATTTAAAAGTTCGAACAATAACAAATAAATATGGCAAAAAATAAAATAAATTATCGGAAAAAGTATTTTGTCACTGTGATTACATCAATATTATTGATAACTATTTTAATATTTCTTAGTTCATGTTCTAGTAGTGGTAGTGAAAGTAATGCATATATTGAACAACAACATAAAACTGGTTTTCAAGGGTTGGAAATAAGTTTAGAAGATAATCGCCCACCAGATGGGGTTCTCAGTGGTAGAAATTATGATATGTCGATAAGGTTAGTTAACAAAGGTGCTTTTGACATTTCTGATGGAAAACTTAGTATTTTGGGTTTTGATGAAAGATATGTTGGGATATATCATGCCGTTGACGTAAATTTTCCCACTGATAGTAATTTTTTAAGAGGAAACGAAATTATGGGTTTTGATGGAGATCAGACAATGTTAAGTTTTGATCTGTTTATTAATGAATTAGAAGAAGGAAAGGAAACTGAACATCAATCTTATTTTGTAACTGCTAGTTATAATTATTATGCGGAATTGTCAGAAACTATTTGTATTAATCCGGGTGCCGGCGATATCTCTTATGATGTACATGGTAGTGGGTGTAGTGATGCTGATAGTTATCTAAGGATTAAAGGCCAGGGTTCTCCGATATCTGTGACAGAAGTTGAAGCAATCCCTAGTTCGGGATCTGAAATAGAGTTAAGAATAACATTTGAAAATGGTGGTAATGGTGAAGCAGAAAAATTAACTTTAGTGAAAGCTAACTTAGGTCATGAAAGTCTTAATTGTGAATTTAGAAAAGGTGAGGGCAATTCAATAGAATTCGATTCTGATTATGATCAAGAAGTTGAACTAGTGTGTAGAAAAATTGTAGAATCTTCTGTTGCATATCCCACAACACTATTTTTAGAATTTACTTATGATTACACTACTTTCTTAGAAAAGCGTTTAACTATTGAGAATTGAATTAAATTTTAGTTCATGATTCGACACATTCTGTCGTATTAATTCTGTTCTATAATATGTTAAAACAAAAGCTTTATATAAATAAAATGTTTGCTATTAGCTAATGTACTCAAATAAAAAGAGGTTTTTGTTAGTATTTGTTGTAATAGTTTTAAGTTTATTTCTAGCTTCATGTAACCGCGTACCTGCTGGGGAAAATCCTATGGAAACTTCTGCAGCGTTAGCACAAGCACAATCTGGCATTGAAGGTTTGAAAGCAAGTTTTGTTACTGGATATCCTCCTGCAAAAATTTATGATATTAATGATTTTGTAGCAATTGTTGAACTGGAAAATAAAGGTAATTATGATTTAAGTGCTTACGATTGTTATTTACAAATTACTGGATTTGATTCTAACATAATTCGTGGAATTAATTATGTCCAGTCATGTGGTGATATTGATGGTAAAGATGTTTACAATTTAGATGGTGGATATAATCAAATTGAATATGAATCTACTAACATTGATCTTCCAGCTGGAATGTATGAGTATACACCAAACTTAAATTTAGTTATGTGTTATAAGTATCAAACTAAAGCAAATCCAGAAGTTTGTGTAGATCCTTTGTTTTACCAAGTAACTTCTGAACAAAAAGCATGTACTCCTATGAATGTGATGATGGGTGGCGGTCAGGGCGCGCCTGTAAGTGTAAGTTATGTTGGTGTAGAAATGACTGGCGATACTGCTATTTTTGAAATTAGTATTAAGAATTCTGGTAATGGTAGGGTTTTGAGCCCATATTCAGATATTATTAATTGTGGAGAATCTGTTTTAGATTACGATGATCTTGATAAAGTGACGTATAATGTTGATATGACTGGTGGTAGTCTTGTACAATGTACTCCTTCTGATTGGACAGTGCGTATGAATAATGGTGCTGGAAAAATTATCTGTAGTTTTAGTATAAATGAGGCAATGGCTTACGAAACCCCCTTGATGATAACTTTAGATTATAATTATATAGAAAACATACAGAAAAACATACAGATAATAGATACTCCTTAATAATTCTTAGATGAAGATTTTCTTAACTTTCTTTAGTAAAATTATGCTTGAAAAAGCGAAGATTTTTTATAGCTAAACTCTTTCTTCCCAACCTAGAACTTTAAATATTATGTTAAATTGAAATAATTATAATAAACATAAAAGAGGTAATTTACGATGATTTCCAAAAAAATAATCTTGATTCTTGCTTTAGTGAGCGTTTTATTGTTAACTGCTTGTCAAAGCAATACTGAAGTTGATACTAGCGGTGCGGCATTCATGGGCGGTACTAATGGGATTTCTGTAAGTTTTGAACCATTTAGTGTAATGGAAGAAGGAATTTATACTATTTTTGATACTGAAGATTTTCCAATTGAAGTGGCAGTAAAAAATTTAGGTGAAGAAACTGTATCTAAAAGTGAAGTTAGACTAACTTTGTTAGGTCCTGCACATGAAGATTTTAGTAACATTCCTGATTGGGACAAAAGTAACGAAGAAGAAATTGAAAAAATCTCAGAATTTAACCCAGCGGGTGGAGAAGAAATTATTTCATTTACTCCAAGTTCATATGCAATTTATGATAAGGATGTAATTGGTTATGCTGATGTTAACTGGAACATGAACTTTGATTATGATTATTCAACTTATGTGATTGTTAATGATGTTTGTTATAAAGGAGACATTACTGATGACAGGGTATGTGAAGTACAAGAATTTAAGACCCATTCAGTTTCAGGTGCACCAATTACAGTAACTTCTGTTGAAGAAGACACTGGTGGTAAAGGCATCATAATTTTGAAGTTTAACATCCAGAATGCTGGTACTGGTGAAGCGACTATGGTTGGTGAAGAGTTTGATAACCGCTTCAGTCAAGTATCTTACACTATTGAAGATGCTGAAGATTGGGAATGTAAGTCTGGTGGCAGGGAGAACGAAGCAAGGTTAATTGATGGTGTAGCAGAAGTTATCTGCCAGTTAAACGATCCTTTAAGTGAAGATGATCTTTATAGTAAATCTTTAATGTTAACAATAGATTACACTTACCAAGATCTTATTGTTGAACAGCTTAGAATTAAAGAGAGTGCAGAGTAAGGTTTATTTTTTCTTTTTTAATTTATATTTTGGTGTTTTAATATAGAATTTTTTAATTTTAATTTTAGATCTTCAATATTCTTATAATAAATGATCTCCTTTGTGATTGGACAACCTTTTACTAATCCAGAAACTTTACTTCCTTCTTTTGCAACAACAATCAGTGATTTATTAAGAGTTGCACATTCCTTAATTTCCATGCCTTGGCCAGTAGAAGGTTTACTTTGTTCACCTATAACTAAATCAGCTTCTTTAACAGTTTTGAATGCTCGTTTATATCTTTCTTGTACAGAACCATCCAATTTAGCTGTGTCAATTGGGGATTTAACTATTTTAGCAAATTCTTTTGCAATTTCAATAATGTTATTATAAAGATTTGTTTCTTCTTCTTTTTTTGGAAGTGACCCTAAAATTAATATTTTATTCATTTTGTTTTAAGATATTTTAAAATATATAAACTTAGCTTAATTTTCTAAGGATAATCTCAACAGTTTTTTCTACTTCTCTACCGGTAGTATCTACTCTAATAACATTCTCTCTGTCAGAAAGAAGTCTGTCGTACTGTTCAGCTACTTTCATTAGTCTAGGAACATTTTCGTGAACTTTTCTACTTTCTCCCCTCTCAGCTAATCTCTGTTCAATCTCTTCCCAGCTAGCTGTTAAATAAATAATTTGGTCTGGAACAATAATTTCTCCAGGAATTGTAATCTCTCTACCTAATGTGAATCCATGGTTTGCTTGTGTAGATAATGTGTAAGGTTCGGCAATAACAGACCTCATTGAAAGGATTTCAGAAATTTCGTTACTTGCGACGTGGTTACCTAACATGTAATAAGCTAAACCTGCTTCTGGCCCTAAACCTCTAACATGTTCTCTAATATCTCTTAAGCATTCTGGTGGAGAATAATAATAGTGTGCATCTAGTCCTTTAGCTAGGTCCCGACCTACTGATGTTTTACCGGCACCATCTACACTTGCTAATTCTATTAATTGATAAGCCATTGTTTGTTGTTATTGTTCGCCCCTAGCATAAGCAGCAATTTTATCTGCAAGTTCTGAACAATTTCCTTCTACAATTAAATGTTCTTTTGATCCTGTTTTCTTTAATTTTTCAGTAGATATTGTAATTTCATCAATGCCATAGGTTAGTATTGTTAATTCAGGAAAATTTTCATGAACTCTTTTAACTAACTCTAACGATACGGCAGGCCTACCTGTATAATTAAATCGATCTCCTTTATTTGCTTTGTCAAATATAACCTTAAAAGGGTCTTCTCCATTAGATGATGGGGTTAAACCGTCTCCATTGATCAGAATTAAATTATAGTCTGTATTAGAAAGTCTTTCATCAACCTTTTCTACCCAAGGGCAATAATCAAATTCAATCCCTGCTCTTCTTAAATGTTCATCAATTGTGTATGAATCTTCATGAGGGTCGCTTGTAACCCATAACATTTTTGGATTTTTATTTGCCATAATCTAAAGAAATAAGCTTTATTTTATAAATCTTCTTGTATTCACTATTCCAGAATAACAAATTATTAATAAAAAACCTAAACTCCTTGCAACATAATAAAAGCTAAGAAAGATTCCAGCTGTAAGTATTCATCGCTACCTTCTACCATTCGGAACTCAATTTCTCCGCATCGGTCAATTAAAGTAACCTTTTTCCTATCTTCTAAGTCTACATTCCATATCTCTCTTTGGATTTGTTTGATAACGTCCATACCAGATAATCCATAATTTAACATTAAATCTAACAATTTTTTACGCGATGTTAAGAAATCTTGGGCTAAAGCTAGTTCAAGAATTTCCTTAACTTCTTTTGGTTTAGCAGCAGATGCCATAGAATAAACAAGTTCTAAATCAATATTTTTGTTGATTACTGAACAACTTTGCAGAACATTTTCTAATTTCCGACAATCACCTTCAGAAATATTATAAAGAGCATCTTTAGCTTCATCATTTACAATAAGACCTTCTTGGCTAGCAACTTTATCAATTACTTGAAAAATATCCTCTCTACTTAATGGTTTAAACCTAAATACAGCACATCTGCTTTGAATTGGATCAATAATTTTTGAAGAATAATTACAACTTAAGATAAATCGACAAGTTTTAGTGTAATTTTCCATAGTACGGCGTAAGGCTTGTTGAGCATCCCGGGTAAGTGCATCACTTTCATCAAGGTAAATTAGTTTGAAGGGCACATTACCTAATGCTTTGGTCCGAGCAAAATCTTTTACTTTAGTTCTGACAACGTCAATGCCACGTTCATCACTAGCGTTTAATTCTAAAGTATTATCTCTCCAATTTTCTCCAAATAACTCTTTAGCAATAACTAACGATAATGTAGTTTTACCCACTCCTGCCGGTCCTGAGAACAATAAATGTGGCATGTTACCAGAAATTACAAACGCTTGAACTTTTTCTACAATTTCTTTTTGACCTTTGACATCACTAAATGTTTGTGGCCGATACTTTTCTGTCCATATTGAACTTATCATGTTAACATTCTCCGAAGATTAGTATTATATAAATCTTTTTGTAAAGAAGTTTGTCGAAAGTCTTTTTAATTTTTTAGTTGCTTAAGAAGATATGTTTTTTTGTTAATTTTAATGTTTACAAAAAACTTTTAATTTTTTTATTTTTAACTTTTGTTTTTATTTTTCTCGTCATAGAAAGTTTTTATTTTAACTTCAACTTCAACAATTTTAAATTTTGTTTATTTTATTTTATTTTAATTTTTTTTGTTTGTTAAAAATAATTTTTATTTTTTCAAAAACATTTTCTCGTCGATAAAACTAACTAACTTATATTTTGTAATTCTTTATTTTTACAAAAATTTACAAAAAAGGAAATGTTTAAAAAGGAAAAAAACTTACCTTACCCAGTTTACTTAAACAAGAGGTGTTTATGATGGCAAAAAAAGCTGTAAAGAGAAAAGCAGTCAAGAAAAAAGTAGTAAAAAAGAAGGCTGTTAAGAAAAAGAAAGCAGTAAAGAAGAAAGCAGCAGTGAAGAAAAGAAAGGTAGTTAAGAGAAAAGCGGCCAAGAAAAAAGTTGCAAAGAAGAAGCCTGTAAAAAGGAAAGTAAAGAAAAAGGTTGCTAAGAAGAAGAAAGTTGTTAAAAGGAAAGCAGTGAAGAAGAAAGCTACCAAAAAGAAAGCTACAAAGAAAAAAGCAGTTAAGAAAAAGAAAAGGGTTGTTAAGAAGAAGAAAGTAGTGAAGAAGAAGAAAGCAACTCGAAAGAAAGCTGCTAAAAAGAAAGTAGTTAAGAAGAAAAAAGCTGCAAAAAGAAAACCTGTAAAAAGGAAAGCTGCTAAAAAGAGAAAAAGATAAATTCTAATTTTTTTTTATTTTTAACTAAATTAATTCTGGCGAACAGGCATTTTTATTGTTTAAAATAAAATTTTGTTAAAGAACATAATCATTTTGTTAAATAAACCAGTTGGGCTAACTTCAACATAAATATTTTCATTTAGAATATATTCATTTCCAAATTCATCTTCCCAAGAAATTTCTATTGGAAACGTATTTTCAAAAGTAAAATATTTGCTGTTAACTTCAAATATGATCTCTTCATTTTGTTGTAATTCTTCAATTTCCCAATAATTTTCTGTTTTAACTAATATTATTTTAGTTTCAAGATTTTTTGGTATGTTAAAAGAAGCAGGTTCTAAATAAAATGTAATCATAAAGTCTTCACCATATTGGATGTTTTCAGAAACACTATAATCAAAGTTAATTTGAGCTTCGTCTAATACTTTTATGTTAAGATAATCATTCCTTTCGATTAGATCGTTGTTAACATTAACTAATAATTCATGCCAGCCACTTTCTGAGAAAGTTTTTCTAACTGTGTAACTTTGTTCTTGGCTGATTGGTAAGGTATCGATGTTAAGACAATCATCAGAAATACATAGTTCAAGATCTTCAAGTTGAACATTACCAGAATTTTTTACTGAACAAGTAATCTCTGTTTCTTCATCAATGTTAATTTTCTCTTCATAATCACATGACAATACTACTCTTCTAGAATAACTATAATCTTCTTCAATGTTAACTAACTCAGAAATTTCGTCATAAGAATATGATGGTGCACTTTCTAGAGCATAAAAATAATCTTCAACAGTGACATTTTTCTCAGTATAAACTGCGTAAGGGAATTCGTAAATATAATTGTTTAACAGATTCTCTGAAACTTTAACAATCCAATAAACTTCACTTACTTCTTTTGGAGTTAACAGTACTGTTTTCTTCTCTTCATCAACAATCTCTACTTCCTCTGGTACCGCTAAACTTAATGTTGAAGCAGCATAAAATTCATTTTCATTTTTTATAATAGCGGTAATTAAATTGTAACTTCCAAAACTAATATTTTCATTTAAAACATCCATTTCTAAGGAAAATTCTTCTGAAATCAATTCACCATAATCTACAATCTCTGTATTGATGTCTAATTCCTGCTCACCTTCACTGATGTCAACATTATAAGCTACCCATTCGTACAATGTGGATGCTTGACTGGAATCGTTAGCATCGTTAAGTTTAACGTGAGTTACGTCAATGTAACCATATTCTCCAAATGTAGGATCAAAGCTTACCCAACCATAATCTGGGAAATAAACTTCTGCCCAACCATGTGCTTGCCAAGGTTCAGAAAATAATGGTGAGTTGGAATATGTCATTCCAGTAACAAATCTAGCAGGAATACCTAAAGACCTACACATTGCGATAAATAAAGAAGTCATTTCATCACAAACTCCTTCTTTGTTTTCTAATACCCAACTTGATTTCTGGGATGATTTTGCTGTTAAGGTGTTAATATCATATTCGATGTTTTGTTCTACCCAAGATGCCAAATTAAAAACAACTTCAAAAAGGTCGTCTTTACCTGCAGCAAGTTCGTTTGCTTGCGCAATTACATTAGAATCTGACCAATCGATTGTCTCAGTTTCTTCAAGGTATTGTTCAAGTTGGTATATTTCAATTTCTTCATTGCTAAAATCAATAGGAAAAGAAATTTCTTCACTAACTTCGTTACGTTGATAATTAGTTCTTACTTGAGCTTCGTATGAAAAATCTTTTTTCTCAATAATTCCATCGTTCCATTCAAAAATAACTGTATTATCTTCAACTTCCCCTCCAGATTCAAATTTAATTAATTCTTGTTGATAATAGTTTTGTGGGTATAACAAAATTATTGCTCTTGCTTCTTGCAATTCAGCATTGTCATCTGTAGCAATAAGTTCCATGGAACCACTAACTTCAAGTTCAATATCCAGTGAATCGTACAAGTAAATGTTACTTGCTAAAACAGTTGTTGAGATTAAAATTAATGCTAAAACTAGTGATATTAAGATTAAGAGTTTTTTGAGCATTTTTAGAGATAATACTTTAACTGTTTTAAGCTTTTTGTTGGAAGAATAATCTCCGCTTTGTGTTTTTTATAGTAATAATTATAAAAATAAGGTTATTTTAAACTTAAGAAGTTAGTGGTAGTAAATAATTTAAAAATGGAAAAAGCAATTGCATTATTATCTGGGGGGATAGATTCACCAGTAGCGATAGCTAAAATGCAAGACAAGCTTAATATTATTGCGGTGCATTTTCATCAAGTACCATTAAGTGATGAGAAGGAAGTGGATAAAGTAAAAGAACTTGCTAAACTTTTGAATTTAAAGAAACTTTATTTAATTCCTTTTGCAGAAGTTTTCAAAGAAATTGTTAACAAATGTAGACATAAAGATTTCTTTGTTCTTTCTAAGATTTTGATGTTTAAAGCTGCAGAAGTAATTGCAAAAGATGAAAATGCAAAATTTCTGATTACTGGAGAAAATTTAGCGCAAGTTAGTAGTCAAACTCTGCCGAATCTTGAAGCGATAAGTTCGCAGATAAAATTGACTATATTTCGTCCATTATTAACTTTTGATAAGCAAGAGATTATTAATTATGCTAAAGAATTAGGCACTTACGAAACTTCTAAGGGACCAGAAATTTGTTGTCTGTTAGGACCAAAACATCCTAGCACTAATTCAAGTATTGAAATTGTTGAAAAAGAGTTGAAATCCATTGATGTTAATATGTTAATAAAAGAAAGTTTAAATAAAGCTGAATTAATTGAATACTAACAAATTAAATTTATTAAAATAAAAAATCTTAAATCAAGGAAACTTTAGTTTGAAATAAGGTGAAAAAATGACACTAAAATTGTTTAATACCCTCAGTAAGAAAAAAGAAGAATTTGTACCTTTAAAGAAAGGGCAAGTTGGGATGTATTGTTGTGGGCCTACAGTATATAATTTTGCTCATATCGGAAATTTACGAGCATACGTTTTTGAAGATGTGTTAAGAAGAGTTTTGGAATTGAACAATTTCAAAGTAAAGCATGTTATGAACATTACTGATGTGGGCCATCTCACTTCTGATCAGGATGAAGGTGAAGATAAGATGCTGAAGGGTGCTAAAAGAGAGAAAAAGACAGTTTGGGAAGTGGCAGAATTTTATATTGATGCTTTCAAGAGAGATATTAGAAAACTGAACATTTTAAAACCAACATTTTTTCCAAGAGCAACTGATCATATCACACAACAAATTAATTTGATTAAGAATTTAGAGGAAAAAGGTTATACTTATTTTGAAGGTGGCAACGTTTATTTTGACACTTCAAAGTTAGATGATTATGGAAAACTTGCTCGATTAGATCTTTCTAAAGATGGTAAAGCTCGTGTTGAACAAGATAAGAATAAAAAAAATAAGCACGATTTTGTTTTATGGTTTACTAAAAGTAAATTTCAAGATCAAGAAATGAAATGGAAATCTCCATGGGGTGAAGGTTATCCTGGTTGGCACATTGAATGTTCTGCAATGAGTATGAAATATCTTGGAGATCAGTTTGATATTCATTGTGGTGGTTTGGACCATATTCCAGTACATCACACTAATGAAATTGCTCAATCAGAAGCTGCTACTGGAAAAAAGCCATGGGTTAATTACTGGTTACATAACGAATTTTTGGTGTTAAATAAAGGAGATAAAATGGCTAAGTCAGGTGAAAATTTTATCACTTTATCCAAACTTGAAGAACATGGTTTCTCTGGTTTAGATTATCGCTATTTTCTATTTAGTGCACATTATCGTAAGCCTCTTATGTTCAGTTATGAAGCATTAGAATCAGCAAAAAATGCGCGAGATAAGTTAAACGAAAGAGTCTTAGAATTGAAAAGTAAAATTAAAGGAAAAACAAATCAAAAGAGTATAAATAAATCAGAGTATTATGATAAGTTCTTATCTCAGATTAACGATGACATGAACACCCCAAAAGTTCTAGCAACAATGTGGGAAGTTTTGAAAGATGACAAATTATCTGATTCTGAAAAGTTGAGTTTAGTACTAAAATTCGATGATGTGTTGGGGTTGGGTCTGGCTGATTTGAAGGCTGATAAAATACCTAAAGAAATACTTGCCCTTGCTGAAGAAAGAGAGAAAGCTAGAGCAGCGAAAGATTGGGACAAGGCAGACCAGTTACGTGACGAAATTAAAGTTAAAGGTTATGAGATCTCCGATGGCGATAGTGGGTTTAAAATTAAGAAGGTTTGATCTGTTATCGTCAATTTAATTATAATCTTTTTTTCTCTTATTCTGTTATGTGCAATTTTTAAAGTATGGTCTTTTCTAGTTTTCATGATTTATGAATTAAATTATATTTTTTAATATTAATCTGTTTACATACGTTATACTAAGTTATCTATAATTTAAAAGAAATATTCTCTTATATAAAACAGAAGCTTTATAAACGAAAGAATTATACTTCAAGTGATGTTGGAAGCGAGAGGTGATAGGGTTAACAATAGAGTTAGTTTTAAGTATTTTACCAGAAAACTGATTAAAAAATTTCAATCTTTAAGCTTAAATTCTAAAACTGGGCAAGTAACTGTATTCATTATATTGGGCATTTTAATTCTGTTAGCCTTTATATTAGTAATCTTATTACAACAAGAAGTAATTACAATTCCTAATTGGGATAGTATAGTGTTAGGAAAGCAAGGGGTAGTTGAAAATTATATCACTGATTGTATAACTAGCATTGGTGAAGATGCTTTAGAAAAAGCTGGTTTACAAGGCGGTTATATCGAAGTTCCTGAAAGATACACTTCTGACATTTCATGGAACATCCAAATTTCTCCTTTCTTATATGTGCCATTATGGGCTAATGGGCCAGTGATTGATCAACCAAGTTTAGATGAAATTAAAATTGAGGTTGATGAGTATATTGAAGAAAATGTAAGATCTTGTCTATTTGATGGTGGCGCTTTTGAAACAACTTATGACATTATCGAAATAAGCGAAATTGAATCTGATGTTGAATTTGTAAATTCTAAAACTGTGTTTAACGTAAAATGGGATCTCCTTGTTCATGATAAAGCCGGTGAGGTTGTTGGCGAATTGATTGAACATAAAGCTGAATCTCCTATAAGGTTCAAAGCACTTTATGAAATGGCCAGTGCAGTATTAGATACAGAAATGAATTATCTTAAATTAGAGGATCTTACTCAGGATTTAATTGCTTTAGAACATGAAGATGTACCTGTTGCTGGTCTGGAGTTAAGTTGTAAACAAAAAACCTGGCAAGTTAATACTGCAGAATCAACACTTAAAGAAATGTTAAGAATAAATCTGGCAAACCTAAAGTTAAAAGGCACAGATTTCATAGAATTTTCTGACGATTATCCTTATTATCAGAACCATTATGTGTGGGATGTGGGTCATTATGATGATGACATTTCAGCAGAGTTCAATTTTGATAGCACTTACCCTTTTACGTTCCAAGTAACACCGCGTGATGGGAATTATTTAATGAGCGATAGGTTAGGTGGTGAGAGTATAATTTCATTCTTGTGCATACAAAATTGGAAATTTACTTATGATGTAGTTTATCCAGTTATTATAGAACTTCGTGACGAGGAAAGCGGTGGCACGTTCCAGATGGCTTTTTCAGTTAACTTAATCCAAAATTTTCCTTACAAAGGAAATGTGATTGCTAGAGATTCTTTAACTCTATCACGAGCAACTTCTGAAGATTATTGTGAACAAAGTGCATATAATGTGCCAATGTATGTAGAAACATATTCTATGATAGATAATGGAAAAGTGTATTACCGCGAACCTCTAGAAAATGTTAACATTAGTTATAGTTGTTTGAAATATCGGTGTGATGTTGGAGAAACTACTTACGATTTTGAAGCAAGAGGTAACGTAGCAGGTATTTATGAAGAATTTCCTTATTGCGCTGCGGCAATTGTCAGAGGTACCAGTGATTCATACTTAGAAGCTTGGGAATATGTTGTGCCAGATGAAGATGTTGTTGTTGAACTTAATTTGAAACCCTTAAAGAAATTTACTTTGGAACAGGTTGAAGTAGTAAAACATACTATTGAAGAAGTTGAATGTAGTGATGATAGTGATGAAGAAGTTTGTTATGAAGTGTCCGATGAAATAAGTTTGGCTGAAGATGAACTTGCAATGATTAATATAAAATATTATGAAGATGTTATTGAAGAAAGTGAAGATGAAGAATCTGTAAATGGTGAAGAATCAGGTAACGAGACTGATGGAGAAAATGTTGATGAAGAAATTTTACCTGAATTTGTAGAAATTGGAGATTTCTTACAAGATGGTGATGAGTTACATCGTACAGAATTGATATATGCCAACGATATGGGCGAACTTATCATGACAGAAAGTTCTTTTGAATTATTATCGGGTGCAGATTTTGAGTATGATATTTTAATTTATTTAGCAGATGAGGATGAGTTATTGGGAGGATACAGGGCTAAATGGACCCCCGTTTGGTCAGAATTTAGTAATGCTGAAAAAATCAAATTTCATGTTTTGGAAGTTGATCCTAGTGATGATGGGTTATATTATGACTTTTTATCAGACATGTCAGAACTTAGTTTGAACGTGCCTTTACCCGGGGTAAGTTCATAGATGTATAATAACTATTAAATGTGTGAAATGAAAAATAAACTGAAGTCAGGAGCGTGGTGGAGAATTATTACATTAGTAGTAATTGTACTAATCATAAATCTACCAATAGTTTCTGCTTTAGAAATTTCTAATGTTGTAGCAAGTGATGTAACAGATTCCAGTGCAATTATTACATGGGCTACTGATGAAGAAGCCGATAGTTTTGTTTATTATGGTACTGACCAAGAAAATCTTGTGTTGTTAGAAAGTGAAACTGATTCTGTTGCTGAACATAACGTTGGCTTAAGTGGTTTGGCACCACTACAAGAATATTTATATTATGTTACAAGCAATGGCGAGTCTAATGATAATGAAGGTTCATATTATTCCTTTACAACACTTGAAGTTGAAGAATTTGATGAAGTTGAAGATGTAGAAGAACCTGAAGAAGTATTAGAAGAGGAAGAAGAGACTGGAGAAGAAGTTATCGAAGAAGATGAAGAAACATCTGAAGATTCTGGTGTGTTTACTTTAACTATAGACATTCCGGAAATTGTTGCTGGTGACCAAATCGATGTTAATGGTACTACTCTGGCTGATACTGAGTTAAGATTATATGTTAACGAAGGTTATTTTGCTAAAAAAACTGCTGATGATAGTGGTTTATTTGAGTTTAATGATATACAATTGGTAGAAGATTCTACTAATGTAATTAGTGTAGAAGCGACTAGTCCGGAAGGTGAAACAACTTCATATTCAGCTTCAGTTTATTCTGATGATACTCATCCAGAAATTACGTTTAGTGGATATAACGAGATTGTCGAAGAAAACGATTTTGTTCTTAAAGGTACAGTAAGTGAAGAAGTTACTATTGAAATCTTTGTTAATGAAAAATCGGCGTTTACTGGAGAGGGCACTTCTTTTGAATCTAATTTAAATTTAGAAGAAGGTGTCAACACCGTTATTGTTGAAGCAGTTGATGCTGCTGGGTGGAAAGCTAATCCTGAACTAATAATTGAATCAGATACAGAACCTCCTGAAGTGGAATCTGTTTTTGAGAAAGGCGAAGAATATTATCAAAACCGGGCAACTACCAACATTAATGGTACTACCGAACCCGGTTCAAATGTTTACTTGTTTATTTACCGGCCATTAACTTACAAGTACGAACCAGATTTTAGTGAAGCGTATGCAGTAGTTACTGCTGATGATAATGGTGAATTCATGTTTGAAGATATTAATTTTGAAACAGATCCAATTTCTTGGCAAGATTTTTCTCCAGAATTGGTACCCAGCGGGTTAGAAGGAGTTTCAATATATCCAGAAGAATCAGTTGAACAGGCACAAGAATGGGTCTATAATGTTTACATTATTGCTGAAGATAAAACCGATAAAACTGGTTATGAACATAAAACAGTTACAGTACATACTTGTTATTCAGAAAATTTTGATTTTCAAATTACTGACATGGCAAAATTTCAGTCACCTTTAAGGTTACGACCAGATTCGATAGAAGTTGGTCGTGAAGAAATTACTGCTGTTTTTGAACTAGATTATCGTGGCAGTGGTAGTGCACAGCACAATATTGCTACTGGTGCAGAGGAAAGGGCAGCTTTTTCAATTAGTAGCGTAAATTTTGAGAAAGCCTGTACACAATCTATGATTGAAAGAGATACTATGTTTTCTTTAGCGTGTAGTATAATGCCAAGGTCACCAACAGATATTCAAAAAAGTTCTGATGGTACTGTTTATTATGTTAAGTGGCAATTAGCTAGTACTGAAGGGCTGAACGAAGTTAATGGTACTTTTTGGGAAGAGTTTCAAAAAAGGCAATTAGTTTTTCCGCTAAAAATTACTGTAAATTATCAAGAGTATGATTCTCAAGGAAAACCTAGCGATTCAAAAACACAAACAAGTTGTTATGATTTAGGATATTTTGTTGACATTCCTCTGGAAAGTGAAAAAATGATCCCTGATTGGTTAGCAGAAGATGCAGTTGTTGGATTAAACAAGACAATTGAAGCTATTGACACAATTTTACCTTACTTAGAAAAAGTTATTCTTGTTACTGGTGTTACTTGTTTTGCGTCAGTAGGGATTAAAACAATTATTAGGTTTATGCGAATAGCTTCATCCAAAATTGAACCAATTACAAGTAAAGCTAAGGAAGAGGAAAAATGGTGTCCTTCTGGAGCAGACCAAGCCTCACTTTACATTGAAAATACTAGAAATAATTGGGCAGAATTGTTAGAAGAACGTACTGATGTTATTAACATACCTGAAGGTTATGATTTAGAAGAAAATTTCTTAGAAGAAAAGTGTCCACAGACAGCCGGTATGTGGAAAGCTGAAACTGCATTAGATCAAGCGTATCGTTGGACCTGTGACCGGTTCCTGTGTCGTGAAGTTCCTGCCAGATGGACAGAGACTATTGAAGAAGAACAGCAGTTGCTAAGTATTGAAGCTGAACAAAAAGGTTGTTCAATCACTGGCGGTTGTGTTGCTTTAAAAATGCACGAAGATTGTAGTGGTTATGTTCAGAGGATTGGGACTAATGGATTTATGCTGGATCCAGAATATCAGGGTGAAAATCTAATCGGTCCTTGTTGGGAAGCTACTGGTGGCCAGGAAAATGTTGGAAACACAATTGTACCTTCGAGTCTTTACGTAGTAGCTGATGAAGAAAAACAGCCACACCGTGATACTACTGGCGTTATTAAGTTAGAACGGATTGGTGGTTTGAACCAACCTTATGATAGTGGCGATTTATGGGTATATGAAGAAGTACGTGGTTCTAACAACTTTTGTGCTGCAAGAGATACTAAATGCGATACGTTATGTAAGAATCGTGATGGATACCGTGCAGTACAGGACGGGTTTAAGATAGAATCAAATGGCGATGTTGTAACTGATGGTCTTGAGATAGTTGATGGGTCTGGACAAAAATTTCCTTATGACTTAACTGGAGCAACTGGGGATAAAGGGACTGTTCATCAATATAGTGATAATTATTTTTATAATGAGTATGGGCGAAGAGTAACTTCAGATGGAGAACATTACTTAACTAGAGAAGGTACGGAAACAGACAATTCTGAAGAAGCATACGTAAGCCAAAACGCGGATTACTTAATTGAACATTATGGTTTAGGCGATACTGGTGAGGAAACCGAGGATGCTGATGAAGAGCCAACCAATGTTGTTGGCGCTGCTGTAGCTACTTTTATCTCTTCAGCAGTTACTGGGTCAGAATCTGGTTTAGATGCCGGTGTTTTCGAAGTGTCTGCTGCTGGCCCTTGTTACAAAGAAGTTGATGATCAGTTAGTGAACCCTTCTGGAGATAGTGTTAAAGAAGATCGTGAAGCTGCTGGATTTACCTCAGACTGTTTTGTAGGAGATTCTGGTGTGAGGTATCAATGTATCTGTGAAAAAGATCCCGAACCTAAACCTTTGATGGATGGTGTTAGAACTGCTACGTTTAAGTATGAAGATACTGCTGAAAAGTATAGTTATCGGCAAGCCAGGTTGTATCTTGAAAATTCAGGTAAATATGGAACATACTACCCTGAATGGCGGTATTATGATGGCAGAGATATGTCTGGTGCTTTTGGAATGAATTATCTTCCAGATTACCCTTTACCTAATGATAAAAGGAAGACTACTGTTAATCCAACAACACAACATATTAGCGCGTTCCAGACATTATGTCTTACTGGTATCAGAGCAAGATTAGTTATGTTAAGAAGTATTCTTGATGGATTAAGAAAATGTTTAATTGAAGCTAAATATACTGGCTTTGCAGATGCTGGAATGTGTAAAACAATTTTTGCACAACACGTTTGCGGATTATTGTATAAGCTGATCGCATCGTTAAGTAACCAATGTACTCCAATGGGTTTTAAAGATCTTGAAGATGATGAAGGGAAGTTTGGCGATTTTGGCGAGATTGTAAAGGCAGGTTCAGAGTCAATATACGAATCTATGGACAGTTCTATACTAGATTTACAAAATGATTATAATAACGCAGAGTTAGATAATTATCTTGCTGGTGGCGTCCAGGGTGTAGCAGAGTCCATGTGTTTGGCAGCGTTTGGCTTTGACTGGCCAATTGGATTTGATTTCATTCAAGATGTGGCATATTCAGTACCAATGAAAACTAGTGTGCTGGCTTTCCCAGCAAATCGAGAAGTTACAGGGTACAATCCTTCAACAATAACTGCCACAATTGATTATGATGTCGGAGCAGTAATATTTCCTGGATGTCGGATAAGTTCATATAACACTTATCTAAAATGTATTGGGCCTGAAGAAGCTAACAAGAAAGGTGTTAAGTGTGATTTAGACCATCCTTGTGATTGTATTAATCTTGGGACAACTCCTTCAGAGAGTGAAAGAGTTCAACAATTAGATGGCGGACGGGGTTCTAATATTGCATCAGGTTCTATGGTTGAACTACCAATTGAAGCGCCACAGAAGTTTGATAATCCTTATCGGTATGACCATGTTGTGATGGAAGTTTATTTAGACCATAACGAAAATCAGGAATCTTGTTTTGATCAAGAACACCATTATGGAGATAATGGTGGGATTTTCTATTTCCCTATCAGAGATTTTTCTGCACCAGGGGTTTTTAGTTGTCAAGTAGAAAGTACGTCTGGTAAATATACTTGTCCAGAATTTAGCGATTTATTTTACAGTGATGGTTTGGCGTACTTCCAGGATCCTTACATAATGTGTTATAACAAATATGCTGGCGATTATTCTGATTGTAGTACCCCTAACATGATCTTGGAAGGAGATGCAATAAGGTTCAAGACATATTATTTTACTGATGGTGGTCAGTACTGTTTGCGTGTAAAAGCTAGTGGACAAGGGGTTAATTATCAGGAAACTCATCTTATCCCTGAAGGTGTTGCTGGTCAGAACATGCCAAGTTTTGATGTTGGTGTTGTAAGTTCTAGCATGTTCGGAGGTAGTAGTGCTAGTTTAACGAAAAAAAGTGGTAGTAATGATCATTGTCCAAGTAGTATCAACGCAGAAAATTCTGTCACAGAAGTTAATAATGGTGAGGTTATTTTTGATTATGATTCCAACTGTGATCCTAGTGGTAATAAGTACGAACTTACTGCTACAAGTATGTTAGGTATTAACGAGTTAAGTTCAGAATATCAATTAGTTAACGGTGTTTTACAAGACAGTTCTGGAAACAAGTGTTTAACTACTGGCCAAATTGATAATGTGGTGTTTGAAGTGCAAGGAATGGAATTTAAAGGAGTGTTAGGTAGCGCTACCAATTCTGACCAAACTGCTTGTATTTATGAAACGAGATCAGGATATGAAAGTAGTAGCAGTACGAATTCCAGGTCAGTACATGTTAATGTTGATTTATTGTTACCTGATAGTATGGGTGGTTGTACACAAGCGAATACATTAGTACCAGCTGCTCCAGCATTAGGACAACCTAGTGCTAGTGCTACAATTACTTTACAAAGGGAGCACGAAACTGAAGCAATTACTAGCGATATTTACACTTATTTTGAAGATGAGAAATATTCTAAAGTGCAAGATTTAGCAATAATAAAGATAGATAGTAATGAAGGGTATTTGGAAGAAGCTATTGGTATCTATTATTATGTTATGGCAACTATTGCTAAGTATTATGATGAAGGTATTGGTGGTAATGTTGGTTGGAAGGCTGCTAACTTAAAACCTTTCTTTGACATATTCTTCCAGAGAACTAGTAGTATTGGTGAACCTTTGAACGGTTTTGTTGAAGATGATGTCAACACTGCAGAGTTCCAGAAAGTTAGGAAATACTTATGTGAAGTAGCAGAAGAGTATGGATATGAGTTTACTAGTAGTGCTAAATATGATTGTGATTTCAGTAGTGGAAGTGATGGTTCTTCAGATGAAGTTTTGAAAGTAAGCCTTTGCGGTTATGAAGAAGATCACGATTATTTTAATTCTGGTTATCCGACTGATGGTTGGTCGAGTTATAGTTGTAAAGATTCTGGTACTAACTGTCTTGGTTGGGAAACTTATGTTGATTCTGGTAAGACTGACAAATGGGAAACTTATGGTTGTCCAGGAAGTCAAGAATGTTGTGAATAAAGTTGATGATAAGAAAAGCTAAAAAAATGAACAAAAAAGGAGGAATGGTGAAGGAGTTTTTGTTAGTGTTAGTTACTGTGGTTTTTACTAGCGCAATTGTTTTCACTTTAGTTAGTGCTGGTGTCTTAGAAGTAGACCAGTCTAGTGGTAGTACTAGTATGCTTAACACAGAATTTTTACCTTTCGGCCGTGGCGGAGAATTGGCTGTTGATAACTTCCGATTTTGTGATTTTGAAAGTAATCTAGATGGCTGTTGGGAAGAAACTGAATTGTTTTATTCTGGTGAAGAAGTACATTTTGCTTTTGAAGTGATAAGTAGTACTTATATGGGAAAATTGGTGCTTATAGAAAATTATCAATTATTAGATCCTGAAGAAGAAATTATTTTGTCTGTAGAATCTGAAAATGATTATTATTATGAAATTGAAAGCAGTAAAGAGCGGGAAACAATATATTTTACAGATTATTTTATTTTAGGTTCTGATATGGGACCTGGAACGTATACAGTTAATTTATTTGTAGAAAACCAGTTACTTGAAAAAGAATTAGTCTTAACTAAAACTTTTCAGGTTTTAGGATAATGGGAAAATTTGATTTATATTGAAGATTTAAAAGTGGCTACCTTGGTGGGGAGATATTAGGTTTATTATAACATGTCAAAAATACAACAAATTAGAGCTTTAGAAATTCTTGACAGTAGAGGGAACCCTACAATAGAAGTAGAAATTAAAGTTGGAAATGGCCTGTTTCGTGCAGCAGTACCTAGCGGAGCGTCAACCGGTGAACATGAAGCATGGGAAAAACGTGATGGTGGTAAACGATACCTTGGTAAGGGTGTGAAAAAGGTTGTTAATAATATTGAAAAGAAAATTGCACCGCAACTTATTGGGGTAGACGTTTTCAGACAAAGTGAAATTGATAATATTATGATAAAACTTGATGGTTCTGTGAACAAAGCACGTTTAGGAGCTAACGCGATTTTAGGTATCAGTTTGGCGTGTGCCAGAGCTGCTGCTGCACATTATAATTTAACATTAGCAGAATATTTACATCAGTTATTAGGGTATGATAAGAAAATGTCTTTACCACGCCCGTTCTTTAATGTGATCAATGGCGGAAAACATGCTGACAACAAATTAAGTATTCAAGAATTTATGATTGTTCCAAAGTTTAGTACTCTCACAAAAAATCTTCAGGTTGGTAGTGAAGTCCATCATATTCTAAGAAAAGATTTACACAAAAAATATGGTAAAGGTACAACTAATGTTGGCGATGAAGGTGGTTTTGCACCACTTAGGTTGAATAAAGCAACTGATGTTTTGAAGATGTTAAATAAAGCAATAAAGGATGCGGGTTACAAAGGTAAGGTTGACATTGCTATTGATTGTGCTGCATCAGAATTTTTCTCTAGAAATAATTATTTTGTAGATGGAAAAAAATTAAGTAAAGAAAAATTGAAAGAATATTATTTGAAGTTAATTAAAAATTATCCAATAATTTCTATAGAAGATCCATTTGATGAAAATGATTTTGTTGGCTTTGCTGAATTATTATCTGGAGCTAAAAAGTTAGGTTGTCAAGTGGTTGGCGACGATCTTACTGTAACTAATGTGCAACGTATTGAGAGAACTATCAGTGAAGGTAGTTGTAACTGTTTACTTTTGAAAGTAAACCAAATTGGCACTTTATCAGAAGCTTTGGATGCTGTGAGACTGGCTTATGACAATAATTGGAAAGTTATGGTAAGTCACCGGTCTGGTGAAACTGAAGATACTTTTATTGCAGACCTGGCAGTAGGTATTGGTTGTGGTCAGATTAAAGCTGGTGCACCATGTCGTGGCGAGCGGACAGCTAAGTATAATCAATTGTTAAGATTAGAGAGGTTTTTGAAAGAGGCACGAGGATGAAATGGTCAGTAAGGTTAGGTTTATTGTTGGTTCTGGGCTTGTTATTAGTTAGTATGGTTAATGCAGAAATTCCTTATTATACTCAAAATTGTGATATCTCAAGTAATGTGATATATTCTGGACCAGATACTGATGATGAAATTCCTGATCAAATAACAATTGATCGTTGGGAAGGACAGTTAGAATCTGAAAGCGCATTAGGTATAACTTGGATTGGTAAGTTAAATTCAAATGGTCCAGAAGACGAATATTTCCGAGATGAAAAAGGTAGGGACACTATATTATTTTATCCTTGTACTACTGATTTGAATAAACCATTCGAAATTGCCTATTTTCTTCATGGAATTCATGGTTTTAGTGATGGTACAAATGGTGCTACCAATGATATGGGTGATAGAATATTAAAACAAGCCGATGAAATGTCTGAAAAAGGTAGAAATTTTGTTATTGTCTTTCCTGAACTTCCTTGGTCTGCAGGAAATAATATAGATTCAAGAGAGAGTCCCATGTATGATAGAATAAGTGGTTCTGATAATTGGGCTGGTTTTGAACTTAACTTCAAAAATTTTCATGGCGATGTTTTAAGAATCTTGTCAGGTGTTTCTGGGACCGAAACCAATGACAATGTTGCTTTTATTTCTATGGTTGGACATAGCGGAGGTGGTTCAGCTTTAAAGTGGGCTGCAGAAAGTGACGCTTTAAAATATATTGGTGTCGATAAAATTACTTTTTCTGATGCAGATTATGGTTACCAAACAAAATCTGTTTATGATAATTATGTTAAAGATGAAAATGGGGTTGAATTGAACATGCTTGTACAAGATCCAAGTAGAAAGGGCGCACATGAACCTACAAAATATTCAATAGATTTTGTTAAAGAAATTGGTGGTACAGAAACTTCAGGGTGGTCTACTGAAGATGTAAATTGGGGTACAACTTCCTCAGAAAGCTATTCAACACCGGGAGCGTCAACTGATGTTATTTTTAAAATTCCAGGATATAGTAATATTAATTACTTGCCTTTAAGTTTAGACCATATACCTATTGGTGCCATGTCCTTGGCCTGGACTAGTGATGATAATATTGTTGGTTCAAGTAACGAATATGGTGGTTATGTGAATGTACAACGTGGCAGTACTGATACTAATGAAATTATTCCTCAAAGTGGTTGTAATAGTCTTTCATCATGTAAAGAAATAGATTCCATATGGCTAGCTGTAGCTAATATGGTTGATCTGAGCAAGGAAGTATTTATTTTCCCTTCTAGCGATGTTTATTCTGGTACCTGGATTGATTATGATGAAGTTTATGGTTATGTTACAACGCCTAGTGTTAGTTCATCTGGTTATGGCTCAACTTTAATGAGTACTACTCATATTGGTTTACCATTGGCAGATATAAAGGTTGGTAGCTGTTGGGGTCCTAGAAATCGTGCAAGTTATAGTTGTCATGGCGGTCTTGATTTTAGTGGTAGTATGGGAGATCCGGTTTATGCTATTGCTGATGGTACTATTTATTACGTTAAAACAGGTTGTGTTGTTGGCGATACTGGTTGTGGTGGTCGAGGTGGAAACTATGTTTGGTTAGATCACAACTTTGGTGGAATTCCTGTGAGATCTGCATATCTCCATTTAAGTTCAACAGAATTTACTAATGATAACCAAGGTGTTTTTGTATCTAAGGGTCAGAAAGTAGGTGAAATAGGAAATACTGGCGATTCTGATGGTGATCACCTTCATTTAAGTATCTGGAGAACTTCTGATACAGATTCATACAAAGGAATTAATCCATACTGTTTTTACAAAGATTTTGGTATAGATTTGTATGCGCAAAATCCGAATGATCATGATTGTGAAGCTGAAGATGGGCCTAACTTTGGTTGTGGTAATGGTCTTACTAGCCATTCAATGGCGAACCAAGTTTGTGGTTAATAAGGTTTTTTAGTGGTAAATATTGAGAATGAAAAATAGAAAAAGAATAATGGTTGTTGTTTCTTTAGTTCTCATACTCCTAACAACCTCATTCTTTGTCTTAGCTTCCAATACTCAGCAAGGTGGTGGTACAACTGCGGGTAGAAGCTCAGAACAATTTAGCCAAGGTAACTGTGACAGTTATGGTACATGTCAAGAAATTGATGATGTCTGGAAACTTATTGCAAGTATAATTGATTTTACTGGAAGTAGTAAAAATGATCCAATTTGGGTCCCTAACCCAAATAATCCTTCTGAAGGTGAATGGGCGTCATACCTTACAGTATATCCTGACCTTCCTGAAAATGAAGAGTTCGTTCCTGCGGTATATGTCAGTTCTAACACTTATTCTGGCGGTAATATGGGGAATTTTGATATTATGAATAACTGTATTGCAGATTCTGGTCAAGGAGATTATGTTGACTCTTTCCTGGACACTGTAGCTTGGGCAGAAGGTGGCGCTAATAAGTATAATGTAATGGTGGGTGGTGAGCTTTTTAATAGTTACACTTCACACCCAGTATATACTGATGAAATGAATCCAAGTGGTGTCTATATTGATAGATTGGATGTATACTCTACCGCTGCTGGTAGGTATCAGTTTATTAAAAAAACTTTTGATTCTATGAAGAAAAAAGGTTACTTTCAAGGTTCTGAAGCTTTCTCATCACAAAATCAAGATAAGGCTGCTTGGTATTTAGCTAGTGAAAAAGCTGGTCGTGGCCTTACTGTTGAAGATTTAGAAAGCGCTTATCAAACTAACGATTTCACTACTGCAGCTACTAAAGTTGCTAAAGAATGGGCAAGTTTTCCATACTTTTTAAGTGATTGTTCTGAAGAACATTGTGGTAATGATTGTTATAATGAAAAAAGTGGCGAACAGTGTGGCAATGGTTATGGGTATTATGGTCAGGGTGAAAAGAACGTTAACGATTTGTTAGAGGTTTTTAAAAGATGTTATAATTACAGAAATCCAGAAGAGTTTTATGGGTTCTCAGATTCATTTATCTATGACGATTTTAAGAGAATCCTTGTTTTAGGAGATTCTTTAACATATCAAGGAACACACACATATGGTTTTGTTACTTTACTTAACGAAAAGATGAATAATTATGGTTTTTATTTTGAAGGTAGAGGATATTCTGGTTGTGGCTCTGAATATATTAAGAACTGTTTAGTAAATAATGGTGATAGTTCTTGTAGAGAGGATTGCGTAGAAGATACTCCTATGGTTAGTTCTTTTGATCTGGACAATTATTATGCTGTTATGATAATGGCTGGGGTTAATGATGGTGTTACTGATGTTGATGAAACGTATAATAATTTGGATGAAATGTACGTTCATTTGAAAAGTAGTGATGTGGAGGTTATCACATTACCTATTCTCCCTTGGGGTGGATATGAAGATACTTCTGAACCACATGATGAAACGAAAGATTGGAGTGAAGAAAAAGGAGAAAATACCATCGCATTAAATTCTAAAATTAGTAGTAATTCAAATATTGATCTTTTTATCGGAGATGCTTATTCTTCTCTTGAAGATCATGAAAATTCAATGTATCTTAAAGAAGAATATACTTCTGATAAACTTCATTTAAGTTCAGAAGGCCATAAAGCATTAGCAGATGCTATTTATGGGGTATTGAGCATTTTTTTAGCTGAACAGAACGTGGAAGTTGCCACTTCGGAAAGTGTAGATAATTCAGAGGATTTAGAAAGTTCAGGTACCACACAAGGAACAAGTCAAGGTAATGATGGTTCTGTATGTTTGGGTAGATATTGTTAAAATCATTAATGATAGTTATGTTAACCTATAATTCTTACTTCCACCAACTCTTGTATCAAAACCTTTTTAACTTATTAGCTACTATTATATTATATGGGTGAGGAAAAGCTGTTAAAGTTTCTGGAAACTAAAGATTATTCTGAGAAAGATTTAGCTAAATTCAAAAATGCCCTTTCTTTCGCAAAAGAAGTTCTTGAAAATAAAAAAAGGTTAACTGGAGATACTTATTTTGAATATAATCTGCGGGTTGCCAAAACTTTAGTAGAAAATAAAGCCAGTCCAGAACTTATTGAAGCAGCGTTGTTATTAAGAACAATTAGGCACTGTTCTGAGGAAAAAGTTAAAGAACAATTTGGTGAAGAAATAGTATCTCTCCTTAAAGGTGTTAATGAAATTACTAAAATCAAAGCAAAAAATGAAAAACTTACTGCAAATAATCTTAGGAAAGTTCTTTTAGTAACTGTTAACGATGTTCGAATAATTTTACTGAAACTTGCTGATAAGTTAGAAAATGAACGTGATATTAAAGCTCTGCCGAAAGATGATCAAGTTAGGATTTCTAAAGAAATTCTTGACATTTATGCTCCATTAGCATACAGGTTAGGTGTAGAAAAGATAAGAACAGAATTAGAAGATTTAGCGTTCAAAGTTCTTAACCCGCGCAGGTATAAAGAAATTGTTGATTTCTTGCAGGAGTCTAAAGAAGCTAGAGAGTCTGAGATAAAGAAAGTAATTGATAATATTAAAGCAATTAAGTCAGTTCCAGTAATTAAAGTTAAAGGTAGAACTAAACACATTTACAGTATTTATAAAAAAATAGTGTCTCGTGGTAAGAAATTAAGTGAACAGTACGATCTTCTTGGAATTAGAGCAATTGTACCAGAAATTAAAGATTGTTATGCTTTACTTGGCGCATTACACGAGAAATTTCAGCCAGTAGGAGGAAGACTTAAAGATTATATTGCAACTCCAAAACCTAATGGGTATCAGTCTATTCATACCACGTTACGTATGGGCCCTAAAAAGTATTTGGAAGTACAGATTCGTACTGAAGAGATGGACGAGTTTGCTGAAGAAGGTTTGGCAGCACATTGGCAGTATAAAGGTTTGAAATCTGACAGGGATTTTGAACGACGTTTAGTTTGGATGAAAGACATACTAGACCTACAGAAAGATGCTAATGCTAGAGAATTTTTAGAAAATATTAAACTGAACGTTTTTGCTGAACAAATATATTGTTATACTCCTAAAGGTGATGTGAAATATTTACCAGAAGGTGCTTCTGTATTAGATTTTGCTTATTCTATACATGATGAAGTTGGTAATCATAGTATCGGTGCAAGAGTTAATGGACATTTTGTACCTTTACGTACAAAATTGAATAAAGGCGATGTTGTAGAAATAGTTACTTCTAAGAATCAGAGGCCGCGTCGTAATTGGATTAAATTTGTAAAAAGTTCTAAAGCTAAACAAAAAATTAGGAAAGCTGTTAAACTGTATCAAGACTTACCAGCATTACATTATCGTACGTTTAAATCAGTACAAACTGAAGATTTCGATTCATTGGTTTTCTCACCACAGTATCCTAAGGCTGCTTGTGTGTTAGCTAAATGTTGTCAAGCAGTACCAAAAGAAAAAATTGTTGGTATTGCAACAAAACGTCGAATGATATCTGTACATCGTCGCGATTGTGAGCGGGCAGTTAGGGAAGAAGAAAGGTGGGTTAAAGTTGAATGGAAAGAAACATTTAGTAAGAATATCAAATTTTATGTTAACGCCACTGAACGTTCAGGGTTGTTAGCTGACCTGTTACATACTATTGTTAGTGCTAGATTTGAAGTTAAAGAAGCTCAAGCTAAATTTTTAGGTAACGATTTTTCTCAATGTTCTTTTTTGATAGTGCCACAGGAATTGGACGCAATTGAAATGTTAGTTAACCGGTTGAAGAAAGTTAAGGGTGTAAAGAAAGTATTTTTTGATTGAAGGTATATGAATAATGAAAATTGTAATATGTACATTAAACAAAGCGAAAAATAATGCAGTTAAAAATGTAATTGACCATATTTGGACTGGAATAGATTATGTTTCAATAAGTTCTGAGTCAGGAGTATCTGACCAACCTCTTTCTGATAATGAAGGTATTCAAGGTGCAATTAACAGAGCAAAGTTTGGATTAGAATCGGTTACTGACGCAGAATATTCTATTGGTTTAGAAGGTACAGTTGACGAAACTGAGTATGGGATGTTTTTGAATGGTTGGGCAGCAGTCATGCATAAAAGTGGTGAAGTTGGTCTTGGTTGTAGTGGGAAAGTTGAGTTGCCTTACTACATTGCAGAAGAACTTAAACAAGGTAAAGAATTAGGTCCACTTATTCAAGAAATGATGAACGACGATTCAATACGTAACACTATTGGCACTAATGGCGTTTTAACTAAAGGATTATATGGTCGCACAAAAGAATTTCAAGATGCAGTAAGTTGCGCTCTCTCTAGGTTTTTAAGGCCTGATTTGTATAAAAAAATAATAAAATAATTATTTAACCATCAGCTTAGTCATGTCAACCATTCGGTTAGAGTAACCCCATTCGTTATCGTACCAAGAAAAGATTTTAACCATATTCTTGTTAATAACTTTAGTTAACTTACTGTCAAAAATAGATGAATATGGATTACCAATAATGTCTGTGGAAACAAGTTCATCTTCAGAATATTCTAAGACTCCTTTTAGTTCTTTTGCTGCAGCTTGTTTCATTGCAGCATTAACTTCTTCTTCAGTAACCACTTTCTTTAACTGGCATGTGAAATCTGAGATTGAACCATCAACAACTGGTACTCTTAATGCTAAACCATCCATTTTACCTTTAAGTTGCGGTAAAACTTTACAAGTAGCAATGGCAGCACCAGTAGTGCTAGGTACAATATTTTGTGCAGCTGCACGACCCCTTCTAAATTTTTTACTAGGACCATCAATCATCTTTTGTGTAGATGTGTAAGCGTGTGTGGTTGTCAGTAAGCCAGAAATAATGCCAAACTTATCATCTAAAACCTTTGCAATTGGTGCTAAGCAGTTAGTTGTACAAGAAGCATTACTAATGATGTGATCACTTGTTTTGTCATATTCTTTATGGTTAACTCCATAAACAAACATTTTAACTTTATCATCTTTAGCAGGTGCTGATAAAATAACTTTTTTTGCACCAGCTTTCAAATGTTTACTTGCTAATTCGTGTGTTAAAAAGAAACCAGTACTTTCCACAACAACATCAACCTTTAACTTTTTCCAAGGTAGGTTGGCAGGATCCTTTTCTGCATAAACTTTGATTTCTTTGTTGTTAATTTTTAGAGAATTTTCTGTGTGGCTTACAGTCCCATTGAATCTTCCATGTGTAGTGTCATATTTTAGCAGATAAGCTAAGTTTTCTGTACTTGTTAAATCATTAACTGCTACGATATTAATTTTCTTATCATTATGTGCTGCTCTGAATACCATTCGGCCGATTCGACCAAAACCATTAATTACTACGTTTATCATTGTGTTTTACCTCTGTTAGATTTAATTTGTTTTTTTTTCTTTCATAAAAGTCTTCTAAACCTCTTATTATAATATGATCTTCTATTATTTCCTTGATTAAAGGAGATTTTTTATCAAAGGGTCCAATCTTAACATTGATCTTAGAATTTATTTCTTCTACTTGTTTTTTAACCTTTCTATCTTTAGTTTCAATATAAATGTCTATATCGCTACCTTTTTTAGCATTAAATTTAGCATAGCTACCAAATAAGATTATTAATTTTTCATTAGTTTTGTTTAAGATATCTTCTATGATTATATTCATTGTGGGGTAGTTTTTTAGTAATGTGCTTAATTTGTGTAACTCTCCTTTTAAGATATAACTTTTTGTAAGTGGGCTTTCTTTTAGAAAGAATTTTTTATTTTTACCTTCTTGTTTAAAGTCAACAACATTTTCTTTAGTTAATTTTTTTAATATTCTAGAAATTGTAGAGTGGGACTCTTGTAATATTTTAGCTAGACCTCTGACGTGATTATTACTTTTTACTAATTGATTGATTATTTCTAATTCTAAACTGTCTCTTTTTTGAACCATGTGGTTCATATTTGGTGCAACCACATATAAGCTTTTCGGTTGTTGATGTGATTTAATTATCTCATAATCTCTTCATAGAACGCTTTCAGTTTCTCAGCAGCTTTGTTAAGCGCTGCAAATTCATCTTCAGCTAAGTCCCACACTTGAACTTCTTCAATTCCATTCTTGCCTAGAATCACTGGCACGCCTAATGAAACGTCGTTTATGTTATACTCTCCAGTAAGGTTAGTTGAACATATCATTAACTTTTTCTGATCTTTAACAATTGCTTCTACCATATCAGCAACGTTAGATGCTGGTGCAAATACAGTGGCGCCTTTTTTTGAAATAACTTCTTGTGCACAAGATCTAGACTGATTTTTAATTTTCTGCTTTTCTTCTTCGCTGAACTCTTTTAGTTCATTGTCGATTTTAACTTTACTGAAAATTGGTACTTGGCCTTCACCATGTTCTCCTAATACATAACCTTCAATTTCTTGTTCAGGATAACCTAACGTAACTTTGAAACGTGCAGAATCTAACTGGCCACCAAATCCAATCACTTTTTCTTTTGCCCAACCTTGCTGGTAAATGTAATGGTTCAGAATATCCATAGGATTACTTACAGTAATAATTGTTGAGTTAGGAGCATGTTCTTTAATTTCTTTTAAGATAGAATTCATTATTTTAATGTTAATACTAGCTAACTGTAACCTATCATTCATTTCTGGAGTTCTAGCTTTTCCTGCAATGATTACAACAATTTCTGAATCTTTAATTTTATCATAATCTCCAGAAATCACTTTAGTTTTGTTTTGGTTAACTAAAGATTGCTGAATGTCCATTGCTTGTCCTTCAGCTAGATCTTTGAGAATGTCTACAAGAACAATTTCTTCCGCTAGGTTTCTACTAGCAATTTCGTACGCTATGAAGGAACCTAAGTTGCCTGCTCCGATAAGTGATATTTTTGTCATGTTTTTTGGCTTAGGCCAAGGGTTTTAAGTTTTATGGATTAAAGACCAAAAATACTTAAAGAATAAGTTGTGTTTCAATCTTTTAAATATATAACAATGACCCCAACACCAATCCCAGGAACTGAAAAGATTGAATTCAAACCAGCGTTTATAGAAAGATACTCTGCTCTCACTGATTGGGAACCTTTTAAGAAATATTCGCTAAGTTTCTTGAGAAGATCCATCAGAGTTAACACACTGAAAGCTAACATAACTGAAACAAAGAAATCTATTGAGGCAAAAGGCTGGAAGTTAGAACAAATACCTTGGTGTAAAGAAGGCTTCTGGATATCACATCCAGATAGGAAGGATGTAGGTAACCTTTGGGAACATCATTTGGGCCAGATTTATGTGCAGGAAGCCGCAAGTATGATCCCGCCTCTAGTTCTCCAGCCGAAAGCAGGAGATATAGTATTAGACATGTGTGCAGCGCCAGGTAGTAAAGCTACGCAAATGGCAGCAATGATGGAAAATAAAGGTCTTCTTGTGACTAATGATTATAAAGGTATGAGAATACAATCATTAGGAATAAATTTACAAAAAAGCGGTTCTACTAATTCTATTATTTCTTTAATGTCCGGTACAAAGTTTAAAGATTTCCAGTTTGACAAGATTTTGGTAGACGCGCCATGTTCTGGTACAGGTACTATAAGAAAAAGTTTGAAAACTATCAGGATCTGGAATCCAGGAATGATCAAAAAGATTGCTAAAGAACAGAAGCGGTTGGCAGTTAACGCGTTCAATAACCTTAAACCTGGCGGAACTATGGTTTATTCAACATGTTCTTTAGAACCGGAAGAAAATGAAGGCGTGGTTGACCATATTTTAGAAACTTTTCCCAATGCTGAAGTAGAAAAAGTGACATTGCCTGGTTTAAAGTTATGTGAACCAGTCTTAGAGTTTGAGAAAAAGAAATACAACCCACAAGTTAAGCATGTGTTACGTATCTGGCCACAAGATAATGATACTGAAGGCTTTTTTGTATGTAAGATAAAAAAGCTCCAGAACGAACAAAGTGAGTGAAAGCAGTTTCTTTGTCTGCAAGATAAGAAAAAATGAATAAACCAATTTATGAAAAACATTTTTCTCGTAGTTTTTGTTTAGCTATAATTGAAACTTGGTGTAAAGGGGAAAGTACTGATCCTAGACAATGGACAGAAAAACAACAACCTAGGAAACCATTCCTGGTTTTTGAAAGAAAAGATAGTTCAGTAGATTGCTATTACGATCCTGAAGGTATCGTGTGGATAAAGAATGAACTTAGAAACAAACTAGAAACTGATAATAATTTTATTGAAAAAGTTAAAGAAGAGTTATCTAAAAGAATTTCTAATCTTTCAATTTATTTCGAAAAAAGTACTCCTTTAAATCTAGGAGAATTAAAAGGATTTGTAATTAAATTAAGAAATGCTTGGGTATGGTTTGAAGCGTTCTGGTGGTTAATTTATCTTTTAGAAGATGAGAATAAACTTGAAGAGTTAAACAAATTATTAAAATTTAGAAAAGAAAGTGAAGAATTTGTCCCAAAAAGTGATGTTATCATAAGAAAATCTATCAAAAATATTTTTCCAAATTTAGATGAAAAATATTTTGATGTCATTCTGTTAAAAGAAATCTTTTCTGAACAAATACCAAACAATGAAATTCTAGAAAGAAGGTTAAATCATTATTTTTATACATATAAAACCTTGTTTGAAAATATTAATCAAAAAGATTTAGAGAAAAAATATAACATTAATCTTGAAACTGTAAAAATCAACAAAGATATTACTCAGCTAAAAGGAGATAGTGTTTATCCAGGAAAAGTTGTAGGTAAAGTAAGAAAAATTATGTCGGTTAATGATGTTCATTTGCTTAAAGAAGGAGAAATTTTAGTGTCTTCAATGACAATGCCTGATTTTATTGTTGCAATGGATAAAGCAAAAGCTTTTGTTACAGACGAAGGTGGAATCTTGTGCCATGTCGCGATCGTGGCTAGAGAAATGAAGAAACCTTGTGTTATAGGTACAAAAGTAGCTACTAAAGTTCTTAATGATGGCGATTTAATAGAAGTTGACGCTGATAAGGGTGTTATAAAAATCCTAGAAAGAATTTAACCAATTTCATCGATTCTCCCTTATTAATATTCTAGTCAAGAAATCTTTTTAAGCTAGCTTCTTCCTGAAATAGTTCATGTTATACTTGAACAAGGCAGAACAGGAATTGGTAGAAAAAAATTCTAGCTGTTTCCTGAAAATATTGAAAGGTTGCCTTAAAGTTAAGAATGAAAATATTCTCATAATTACTGATCATAACAAGAAAGTTGACAATAATATGGCTTTAATGTTAGCATATGGGTATTATCATGCTGCGAAAAAGAAGGGTTGGAATGTTGAGATGTTAGTACAAGGTGTTAAGAAAGGCTTTATGCAAGCAGAACCACATATCATAGATGCAATTGAAAAATTACCTAAAAAAAGTATTCTAATATTAAGCGTGTCAAACAAACTTGGCCGGTTTGGTGAAAAGAGAAGCTTTCGTAAATTTTGTATTGAAAAGGGCCACCGGTTTATTTCTAGTACTGGGTTAGGTAACGCAAAAAATGACGCATTCAAATTTTTTGTAGAAGTTCTTAGCGTGAATTATCGTAGATTAGGTAAATATGGTGAAAAAATCAAGAAACAATGGGACAAGGCAAAGGAAATTAGAGTAAAAACAGAAGCAGGTACAGATTTAATTGTCAATGTTGAAGGAATGCAAGCAAGGTGTAACACTGGCCAGTTTTCTAAAGAAGGTACCGGTGGTAACGTTCCAGCGGGCGAAGTTTACATCGCTCCAAATGGTTCTTACAATGTTAATGGTAAAGTAGTTCTTGATGGTAGCATTAGGCATGAAACTGGTAGTACCTTGTTAAGCGAAAAACTCACTCTAAAAATTGTCGATGGAAAAGTTGTAGAAATGTTGGGTAAAGAAGCGCAGATTTTAGAGAATACTTTTCAGAAGTTTGAAAATAGGGCTAAATATCCTGGTAGAATTAGGTTAATTGGTGAACTTGGTATCGGGATAAATCCTGTTGCTGTGCTTATGGGTTTAGCAATCATGGACGAAAAAGTGCAAGGTACAGCCCATATAGGGATTGGCAGTAATTATTGGTTTGGTGGTAGCATCAGGACAATATTTCATGGGGACATGGTGTTCAAGAACCCTAAATTTTTTGTAGATGGGAAAGAATTAAAGTTGTGAATCGATTATGATTAACAAAATTCTAACGCTCAATAACTTCATCTTTAACCAAATTAATAATCTTAGAAGGTCTTCCTTTATTCTCGCCTTCGTATATCATAAATTCAACTTTATTCTCAATTTCGGGATCAATGTTCTCTGATGAAGTCATGAAAGTTTTTCCACTCTTATTAACAGAAGTAGTTACTATTGGCACGCCCAACTCTTCAAAGAATTTACCTAACTTATGTTCTGGCATACGCACACCTAAACTACCATTGCCTGGATGAACATTTTTTGCAATATTACAACCTGGTTTGGTTTTTAAGATTAAAGTGTAAGGTCCAGGCAATAAGCTCAAATACTTTTCTTTCTGCTCCAAACTTACTTGACAATTCTCTTTTATCCATTCTATAGAAGGTGCCCAGACAGAAAATGGTGCATCTGCTCTCTCTTTAACAGATCTAACTTTTGCCACTGCTTCTTCATTAGTAGCATTACAACCAATTCCATAAATAGTATCGGTAGGGTAAATAAAAATAGCTCCAGCTAAGATTTTCTTAGAAATTTCTTTTTTTCGCATTAAAAATTCTTTTTCAGTTAATATTTCCATTGAAGAAGTAAGGTTTTGTTAGTTTACTTTTAAATTTTATTACAAATAAAAACATTAAAAAAAGAAAAAAAGTGGCGCTTTAGGGGCTGTTTAGAGGCAATTCAATGGGTCACACCAAACCCATTTCTGGAGGGCTGTGAAGAAAGTCATCAAGGTCAGTTTGTTTTGTGATTAAAGCTGGTAATGAAGTTTCAGTTTGTGTATGAATATCTCTGTATTTGTGGAGTAGCATAATAATTCGTTCTTTAGTTTTCATCTTATCCATCCTCCACTTAATTGATAATCAAACACATCAGCAGAATCTTGTGTAATAGTTTGCCGGGTTATTTCCATAACTTGTCTTTCAAATAATCTTTTTATTGTTTCTCTTCGTAAATCATTCATCATTATCACCTCGTTTGTTATACCATTCCTACTGCTCGAACTTATTTATATAGTCTATCCGCACTTGTCTAGTGGGTGAGTGGGTTTATAAAAGACCGCGAGAAACATATAAATTTCTAAGAATTAAGAGATCTACCACTAGACATAAATTGGAAAAATAGTAGTTATCTAAATAGAAAGATACATAGCCAATGTAACAAGTAAATATGCAGACATTCTTATTGCAACTAATGGAACTTCTAACGCATCTCCAAGTGAAAGTAATGTTAGGAAATGTGACGTTCCAAAAAGACCAAACGCAACACCAATAGTGAGTAATGCACTGTTATTATTTTTTTTATATCCTACAATTCCAAGGACTAATATTGTAGTACAAAACATCAAATTAATGATATATGTTGTTTTACTAAGAGATCTATGTTCAGAATCTTCAGCAGTAGCAAGTCCAATAAGTGCTTTTTTTTCTTCAGGAACAAAAACAGACAAAATAGAAATCAAAATTAAAATAGAAATCACTACACTAATAGAATATAATGCAATCTTTTTAATTTTCTCTTTAGACCCTTTCCTATTAAACAAACTACCTCTTGACAAACCTAAACACCTCTTTCCACATCATCACTAATAATTAAATGATACTAAAAAGAATATATTTACAATACTTAAATCTATTGTAAGAATTAAGCTAAAAAATTAAACCAAAACACCATTAACAATAGCTTCCTGGCCTGGTCGAGAAGTAATTTTAACCTTACCTAACTCAGTCTCAACAATAGCACCTTTAGTCATAACATTCCTTCTAACTAAATGTGGGTTGGCTTTATTTTCAATTACGTTTTTGATAGCAACTTTCTGAACTTTACCTTTCTTGTCAGAAACATTAATCATGTTAGCTGAGAGTAAGAAATTCTTCATGTTAGCACCACGAACTCTAACTGTCTTAACTTTAGCTTCAGTAGCTAGTTTAGTATTTGCAGAATAACCAGCTAGTTCGGATTTACGTTTAGAACGAAAACTTACTAATCGTCCACCTGTTGCTTTCCTTTTTGACCTATCTTGTGACCTTGCCATTGTTTTTTTCTTAAGAATGTACCTTATTTTTAAAGCTTTCTATCTATATAAGTAAAATTATTACTTTTTACCTTTTCTTATCCTTTCTCTTCCTGCACCAGCTTTACAGATAATGGCTTTAAGCTTACTTTTACCTTTCCATTCCAAAGCATGTTCAAGAACTTCTTCTAAGAATTCTACTGGAATTATCTTGACTTTAGCCAATTTTTTCTTGTCAACTACTACGTCTTGTAGGTTAGATTTTGGGATAATAATATTCTTAATACCACAATCTATGGCGGCTTCTATCTTATATGACACACCGCCTACTGGAAGAACTTCTCCTCGGACTGATAATGAACCAGTCATGGCAGTATCTTGTTTAACAGGAATATCTTTTAACGCAGATATGATTGATGTAGCAACAGCAATAGAAGCAGAATCGCCTTCTACTCCCTCATAAGTCTGTAAAAATTGTACATAAATGTCACGATTTTCTTTAATATCTTCATTAAAATAATGCATAATGATCGCAGAAACGTTTGTAATTGCTTCTTTAGCAATGTCACCTAATTTACCTGTAGCGATCACTTGCGCCTTTTTACCACCCATAGCTACTGCAGATTCGATTGGAAGTAATGTTCCTGAATATGCAGCACCTGTACCTATTACTGCTAAACCATTAACCCTTCCTACACGATCTCCAGCAGTTACAATAACTTCATACTCTTTTTTACGTTCAATATGTTTGTCTGCCAATTGTTGTTCTAATGGCCTAGCTAATTGTTTGGCAGCTAAAACATGTTTTTTCATTACAAATTCTGATTTTTCTTCCTTAGCAACATCACCAGCGGCTCTTACTAACCCTCCAAGACCTCTTAATCTAACAGTAAGATGACTTTTTCTACTAGCTCTTCTTCGGGCTTCTACAATAATTTCATTAATAGCTTCTAATGAAAAGTGCGGTATTTTTCCTTCTTCTTTCTTAACTTCTTGAGCAATAAAACGTGCTACTTTCAGTCTGTTTTCTTTAGTATCTGGCATGGTATCATTCATATAAACTTCATAACCATACCCTCTGATTCGGCTTCTCAATGCAGGATGCATATTTTTGATAGTTTCTAAATTACCAGCTGCTACTAAAACAAAGTCGCAAGGTACAGGTTCGGTACGTACCATAGCACCTGAGGATCTTTCAGATTGACCAGTTATTGGAAATTTTTTCTCTTGTAATGCAGATAAAAGTTCTTGCTGAGTTCTGCCATTAAGAGTAGCAATTTCGTCTACAAAAAGTACGCCTTTGTTACCTTTATGAATCATTCCAGCAACTACCCTTTGGTTAGCTGGAGTACCCAAACCTCCAGATTGAAGTGGATCATGTAATACATCTCCTAGTAAAGCACCAGCATGTGCACCAGTAGCGTCAAAAAAAGCTGCTTTTTTCTTTGAAAAATTATCTACTATAAGTTTAGGCGCCACAGTTTTAGTTCCGCCAAGAACTTTTGGACCCATATTTATCATTACAGAAAATGCTACTAAAAACATCATACCACCTAGAAAAAACGCGGCGAACATAATGTCTGAATTATAATGCCATCGGGCCCACCAAGGAGCTATCATGACTAATATTGCTAATAGAAATGATAAGAAACGCATATTTTTGAATAATTGTTTAGCGTCTAGTTGAGCTTTTTGCACTTCTTCCCTACCTTTACCTGCCGCAATCGTTTTAATAATAGGTTCATTTTCGTCATTAGGATTTGCGTAAGCAATAATATCTTTTAATTCTGATTTTGGTAATAGTTCTGATAAAGCTATACCTAACATTGACTTTCCTGTACCTGGTTCGCCAATAAGAAGTACATGTCTTCTCTGGAGGGCTGCTTTTCTGACAATGTTAACTGCTTCTTCCTGGCCGATAACTTGGTCAACAACCTTTTCAGGAACTTTGATATTTTTAGTAGATTTCATATTTTTGACTTAACTTTTAGTTTAATTATCAACTTCTATCTTGTTGTCTTATATATCATTTTAAAAACCTTGCGGAAGATAAGTGTATTTTGTAATATATAATCATATTAGAACTCTTAAATTATTTTTTTTTTAGCCTTTCCTTTATTTTTTGTAGTTTTCTTAGCAAGTTTTTTCTTAGGAATAACTTTTTTAGATGGTTTTGCCTTTTTACCTTTAACCTTACCTTTCTTCTCCTTAATTTCTTTCCCCATTTCTTCTCTTTTAGAATTCAATTTTTTCAAGGTTCTTTCAGAAAATAGCTTAACATAAATTTCTCCGAACTGTTCTTCTTGCCTAGTATTTATTTTCTTTTGGTTTTCTAAATGTAACATTGGGACAAAAGTAAACACTTTTTCCATTTTTCCTGCGCGTGGCGGAAGAAGTTTAGTAAATGTTAACTCTTTTTGCTTTTCTTTCTTTGAATAATAAGTAATTTTGTTGTGTAATTCTCGAATAACTTCCATAATGTCCATTTTTCTTTCTGGCATAGCAAATTTTACAGGCTTATATTTTTGTAATACTCTTTTCTTAGTTTCCATAGCCCGTTGTAATGCGTCAACCAAATCGTGAATAGACACTTTCCTGCTTCTTGGTTGTGGGTTACGTGGAATTAAACTGTACTGTTCAGCCTGAGCCTTTTTTCTAGCTAACAATTCATCTTCTTCATAATCTTCAGATTCTTCTGATATTTCTTCTTCAGTAGAATTGATTAGTTCGTCAAGTTGGGCAATGTCATGGTCAATTAAATGTGAAGATTTTAATTTTAATAAGATTGCTGCTGCAAGTAACATTTTACCCGAAATTTTGAGGTCATGTTCTTGCATTTTTTTAATAACATCAATAAAACGTTGAGATAAAAGGCTTATGTCAATATGCCAAGGGTTCATTTCTTCAGATTTTACTAAGTCATAAAGAAGAGTTTTCCAAGTAACATCGTCTTGTTCCAATAAAAGGTCGAAGATTTTATCTTGCATCAGCAGGAAGAAGATTTTCTTTGCTTTTTAAGGTTTTGGTTTTTGGTGATATAAACTAGAATTAAGGTGGAAGTAAAGCTGATTATACTATAAATTCTAATTGTTCAGGTTTTGGTTCGACTTTAGTTTCATATACTTTATTCAATTCTTCTTGTAATTCTAACCATTGACTTTCATTAATGTGGGTGTATACAAAAAAATCGTCATCTCCTGGAACGTCATAAGTTCTATTAATATTGTGTAATGAATCTGTTTCTCTTATTCCTATTGAATATAATTGTTCAGCAAGTTCTTCAATGTCGCTTGCAATAAGTTCTTCTTCCCAACTAGCACTTTGGTCATTATCAAAATATTTTGAGATTTCAAAATGTTCACCACAGAAATAAAAATCAGAACCTTTATACAATGATTCTAATATGTCTGGTTCTTCTCTTCCATCTTTTTTAATAGCTTCTTTAGTAAGGTAAACTTTAACCTTTCTTACTTGATAATCTCCTGCTTTTGGCTCCCTTAAATCTGACATAATCTTTTAAGATAAGCTTTAATTTATATTAATTTCTAGGCTAAAGAACTGAATAATACGTAAATTGAAAAGAAAAAATGATGGGCCTGCCCGGAAATTCGTAAGCCTGCGCACGAATGAACGAACACAGTGACTTTCTCGAACCGGGGATCAATGCCTCACTTATCCCTAAGGAATGTAAGGGCACTGTCATAGCCACTAGACCACAAGCCCAAGTTTTTACCAAAATCCTGAAAAACGCAAAGCGTTTTTGGGACGCAAGAAATGTTTAACATTTCTTCGCGCTTGACTAAATGCATTTAAGTGAGGTGCTCGCTTTGCTCGACCTCACGAAATAAAAAAGTTTTGGTTGGGGGTTGAAACATAACCCTTTCTTTAAAAATATTTCGAGTTTTATGGGCAAATTGTAAGAATTTCACAGAAAACTGAAAAATAAAAAGTTAAAAATAAGAATTAAAATAACTATCTTCTAACTGGTGCTGGCCCTCTACCTTTTCCCTTCCCCATTCCTTTAATTGGGCCTTTCCTATGACTTTCGCCCCTTGGAATATTCTTTCTTGGCATTGCAGGTCGTCTACCTCTTAAGTTTCTGACAGGCAAATCTATCTTTGTCCAAGGTCTATGGTGTGGTGGTAGTCCAGGCGGTAAGATTGCTTTATCTTTATGCATCATAACAATTCCATCATCTGAAGGTGGTGCCGGATCAACACTAACAATCTTAATAATCTCTTGCTTTTGCTCAACAGTATAATGAAATTCGAATAAAATAACTGCTTTCCTGTTATGGCCCAGAACCATAGTGTCAGCATATTCGTTTTTGTGTAATTTCTTGAAAATTTGTTCTGCATATTTTGCTTGTTTTTGTGGTTTTTGGGCATTAGTATATTTGTTCCACAAACTTTTCAAAGCCCTTCTTTCAGATCTGGTCATACTATCATAAAGAGCTTTACTTTCTTTTGAGGCTGTCGGATTTTCTACCATTTGTCCAACTAAAATTAAAATTTCGCCTGCACCAGTTTCTCCCATTTCGTTCACAGAAATGTTTTCTATCGGAATCCCAGTTCTAGCGCTAAGAGCTTGAACTTTTTCTTCTACATGCATTGCTCTTCTTTTACTTAATCCCAAATTATAAATTTCGTTACCTTCTGGACTAGCATGCCCAGTTATAGTTACAGTCAAATTTATATTTTGATCTTCAACAAATGCGTGCCAGTCAGAGTATCCAGCATCATTACTTGCCAGTTCTATTGCTTCAACCAATTTTGGGAAGAAATGTTCTAATTCATCGGCATTGTTAATTGTCCTGGCAGCTACATCAAAAGGGAAATGTTTGGCTTCAGTAATGTCTTGATACAAACATTCTTGAATTCTTTTGTTAATTACCTCCCTTGTGTTAACTTGTACTTGAGCAATCTCTGCAGCGTCTGGAATAGCTGCCTGTTTAGTTTTAGCATGTCCTATAGCTCCACCGGAATTTATTACCATTATTAACGCTAAACCAGCAGCTACTTTCTTTACAGTTTTGTTTGCAGTAAGTAATTCTCCTAATGTTGTTTGTGCATCTGCTATAAGTTTCTTGTTCGTTTTCTTGAACTCTTTTTCTTCAAGTTTTTCAGTTAATTTTAATGCTTGGAGAATTTTAGTATGTCCTGCCAAATTTCTCTTAACCTTTTCTTCCATTTCACTTAAACTGTGTATCAAACGATGTTCCATGTAACCTGCTTGACCAATAACTTGTTTAGATAGTTCTGCTCTGTTTTTTACAAATATTAATATTTGGTTAAGATTTTCTGCATAGCTATCAATAAATAATAATAGCTGGTAATGATAAATCCCACTCTTAGTTAATTCATTTTTACTGACAAACACACCTGGGCCTTTAGATCCACTTGGTCCTTTGCCTTCCATGTTTCTTACACGCCAATGTCCATTTTTACCTTGTTTATATTGTCTGTCGCCAATACGGTACCATTTATTTACTACAATATTGCCTTTGAAAGTATTATCAAGTTTTTGAAACTGTCCATCTGATTCTTTCTCAAGATATTCTCTAATTTTCCTACTTATTTCTTTTAATTGTTTGATGAAAGCTTTTACTTTCTTGTCAAGATTTTTTTTGTTAAGTTCTCGCGCTTCAATAAGTTCGGCCAATTTATCTACATTTCCGACAGATAATGAATAAGCTGAACTGCTTCCAGTAAGTTCTCTAGAAAATACCTCTATTACTGCTTTAATATCATTTTTAATTTCAACAAGAAGTTTTTGATATGGTCCGCTATTAGAACTCATTAATGCTAATAGTCTGGCAAGATGTTTCTTGAGTGATTGGTCCTTAATACTTTTTTTGTGACTCCATAAAGCATCTTTAAAGTTAGTAATAACTTGTGTTGGTTCTGCAATGTCTCTTCTATAACTGTCAAATTCAAACTCGATTATTTCTCGAAGTTCATGGGCAATTGTTGTAATTAGTTCTTCGTGTTTCTTTAACTTTTTACTTACTTTTTTAACTTTTATCTTTCTACCATTGTCAATATTTGTTATAGTTTCAATTTCTTCTTCAAGTTTTTGTAGTTTACCTTCATCTTTGTTAAGGTTGTAAGCAATGTTAGCAGCCCTGCGGTCTGCATATTGATCACGATAGAATTTCTTCATAGTTAGACTAAATACCATATTATCACCTTTTAATTTTTAAATTAAATTTTTTCTTAATTACTTTAAATTATTAAAGTTAAAATGCATAATCACTTTTAGCATTTAAGTAAAGGTAAACTTTAATAGTTGATATAGTTTTTGGTTCAATATGTCTATTTACCAACCAGCAGAAGATTCGTATATGTTACAGAAATACGTGAAAAAGTTAGCTTTTGGCAGAGTATTAGATATAGGTACTGGTTCAGGGATACAAGCAAAGACTGCTGCTGAGAGTATTAATATAAAGAATGTTATTGCAGTAGATGTTCAGGAAGATGTTGTTAAATCTTTTAATGAAGAGTTAAAACAAAATAAAACTAATATCCTCAGAGCTAAGAAATTAAAAGTTAAACGAAGCGACCTCTTTTCTAATGTTGAAAATAAATTTGATACTATTATATTTAACCCTCCATATCTCCCTCAAGACTATATCAGTAAAAAGCCCATTGATGACATTACAATATATGGCGGAAAGAAAGGTTGGGAAGTTTTAGAACGGTTCTTTTCAGAATTGGGTAATTATTTATCTAGTAATGGTGTTGCCTTAATATTATTCTCTTCACTAACAAATAAAGAGAAAGTCGACCAATTTGTTGAGAAAAATATGTTTGAATCTGAACTTTTGGAAGAAAAAAGATTGCCAATGTTTGAAACACTTTACGTTTATGCTGTGAGAAATAGTAAATTAAGAAACAAATTAACTAATTTGGGTGTGAAAAACATTAATTATATAGCTAAAGGACACAGGGGATTAGTTTACAAAGCCGTTTGGGAAAGGTCTAATCTAGTAAAAACTCACTTCGCAAAGAAGGAAGAGTTGGTTGTTGCAATAAAGACAGCCAATCCAAGGAGTGAAGCTAAGGAAAGGATAGCAAACGAAGCTAAATGGTTAAATGAAATTAATAAGTTAGGTATGGGTCCAAAGTTATTATGCTCTACAGGGGATTTTCTAATAATGGAATTTATTGAAGGATTAACTTTACCTAAATTTATCGAGAAAGAGAAAAAATTGAATAGTTCAAAAAGAAAGTCTAAAAATTTGTTAAATGTAATCCTTAGGATATTAGAACAATGCTATCTTCTTGATAAAAAAGGTGTGAACAAAGAAGAGTTAAATCGGCCAACCAAAAACCTTGTTATTTCAAAAAATGGCGTCCATAATATTGTGACTTTACTAGATTTTGAACGATGTTATGATACTGATAAGCCTCATAATGTTAACCAATTCTGCAGTTTTCTGGCACAGCAAAGGTTTGTTGATAAGGAAAATATGTTGGAATTAGCTAAAGTGTACAAAAAAAGATATTCGAAAGCTGATTTTGAGAAAATTTTGATGTTAGTTAAGGCAGGATTTAGCTAATTCTAAGTTTTTTCTACTTGAAGAATTCTGGAAAAACTAGATTTACTAGTAAAAAGTGAGATTGTCTTCACTGTAAGTTCCTTGTTTCAATTCAACAGGCCGCCAATCATCGATAACCAATTCTGCACCTAACCAGTCAGAAAGCGCTTTCGGATTACCTATCGTAGCAGATAATCCAATAATTTGTGGAGAAATCAACTTTTTTAGTAAAGTGATGATAACTTCCAATGTTGGTCCTCTGTTTGGATCATTCAGAAGATGGATCTCGTCGATAACAACCAATTTTACTTCAGAAAGCCATGATACTTTATGCCTGATTAAGCTGTCAAGCTTTTCAGTAGTTAGAATGAGCAAGTCGTAGTTCGCTAAATATCCTGATTCTGAGTCAATATCTCCAGTGGATTGGATTACTTTGTAGCTTGTATCTGCGAGAAGATCTCGATATTCTTTGAACTTCTCGTTTGCAAGCGCTTTTAGAGGTACAAGGTATATCACTTTCCCTTCACCAAGGTGTTTAGTTATCGCCATAGTGGCAACAAGGGTCTTTCCACTAGCTGTTGGGGCGCATACCAACAAAGATTTTGAGTCTAAAAGGCCAGAATTTACACTTTTTTCCTGTACGGGGTTAAGATTTGGGAACTTTTGATAATGGTTTTTGAAGTATTCTGGGAGGTTTAATGTCGAAATTAGCATAATTTGCTTGTTCATGTGGTGCTTTATATGTGTTTCCTATGAGCTTAACTAAATATAAGTAAGGAAATACTAATTAAGAATTGTTTTAAATTCAATTTATCTTAAAAGAAGCTAGTTTTTCTCCTTAATTTCGATTTTAACCCCTTCTTTAAGGAAAATGTACGATTTCACTCCTTACTTTTAACTTTATTAAGGCAAGTAAAAGACTTTTCCTTAGTTATAGAACATAGTTCTATTTGTTATCTCAAAATAGTGAACTCTTAAAACTGCATTATTTTGGAGTTTTAAGGGTTTATGTCACTTTAATTCTCCTTTAATATCCTATTTTTGCGAAAAGCTTATAAACAGTTTTGGGGTTTTTAGAGGGTAATCAAGCTTAGTTTCCTATAGCGTTTCGTCTGTGAAACGAAAAAGATCTTTCACTTGGGATGGATCTTTTCGAAATTTTCATCAGGCGCGACACGATTGAGGAGATGAGAGGTAAAAACACAAAATTGGAGGTGTTTTGGTATGAATACCAAAAAAAGTTTTAAAAAATTAATTGCAGTAGCAACCGGCGCAACAATGTTAGGTGCGACCTTAATGGGTGCTATGGCAGCAGATTTAAGTGACTACCCGGATGCATTTGTTTCAGATGGAACATTTAATGGGTATATTGTTGTTGGTGAAGCAGCAGCTTCTGTAGACAACTTGGCAAGTTTAGATATTGCAACAAGCATGTGGTATACTGCGGCTGGCGAATCTGAAACCGTTACTTTAGAAGGAGATTCCTGGTTAGCTACAACTAGTAGTAACTTCTTAGAGTTAGGTGAGAACATAACTAATATTGAAACCTACTTAGATGATACCCACTTAGATGCTTTAGCAGATGGAACTATCTCAAATGCAAAAGGTACTGCAGAATATGAACAGTTCTTGTACTTTGATGAAAGCACAGCTACAACTGCTTACCAAGAAGATGAAGAGGACAATGTTGGATTCTTCTATAAGGTTACTAATGCAGATCAGTTTGCAAGGTACGTCTTAGACTTTACTACTGTTTTAGAGTCCGATATTACAAGTGGAACTCTTGACGATATTGAAGATAAGACTATTACTATGTTAGGTAAAAGTATGACCATGGTAACTGCAGAGAACACTACTAATGGTGTTAAGTTAGTTCTTATGGGTGGTGCAACAACAGATACTTTATTAGAAGGTGAATCTGCATCGTATACTATTGGTGGTGTTGACTACGAAGTTGAATTAACTTATGTAGATGCAACATATGCACAGTTTGTAGTTAATGGTGAATCAACTAATAAGCTACAAGATTCAGAAACAGATGTTCTAGCTGATGGTACTAATTTAGGAGTTCAAGAAATTAGTTATCAAGCATATGCTGGTGGTATCCATTCCGCAACTTTCTTCTTAGGTGCTGACAAGATTGAAATTGAACATGGTCAGACTATGAAAGTTAACGAAGAAACTATCAGTGAAGCTACTGTAGACATAACTGCAACTGAAACTAATAGTGATATCTCTATTGACGATATTACCATTAACATGACTGCAGATGATGACTTCTTCATTGGTGTTGGTGAAAAGTTAAGTGAAAACCCAGAATTGGAAGAACCACAAGTAATGTTTACTGAAAACTGGGATATTGAACTTGCAGATGTTGAATCTACTGAAGGAGATGCAATCAGTGTAACTTTCTCAGAAAGTGATTCACAAGCAGACTTGACTTTGACCTTATACGATGGTGAAGTAATTATGCCATTAGCTTATGAAAATATAACCTCAGCTGATGTCTTAACAATGGGTGAAAGTGACAATGAGGTGTTTGTTTTCGCAGGTGCTCAGACAATTACTGATGAAGACTTGTTCATCTTAAACACTGCAGATGCTGATACTTACAGCAATGATGCTAAGTCTTACCTTTTACAGTATAAAGGTGCAGATGATTTAGGTGAAACTAACCCTAAAGCTAGGATTAAAAACGTAGCTACTGGTGAAACTTACGAAAGGTCAATTACCAATGGCGGAGATGAAACCTTTGATTTGAAGTTAGGTGGTGTTACCTTTAATTTTGTTAACTTAACCAGTGGTGCATCAGATGACTTTAGTATTAACATGACAGATACTTTGTTAACCTATGGTGGTGTTATTCCAACAACTCCTGCTGGCGATAATAATAACATCGGTTTTAAGCAAGTACTTAGAACTGCTGCTAACACAGAAGTATGGATTCAGAGTGTAAATGCAACTAATGGCACCGTTTCAATTGGATTGGATAACACAGTTAATGTATGGGCTAACATCGATGATCAGGACTTGTTCGACGATTCTGGTGACGCACCAATCTTAGCTTTGAACGCATCCATTAACGGTGACGTAGATGGTAAGGAATTAGCATCATCACTTGGTACACTTACTGATACAAGTGCTATGACAGATCCATCTAACTCTGACGTTAGTTACTATGTGTCTAACTATGGTGAAACTGTAACAGCTACTACCTCAGACAGTAGTCCAACTAAGTATGAGTTAAGCGTTCCTACTGCCCAAGCTGAAGTTAAGTTGTATGTAACTTCCGGAGCTACCACAAGTACCACAACTGCTGATGGAACATTGACCCAAGTACAAGTTGTAGATGCAAGTAAGTTAGATAGTGAAATTGCAGATGCTACCGCACAGAATTTAGTCGTTGTTGGTGGTCCATGTGTAAACACTGTTGCTGCTGAATTACTTGGTAACCCAGCTGACTGTACAGAAGGTTTCACTGCAGGCGTATCCAGAGTTAAGTTCTTTGACAACGATGGTGTATATGCTATGCTAGTTGCAGGTTACAGTGGAGATGATACAAGACTTGCTGGTTCATTCATCGCGCATAGATACGATGAATTGTCTGGTGAAGAAGTAGAAATCGAAGGTACAACCTACAGTGATGCAACCGTTGCAGCTCCTTCCGAAGCAGTAGTAGAGGAAGTTGTTGAAGAAGTTGTTGAAGCTGAAGCAGAAGTCGAAACTGAAGAATAAGCATAGCTTATTTATTTCTTTTTTTTCTTATTTTTTTAATAATAAATCTTGTTCTTAATTGAAGTGATGTTAATTTTCTATCATTTTAAAGTAACTTTTCAAAAATAATAATTATTATAAGGAAACACTATTAACTCTAATTTCTAAGGATTACTATGACTTAAAATGACGAAAGTAGCAGTGTTAAAAACAAAACCAGAAACAGTTCTTGAAGATTATGCTAAACTAATGCAGTTAGCGGATTATAAAAAACATCTTCCAATAAATAAAGAAACACTCATTAAAATTAACCTTTCTTGGTCATTATATTATCCTGCTTGTTCTACTGAGCCCTGGCAATTGGAGGGGGTATTGAAAACTCTCTTAGATGCCAATTACAAAAACATTCATCCTGTAGAAAATGAAACTGTGGTAACTGATGTATGGAAAGGAGCTAAAGGAAATAAATGGTTGCCTGTATTAAATAAATATGATCAACAATACAAACCTTTGACAGAAGTTAAATGGAAAGAATATGTCCCTAAAGCGGAAATGCTTGCTCTTGATAAGATATATCCAGAAGGACATAGAATCCCAGAGATGTTTATTGGGAAAAATGTGATACATCTACCAACAATTAAGACACATGGCCACACAGTTATGACTGGAGCAATGAAAAACGCTTTTGGTGGACTTATTACGAAAAAAAGACATCATTGTCATAAGATGATTCATGAAGTTTTAGTGGATCTTCTCGCAATACAAAAAGAGATACATCCTGGCTTATTTGCAGTAATGGATGGAACTGTGACAGGAGATGGCGCTGGTCCAAGAACAATGGAACCTAAAATAAAAAATTATGTTCTTGCTTCAGGTGATCAAGTAGCTATTGACGCAATTTCAGCAAAGATGATGGGTTTTGATCCAATGCGGATTAAGTTTATCAAATTGGCCCATGATCAAGGATTAGGAGTCGGAGACCCAGATCAAATAGAAATAGTTGGAGAAGATATTTCAAACGTAAATTTTCACTTTAAAACTAACAAAAGTCCAGTAATTTTCTGGGATCAAATGTTTAGAAAAGGACCTTTATCATTTGTAGAACCAATGCTGTTTCATACTGGTTTATTTAAATCTGCAGTGTTCGCTTCTGGTTTTTATCATGATAAATTATGGTATCCTACAATTGGAAGAATGAAAATTAACAAGTTCATGAAAACTGGTTGGGGAACATTATGGAAAAAATATTAATTAATTATATCATTAAGTGATGTTCTTTTCTTATTAAATAAAAAGATTTTATATCCAAAAACTATATAAAACGTAATCTTGTCAAGGATTTCATGAATGTTTCAAATTCAGCCTTATTTGTAATGCTATTTTTATTTATAGCAATAATTTCTATTATTTTTACCTCCTTTTGGATTAGAATTGCTAGAAAAGCAGGGTTAATAGCTAAAGATATTCATAAATTTAAAGAAAAGTTTGTTCCAGAAATTGGTGGAATTACAATTCTATTAAGTTTTATAATTGGTGTTATGTCTTATATTGCAATAAGAGTATTTATACTAAATGCAAATACTAACGTTTCTTTTATCTTTGCAACTCTTACAGCAATCTTGTTGGCTGGTTTTATTGGAGTTATAGATGATATTTTAGGTTGGAAGATTGGTCTAAAACAATGGCAGAAACCATTACTAACTTTACTAGTGGCTGCACCAATAATAGCAGTTAATGCTGGTACCAGAATAATGTCATTCCCTTTAATTGGGAATATTGATCTTGGCTTAATATATCCACTGATTATTATCCCTTGTTTTATTATGGTTGGAGCTAATGGTTTTAATATGTTAGCAGGTTATAATGGTTTAGAAGCTGGTCAAGGAGTAATATTATTAAGTACTTTAGCTTATTTTAGTTACATTAATGGAACTTCTTGGATAACTGTTATTGCTTTATGTATGGTATTTTCGTTGTTAGGATTTTTGGTATTTAATCGTTGTCCAGCAAAAGTTTTTCCGGGAGATACTCTTACTTATTCAGTTGGAGCATTATTTGCAGTGTTAGCAATCCTTGCAAACTTAGAAAAGATATTCTTGATATTATTTATACCTTACATTATAGAATTTTTCTTAAAGCTAAGAGGTAGATTTAAGAAAGAAAGTTTTGCTAGAGTGCAGGAAGATGGAACATTAATTCCAAGATATAAAAAAATATATGGGTTAGAAAATTTGATGGTATTAATATTAAACAAGTTAAAGATAAAAACTACAGAAAGAAGAGTTGTTCACTCAATTTACTTAATACAACTTATATTTGTTGCGTTAACTTTTATAATTTAAACCTAAAATTAAACTTAAACCTCGTGAGAAATTAATAATGATGTCAAATGAAGAATTTATTGATAATAGTAAGATTAAGAAACTAGTAGTTATGATTCCTGCATATAATGAAGAAAGAACTATTGGTAAAGTAATCAAATCAATTCCAAGAGATTGTGCTAAAAAGGTTGAAGTTCTTGTTGTGAGTGATGGTTCTAGGGATAATACAGTCAATATTGCGTTAAGTTCTGGTGCCGATAAAGTTATTGATCGCAAAGTGAATAAAGGGTTAGGTACAACATTTAAAGAAGGTATTGAAGAAGCACTAAGGATGAATGCAGACATTATTGTTAATGTTGATGCAGATGGCCAATTTAACTCTGATGATATTCCCAGAATAATTGATCCAATAGTTAAAAATAGAGCAGACATGGTTACCTGTTCTCGATTTAAAGATAAAAAATTAATTCCAAACATGCCAAAAATAAAGATTTTTGGTAACAGACTTTTTGCTAAAATTTTAAATTTTTTCTTAGGAACAAATTATTATGATACTCAATGTGGTTTTAGAGCTTATTCAAGGGAAGCGGCATTAAGATTAACATTATTTGGTAAATTTACTTATACGCAAGAGGTTTTTATTGATTTAGTTAAGAAAGGTTTTAGAATTAAAGAAATTCCTTGTGTAGTTGTTGGAGAAAGAAAAGGAAAATCAAGAGTTGTAAATAATGTGTTATCTTATGGTCTTAAAGTTTTATTGATAATAATCAGATCTACAAGAGACTATGAACCTTTCAAATTTTTTGGTTTACCTGGGTTTGCAATGGTAAGTTTGGGTGTAGTGAGTAGCTTAGCACTTTTTGTTAGGTGGATTTTCTTAACAAAAGTAGATCCTTTCTTAATTGTTGTATACGCAAACGTTTTCTTAATAATTGTTGGTATGTTATTAATTATTTTAGGATTACTTGCGGATATGTTAGATCGTAATAGACAACTTCAAGAAGAAATTCTTTACAAACTTAAAAAAGATAAAATTGGTGTAAAATTATAACTTAAATCTGTGTTTATAAAATGTGTGGAATCTGTGGTTTTAATTGGGACAATAATGATTTGATTAAAAGTATGACTAAGATTCTAACTCATCGAGGTCCAGACCTTGGAGGAATATACTCAGATGAAATGTTTTCTTTAGGACACCGTCGTCTTTCAATTATCGATTTATCTGATGATGGCAATCAACCAATGTATAATGAAAAGGGAGATTTAATTATAATTTATAATGGTGAAGTTTATAATTTTAAAGAAATAAAAAATAGACTTAAGTCCCTTGGACATAGATTTTCATCTAGGACAGATACTGAAGTTGTGTTACATGCTTATGAAGAGTGGGGTCTGGAATGTTTACATAAATTTAATGGGATGTTTGCTTTCTGTATATATGATTTAAACAAAAAAAGGCTTTTCCTTGCTCGTGATAGGTTAGGAATTAAGCCGTTATACTATTATTTGGATAAAGACAATTTTATCTTTGCTTCTGAGATTAAATCAATTTTATTAGCATATGATAATTTAGAAATTCTAAGAGAAATAGATTTATCAGCTGCAAAAGAATATCTTAATTTGCGTTATATCTCTGGAAATAAAACTTTGTTCAATGGAATAAAGAAACTTCTACCAGGCCAATACGCTATTTTTGAAAATAACGAACTTAACATTAGTGAATATTGGGATGTTCCAGTTCCTGAAAAAGAAAAAATTAGTTTAAATGGCGCAACAAATAAAGTAAATGAATTGCTTAATGATTCAGTAAAGAAAAGGTTGATTGCAGATGTCCCAGTTGGAGTATATCTTTCAGGAGGTATAGATTCTGCTGCAATAACAGCTTTAGCTGCTAAACAAAAAGAAGAAGCAGTGAAAACATTCTCAGTCGGATTTGATTATAACGATGAGGTCGATGAATTAAATAAAGCTAGAAAAATTGCTGAACATTTCAGTACAGATCATCACGAAATAACCATTAATGAAAATATCTCTCCATTATTACCTAAATTAATCTGGCAGTTAGATATGCCACATGGAGATCCTGTAATAATCCCACAATTTAAATTGTCTGAACTAGCAAGTAAAAAGGTCAAAGTAGTTTTATCTGGAGAAGGAGCAGACGAAATCTTTGCAGGTTACGTTCAGTACAAAACTTTTATGAAAGCACAAAAAGCAAAATTAATACCTTCTTTTGTTGGATCAAGCATCATTAATAATGTTCCGGTTAAAGTTTTAGACCAATTATTTGACTACCCTTCTTCAATTGGTGAGAAAGGTAAGGAGAAAGCTAAAGATTTAATAGAAGACATTAACGATAACGAGAAATCTTATGAACATTTAACCTCAATAATGAGTAAAAAGGACAATGACTTACTTTTTTCTGATAATGTTAAAGATATTAAGTTAAATAAATTGAATTTTGATAATTATAGAAAACCTTTACTTAACCAAATGTTATATTACGATATTAAAAAATGGTTGCCAAATTATATCTTGTTTATCAATGATCGCATGACTATGGCCAATTCTATTGAGGGAAGAGTACCTTTCTTAGATCATCGTTTAGTGGAATTTGTAAATAATCTTCCAGTAAGGTATAAGTTAAATGGAAATATTACTAAGTTTATTCTCCGAAAATCTATGAAAAATATTTTACCAAATGCTGAAATTAAGAAACACGCATTTTTCATGCCATTAGATCGTTGGTATGAAAATGAACTAAAAAGTTTATTGGATGAACTTTTTTCATCGGATGTTGTAAGAAGAAGAGGATATTTTAGATATTATTATCTTAAAAAAATCTGGAAAAACTATGAAAAATCTAAATTAATTTATGGTAAGCAATTATTTACTTTAATCAATTTTGAATTATGGCACAGAATTTTTTTAGATCCTGAAAAAATCCCTTTAAATAATAACATAAAATTGAACAAATTAATTTAAAGTAATCTAAAATATTACTACTACTATTGTTATTATCATTACTGAAGATCTACTTTTAGTAAACATGAAAAAAAGAATAATGACTGTGGATTTGGAAAATGATTTGCGTTCAGATCGTTGTAATAGTATGGAACTAGTTGTTCCAAAACTTTTAGACTTTTTTGATGATCATAAAATTAAAGCCACTTTTTTTACAGTTACAAGTTTATTAGATAAATATGAATCTGAAATAAAGGAAATATCAAGAAAACACGAAATTGCTTCACATTCACATACTCATGAGTGGTTGAATTACAATAATTCAGAATATGAAATCAAAAAGTCTAAAAAGAAGCTTGAAGAATTTAGGATTAAGTGTTTTGGTTTTAGAGCGCCCGGTTTCATAATCATAAAAGACCATTTTAAATTATTAAATAAATATGGGTACAAATACGACTCATCTATGGGTGTATTCTTTCCGGGAAGGTATAATAATCTATTAATAAAACAAAAGCCTTTTGTTAAGCAAGATATTGTTGAATTTCCAATGCCAACAATGGTTTATCCACTGATAAATTCAGGTATGTCTTATATGAAACTATTTCATCCTTTTTCAAAATATCTTCCTAAACGTTACATGTTTTACCTTCATCCTTGGGAATTTCTTAATCAGAATGACTTGCCAAAGTCAAACTCTCTAATAAAATATCTGTTGAGAAGAAATTCTGGCAAGAAAGCGTGGGAAATTTTTGAAAATTTTATTTGTAAAAAAAATTCAAGATGGGTTTCTTGTGAGAAATATGCTAAGTTTCCCCATAAAGTTAAAAAAGTTTAATTTATTTTAAATTCCTAATTCTTTTCTTAATCGTGGCCCAAATAATTTAGTTATAACTGTTGGCAGTTTTTTCCAAATATTAACTAACATTTGGTGTCTTTTTGGGTCTACAATTGGAATTTCCTTCTCTTTCCACAATATGAAATATGATGGCAATTCCATTAGTTTTGGCCCCCACTTACGTTTGTATTCGTATTGACCAGAATCCTCTCGAACTCTACCAAAATCAAAGTACTTGCAATTATTTTCACAAGCCCATTTTATGAAAGTCCAGTGAACAGCATCATTTGGCCGATATTGTTGATATTTTTTATCTGATACTGCTATAATTATATGGACTCTATCTTTATAGCAAGTTCCTAAAAGAAATGATACTAACTTATTTTTATGATAAGCACCAAAGATTTTTCCAAAATTATTTTTTACAAGATTTTTATAAAAACTTTTGAAGTATTTCTTAGAATATGGTGGGCTACCAAAATTTTTCATGTTTTTACAGTAAAGTCTGTGTAACATGTTTAAGTCTGATTCTGGTATATCTTTAACCTCTAAACATTTAAGAGATTTTTTAATTGCTTTTCTTTTAGACTTTTGAATTTTTCTCCAGATTATGTCCTCATTTTCTAGTTTCAAGACAAATCGTTTGTATAAATTCTTCTTAATTGTAATTTTAGATAATTCCTGATCAAATTCTTCACAGCCACCTCTTATTTCTAAATATCTGTTATTCTTCTTGTATTTTTGGTTAAGAAATTTTATGATTTTGTTTATATTCTCTTTATCACCGCAAAATCCACCATATTCTAAATAAGCAGTAGAAATAATTTTATTGCCAAAAATTTTACTTCTCACTTCAGTGATTGGTAAGATGGTTTTTATTTCTTTATCTTTAACTACTGAAATAAGTTTATAATTTGTATTAAATGCTTCTTGAACAAATTTTCCATAATAGTCAGTGTGATAAATTTTACTTTCTATTTTACTAAGAAATTTTTTTAATTCATCACAATTGTTATTTATTTCAATAACATCCATCTTAAGCTCCAAAACCTATGAAAATCACCCCAACTATGATAAATGATATTCCTAACCATTTGTAAGTGTTCATTTTTTCATGAAGGTATTTTATTGATAATAAAGAAATCCATACATAACTCAAAGCAGCGACAGGATATAATGCAGATAGATCTCCAAACCTTAAAGCATAAACAAAGATTAAAGCAGAAATACCATAAAATACTATTCCCAAATATAATCTAATGTTTCTCAAAAAAACAAAGAATCCTTTTTCTAATCTTTTGGATGCGAGTTTAAACATAACTGCTCCAACTGCTCCGACTATTGTAGAAAAAATAACTAAACAGATTCCTAATAATAGGTTATTTACCATTACTATTTTTCTCCCCCACCAATTAACATAATTCCAAGTATAATCAAAATTAAGGCATTTATCTTGAAGCTGTTTATCATTTCACTAAATACTAATGCGGAAATTATCATTACCCAAACAAAAGTTAATGACACAAAAGGATAAATTACTGATAAATCACCAAATCTTAACGCTATAATCAATAAGATTGCTCCTAAACCATAAAAAAAGAATCCTATAATTAAATTATAGTTTGTAATTAAACTAATTATATCCAGTTCAAAGCTTTGTGAACTGTATTTGAAGAATAATTGGCCTAAGGCAGTAAATAATGTGCAAATTACCACAATACCAATTCCCAGTTTAATTTTATCTTTCTTCATTTTCTACTTTTATTATCTTTTTAGTAATAATCTTAATCTCTTTTTTAGGCCTGTACAAAGCGAAAGTAAGGGTTTCTTTCTCTGTTTGTAAAGATTTTTTACAATTTTCATCAAAACATTGAAATGTTTTCATTTTACCAAGTTCTACTCCTTCTTTTAATAATTTGTGTGTTACCAAATCTCTATTATCTGTTAATATGCAGAAATACAACCAAGCAGGATTACTATTATTTAATGGTTTAATGAAATTAATTTGACTTTCTTTTAATTTATTTAAACATTTTTTTGCATTTTCTTGTCTAACCTTTAAAATTTTATTATATCTCTTAAATTGTTGGATAATAACTTTAATAGCAATTTTAGGACATTGATATGCTAAACTTTCTTGTTTTTTGTTAAGCTCTTTAGATAAAATTTTTCTACTAAACGGGTAAACATGTTTATTAAAAAACAATGGCGCAATTAAAATTTCTATTAAAACTTTAATCAACTTTTTCTTTGGAAATATATTATTACTTTTGATCCTTATTTTCCTATTACTACTAATCATCCCTCCACAAAATCCAATGTTTTTGCTTATACCAAATGAGTAGAAAGCATAATCACCATAACCTCCCACTAATTTTTCTTTATATCTTGCTCCAAGAGCTTGAGCACAATCTTCAATAAGAATCACATTCTTTTTTTTACAAAGAGTAGCTATTTTATCGATTTCAGGAATAAAACCAAAATTATAACTTATGATTATGGCATCAACTTTATCAATAATTTTCTTAATTTCTTCGAATTCAACAATAACGCCAGAATCATAATATATTACTTCTTTATGGGCTATTTTAACTGTCTCTGGGACCACATAACAAGTGAAAGCAGGAACACCCACTTTTTTTATATTTAGGTTTAATAAAATCTGTCTTAATGCTTCTCTTCCTGATCCAGTCCAATAAAAATGTTGTTTTGATAAATATTTTTTAAGAATATCTTTATTCTGACATTTATTATAATTATTTTTAAAGATTTGAAATAAGTCACTCCATTTTGGTGTGATTTTTTGTTGACTAATTAACATGGTTTGCTTTTTCATAAAGCTATTTAAATAAGTTGTTAAAAATGGACTTGTAAATGAATATTTGTTATATTAATCCAACTAATAACATTCGTAGGCCAATAGCAGAATTAGCCAAGATTCTTGCTAAAGAAGGACATAAGGTTAAGGTGTTATATCCTTATAACAAACAGTGTCCTACTAAAAATTGGGTTGCTAATGATATTGTGAATAAGGATTTTATTAAGGGCATTCCCATTAAATCTTTATATTTTTCTCCACTTAGATATAACATTCCTAACTTTTTTCAATTGTTTAAGGAAATTAAAAAAATTTACAGAAGAAATGACTGTGTACATATTTGGGAATATTATTATCCTTTATCTGTATTCCCTTTAATTTATTCTTTTTTTAACAAGAAAAACCGATCTAAAACAATTTTAACTACTGATGGGTTTGTTGGGTATTCTTATAAACCAAAAAATCCTTGGTGGTTAGTTCCTGCTTTTAAGATTTATACTACTTTTTTTGCTAGTTTTTTGTTTAGAATTCCAAGAATTATGACAACTTATGGAGTATCTATGTTGCCTTCTGCCAAGAAGGCAGGAGTTCCAATGAGAAAGCTAAAGGTCATTCCTACTGGGATACATTTAGATCGGTTTGAGAAGGTTAACGTTACTAAATTTAAAGAATTGAAAGAAGAATTTAATATAACTGATGAAAAGGTAATTTTGTTTGTTGGTATGCTTACAGAAAGAAAACATCCAGAAATTGTTATTAAAATAAGCCAAGAATTATTAAGTGAAGGATATAATATTAAAACTATCTTGGTTGGCGATGCTCATGGAAACAATCCTTACCCAAAATTAATAAAACCAGAGAATAAAGATAAAATTATTTTTGCTGGCGGAAGAAAAGAAATTCCAGAATTTTTAAAATTAGCTGATATGTTATTACTGCCTTCAGAAGGGGAAGGTCTTCCGGGAGTAGTAATGGAAGCTATGGCAGCAGGATTACCTGTTGTAGCGACAAAAGAAGGTTGTACTCCTGATTTGATTGGGGGCGAAAAAGAAGGTTTTTTAGTCGATAATGGTTATTATCAAAAAGTAGAATTATTATTAAAAAATAAAGATCAGTTAACAGGGATTTGTAAAAACTCAAAAGAAAAGATTAAAAGATTTTCTTGGAACACTATTTCAAAAAAGTATATGTCACTTTATTTTTTCTCTAAAACAAAGAAATAATGGTAAGTATCAATTGGCGGCCTTATTTCTTTGATAATTTTAAACTTTTTTTTGATAATTTTTCTAATTTTCTTTAAGGAATATCCTTTTCTCCCAAGTTCCCAATAATGTTCTTTGGATAAGAACTTGTGTGAAATGAATGGAATTGATATAAAAAAACGTAAGAAATCTCTTTTAATAATTTTAGTTATGAAAGGAAACCTAACTAAGAACTCAAAATATATTGACGAATAGGGTATTGAGAGGACTACATACCTTCTACTTGTTCTGTATAATTCTATTAAACAAGTTGAGAAATATTTAAATGGTAAATGTTCTAATATCTCAAAAGCTACCACACAATCAAACTTGTTATCATTAAAAGGAAGTTTTCTAATATCAGCAATAAAATCAGGATTTAATCTTTCATCAAAATCACAAGTAGTAATATGAAGGCCTTGTTGTTTTAGATAATTTGATAATGTTTTATTGCCAACTCCAATCTCTAGAATATTTTTAACATTCAAATTTTGAATAATTTCTTTTTGATAAAAATAAGATACAAATCTATTTAGGTCATCATATTCTTTTTGATAATGGTCTCTTTTAACTTGTTTTTCTAATTGCATTTTCGTATTCTTTAATCAATCTCTTACCAATAGTATTTTTAGTAAAATTCTGAGCATAATTTTTCCCTTCTTTTGATAGTTTTTCTCTTAATTCTTCATTTTTTAGCAAATTAATAATTTTCCTAGCAAGATCTTCTGGTTTATTTATATTAAATATGATACTTTTTCCCCCTCCTGCCTCGGGTAATGCTCCTTTGTTAGATGTAATAACTGGCACATCACATAACATCCCTTCAATTACAACATTACCAAAACCTTCATCACGAGAAGGGACAATTAATATCTGATTAGAATAAAATTCTTTCCATTTTTCTTTACCAAATTTTTCCCCTAAAAAGTTAACATGCTCTTTAAGATTATTTTTTTTAACTAACTTCTTTAAATTTTTATTATATCTTTTTGATCCAGGTCCTATGATATTTAATCTAATTGAAAGAAAATCTTTTTTAACAATTTTTAATGCTTTAATTATAATGTCCACTCCTTTTTGATGTGTTAATCTACCTATAAATAATATTGACTGTTCTTTTTTAACAATTTTTATCTTTTTGGGTTCTATCATATTATTATAAATTACAACTTTTTTATTTCTCGGAATTAAGTTAAAAAACAATTTATCTTTGGTGTATTCTGAAATAAAGAAAATTTTAAAATACAATTGTAGGAAAGGTTGCATAACTAATAAGTAAATCAACCCAAGAAATTTAGTTAGTATGTTGCCTTCAACAAGAGTGTTGTGAAATGTTACGAAAGTAGGGATTTTTCTTAACTTTCCAACTAATACTGTTAACTCTGGGATAAAAGAACAATAATGATGCGAATGAAATATGTCTGCATCTATTTCTCTTAATTCTTTAACATTTTTTTTAAGTAATCTTGATGTGTTATTTATACCAAACAAAACAGGCAACTCAATAACTTTTATACCATTCCAAAAATATTCTTTCTTTGTTTTACTTCCTGAATCATTACCACAAATTAAAGTTACTTCATGGCCAAGTTTTGCTAATGAAACTAAACCCCATTTATTTGCAAAACATTCTTTCGACTCATCATTTGGATCGATATACATGTTGTTAATATAAGTATGAACTATTTTCATAGTCAATAGTTCTTAATTTATCTTTTTATATAATTTATGATTCAGTCGAAATACTAATAATCCATAAAATTAATAAGAACCACTCTTGATTTTTAATTATTAGTAGAAAAATGGTAGAAAAAAAGGAAAAAAACAGAGCTCTTAAGAGTATTGTTCGAGGCGCCGGAATTTTGTTTATTAATGCTTTTCTTTTCTTTATCTTAAGATTCTTATTTAGAATTGTAGCTTCACGTTATCTTGGTCCAGAAGGTTATGGTTTTCTCTCAATAGGGGAGGCTTTGATAAATGTAGCAGTTCTTGTTTCCATGCTTGGACTAAATCAAGCACTGTCACGTTTTATTCCTGGATATATCAAAGAAAATAAAATTTCTGACATAAAAGGCACAATAATATCGACCCTTTGCATTTCAATTGGAGTTAGCATTTTACTTACTGTTTTATTGCTTTTTTCTTCAGAATATGTTGCAAATAATTTTTTTAAAAATGTAGAACTTAGCAAATTAATTTTTATTTTTAGTCTAGCAATACCTTTTCATGTAGGTGTAATGATATTAAGTAAAATCTATATCGCTTTTAAGAGGCCAGAATTTGGGCTTTATACTTCAACAGTTTTTAGAACTGGAACACTTCTAATTATCACATTATTAATAGTTATTCTAGGTGGAACAATAGTTCAAATTTCTTTTTCTTATTTGATATCAGCAGCAGTTGCTTTTGTAATTGGGTTTTTTTTCCTAGATTATTTTGTGTTCTCCATTATTAGAAATGTTGTTAAACCTACTTATCAGGTAAATAAATTAGTCAGATATGCATTTCCCTTATTTCTAACAGGAGTTTTTGTATCAATAATGGGATATGCCGACACCTTTATATTGGGGTTCTTTAGAAGTGAGGCGGAAGTAGGTGTTTATAACATTGCTCTTCCTATGGCAACTAGTTTTGGAATTTTTTTAACTTCTTTTTCCCATATTTTCTTTCCTGTTGCATCTGAACTAGTCACTTTGAAAAAAGTAACAGAAATTAAAAGAATTTATTCTATTATTGCAAGATGGATTTTTTTATTAAGCTTACCTTTTGCAATTTTGTTTGTTTTTTTTTCAGGTAGCATAATTTTTTATCTTTTTGGTGAAGATTATCTTTCTGGAACTTTTGCTTTATCTATCTTAGTATTAGGTTATTTTGTTAATATTATTACTGGCCCAGCAGTTGATGTTTTAAAGGTATTTGACAAATTAAAGTTCATTTTTTACTTTAATCTAGTAATTGTAATTTCTAATATCATTTTAAATATATTTTTAATTCCAAAATATGGGTTAAACGGTGCTGCGGTTGCAACCGCAATTACTCTTGCAGCTAGAGAAATAATTCTTTTCATTAAAGCAAAAAAATGTATAAATTTTACTTATCAACTAAAATATTATTTTAAATATTTACTTGCTGCTATTATTTCTATTGTAGGAACTTATTTTGTTTATACTAAATTCTTAAATATTTTCTCAGTTGTACACTCTTTGTTAATGTTATCACTTTTTTTCTTTATATATTTCGCATTGATTATCATATTTAGGGCAATAAGTTCTGATGAAATCATGTTGATTTTTGCATTAGAAAAGAAATTTCAAGTGGACTTATCATCTGTGAGAAAGTTTTTAGATAAATTTAAGTCAAGTTAGAATCAGTTAAAAAATTAATCTTTATCATGTCTACCTTCTTTCTTTTAGTTTATCCCATACAGTCGAATCTTCATTCGGAATAAGAGTATAATTGAAATAATTATCTAATGTGCTATAATAACTTTGATCTTCTAATAATTCATAATTTGTGTAAAAGTAGTGGTTAAAAATTATTCTGAAAGAATTTACTGGACTGATAGAATTGTACAATTTTTCGTTCCCTTCATTTGGCAAGTAGTATACATTTAAGATGGCAAACCTTTCTTTTAAGAGTTCTTCATTAGGGCGATCCCGATCTTCACTTGATTGAGTACCATGGTCTGCTTGGATTATTATTATTGGTGGTTCTTCTGATTTATTTATTATTTCATCAACTAATTTTTCAATTTGAGAATTAATGAAAATTAATTGTTCAATATATGCTTCTTTACCTTCTTCTGTTGCTCCTTGTTTCCCTTGCCAGGTATCTCTTCCCACATCATATCTTTCTGGTGGTATGGAGTTCCCTTCTCTATCAAAAACATAAGGTGGGTGTGGGGCCATAATGTGGGCAAATACAAAAGTGGGTTCTTCAATTTCTGGCACTTTACTAATCATTTCAAGATTATAAATTATTCTTTTTCCTTCTTCTTCATTAACAAAAGGCAAGACTATTGTTCTTAACCAAGATGTTTCTATTAAAATCCGATTAAATGAATTAAAATAACCATAAACATAATTAATGTCAGCATTTTCATTGTACGAAGTCATTCCTTCGCCAGAAGATACAAATATTGTAGTATAATCTATATTTTGTAAGAAGCTAGAAACTTCATTATTCTTAATCATTTGATCGATTAATTTCCTACCCTCATATTCTTTTTCTCTGTAGTTTGAATTATCATTAACTTCTTCAGCGATAAAATTAATATAGCCCATATTTAAAGAAGATGCTAAAGATAATTCTGTGGATGCATAATTGCTCCTACTTTCTGAAGCAATATAAAATCCTTTGTCAGTTAAAATGTCTAAAAACCCATCATTGCTATAATTATATAATTCTTCTAATTTATCACTTCTTCCATATTCATCTAATATTATGTAGTAAATATCAGGATATATTTCAATAAGATTTTCAGTGGTAATAACATCTCCACTTAAATTTGTATTAGTCTCTCCAAAACTATTGTCTTTTTGAGCATTATAACTTAATCCAATTTGTATTAATAAAAGTATAATTAATATTATTGACATGCTGTTTAAAAATTTTGTTAAATTTGTAAATTTTCTCTTAGATTTTATTACAAAATATGAGAAAGGAATAATTGTGGCAATCCAGATAGAACTAAATATGCTATTGGATAAAAATAATTTTAAAATGCTTATTAAAAATTCGTTTTCTAATATTAAACTTAATATTTCTCTATGGAACATTAATAATGTGGGGGTTACGATTAAAACAGATAATATTAATAAAAATAATGTAATTATTTTTTTCTTTTTATTAACATTCTTCAAGAACTTAAACAAAAAAATACTCCCAATTATAATAAAAATTAAGGCTACTGTTGGAATTAAAAATTTTCCAATCGAATACCCTATTTCACTATAAATTAAGTTTGTGAAGTGACCATATCCAAAAATCAATATTATGAAAAAAGAAGTAATTAAGCCAGCCTTATTTTTATTCAGTTTAACCCTTAAAATATTGAAAATAAGTGTGGCAGTTGCTAATGAAATTAATGTTGGCATTACAATGTCCAACAATTTTACCTGGGCTAAATTATAATTGAATAGAAATAATATTGGAAAAATTGCTAATAGGAATGGATGTATTATACTATTTTTTTTAAACATTTTAAACATTTTCCGAATTTAACGTCCAATTTTATAATAATCTTACTTAAGTTAGTTATATCTTTTATGTGTCTGTGTAATATGTGTCCTTGTATCACTTTCGTGGTAGAAATTGATTTATAAATATTATGTTGTTAACTAATTGTTCTTAGCCAATGTTTGAGTATGCTAGTAGATTAAACATATTGGGTTAATCATAGAAATGCTTAAATACCCCACTAGTAAAACTAGTGGGGTTTATGAGAAGGTTAGTTTGGGAAAATAAGTCTAATGGGCAACTTTGTATAACTATTCCTAAAGATTCTGATATAAATCAAGGAGATATTGTTGAAGTTAAAAAGTCTAAGATTAAGGAGATCACATATAATGGCGTGGTTGGTGATCTTTTTCATTATGGGCATCTTTATTCTTTAAATTTTGCAAAATCAATATCTGATTATAATGTGTGTGGCGTTCTTACTGACAAAGCCGTGGAATCATACAGAAATAAACCAATTGCTAATCTCAAAGAAAGAAAAAGTATTTTTCTTTCCTTAAAATCTGTTGATAGGGTCATGATTCAAGATAATATAGATCCAACTGAAAATTTAAAGAAGTTACACAAAGAATTTCCAGATGCTAAGATAAAATTAGTATATGGTTCTAATTGGAAAAATGTGCCCGGTTCTGAATATGTTAAGAGTGTTGGTGGGGAGATTATTCAACACCCCTATTATGAAAAACTTTCAACATTTAAGATAATAAATAAACTTATTGAAAATAAAGAGAATTTTAAGGATATAAAAAGATTTACTTCACTTATTGGAGAATCGCAAAAAGAAGATTTTTATGAAAGTAAGGGGAATAAAACTATTGTTTTTTCTAAAGCAAATACTCTTAATAAACTTAAATTACTTCTTAAGAATTCTATTGTTGAGGACCTTTTTATATTTACAATTACAGATTGGAGAAATAATAAAAATAATGTTTTGGAAAGTATTAAGAACAAATTTGGCCATAATCAAATTGTTGTAAGAAGTTCTGCTACACAAGAAGATGGTATTGATAAATCTATGGCTGGTTGCTTTGAGAGTATTTTAAATGTTAATTCTAGTGACTTTAAAGAGATTGAAAATGCAATTAAGAAAGTTGTAGATTCATATAAAAATAAAATGGCGGAAAGTTCATTTAATCAAATTCTTGTTCAAAAACAAACTACAGATATTATAATGAGTGGGGTTGTTTTTACGAGAACTTTAGAAAAAAACGCCCCCTATTACGTTATTAATTATGATAATACTACTAGAGATACGTCTTCAGTAACTTCTGGAAGAGAACACAAAATGTTAATTATCTCACATTTTGTTAAGTTTTACCCTGACGAATTTATTTCTTTGATGAAATCTATAAAAGAAATAGAATCCATTATACCTCAAATTCCATTGGATATCGAGTTTGCAGTAAAAGAAAATGGCCAAGTTGTAATTTTCCAAGTTAGGCCCCTTTCAGTAAATTTACAAAGTGAATGTAATGATGAAGAGATTTACAATACGGTTAATTTATTAAAGGAGAAATTTAATAGTTTGAATATTAAAAAGGAACACTTATCTGGGAATTTTACTTTTTTCGCAGATATGCCTGATTGGAATCCTGCAGAAATTATTGGAGATAATCCTAATCACTTAGATTTTTCTTTGTACAATTATATTATTACTGGAAATATCTGGCATGAAGCAAGAACTTCACAAGGATATTATAATGTAAATCCTGCTAAATTAGTCGAATTATTTGGAAATAAACCATATGTTAATGTAAGGCATACTTTTAACTCATTTACTCCTGCTTCATTATCCCATGGCCTAAGAGAGAAGCTTATTAATTTCTATCTAGAAAAACTTAAGGGAAATTTAGAGTTACATGATAAGGTCGAATTTGATGTTTTGTATACTATTTACGATTTAACATTTGATCAGCGTTCAAGGGAATTATTAAATGCTGGTTTTAGTTTAGAAGAAATATCTGAATTTAAGAAAGCATTGATTGAATTAACAAATAATTTAGTGAATATTGAATCTATTGATTATGATATGTTTATTGTAAAAAGCATGAATCAGGAAATTTGTGGCGATTCTTCAATTGATAAAATTAAAAGGGCAAAAATTTTGTTGGATGAGTGTAAGAAAAAAGGAACCTTACAATTTTCAAGGTTAGCTCGGTTGGGTTTTGTCGCTAAAATATTACTTCATAGTTTAGTTAAAAGATGTATTATTAATCAAAAATTATCTGATGATATCTTAGAATCAGTACAAACTGTTGCTACTAAGTTAAGTGATGACCTTAAAAATATAAATAATTTAGTATCTAAAGAAGAATTCATTAATACATATGGTCACCTTCGTCCCGGAACATACGATATAACTAGTATGAGGTATGATCAACAACCACAATTGTTAGATAATGTAACTAATTCGTCCGATGTTTTGAAGAAAAAGTTATTAACGTTAAATCAAGAAGAATTAAATAAAATAACTAATGTTTTTAAAGAAGAAGGTTTAAATTTTGATGGTGATTATTTTTTTAAATTTTTAAAGAAAGCGATTGAAGCTAGAGAAGAATCTAAATTTGAGTTTACTAAAGGTTTAAGCAATGCTATAGAGTTGATTGCTCTTGCTGGAGAACAATTAGGTTTTACAAGACAAGAATTAGCCATGTTAGATGTTAGCGAGATATTTGCTAATTATAATGATACTGATAATTTAATTCTAAATTGGAAAAGGTCAATAGCAAATAGACAACAAGAAAGAACATTAAACGAAAATATAATACTTCCTTCAATCTTAATTGATAAGGAAGATTTTGATATCATTAAGCAACATGCAGCAAAACCAAATTTTGTTACGCAGAAGAAAGTTGAAGCAAGTATTGTTAACGTAGATAAGATTGATGGATATATTCCAAACCTTAGGGGAAAAATTGTTTTAATTGAAAATGGTGATCCTGGGTATGATTGGATTTTTACAAGGGATATTGCGGCTTTAATAACTAAATATGGTGGTGTGGCATCACATATGTCCATAAGGTGTGCTGAGTTTGGCATTCCTGCAGCAATTGGTTGTGGTGAAATCTTTAATCAAGTTAGAGAAATTAAAAAAGCAACTTTAGATTGTGAAAAAAAGAAAATTTTTTGGTGAGTTAAATTGATTGTTTTGGAAACTCAAAAAATAGAAATAATATAAAATGATAATTGGAATATCTCAAAATGTAATCTGTGGAGAATTTAGAAATTCAGATGGTCTTGAACATGATTATTATACACTTTTTTCAAGTTTAGGTGTACAATTATTACCTTTTCCAAACCAACCTTTAGAAATTAACACTTATTTAGAACAATTTTCTCCTAAAAGAATTATACTTTCAGGAGGGAATGATATCATTCCAAATAATAATAGTGAAATATCAACTGATTGTAAGACAAAGATTATACAAAGAGGTGAAACAGAATCAAAGTTATTAGAATATGCTATGAAAAATGATGTGCCTGTCTTAGGAATTTGTCGAGGAATGCAGTACATTAATATGTATTTTAAAGGAAATTTACATTGTGATTTAGAAGGGGAGATAGACATTTTAAATCATATCGCTTCAACTCATGACCTTAAAATAGTTGATTCTGAAGCAAAAATATTTTTTGGAGATAGCTATAATGTGAATTCTTTTCACAATCAAGGAATAAAAAAAGGAGATTTAGCAAAAAGATTAAAATCATTTGCAGAAACTTCTGATGGGGTTATAGAGGGAATTTATCATCCAACTTATCCTATCGTAGGAATTCAGTGGCATCCCGAAAGAATCAACTCTGATGTTAATAAGGATAAACAATTAATGCAAGCCTTTCTTAATAGAGGTTTATATTGGGAGAAAAAATGAAAGCAATTATTTTAGCTGGAGGTCTTGGAACAAGACTTGGAAAATATACCAAAAATCTTCCAAAGTGTATGCTCGATTTTGATGGGAAAAGCTTACTGGAAAGACAAATTGAAACATATAAATCCTGTGGGATTAATGATATAATTGTTACTAGAAAACATCTAAAAGATAAGATAAATATTCCTGGAATCAGATATGATGATAAAGAAGAAGATGGAACAAATATGGTCGCAGATTTTATGCATGCAAGGTCAGAATTTGATGATGATATAATCATGTCTTATGGGGATGTTCTTTTTGAACCAAGAGTTTTAAGATCAGTAATATCTAGTGATTCTAGTGTGAGTGTAGTTGTGGATACTGAATGGAAAAATTATTGGCAGGAGAGACTTGGAGACTGGAGAGAAGATTCAGAAAGTTTTATCATGGATGACGAAAATAAAGTTATATCGCTTGGAAAACCCAATCCTTCTCCTGAAGAAATGAATGCAAGATATGTGGGTTTAATTAAATTTTCTAAAGATGCACTGGAAAGAGCACAAGAAATATATGATTTAGAAGCTGTAAATCACTGGGAAACCCCTTGGTATTATTCGAAATCTTTTAAACAAGCACATATGACTGATTTTATTCAAGTTTTAATTGATAATGGGTTGGATGTTAAGGCTGTTCCTGTTAAAAAAGGGTGGTTAGAATTTGATACTGAGAAAGATTATGAGCTAGCTAATCAATGGTTAGCCAAAGAAAACCTAGGGAGATTTTTGAAGTTAGAAGATGGAATATAATGTTTATAAATATTTAGAACAAATAAAAATCACGATGATGGTACTTTGATAAAATGAAAGATTCTAATAATGAAGCATATCCTTGGGATACTAGAGAACATTTACAAGGTCGGAAACCTTATGGTTTTGTAGATTTTAATAAGAACCCTGATTTTTTTCAAGCTTATAAAGAAAGAAGAGATGCGCATGTTAGAGATTTAAGAGAGAAATACTTAGTAATAACATCAACTGGTTCTACTGAGCCACAAGCAATTCAAGTACAATTAAGATTTCCAGAGTATCAAGATCAAAAACTAATGGAATTAGCACAACAACACTCATCTAAATGTAATATCTGTCCAAAAGATCATTTTTTTAATAGTTATTATCCAGAAGAATTAGAATATCTTCAAGAGTTTGATTCATCACGAGTAATAGAAACTTTATATGAATCATTTTATGAAGGAAATTTTAGGCCTATGTTTATTAAACACTTTAGAAGAGTTTTAAAGAAAGTAGATTTAAGAATATTAAGAGAAGGTTATAATCATAATTTTATTAATACATCTAAAGAAAAACCAGGATTGGAATCTTATGGGTTATTCGCTTTAACTCTTGCATTTCATTTAAATCATAATGTAACCCCTGAAAGAATTCAATCATTAAGTACATTACTCAAAACTAATGATTTTCTTATGTCAGAAAAAGATAGTTTGAGATCACCTTTAGAATTGATTTCTGCTTACACTTCCTTGCGAGTGGAGGATGTTTTTATTCAAAAAATCATGGGAGAAAGAGGAATTCAATGAAAATTGATAATTTAGGAATGTTATTGCAACAGGGAAACCGTGCAAAAGCATATTTACAAAACCTTGCAAAAAATAATCTTTTGCCTAACCATGCTTTATTAATTATAAATCCTGGAACTCCTGAATCATTAGATACTACTCCTGAAGGAGTTGATAAATCACTTTATGATCCATCAATTCTTGAAACTCAAACTTTAGAACGATATGGGATATCTTATGAATTAATAGAAGGAAATAGTTGTAATGACTCTTTGGTTGTTGAAAAATTAAAAAATAGGCCTGAAGAATATTTTGCATTTGCAGGTTTTGGAATTTTAAAAGAAGTTTTTAATGCGGGAAAAAAATTAATTCATGTACATCCTGGAAAACTTCCAGATTATAGAGGTAGTACTTGTCATCATTATTCTACAGTTGCTGAAGGAAAATGGTATTGTGCTGCTTTTATTATGAAACCTGGTGTTGATGAAGGAGATTTAATCTTGCAAAGAGAATTTCCAATTCCAAGAAAAGAAATTGATTCTGCAAGAATTTATGATCCTTATACAAGGTCTGAAACTTTAGTAAGTGTTGTTAATCAATTAGCTGGAACTGGAGGAATTAAAACAACTTCACAAGATTTATCAAAAGGGGCTTCTTTTTATATTAACCATCCACTAATACATTATATGGCTTGGAGGATTTTTCAAAATCAAAACTAACAATAATTGTATTTTTTGTATCTCTAGAGAAAATCCATCTCCTAGTGGCCTTTTGTATGAATCTGAAAATTTTTATGTGAAAACCGCGAGTGTTGGCGCATTCTCACCAGGACATGTCCTTGTATTACCAAAATTTCATATTAGGTGCTACGGGGAATTACCTAATGAACATGAGCTAGAATATTTCGAAATAATGGGAAAAACGAAAGAAAAAATTAAAAATTCTTTTTCAACTCCTATAGCTTCAGAACTTGGAGTTTATGGACAAAGTATCCCCCATGCACACACTCATCTTTTTCCTAGTTCTTATGATAATTATTCACTGACTCTAGAGAGTATGTTAAAGTATGTTCCTGACGAAATACCCATAACTAATGAAGGGAGTATAGAAGATATTAAAAGGATTTTTTCTAATGAAGGCGAGTATGTAAGTTTAGATTATGATAAATTAATGGTAATGCATCCTAAAAATTATAATGGGAGATGCATAAATCTTAGGCATTTATTTGTTCAAGCAACAGGTTTAAAAGAGCTTGCAAAATGGCAAGAAATGCCAGTTGAATTTGAACGAAGGAATGATCAATGGGTCACCGAAACAATAGAAGCTTTAAAAGAATAATCTTTTTTAAATAAAATTTTATAAAGAAAAATTAGTAAATCATATTGTTGGTAGTTAAAAATGATTAATCAAAAAGAAACACCTTTAGTTAACAGGATTATTGATAATTCACCTGATCTTTCTCTTAGAACAGTTGAGATCACTGAAGATGTTTTATTACAATTAGAATGTATTGCGCACGGCGTTTTTACACCTCTCACCGGTTTTCCTTCTTTAAAAGATATAGATTCAATAATTAATACTTGGAAACTTTCTGATGGTAGTTTTTTTCCAATACCTCCTTTATGTCATCTCTTGGAAAAGGATTACAACGAAGTTAATGTTGGGGAATACTTATTATTAACTTTTAATTCTAAACCAGTTGGGACAATTAAAATTGATGAAAAAGGGATTTTAAATAAGAAAGATTTTATTGAAAAAATTTTTAAAACATATGATCCCTCTCATCCGGGCGTTCTTTATGTCAGTAATATGTCTTCTTTTATAATTACTGGAAAAATTTGGAAGTTTAAAAAAGATTACTTTTTTGGGGAAGATACTTTACCTCCATTGAAAGTAAAAGAAGAATTTAAGAAGAGGAATTGGGATACTATTACTGCTTTCTCTACAACTAATGTCCCTCATCGTGCCCATGAACAATTACAAAGGACAGCATTAGAGATTACAGATGGATTATTTATCCATACATTGAGACAGCTTCATAGGAAAAAATACTCTAAAGATCAAATTAAGAATAGTTATTATGCTTTGATTAATAATTATTATAATAGTGATAATGTTTTTTTTAGTTTTTTGCCTATGATCTCTATGAGTGCTGGCCCAAGGGAAGTCGGTTTACAATCAGTAATTCGATATAACTATGGTGTTACCCATTTTATTGTTGGTAGGGACCATTCTGGTTTTAAGAACACTTATGGGATATATGATTCTCAAAGAATATTTTCTAAATTTCCAGAGATAAAAGTAAAACCACTTTTACTCAAGGGCCCATTCTATTGTAAGAATTGTGATTTAATAACTACTGAAAACAGTTGTAAACACTCAGAGGATTTTCATGAAGAAATATCTGGAACTAGAATTAGAAAATTGATAGCAGAACATAGGGCGGTCCCTGAATATTTAATGAGAAAAGAAGTTTTAAAAGAGTTAATCAAATATCAAGAAAATAATGATGAGTTAAAACTCTGATAATTAAAAAAATTGAATGTATTGATTTTACTTAATCTTATCGGTTACATAAAGTTTATTAATGGTTAAAATATTAAGATCTGTGGGATTTAAAATGGATGATAAAAAGAGACAAGAAGATAATAAAAAGGAGTTAAAAGAAGCTTGGTCAAAACTTTTACTAAAATATCATTTAAATTTATTAAATTTAAAAAACACCATATTATCTAATACTGTCAGATTAAAGTATAAAAGTTTACATAAAAAAATAAAATCTCATTTTAAGTTACAAAACTTACAATGGAAAACACCAATATATCCCTGTTATCAAGGATACAAAAGAATTGCTTTGAGTGGTTTACGACCAACAGAAGAAAGATTAAAGGCATATGGTCTAAATAAATATCTTAATGATGGATTTACTGTACTAGATATTGGGTGTAATAGTGGATTTATCAGCTTAGAAACAAGTTATTTCGTAAAGTCAGTAGATGGCTTAGATGTGAATCCATTTCTTATTAATGTAGCGAAGGATACTAAAGATTTTTTAGAAATAAAAAATGCCAATTTCTATTGTACTGGATTTGAGGATTATCATACAGATAAAATTTATGATATTATTTTCTCTTTTGCAAACCATGAAACTTGGGATGGCAATTCTAAGTACTTATTAGATGAATATCTTAAAAAAATATGGTCATTACTGTCAGAAGATGGCAAATTGTTTTTTGAAACTCACGATATTAGAAAAGAAAATATCACCCAAATTAAAGAAAATTTAGATAAATTTTTTATTACTGAAGAAGATTTTTTTTATTCAAGAATACATCCTGCTATGGTTGATCGTAAATTTTATATATTGAAAAAAAGATTAAATTTAGAGAATATTTAATTTGATCCTTTCTTTCTTTTAAGAACTTCTATGATGTGTTCTGCACCAATCTCTGAAGACTTACCAAATGCATAAACATTTTTTTCACGTATTTTAGCTAATTTCTCTTTATAATATGATCTTTTTCCTATTAATTCTGATATTTTTTCAGGAACTTTGTCAATTTCTTTAGGTGAAAGAATAATTCCTGCCTCTTTACGCATTTTTAGTTCAAATGGTTCAATGCCCAACTCTTTATATCTTGGATTACTTACTTTAATTGGAACGTCTAAAATTAAAACTGGTCGTTCTGTACCTAATGTGTATTCTAATACAACACCAGAACAATCAGATATCATAACGTCTGCTTCTAGTAAAGAATTATCGCTAACAACATCTCTTTCTAGTTTAAAATCTTTATTTTTTTTAAATTTGTTTTCCAATTGGTTAAGTATTTTAGGATAACGTTTAACTGTTTCTGGGTGTGGCCTTACTATTACTTTATACTCTTCATTTAGTAGAATTTCTGTTAATTTTTCACCATATGATTCAATTATATTATCTTTTCCCCAGGAAGGAGCAATAAGGATAGTTTTCTTTAAACATTCTTTTTTATCTTTGAGATATTTTAAGTAATTGTTATAAATTCTTTCTAAGCGATAATACCCTGCTTTTACAATTTCTTTTTTAGGAAGATTGTAAAGTTTTTCATATTCCCGAAGTTCATGAGAAGTATAAGGTCCAACACATAATAATGAATCATAATAATCAAAAGAACCAAACCTGATAAACATATGGATACTATTCATAGCATGAAACACATAAACGTAATGTACTGGGTTGATTGAACGTTTCAGGTGAAATTGATTAAGATCTGTCAGAGTCATAACAAAAACTTTACAATTAACTAATAACATGAAAAAAGGAAGTAACTTGTTAAGATAAAATGTCTTTATTTTAATTTCAGAATTTTTTAATATTGGATCTTCGGGATCAGATGTTATATAACTAAATGTTTGTTCATATTTATCAACTAATTCATTAATAATACCCTCAAAATAAGGATAATAATCCTTACGTTCAGAATAGAAAATTATTTCTTTATCTTTTTTTTTTGTTTTAATTAAAAAGCGAAAAAGAGATCCAACTTCCTTTAAAAAATAAAATGCCATTATTTGTTAAAAATCAATTTTTGTCTTCAGTATTGTCTAATATTGGTTTTTCTATCGATTTGTTTTTTCTCGAGAAGATTTTAATAAACATATCTTTAATTTTCTTCCAGAAAACCTTTATTGAAAGTAATGTTGCTGCCATCCCCCCAATTAATACTTGTAGTAACATACTACCTGTTCCTGGGTCTAAATAAGCATATGCTGAAGGAATTGTAGAAAGGAATACTACTACTAAAAAAGTCAGACTCTTAATTTTTAATCTTATTTTTTTCATACGACATCCCTCGTTTTTATTACTGCTGATATGATTTTCTTTTTAAATATTTCCTAATATTTTATTTTTAACTTAATTTAATCTACCTTTTAATATATTTCTTTTTCTAGCTTTTATAAAAATTATCAAACTAGAGAATAATCATGCGATTCAATATAGAAAATCATATTAATGTTAAGAACTATCGGTTACAGTAAATATGTCTTAAAAACCGAAAAGTATTAAAACATAATAATTTTTCGTGTTTAAATAAAAAATGTGGAAAAATCAAAAAGTAAGTGTAATCTTCCCTACATATAACGAGAAAGAGTCAATAAGAGAGTCTATAGAAAACCATTTTCGTTCTGAATATGTAGATGAAATTATTGTAGTAAATAATAATGCAGCCCCAGGTACAAAAGAAGAAGTTGAGAAAACTAAAGCAAGGCAGGTATTTGAGAAGAAACAAGGGTATGGTTACGCAATAAGAAGGGGTTTAGAAGAAGCAGAGGGAGATATTATTATTATTTCAGAACCGGATGGTACTTTTTTTGGTAGTGATCTTGAAAAATTGCTGGTATATTCTAAAGATTTTGACTGCGTTTTTGGTACAAGGACAACAAGAGCTTTGATACTTAATGGGGCTAATATGGGGCTTTTTTTGAAGTGGGGTAATTGGTTTGTAGCTAAGATTATGGAAATTTTATTTAATACAACTCATTTATCGGATGTTGGGTGTTCAATGAGGTTAATAAAGAGAAGGGGTCTTGAAAAAATAAAAAATAAATTCACTATTGGAACATCTCATTTTGGTCCAGAATTTATGATGTTAGTAGTACTAAATAAAATAAAGTTTGTGGAAATACCAGTAAAATATGGTCCCCGGATTGGAAAAAGCTCAGTGACAGGTAGTTTCTGGAAAGCATTAGTTCTTGGATTTCAAATGATTTGGTTGATAATTAAGTATAGATTAAAGTCATTATTTATTAATTACTCTAAATAATTAATTAAGTTAAGAATCATTATTTTTTAAAAAACCTAATACACTTTCTTCTAATACTTCATTAATATGCCTAACTGAAAATCCTGATTCTTCTAGTTTCTTAACAGATAAAATCATATTTGTTCTAGAAAGATTTAACTCTTTAAGAGAAATAATGTCATATTTAAACTCGGGCACATATTTTTTGTAAATATTTAAAAGTAGAGGATATCTCAAACCACCTTTATTCACAACATTGTAAATTCCTCTAGCATTAACATTAATTAAATGTTCTAAAGCGTTAATAAGGTCTGGAATGTATGTTACTGAGTTTGGTAAGTCTATAATCTTCTTATACTTAATTAGCTTATTAAGAATATTTCTTTTATCTGATCTGTTGTCTAAAGGTATTCTTATTCTTATTATAAGTATGTCATACTTTTTTGATAATGCCTCTAATGGTTTTTCTGAGTATATTTTACTTCGACTATAAAACAAGTCAAAAGAGTCTGGAACTAAATTTTCATTAATAGGTTCTTGATTTTCATAATTGAATTTATAAATGCAACCAGAACTAATGTGTGCCAATTTTATTTTATTTCTTAAAGCAATTTCAGCTAAGATTATTGGAACAAACGAATTTGCATTTAGAGTTTTATCCTTATTAATTTCACAATCATCAACATTATTTATTCCAGTATGGCCGATACAATTAATTATTATGCCTGGTTTATACTTTTCTATTTCTTCTTGTGCATCTTGTAGGGAATTTATCCTTTTATCAGTTATATTACATTTCCATTCTTCTGCTAATCGTGATCCTAAATATCCTTTACCAAAAATTAATATCTCATTTCTGTTCATTTATTAAACTCCTTAAGTATTTTGCATAGTCTGCTTGGTTATTTTTTGCTAGTTCATTTAGTTGATATTCATTTACGTATCCCTTGAGATAAGCAATTTCTTCAACACAACCAATCTTTAAACCTTGTCTATCTTCAATAGTCTTTATGAATATTGAAGAGTCAATGAGTGATTTATGTGTTCCAGTGTCTAACCAAGAATGTCCTCGCCCTAATAAATTTACTTTCAATTTGTTTGCTTTTAAGTACGCATTATTAATATCAGTGATTTCTAATTCTCCTCTCACAGAGGGTTGTAAGTTCTTAGCAATATTGATAACATTATTATCATAAATATATAAACCAGTAACTGCCCAATTAGATTGGGGATTTTGTGGTTTCTCTTCAATAGTAATTGCGTTCTTATTTTCGTCAAATTTCACCACACCATATCTTTCTGGATCATTAACATAATAAGCAAATATTGTTGCTCCTACATTTTCTTTTTTTGCTTTTTCTAGGATGCCAGTTAAATTATATCCATGAAAAATGTTGTCTCCTAATATTAAAGCAACATTATCATTACCGATAAACTCCTCACCAATTATGAATGCTTGAGCAATTCCTCCTGGATTTTCTTGAATCGCATAAGATATTTTAAGTCCAAGATGATTACCATTACCAAATAGTCTTTCGAAATGTTTTATGTCATGTGGTGTTGAAATTATTAATATCTCTCTAATCCCTCCTAACATTAATGTTGAAAGAGGATAGTAAACCATTGGCTTATCGTAAACTGGCAATAACTGTTTTGATATTATTTTAGTTAATGGATGCAATCTAGTTCCACTTCCACCAGCAAGAATTATACCTTTCATTAACTATTACTCCATTCTTCTTCTTCTACAATTATTTTCTTTTTAAGCGGTTCCCACCAACTTCTATTATCTTGATACCATTTTATTGTTTGAATCATTCCTTGATCAAAGTTAATCTCTGGTCTCCATTCTAATTCATTAATTATCTTTGATGAATCTAATAAATATCTTCTGTCGTGTCCTGGTCGGTCTTTAACATAAATTTTCATTGATTCAGGCATATTTGTTACACATAAAATGATGTCTGTGATTTCTTCAACACTTTTTTCGATTCCAGTACCAACATTATAAGTTTCTCCAACCTTTCCTTTTTCTAATATTAAGGCTATAGCTTTACAATGATCTAGTACATGTATCCACTCGCGTTTGTTTTGACTATTTTGATAAAGAGGAACTTTCTTATTGTCCAATAAATTGCTCACAAATAAAGGTATTAATTTTTCTGGGAATTGATATGGTCCATAGTTATTACAACAATTAGATATTGTTATAGGCAAACCAAATGTCTTAAAATAGGCTCTAATTGCAAGATCTGCAGCAGCCTTTGCTGCATTGTATGGTGTGTTTGGAGTATAAGGGGTATTTTCAGTAAATTTTTCTGAACTATCTAAAGGTAAGTCACCATAAACTTCACAAGTCGATATGTGATGAAATCTTGGTACTTTATTCTTTCGACACACTTCTAATAAATTCTGCGTTCCTAATAAATTTGTTTTAAAAAAAATAGTGGGGTTTATAATAGCAAGGCTGTTATGGGACTCTGCAGCAAAATTAACTACAAAATCTGGTTTGAATTCTTGAACAATATAATTAACTAATCCAAAATCACAGATATCTCCTTTTACAAACTTATAATTGGTATTACCTTCTAAATCTTTTAAATTATCTAAGTTGCCAGCATAAGTTAGAAAGTCTAAATTTAAAATTTTATCTTCAGAATATTTACTTAGCCAAAATCTTATGAAATTACTACCTATAAAACCCGCTCCTCCGGTAACTAATAATTTTCTTCCCAATTAAAAAGCCTCTTTTGAATCTGTTTATACATGGTCGGTAACACCAACTATTTAAATAAGTTACTATTGTTTAATCAATAACTAAGTTTCATTAGAATCAGTAATTTGGGCGAAATATGATTATCTCATAAAATATATGTTTTCCATCACCACTGAAGTTTTAAATCAAATACTTTTTACTATTAATACAAAATGATTAATTCTAAACAAGCAAAGATTATTTTATTTATAATCATAATTTTAGTTCTTTGCTGTCGTTTTGTTAATATTGACGCAGATCGACCTTTGCCTATATTTGCACATTCTAATGATGAATTTTATAAGTCTAGTAGTGGAATCTATAAAGCTAATTTTGGAACTTGGTTTAATGACGATGAAAATTCTGGACTTTTACATGCCCCTTTATTTGGTGCGATACAATACCCCATTTATGAATTATTTGGTGTGAGTTTAGCTTCAACACGCCTTATTAGTGCTATTGGTGGTGTCCTTTCAGTACTACTTCTTTATTTAATACTAAGAAAAGAAAATAAAAAATTAGCATTATTTGCTTCATTTTTATTATCAATAAATTATGTTTTCTTTATTCTTACTAGAGTGGGGATTCCAAATTCGATTATAATTACTTTTTTGTTGTTAAGCTTTTATATGGTCTCTTTGAATGAAAAGAAAAAATTTAATTATTTAATTGCTGGGTTTATTATGGGTTTAACTGTTCTAATTAAAGTTAACTTTTTGTACTTTATAATTGCTCCAATTATTTTCCTAAGTATTCAAAAATTAACCAAGAAAATAAACTTTTCACATATTGCTTATTATTTTTTACCATTTTTTTTAATACTAATCTCTTATTACTTCTATTTTAATTCTTTTCCAAAAGATATTTTAGAACCAATGATTATTCTTTCAAAAGGTTTGAGCATGTCTTATCTCTTTTTACCTAGGCTTATTTTACTATTTGTTGATTCTATTTTTAAATATCCTTCAATATTTATACTTTCAATAATTACAACAATATACTTCTTATTTCAGAATTTCCCTAATCAGATAAGTTTAAAATTAATTATAAAATATTTTAATCAATATAGTTTTTCTGAAAAAATTTCTTTTTCTTGGCTTTTTGGTTCAATAATTAGTGTTATTTTTACTTCAATTGCTCCTCGTAGGATAATAACAATTATAATTCCCTTAGTTATTTATTCTAGTATTTTATTATTTGATAAAGAAAAAATTTCTTTAAAAAATAACAAAAATGAAAAAAATAATAAACTTTCTATATTTTACTTATTTTTTCCATGGTTATTAACGATTAGTTTGTTCATTAATTATGCTATATTTATGTTAGAAAATGCCTTTCTAAAATTAGAGATATTTAATCTTACTGATAAGGTACCAACTAAAATTTCTTTTATAATATTAGATCTTTTAAAAAATAAAATTTTCTTTTTAACTTTAGCATTTTTAATTCTCATTACAATTTTTATGATTATTGTTTATATTAAATATAATGGTAATCAGAAATTTATTAAACACATAAAAATGTGGTCAATTTTCTGCTTAATTTCTTTATTTATATTTGGTTTTATTAAATTTACTTACCAGCTTTTTATTGAAAATAGTTATTACTTATCTCATTTAGGTTTAGTTTTAACATCCTTGTTAGTTTCATTTATTTTATTTAAGAAACTAGTAGATAATCCCATGAAATTTACTCGTAATGCTATATTTACATATGTCTCTTATTGTTTTATCATGATAATTTGCTTTACTTTACTTTTTCCATCATTTTCAATTAAAGAAGCAAGTCAGGAAATTGGCGGTCTTACAAATGAAGGAGATTTTATAATTGGATACTTCTCACCTGGATTATCAATTGAAAGTAACACTAAACCAATATTTAACAAATTTTTGCCACCTTGGAAAGATTTTATAAATTATTCGGTAACTCATCAATATAAACCTAAGCTATTTCTTGTCTCACCAACAAGTAATTATCCCCCTAGGGAAGACGATATTCAACATGAATTAAAATATATTACTAGATTTGAACTTGCTCCAGTATTAACTTTTGGTGAGCCACGAGTAATAATTGATCTTTATGAGATTGATTATAACTATAATTATTCTATTATACAAGACACATATTAAAATAATTTAATGTGTTTATATTACAGAAAATTTAAGTTATATCTAACCATTATTTTTTGAGATAAACTGTTCAATTTTTATGGAAAGAAGAGTTATGTTCTGATTCTCTAATGAAGCGTGATTACAGTCTCCTGGTGCTCTGATTAAACCAAAAGAGCTAATGTTAAGCATTGCTTGTAATAAAATTAAGTTATCCTTTTGGTCAGTTTCATAAGATATTTCTTTTTTAATTAATTCTGGAAGATTGAAAATATCTTTTACATTAGTTACATTTTTTGAAATATTATAAAAAACATCTCCAAAAGTAAAAACTTTCTTGTTTAAAAGAAGAGCTTCCCAACCAGCAGTACCAGTTATAGTAAAAAGCATTGAACAGTTAGAAATTAAATTAAATGTGTTTTTTTTAGGAGAAATAATTCTAATGTTGGGATGTCGGCCTATTTTATTTAAAAAATTTAAATCTCTCTTTCCCATGTATAAATCATTCTCTTTTACATATAGAAGATAACCGACAGGTAAGGATCTTGCAATCAGTTCAATAAGATTATCTTGATTAATATGCCATCGACCATAATAAAGTGTTGATACTTCTGGTTGGGCGTGTAAAGGAAAAAAGAAGAATTTTTCATTTTCATTTGGATTGTGAAAATTAGTCTTAAGATAAATTATTTTTTTTTTAATTTTATCAACCAAGAATGTTAAATCTGGAATTTTCATATCTTTAATGATAATATTAAGATAATAAGCAAATAATTTCACCTTACCTCTAAAAGAGAGAATATATTTTTTTTTAGAGTCTGGAACTGGTTTCTTTTCTATAAGATTACTTAAAAACTTTTTCGCTTTGTCAAGATTTACTTTTTCATTATTAAGAATTTTAGACTTTATCTGTTCGTATTCTTTTGTTAATTCTTTAATTTCGCCTTTGTCTCCTTCCTTTATCGTGAATCTATTAGTAAGTCTAGAATTGTACAACTCTATTATTTTAACCCCTTTTTTTTCAGAAATTTTTTGGAGTAAGAAAGCAGGAATTCCTGCTGGTCCAAATAAAATTAAATATCTTATCTTTTTTTCATCTAGAAAAGATTCTATTTTTGCTATGGTCTTTTCCATATATAAAAGAGCACAATCTTCCTTGATTCTAAACCTATTTTTCTTTCTTAACAAATATATTGACCAAATATGCCAAAGATTTAAATCATATTCTTCCTCTTTAGATTTTAGAAATTTAAGATTAGGTTTTAATTTTTTATCTTTAAAATTAGGTAGAGATAAATTAAGAATATCTTCCTTTTTAATACTATTTTTTAGAAAAAAATGATCATTACGATTAATTAAACTTACAAAATAAGGTTTTAAGGGAATAACCTTACTTAACTGATTACATATTTTATACATGAGGATGTCTAAGCCATTAGCACCTGAAACAAACAATATTCTTTTTGACATAATAAAAACCTCAATAATTTGTTTTAAAAGTTTTATGGAACAAAACAAAATTTAATAAACTTTAAATAATGTATGACTAACAGTTTAATAATTATGCAATTAAAAATTTTGGCTATAATCCCCGCTCGTGCTGGTTCAAAAGGACTTCCTGGGAAGAACATAAAAGAATTAAATGGGAAACCCCTAATTAATTATTCAATAGAAGAAGCAAAAAAATCAAAGTTTATCAATAGAATTATAGTTTCTACCGATGGTGTTGATATTGCTAATGTTGCTCAGAATTGTGGTGCTGAAGTTCCTTTCCTTAGGCCTAAATATCTAGCTACAGATTCCGCATTAGCTATAGATAATTATAAGTATACTTTAAAAAGGCTGAAAGAAGAATCTAATTATGTTGCAGATATTTTAGTAATTTTACAACCAACGTCTCCTCTTAGGATAGTAAGTGATATTGACAAATCAATTGATTTATTTATCAAAAAAAATGCTGATTCAGTAATTAGTTTATGTAAAACAGAAAATCCTGTTGAAAGACTTAGGAAAGTAACTAAGTTAGGTAAAATTGAAAATTATAATCAAGGAAGGTTCATAATAAAAAATAGAGCAGATTATGAAGATGTTTTTTATCCAAATGGTGCTGTATTTGTAATAAAACCAAAATTATTGTTTGAGAAAAGTACTTATTATTCTAATAATAGTTATGCATATTTAATGCCAAGAGAAAGATCGATTGATATCGACACACAATTTGATTTTGATATGGCCGAATTTATAGTTCAGAGAAGGAAGTAAGAAGATTTTCTTTTTGGTTTTTAATATTCTATTCTAAATCTTCCCACAAAATCTGTTCTTCAACATTTTTACTCTTGTTTAATTTTCTACCAACAACATATTGTAACTTGTCTACAGAAATTCCAGTTCCTGGCCTTTTAAAAATCAAATCTTGTTCATTGATTGTTTCGCCTAATTGCATAGGTCTATTAACTAAAATACTTCTTCTACCAAAAACTGCTACTCTTCTTGCTTTTTCATCTTCTGTAAGGTTTTTTTTACCAGATCCTAACGCTTTAGATATGTTATGTATATCATTAACCATTATTCTTAGTTCTTCCGGTGTTAAAGAAACAGCTTCGTCTCTACAATGTAAATTATTTAACATTATATGTTTCTCAATTACGCATGCTCCAAGCGTTACTGCTGCTGCCGGAATGGCAGTATTCTTGGAATGATCTGAAAACCCTATTGGAATATTGAATGTCTTTCTTAACATAGGAATATTTCTTAAATTAATGTCATTATACTTTGGTGGATATGAAGCGTTACAGTGTAATAAAACAACCTCATTATTTCCCTCAGAGTATACTGTTTCTAATGCTCTTTCAATTTCACTTAATACTGCCATTCCAGTAGAAATAACTATGGGTTTTCCTTTCTGAGCAATTTTTCTTAAAAGAGGTAAATTTACAATATCCAACGATGCTACTTTAAAAAATTCTACATTTAAATTATCTAACCAGTCAACATGTTTTTCGCTTAATGGTGTTGAACAGAAGATTATTCTTTTTTCATCACAATATCTCTTAAGCTCAATATGATCTTCCCAAGACAAAGCTAACTTTCTTTGAATTGCTTCTAATCCAACAGCGTCAACATCTTCTGCTACCATCTCTTTATGTTCGTTAAGGATAGTTTGTGGAAATAAAGAATTATAATCAAAAGATTGAAACTTTACTGCATTACATCCAGTCTCAACAGCAATGTCAATTAATTGTTTAGCTTTTTCAATATCGCCATTATGATTAGAACCGATTTCTGCAATTATAAATGGGGTTTTTGAATTTTTTATTTTTTCATAAACGCTCATTTTCTTTTCCTCCTCTAAATGTAATTTTACAAATCCATCTCCTTCTTTAACAATAATTCCTATTTTAGAGATCGGAAATGACATTTCTAATTTTTTTGTTTTTAGAAATTCTTTGATTTCACTTTTTTTATTTTCATCGATATTGTTTTCTGCTAGTGTAAAATGAAATTTATAATCTTCTTGAACTTCTTTTTCTTTAAAATCTTCAACATTTAATTCTTCCTTTAAGATTTTATGTAATTTACTTTGCAATTCTTTAAGAAGCTGATTTTTTGTAACACTTAAATGGAACAGGATACCATCATCTTTAGCACCTTCAACATTAATGTTGATATGGTTAACTGTCTTATTAAAATTTATAACGGTTTCTTTTAATTTCTCTTCATCTTCATAATGAAATCCATATTTAATTGGAATGTGTGTGGGATAAAGTTTAATGCTAGGAATATCAAATTTATCAATTATTTCGTTGACCAAGGTATCGCTACCTTTCTGGATTATTTCTGGAAGTCCAATAACAAGAGCATATTTTTTCATAGTATTTCTTTGAGAAATAAGGCGTATATAAAGATAATGGAACAAAGGATTTAAGTGTTTAAATGTGTGTAATTTAATACTTACTTATTACAAATATTTCAAGTCAATAAATTCCCACCAGCCAAATATTTTCAAATTGGAGTTTAGGTTATCTAAGTAAACTTTCATGTTTTCTTCAGATTTTTCATCAGAAAAAAGTTTTTCTTTTAGTTCTAAACAATTTTTTAGGTTGTCCTCAATTATTAAAAAATTATTTTCAGATAAAAATTTTAACAGTTCTTGGTAGTGTGGTATTTTAACATCTAAACCAAAAGAAATATCTTTTTTAAAATATTTTTTTTTCATTCCTGCAATATTATTCTCGTGTTGTCGATAATATATTACAGTGTTTTTGACAATTTTTGCGTCAAATCCCTTATCTAACAAGCTGGCAAAAAACCACCAATCTCCAACTTTTAAACTTTCTTGGTATGGGTAAACTTTGCTTAAATGTTTCCACTTAACTCCCGTATGAGAAAACCCGATTATATTCTTGTTAATAATATCGTCAAAAGTTATTACTTCTTTATTAGATAAGAAAGATTTTTGATTAATTATATCTCCTTTTACGTTAACTGGAACTAAATCTGTGAATACAATATCTTCGTTTTCTAGAGCTTTTATCATTAACTCTATTCTGTTGCTATCAAATAAATCGTCAGTGTCAGTAAAAATAATATTTTCAACGTTTTTTTCATTCATTAAAATTTCTGTTATAAATATTCTTCTAGGAATAATTAATGAATTCTTTTCTTCAATTGGAATAATTTTTATGAAAATATCTTCATTAAACTTCTTTTTAAATTCTTCAACATATTTAAAATTATTATCAAATAAGAATACTTCAAAGTTTCTTGTTGTTTGTTTATTTATACAATCAATATAATCTGATAAGAATTCTTCAATTCCTGGATATAAAATTCCAACAACTATTGTTCTCATTTTTTTAACCTTAATTTTATTAATTTAAATATTATCTATCATTCCTTATACCTTAAAACCTTTGCTGGGTTACCTACCATAACTGCATTTTCTTCAACATCTTTGGTGATTACTGCACCTGCCCCAATTAAAGAATTTTTTCCAATATTTAATGATTGGATTATCGTCGAATTTACTCCAAACCAAACTTCATCTCCTACTTTTAAATTACCGGATAGGTGAACACCAGAATGGATGAAACAATAATTTCCAATTGTAACTCCATGACTAACACTACAACACCTGTTAAAATAGTTAAAATCTCCTATTTTTATGCCTGTGGTAAAAACAGTCCCAGCATTTATAATGTTACCTTGGCCCATATCAACATCTTTTTCACTCCAACTTACTGAAGGATGTATCAAATTAGGAAAAATTATATTTTTATCTAACGAGTTTAAGTAATTCACTGTTTTATTCACCACTTGCGAATTTCCTATAGAAAAAGCAACATTGAGCTCATTATTTTTAGTTTCATCATATTCTAAAGAAGAAAAATATTCTTGTATAGATCCTAAGATTGGGTAACTTCTTAAAGTATTTCCTTTCTTATTTATGTCATCATCAACAAATCCCAAAATTTCCCATCCTTTAATTTGTTCAATAAGCAAGGATATGTTTTCTCCTTGACCTCCAGCACCTATAATTATAATTTTCTTAGTCATATTTCTATAAAACTGCTATCATTTTATAAACTTTTCAGAATGAAGTGTACTATTGAAATTCCATAATATTTATAATAACTTGATAGAAATTATGTTCTTAACATAAAAAGTTAAGATATAAAATTAACAAATGAAATTTAATTGTGATGCTTTATGAATAAACTAATCATTAATTTTACACCTACTGGGATGATTCCAAATAAAGATATGACTCCTTATGTTCCAATAAGTCCAAAAGAAATTGCTGATGAAGTGATAAGGGCAGCAGAATTAGGGGCATCAATAGTTCATCTTCATGCTAGGGATGAAAATGGTGAACCATCTACAGACAAAAATATTTATGCTGAAATTATAAAGAGGATAAGGGAAAGAAATAAGGAAATTATTATTGGGGTTAGTACTAGTGGTCGGATAGATAATACATTTGAGAATAGATCTGCAGTACTTGATTTAGAAGGAGATGTTAAACCGGACATGGCAAGTTTAACTTTAAGTTCTCTTAATTTTAACAAACAAGCTAGTGTTAATTCTCCTATTGATATCAAAAATTTGGCAAGAAAAATGTTTGAAAAGGGAATTAAACCCGAATTGGAAGCATTTGACATTGGAATGATAAATTATAGCAAATATCTTATTAAGAAAAATCTCATTATCCCCCCTTATTACTTCAATCTTTTATTAGGTAATATTGCTTGTGCTCAAGCAGATTTAATTAATGCAGGGTTAATGCTTAGGGAATTACCACAAAATTCAATTTGGGCTTTTGCCGGAATCGGAGATAATCAGTTAAAAATGAATACATTAGGTATTATTTGGGGTGGTGGTGTAAGGGTAGGGCTTGAAGATAACATATATTTTGATAATCCAAAGAGGTCAAAATTAGCGACAAATATCCAAATGGTAGAAAGAATTGTTTCTTTTGCAAGGACTTATGGTAGAGAAATTGCTACGCCAAGGGAAGTTAGAGCATGGTTAAGTTTAAGAACACCTGAAGAAGTTTAAAAAACATTGTCTTTCTAAATTTATATTCCAATTCCATAAACTTTATAATCACTCTTTTAGCAGGTATTGTTAAATGATAACTTTAGCTAAACCTTATATCACTGAAGATGAAATAGAATTAGTCACAGAAGTTCTTAGATCTGGAATTCTTAGCCTTGGTCCTAAATTAAAAGAGTTTGAGAATAAATTCGCTCAGGAAATTGGTACAAAATTTGCTATAGGGGTTAACTCGGGAACTTCTGGTTTACATCTTTGTATACGTGCTCTAGGAATTAAAGAGGGCGATGAAGTTATAACTACGCCCTTTTCTTTTGTAGCTTCTTCTAATTGTATTCTTTATGAAAAAGCTAAACCAGTCTTTGTAGATGTAGAAGAAGATACGTTTAATATTAACCCAGAACTTATTGAAGCAGCAATTACTCCTAGGACAAAAGCCATTCTAGTAGCACATATTTTTGGTCAGAGTTGTAATATGAATAGAATTATGGATATAGCTAGAAAATACAATCTTAAAGTCATTGAAGATGCGTGCGAATCTATAAATGCAACACATTTTGGTAAGAAGGTGGGAACTTTTGGAGATGTGGCAGTTTTTGCGTTTTATCCTAATAAACAGATGACAACTGGTGAGGGTGGTATGATCATAACTGATAATGAACAAATTTATAATTATTGTAAAAGTGCCGCTAATCAAGGTAGAAGCAATGATATGCAATGGTTAACCCATGACAAGTTGGGGTATAATTATCGTATTGATGAACTTAGTGCTGCAGTAGGTTTAGCTCAGTTGAGTAAGATAGATTTTCTTTTAACGAGAAGACAGTCTCTTGCTAGAAAATATATTGATAAACTTATTGGAGTTGAAAGAATTATTTTACCAACAATAAGAGAAGGAAATACTTCTACTTGGTTTGTTTTCCCAATAAGAGTTAATCATAATATAAGAGATAAACTTATTCAGAAACTTAACGAAAATGGAATTCAAAGCAAGGCTTATTTTTATCCTTGTATTCATTTACAACCCTTTTATAGAAAAGAATTTGGTTATATAGATAACTCATTCCCAGTTGCAGAAAAATTAAGTAAAGAAACAGTTATCCTTCCATTTCATATTTCATTAACTGATATGCAAGTTGAACTTGTTACTAATACAGTTAAAAAATGTTTAAATGAGCTAGGTGGTTTCGAATGAAATTAAAAAATTTTCATAGAAGTTTATTATCTAAAGAGAAAATGTTAAGTAAGACTTTTTTAGGCAGGGATATTTTAATTACAGGTGGGTGCGGATCCATAGGTAGTGAAATTGTTCGACAGCTTCTTAAGTATAAGCCAAAACGAATAAGAATATTTGATAATAATGAATCTGGCCTGTTTAACATTCAAGAAGATTTAAAATCACCTTTAATAAGAGTACTTGTAGGAGATATAAGAGATAAAGAAAGATTAAGATTAGCTGTGAAAGGAGTAGACATAGTATTCCATGCTGCAGCTTTGAAACATGTTCCACTTTGCGAATATAATCCTTTTGAAGCAATTAATACTAATGTTATAGGCACCCAGAATTTAGTTGAAGTCTCTAGAGAAGAACAGGTAAGTAAACTAATTGCTATAAGCACCGATAAAGCAGTTAATCCTATAAATACAATGGGTGCAACAAAATTATTGGCGGAAAAACTTGTGATGACTGCAGATATTGGAGAAAATTGTAAAACAAAGTTTTCTTGTGTTCGTTTTGGAAATGTATTAAACTCAGTTGGTTCAGTAATTCCTATCTTTAAAAGACAAATAAAAGAAGGTGGACCAGTAACAATAACATCAACTAATATGGTTAGGTTCTTTATGTCTATGTCTGAAGCAGTAGCATTAGTTCTTAAAACTGCTAGTTTATCTAACGGTCGAGATATTTTCATTTTAAAAATGAGAAAAATAATGATTTTGGACTTAGCAGAAATTATGATAGAAAAAATGGCGCCAAAATATCGTTATGACCCAAAGGACATAAAAATAAAAGTAATTGGTGTGCGTCCAGGCGAAAAGGTAGACGAATATTTAGTTACTGATGAGGAAAAGGAAAATCTAATTGATTTAGGAAACCTTAGTGTGTTAAAAATTCCAAAAATGATTCCTAACAAAAAATTAAAACATAAGAGATTTATTTCTAGGATAAATAATCAAAATATTAATGATGGGAAGATTTTATCTAAGCAAGAAGTAAAAGTTTTGTTAGATAGATATAATCTGTGTGATCCTGAATTTTAATCCCAATATGATTAAATGGTTTAAATATAAATTTTTAACCTAACAAGTATAAACTTCTCCATTTAATATGTTTTTTGAATGGAACTGTCTATTTAATTCACATAGTTTTGTTACATCCCATGCGGGACTGTCTTCCGGAAGTGGGGGCCAGTGAAGGAGAATAATTGTTCCCCCCCAAGTGTTTATATTTTTAATTGTAAGGGTAGGTTTTGTAGAAATCTCATTATCTCCAAAACCAATTGTTTTATTGTTCTTATGCCAATAATCATGCTCAAAATACCATTGAATCCCTTGGTCGTTAGTATAGATCTTACCTTGATCCAAATTATTCTCTTTAACATAATTGATCATTTCCCATTTAACGTCACTAACATCAACTCCAGTTGGATGAAATATGTGTTCTGAAACTAGGAAAATATTAAAAGAGATGGAAATAAATAAGAATATTGTAAAGAACCATTTAGCAAGAGAAAAATTTCTTTTCAAAATTATAATAAAAATTATTAGAAAAGTGAATGCAATAATAAAAGTAAAGAAAATTGTAGCAAAATTTACACCAAATGTTGGCCCTGAAGCTGAAGTATATGAGAAAAGAAAGTTGATATTAAAATTTCTTAATTCGTTGAAATAAAGACTTGGAAATCTAGCAATATATTTCATAGGTTGGGTGTTTATTATGAATAAGAATATAGTATAAATTACTAAGATTAAGGAACCAAGTATTAAATGCTTTTTCTTTAGGTTAATTTTTGAAATGTAAAAACCACCCAAAATAACTAGCGCAGGTATTGTGTTCATGAAATATCTATCCATTGAACCTGCAGTAGGTAAGATAAATGTGAAGAATAAGATTGGAATTGTAACCCATACGATTAAAATTAAATTTTTTTTAAAAGTCTTAAACAATGATAAAATATAGAAGCCAAATAGCAGTGAAGTAGACCATAATAAGTATATTGAAATTCCCATAAATCCAAAATTACTACTATGATAACGATCAAATCCTAGTACCCAAATAAAATCTAACCAGTTTTGTGGTGATTGGACTATTCCTAATAATACATAACAACAGAATAGTAAAAAACCTACTAGGTAAATAATAAACAAGTCATTAAAAGATTGTTTGAGTTTCCATTTTCTCTTGATAAACGAATATATTGCTAATGTTACTACAATATAAATAGAATTATATTTTGAGATTATTGCAATTCCTAATCCAACTCCTGCTAAAATTTGCCAAAACAATTGTTTTCTATTATTACTTATTTTTTCGTATTCAAGATAAGAGAAAAACATTAATAATATAGAGAATAAAACTAAGTTTCCTTCTACATCAAATTGGAGAGAAGCAAGCGTGGGGTAAAATGATATTAACATCAAAATAATTGCAAAAAATGCAGTTTGTTTGCCCCAATTTCTTCTAGCAAATATGTAAACAAAAATTGTATTTATTATTCCAAATAACCAAGGTACAATTCTGAATACCCAAGTTTCTAAACCAAATAATAAGATTATTGGTTTGTATATTAAATTAAGTGGCTGTGCTGAATAGTAATCCTGATTAAATCCAAACTTATCCATAACAGTAACACTATAAGCAAAATTAGATTCATCATCGTACAAAGCTTCATTTATGTTAACTAAACGAGCACCGAATATGATAATTCCTAGTATAATTAAAAATAAAATTTTTTTGTTCATAATTTTTAACTTCTCTGTTCTTATTATTTATCTCGAAGAACTTCTAGAGCAATTTTTAATGCTTGCAATCCTTTTTCTCCATCAACTAATGGTTGACTCCTTGTCTGAACACAATTAATAAAACTAGATAATTCTAAATACAAAGGTTCCGCTTTTTCAACACCAACTTGTGTTTTATCTGGAATCCCATACTTAATGACATAATCCCCATATTCATCAACCATCTCTTTTGTATAATTACTTTCATAGATAAGTAATTCTTGACTTACATAATCTAATTCTGCATAACCTTTACTTCCAGTAACTGTTAAGTTCCTTATTTTTAATGGAGTTATCCAGTTTACTTGAATAAAACCGGATTTTTTTCCATATTTTAGGAAAATCTCAGCATAATCTTCTCTTTCTTCAATCATTGCTTTACCTATATTGCTCATAATCTTGTCTGGTGTAGAACCATGAAGGTAATTTATAATATCTATGTCATGTACCGCTAAGTCGATAATAACATTAGTGTCTCTCACCTGAACAGGTACAGCACCGACTCTCCTTGCAATTATAGATGTTACTTCCCCTAACCTTCCTTGTAGAATTATTTCTTTGAGTTTTTGAACAGCAGGATTAAATCTCTCAATATGGCCAATTTGAAGTAAAACATTCTTTTCTTTGGCTGCTAGTATGATGTTTTCAGCGTCAATGATATTTGAAGCAATTGGTTTTTCGATTAAAATGTCTATATTTCTATTGATACATTCCAATGCTACTTTTTTATGTAGATTTGTAGGAACAACTATGCTAACTGCATCAATTTCTTCTAGACTTAACATTTCATTATAATTGTTGTAACATTTACATGAAAATTTTCTTGCTGTTTTTTCAGCAAGTTCTAAGTTTAAATCACATACTGCAACTAGTTTAACATTATCAATTGTAGAATAGTTTCTAGCGTGATGTTTTCCCATATTTCCTAAACCAATTACAGCAACCCTTATCATTTTAATTCCTCAAAAGCATTTATGATTAATTTAAGATCTTCCTCATCAAGTGAAGGATGAACGGGAAGTGATAAAACTTCGTTTGCTATTTTTTCAGATGATAGAAATTTGTCTTCATTATACTCTAAGTATGCCTTTTGTTTATGTAATGGTAATGGGTAGAATATTGCTGAACTAATTTCTTTTTCTTTAAGGTAATCAATTAGTTGATCTCTTGATAACCTAAACTCCGAAGTTACTCTTATTGTATACTGATGATAAACATGACCATTGTAATCTGCTGGTACTATAATGCCTTTTATCTTATTTAGAGAATTAGTTAGTTTAAATGCGTTGCTTATTCTTTTTCTGTTAAATTCTCCTAATTTTTTTAATTGTTGAATTCCTATTGCTGCAGAGATGTTAGTCATTCTGTAATTGTAGCCCAACTCATCATTGTAATATTTTATAGTAGATCCATGATTTATAATTTTCCTTGCTTTTTCTGCAACAAGATCATCATTAGTTGTCATGATTCCTCCCTCACCAGTTGTCATATTTTTTGTAGGATAGAATGAAAAACAACCAGTGCCAAACGACCCAACTTTCTTACCATTATGTTCAGCACCATGTGCTTGACAAGCATCTTCAATAATTGTTAAATTATATTTTTCAGACAGTTCTATGATTTTAGTCATGTTAGCAGCTCTACCAAATAAATGTACTGGGATTATAGCTTTCGTCCTAGGAGTAATTGCTGCTTCAATAAGTTCTGGGTTAATATTAAACGTATCTTCTTCTACATCTACAAAGACTGGCTTAGCTCCAACCATCTTTATTGCATTAGCTGTTGCTATAAATGTGAAAGGAGTAGTTATAACTTCATCGCCAGGCTCAATTTTATGAGATAATAAAGCTACATGTAGAGCAATTGTACCATTAGTAGTTGCAATTGCGTGTTTAGTACCAATATATTCAGAAAAGTTATTTTCAAACTCTTTAACTTTTTCCCCTTGTGAAAGGATTCCAGAATCAAGTACTTCTAAGGCAGCTAATTTCTCTTCATTTCCAATTATTGGCTTAGCAATCGGAATCATAAGAAACAAGCCTTATTTTTTATTTATAAAAGTTATTTAACTAAGATTTAGAGAACAATTCTCGCAAAAGTCCCCTTGATTTTTATTTTCTGTGATCTTATTTCCACATTTACATACAAATCCTTTTAATCTTGCAGGATTTCCATAAATTAACCCATAATCTGGAACATTTTTTGTGATTATTGAACCAGCTCCAATCAAAGCATATTTTCCAATAGTTATGTCTGGAAGAACTATCGCTCCTGCTCCCAGAGAAGCCCCTTCTTTAACTAAAATTTTTCCTTCAGACCACTTATCACTTATTTTTATTTCTTTTTCATTACTAATTGCCCTTGGATTTTTATCGTTTGTTAAGATACAATGTGGGCCTATGAAAACGCCATTCTCAAGTTTAGTTTTATGGTATATTGAAGAATTATTTTGAATTTTACAGTTATTTTCAATTTCTACGTTTTTGTCAATGTAAACATTTTTAGCAATAATACAATTATTTCCAATAATTGCTCCTTCCCTTACCTGGGCCTGATGCCATATTTTTACGTTTGTTCCTATTTTAGCATCAGGTGAAACATCTGCTGTTGGATGTATCATTGAAAGACCTCTTTATTATTTAAGTACCATTCAACAGTTTTCCTAATCCCTTCAGGAAAATCAATTTTTGGTTCCCAACCCAATGTTTTAACTAATGAAATGTCTGCTAAATGTCTCCTTACATCTCCAATCCTTGGATCTTTATATAATATTTCTTTGTTGTAATTCATCAAATTAGCAATTTCTCTTACAACATCAATTATTTTTATTTCTTTACCACTCGCAACATTTATTATTTTTCCCCTAGATAATTTATTATCATGAATTTTAATTGTGGCGTCTGTTGTGTCGGTAACATACAGGAAATCTCTTGTTTGTTCGCCATCCCCATAAACGAAAACATCTTCATTTTTTAACATTTTTCCTACCATTAAAGGGATTATGCCAGCATATTTTTTAGCATTTTGTCTAGGACCATATTGATTGAATGGCCTAATTACAGAAACATCACATCCAAAAGTGTGATGATACGATAATGCAATCTGGTCAGTAGCAGCTTTACTTGCTGCGTAAGGGGTTTCTGGATCTGTCGGATGATCTTCCCTCATAGGAATTTGTTTAGCACTACCAGGCGCTTCTGAAGAAGAATATTGAATTAATGTCTTGAATTTGTCTTTACGTTGTAACTTACAAACATTTAATGTCATATCAATATTTTTCTTAACAGTCCATTCTGGTCTTACTAACGAAGTTGGTAAAGGGATTACAGCCAAATTAAAGACTGTATCAATGTTATTTTGTTCTACAACCTCATTTATTTCCTCATAATCTGAAACATCACACCTTATTATTTTTAGCTTTGGAAAATTGGCTTTAGCTTCTTTTAAATTATTTGGACTTCCCAAAAAAAAGTTAGATGCGATAACTATCTGTTCAGGATTTTCTTTAATTATTCTGTCCACTAAATGGGAACCTATAAATCCTGCCCCTCCCGTAACTAATATTGACTTATTTGATAAACTCATTTTTAATTTCCTCTACAATTTTTTTTGACACTTCTATGTTAAGATCCAAATTTATATGATTCATATGGTTAATAATTTCTCTGTTATCTAACAAACTTTTTGTTTTTTCTATTATTTTATCCTTGTTAGTTCCTAAAAGTAAATTTTTTCCAATATCTGTTAAATAAGTCCATTCTGTTTCATTTCTTAAGATTAAACAAGGAGTATTAAATGCAGCTGCTTCTTCTTGTATCCCACCAGAATCACTCATTACAAATAAACAATTGTTTAATAACTTTAACATGTTAAGGTAACTTTGGGGTTCAATTACTTTTATGGTGTCATGTAAGGTTAAATCGTTTTTTTCTAATAGTTTTTTAGTTCTTGGATGTAAAGGAAATACAACAATTATCTTCTCAGAAATTATGTTTATTGATTCTATTAAATCTTTTAATATGGTTAGGTTGTTTGTATTCTCAGCACGATGAATTGTCACAACAACGTATTTTTCTTTTTCTATATTAAGATATTCTAATATCTTAGATTTCTGTTCAGATATCATAATATTTCTTAATGAAGCTTCAATTGCAGTGCTTCCAACAACTTTTATTTTATTTTCAGATAAACCTTCTTTTAGTAGATTTTCTTTAGCATTATTATCTGGTGCAAGTAAATAATCAGCACAGTGGTCGCATACAATTCTGTTAATCTCTTCTGGCATTTCTCTATTGAATGATCTACATCCCGCTTCTAAGTGAATTAAAGGGATATTCAATTTTGTAGCAACCAACCCACCTGCTAAAGGTGTATTAGTATCAGCAAATACTATAAATATGTCTGGTTTTTCTTTTAATAAAACTTTTTCTATGCCAATCATCATTTCTGCAGTTTGTTTAGCTTGTGTGTTTGATCCAACATTTAACATATAGTCTGGGTTTCTTAAGTTTAATTCTTCAAAGAAAACTTTGTCCATTTCATAATCATAATGTTGGCCAGTGTGGATTAATATGTGTTCAAATTCAGTGTCCAGAAGAGGAATTAAAGGAGATAACTTTGTTATTTCTGGTCTTGTCCCCAATATTGTTGCTATTTTCATTTTAATTAAATATTATTCTCCCTTTTTTTTCTTAATAAAAATTCTTTCTTTAATAAGTTTAATTACAAATTTTAAATGGCTTTTTATAACAAGGAACAGCTTCATTTTAGAACAACCATACTTTCTGACTTGTAATGTTGTTGGATATTCTTTTACTTTGTAACCTTTCATAAGCGCGTAAATTATAATTTCAGCAGTAGCCAGAAAATTGTTGGACTTAAAATTTATATTTTCAATTACTTTTCTCTTATGAATTCTAAACAATGCTGTAAATGTATGGATTTTACTTTTAGTAATAACCCTATAAATTAATGAAATAGATTTACTTAATAATAATCTATATTCTGGGACATTTTTTACTCTCCCTTTTGGGTGATAAGGAGAAGCAGTAACAATATCTGTCTCTTCGTCAAGCAATTCTATGAGCTTAAATATCTCTTTCGGATCGTAAGTACAATCACTATCCATAGTAATGATAACATCTCCCTCAGAATTCTCAAAACCAGTTCTTATTGATGCTCCTAAATTTCTATTCTTATGGTGCTTGATAATTTTAATGTAACTCAATTTTCCAAAATATTCTCTTATAAGTTTGTTGGTTTTGTCAGTACTTCCATCATCTACAAAAATTAACTCTAACTTCCATGTTTTTTCTAAGATTTCTAGAATAGGGTTAAGTTGGGTATACAAATAATTAATTCCTTCTTGTTCATTATAACATGGGATAATTATACTAAGCTTCATTTTCAATTTTTAACACACTCCTTTTTAATTTCTTTCTTTGTCCTAATATTAATAAGACTGCACCTATCCCCGTTAATAAATAATATGCAAAAAAACGATCTAATATTATTGCTCCCTTTAGTAAATCAATTTCTTTAAGGTTAGGTAATAAATTAGTTATTATTATTGCTTGTGAAACTTCTGTGGTACCAATGCCCCCTGGAATCATGGTTAAAATACCAAATACGATTGAAGCTGAAAATGCAAACATAACGATCCAAAAGTTAACATTAAGGCTAAAAATGTTAAATATGAAATATAATCGTATCATTTCTAATATCATTGATATTATCGAAGTTACTGAAACTACCAATAGGACCTTCTTATTATTTAATATATAAAAACCGGAAAATATATTGTAGTTTATATTTAACAGTTTTTCTTTAATTCTTTCAGGACTAAATTTTTTAATTAAAATATTAGTCAGATTATTAAACTTTTTAGGAAAAAGAAATAGTATGGAGATTATTAGTATAAATAAAATAATTAAAATAGCTTTGGCAAAGTTATATGAATTTGATTCTATACGTAAGAAAAGCAAACCAATAAAGAAGAAAATAATTAAAGATAAAAGGTCAAAGCCCCTTTCACTAAATACACAAGAAATTGTTTTTGAAATATCTGTCCCATAATTTGTTTTAAGCATAAAGGGCTTTGCAACTTCTCCTGCCCTACTTGGAGTAATACTTCCTGCAGCAATTCCAGCAATAATTGAAGTAAATGAAAACCAATTACTTATCTTTTGGTTAGTTGTTTTTTTAACTAAAAACTTCCACCGATAAGATTTGATTATTATAGTTAGTATAGTAATTGTTATTATGACCAAAATTTCATAAATTTTCACATTACTAAAAGTTATTATAATCGATTCTAAACTTAAACTTTTAATGAATACTATGAGAACCAGGATTCCAATAAGTAATAATGAATAACTTATGATCTTAGAATGTTTCATATATTACCCTCAAGTTTCCTGTTCTTTTTTGAAAATAAATATCACCGGCATGTTTTGCATGCCTTGTTGAGTTGACAATTCTCTTTCTACAACATAAACAAGTTCAAAACCTAAACTTAAAAAATAATCTATACTTTCTTGACTTATTGGGAAGTACCAAGATGGTTGAGTGTATTCCCAAATATCTATCTCAAGGTAAATGTCATTTTCTTGTAATAATAAAGTAAGGTCTTCTTCAAAAGCACTTTTATTATCTAAATATTTTTCTGCTCTTAAGTTCCATAAGTCACCACCATGGTCCCAATATCCTGGGCCACCATAAAATCCCGGACCTCCAAAATCAGTTTCAAAAAAAGCCCTCACCATTCTTGGTGATCCAGCGAACACTGGCGTTTCTTCTTGTACGTTATTTTTTAGCCATTCTCCCGCTTCTGAGTGACCGATATAACTGAATGATTTGTTGTAAACTAAACTGTCTCCAACTGTATAAAAATTCCAACATATAAATACAGTAATTATAGTAACAAAAATTAATTTTAGAAACTTTTTTCTTGATAGTAACGAAATATAAGAAGATATTTCTTCTATTGCAAATGCAGCAAATATAACGCCCATAGAAAGTAAAGGTAACATATAACGATCTTGAGTGTTATCAACATTTATCTCAAAAAAAATCCAGTAAAATATTAATAATATAAAACTAAAATAAAATATTTTTTTCTTATATACTATCATTAATAAAATGCCAATAACAATAAAAGGAATCAGATACCATGTAAAAATCCATTGTAACATTCCTAGCGCTTCAAAGCCGTATGACATGCCTCTTGTTGTTAGAAATAATCCAAACAGTCTATCTAAGACAGCCGCATTAAATAGTAATTTTCCTAATATGTGTGCTAATAGTATAAATCCAACTGGTATGATCCATGAAATTAAGATTGGTTTGTCTTTAACCATTTTAGATTTTTTAAACACTAAGTAATATATGATTAAAGCAAATACAAACAATGTTGATTGAACTTTTGTAAACATAGCGGTTAGAAACATTAAGCCAGATAAGATCCCCCACAACATTTTTCTTTCTTTTTCCAATTTAACCATAAAATATAACAATACAATTGTTGTTACAAGTAAAGGAGAGTCAGCTAATGGTCTTACACTATAAAACCAAAAAATGTGATTAAATGATAAAAGTGCTACTGCAATTAAACCACTTAATTTGCTATGTAACTCTTTACCTAATAAGTACATGAAAATAACTCCAATTAGAAAGTATAACATTGCAACTATTTTTCCTGCTAAAAAGGCGTCTTTCGTGAAAATATAAAAGAAAGCGACTATTGTTTGTACAGTAGCATAATCTCCCATGAGAAATTCTTGGCTGAATAAGAAAAGAGGTTCTTTTATTAACTTTATAGAATACCACAAATGAACTGCTGCATCATTCCATATACTTTCTTGCCCAATGTATTTGAGTCTGATTAAGAATGCTAACAACAATATAATTATGAAAGCAATGTTATATTTGTCTTTGAAGAAATATGCGATTTTTGATTTAAATTTACTTGTTTTACTAATTTTTTTATTTTTTCTTTCTTTTAATTCTTCAATATCTTCTTTTCTTTCTATTTTAGAAATAATATCAATACTTTTAAGACTAACTTCCTTGATTTTTTCTTCCATTAACCCACCTTATTTTATGACTATCTCTTTCCAAAGCTTTATAAATATTATCAAACCAGAAACTGATAATGAAAAAGATATTGGTTAATCTTGGCATGGGTGGACACACTTCTCAAATTTTGAGACTGGTTAACTTATTGGGTCCAAACTATATTTACGAATATGTGATTGGTCATGATGATCAAACTTCTGCAAAAAAAGTAAAATTTCCAGGAAAAGTTTATGTTATAAAAAATCCCCGTTTAATGAAAGATAAATCATTAATTAAGGTAGTCTTTAACATGCTTCCAACTACTATTGGCGCCTTTAAGGTATTATGGGAATCTAAACCAAATGTAATTATTAGTGCTGGGCCATCTATGGCAATTCCTTTACTTTGGTTAGCAAGGGTGATGGGAATTAAGACAATATTTATTGAATCTTGGGTTAGAGTACATCATAAATCTAAAACAGGTAAATTAGTTTATCCAATTTCAAACTTGTTCTTTGTACAGTGGCCTACAATGAAAAAAGTATATCCTAAGGCAATTTATGCTGGGAGGTTGTCTTAATGGTTAAATCAACTTTTGTAACTGTTGGAAATGGAAAATTTGACCCTCTTATTAAAGAGATTGATCGTCTGAAAGGTGAAGGTAAAATCAAGGAAAATGTTGTTGTACAGTTAGGTCATGGAAGTTATATCCCAAAACATTGTAATTGGTTTAAATTTGAATCTCCATTAACAAAATATTATAAAAAAGCAGATTTAATTATTAGTCATGGCGGCCCCGGAATTGTCTTTGAAGTTCTTAGGATGAAAAAGAAACTTATCGCATTACCTAACAGAGATCGTACTGATCCAATGCACCAAGTAGAATATCTAAGAGCAATTGCAAAAGAGACTTCAGCGTTATTGTATTGTGATAGGGTTGGAATGTTGTTCGAGTGTCTTAAGAGGGCTAAGACTCATAAATTTGCTACTTATCATCCTAAAATCTGTAATATGGGTGAAGAAGTAAATAAATTTCTGGGAAATGAATTATAAACTAAATTAAAATGAGTAAATTAAACAATTTGTTGAATAAGTTTTTAGGTGAAACTTCTAAACATTTAGTTAAAACATTTTTTGTTTATGGTTTTATTGCATTATCTATTATTATAATAAAAATTTTAATAGCACAGTTATATGGTCAGGAAGAATTGGGTTATTTTACCTATTTTTTTAGTTTAGTTAGTTTTGTATTCCTATTCACATCATTTGGTATCCTTGAAGCTTTAACTCAAACAATAATTAAAGAACCAAAAAAGTTAAGGTCTTTACTAATTATAATAATTCCCTTGGTCTCAATAAGTACTGTGTTCTTTTTATTGATTACTATATTAATCACAGAGACTTTTAATTTGAATCCTCCAATAAACAATTTTTGGTTATTAATTGTCGCTTATGTGTGTGTAACTACCTTATTTTATCTACTTTATTCTATGTTTAAAGGCATTCAAAGATTTGTGGAAGGGGCGACTTATTCTTTGATAAATAGGGTGATTTTTATTGTCTTTATAATTTTCGCCTTTATTTACTCTTTAGATTTTTTTTATGTGTTACTATCTTTTTCTGTTGCAATATTAATTTCTTTTATTTTTGGACTTCCAAGAATTAAAAAGTTCATATCTCCTGAAAATTTTAATGTTAACTTAAAGAAGTTTCTTTATTTGTCTATTTCACTTTTTTTAATGCAAGTTGGGTTCTATTCATTGAGATTTCTAAGCGAGATTATTATTGGTGTTATAGTTGATTTTAATAGTTTAGGATTATATTCTGCTAATTCTTCAATTACTAATGTTATCAGGCTAATAGCTTATGTGTTCCCAGTAGTAGTTTTACCAATGGCAGTTATTAGTAAGTATAAATTAAGAAAATCTGTTAAGAAAATAATTCTTCTTCTTATACCATTTTCAAGTTTAGTTTTAGTATCAACTTATGTTTTAGTTCCTCTATTGTATGGTCAAGAATATGTCCACTTAACATTACCTATTATTCTGACAATATCTTCTTCATTGTTAGTATTATACTCTTATTTTAATTCCATTTTTGTAGGTGAAAACAATTTTTCATCTTTTTATGTCAAAATTATCTTAATAGATTTTATACTCTCTTTGGTGTTAAATACTATCCTTAATGTTGTTATGATTTCATCATTTGGGATTATAGGCGCTCCAATTGCTACTTCTATCACAATAATCTTTAAAATAGCCTTGAATGTTTATGCTATAAAGAAGTTGAGGTTAAGAAAGAAGTTAACTAAAGAAAATGATAACACTTAATAATGACGTTAATGATAACAAGCAGCAGGAACACTTAGATATTTCAAAAGCACGATTTAAAAGAGTTTTGTTTGTGGTTACTGATGTTTCTGCTAGTTATGGGAAGGCATTAAACCCACACTTGGGTGTTGCAATGTTGATGTCATATCTAGATAAAACTGGTTTTGATACTGCGGTTATTGATTTGCAATTAGGTTATACAATCGATGATGTTGTTAAAAAAGCGAAAGATTTTCAAGCAGACTTAATCGGGTTTACAATGTTTAGCTTTGATTTTATTAATACATATAAAAAAATTAATGAGATAAAATCTAAAACTAATCTTCCAATTGTGTTAGGGGGAGCTCATGTTTCTACAGTAAAAAAAGAAGTTCTTGAGAAAACAAATGCTGATTTTGGTATTGTCAGGGATGGAGAGAAGCCTTTATTAGATCTTTGTTCAGGTCAGTCTTTGAAAGAAATTGAAAGTTTAATCTGGAGAGAAGCAGGATCTGAAAATATTATTCAAAATCCGATTATGAAACTTAATTGGGAATTAGATAAATTACCTTTTCCGGCATATGATAAATTTGAGTTGAAAAAGTATATCCATTATATCGATAAGAGATTACCTATAGAAACTTCGCGCGGTTGTCCCTATAGTTGTACATATTGTGATGTTAAACAAAGTTTAGGACAAGCATTTAGACCACGAAGTCCTGAACACGTTTTCACTGAAATGAAATTCTGGTATGATAAGGGATTTAAGTATTTTGAGTTTGTAGATGATTGTTTTACTATGGATCTAGAACGAGCAAGAAAAGTATGTGAACTAATAATTAATAGTGATATTAAAATACGTTGGAATTGTGCTAATGGTATAAGGGCAGATCGTGTTGATGAAGATTTGTTAATTAAGATGAAGCAAGCTGGTTGTGAGTTTATTTCCTATGGTTTAGAGACTGGTAGCCCTGAAATGTTAAAAGTTATCAAGAAAGCAATAACTTTGGATAAGGCAAGAAGTACATTTGAACTTACCAAGAAAATAGGTCTTAAGTTTGCAGTAAATTTTATAATAGGTCATCAGGAGGAAACTTTTGAAAGGGCAATGGAATCAGTAAAATTTGCGAAAAGTATCCCTGCAGATTATGTTAATTTTTCAAACATGATCCCTTACCCTGGAACAGAAATATTTAACTGGATTCAAGAAAAAGAAAAAACAGGTGAAGCAAGGTTTTATCTTACCAAAAGAAGAATTTCTTAAAAATTCAACAACTAAATTAGGTAATCCTGTTTTTGAAACTAAAGTTTTTAGTTATAGGGAAAGGGTAAAGGCACTTAAAGTTGGAAGAGCGTTAGCTAAAAGAAGTCACTTACAGTATCGTTTTGGGAATTTTAAAGGTGATTTGGTTTACCAAGTTTCTCGTAATGATAAAATGTATAACTATCTTAGACGTTTTGTCACTGGTAATAAATTAGGTAAAAAGTTTTATAATGTTATTAAGAAAAACTATTGAAAGTTGGACACTTATCGATTAAATAAAAGATGAAATATGAAAAATTATATTCCGGGGAACATTTGAAAAAGATTAATCCAAATTGGACTTTTAGGAAATGGTCTTATAGACATACCTTTATTGCTAAAATGAGATACATTGAAAAGTTTCTTAGTAAAGTTCCTAAAACTAATAAGATCTTAGATGTTGGGTGTGGTCAAGGTTTGTTAGTCAAAGAGTTTAGAAACAAGGGTTATGATATTGTTGGGGTTGATGCTTTTTATGAAAATGATTTTGTAGAAAAACAAGATATTTTTGATAATAATTATGAAGATGACACTTTTGATTTAATACTTTGTCTCGATGTGATTGAACATTTTTCTTTTGATAAACAAGAACTTTTAGTTAAAGAACTAACCAGGATTGTTAAGCCCAGTGGAAAAATTGTTTGGAGTATTCCAAACATGGCACATTTGTCTTCGAGGATTACTTTTCTTTTGTTAGGAAAACTTTTACGTACTGCTAAGATAGAATATCATCCTGGTGATCGTCCGATAAGTGAATACTATACAATTATTGCAAGTAATTCAAAGATTGTTAAGAAGAAAGGTCTTTCTGCAACAATTCCCTTATTATTTCAGATAACTCAACTATTACCTCAATTTACATCGTGGTTATACTTTTTACTTAGACCATTCAATATTTTCGCGAATTGGTGTTTTAATGTAATTGTAATTTCTGAGAAAAAATAGTTCTAAAGATTTCAATTTTAATATTTTTTTAATATTCTAATAAAACGAATAAAAGTTAAAAGAGAAAATGATGTTAATTTACATCAAAAAAGTAGTCTGGTAATAATCCATTTCCACCCAAATATTTTTCTTCAGTTTCTTGATCAACACTAAATCCTTCTGGATAATCTATCTCCCAAATCATGATAGGGCCCATGACTCTTCCATTATAGTATATCAAGTCTGAAACATAGCTGTCCTGATAAATTGAATTAAATGCACTTGTATTATATTCTGGGTTATCTTGATTGAATACGTAAAGGTTAACCCATAGGGCGTTAACCCCTTCTTCAGAAACAAAAAGCCCCGCCCCCAAATCGTTATTTAAATTGCCATTATTATCATAAGTTGGAACTATCCTTAGACATCCACCATAACCTTCTTCTTCAAATAAAATCATTTCTTCATTGAAATAAACACATTCTAATGGTAAATCAACTCTTTGATTGGTGTTACCATTAATTAGAGCGATCGTAGGTTGTTCAATTTGTAAATTTACTGTTGTTTCATTTTCGTTAGTTTCTTCAACATAATTTATTGGAAGGAAAACTGCACCAACATAAGATTCTTGTTTAGGGTAAACGTTATCTTCCCAAATAAAATCATCATCTAATACATAAACCCCTTGATATGTTAGAAGGGTAGAATTTCTAGTTTCTCTTGTTAATTTATCATCAACTGCAAAAGTTGTAATCCAACTATAACGATCATAATCTTCGTTAGAACCAATACTTGAATAAGCAGTATATTTTCCAATTTCGTCTGATATTATTAAGTAATGAGTTGTTTCATGGACATAAAGGAATTCTAACGCTTCTTCTTGACTTTGAGCAGTTAATACATGTCGTCCCATTAAATAGTTCCAATATTTTATTTTATTTGCTCCATCTAGTACAGACGCTCTTTCAAATCCATTTTGTACCCAATATCCATAATCCCACCAGTGACCAAAAATTGCATCTTCTGGTGTATTTTCTCTTGCCCATGTACCAGCAATTTGCCATTGTTGATTATATGAAGGACCTGAATATCTTCCCATGTTTAAACTAGATTCTCCGAATGCTGGAATTATTCCTTTGAAAGGATATGCTAAGGGACTAACTAAAATTATAATGAGAACTGCTGCAGCTAGATAAAGATAAGCTTTCTTTTTTATTTTTGAAATCATGTAACCCAACTCAATACATGAATAAGAAGCCATTACTGCGGTAATTGGTGCGAAAATGAAAAATAATCTTACTGCACCTCTAGCTGCAATAACCATAATTATAAACCAGACTAAAATAAAAATATATTTTTTGTCCCAATCAAGAATCTTTTGATATGACTCCTTATCTTGGTAGTATGATTTAAGATAAAATACTACCGCTAATAGAGCAAACACCCCTAAACTTCCTAAGTATATTATTAATGATATTGGATTTGTACCATTAAACAAACTGGATGGGGAATATCTGCTCAATATGAATGCTAAAATGAAAATTGTATATGCTAAGGTTAAAGTATACTTGTTATTGTTTTCTTTAACCATATTGTAGAATAGAATGATTGACCCTAACATGAATAAGGTGAGATATAAAGGTATGCTAAACAGAGTTGGTCCAAATTGGCCCATCCAATCAGTAAAGTATGGTTGATGTTGCTCTGCCACAGTCAATTGCCAACGGTCATTTCCTAATGGGTGAAGGAGGTTATCACTAATTTCTTCAACCTGTAAGAAAATTGTACTAGGTCCAAGAATAATTAGAAGTGCTCCTATTCCAATTGCAAAACTCAGAATTAAACTAATTAAGCTAGTTGGCATTTTACCTTTCACTTTGTCTTTAATTTTTATTAAATCATATTTGAATAATAATAAGTCTACAATTAGCATGAACAATACTAAGAAAGCAATTCCTGTAGTGAATGATCCTAAGAGCGTTCCTAAGCTAAACATAGGCACCCATAATGTTGTAATTATTGTCAATGCAATTATCCAAGCAATATACTGGTAAACATCTCTTTTCTTGATTTTGTCAAAGAAAAGTTCTATCAATACAAATAAACTTATAATTAGAACTAGGAACTTCCAACCGCCCCAGCTCAAACCCATAAATCCAGTAAAGATTCCTGCTAAAACGCCCATAAAAATTGTTTTCTTGTTAGTTTTACTTTGCCATCCTATCACATAAAAGTACATTGCCATAAACATTAACATTATACCTAACGCTTCGTGGTCAGAAAACCCAGCAAGAGTTCTGTGGATGAATGCTGGAATGATTGATAAGAATAAAGTGGCAAGTAAACCAACTTTCCAATCGAATAATCTTTTTACTAGCAAGTAAAAGAATATCATCGCACCGATAAAGCAAATTACTGGATAGATTATATCAACATATTCAAGAGTAGTATTTGGAAATATGAAATTTATTATTTTATACAGGTAAGCAAGGAAATAACTCATAAATACATAGTTTATTGTTGATGTTCCTAACGGAACAAATCTTGAAGCATCATGAACTAATAAAGACCCATATTCAACGATATATTTTGCGTACTTTAAGAACAAATGTGGATCTAAAGCAAGGGGTATATATTCTCCTGTTGTGACATCTTTAAGTAACCAAATGTTTCTTGTTCTAATGTATGCACCAAACCAAATTATTGCTGCAAGTATTACGTAAATGAACCAGTGTTTTTTTTCTTTAATTGTACCTATTAACTGAGCTCGTTTTTCTGTTAACTCATCAGATTTTTCTTGATCTTCAACTTTTTTACTAGAAAATAAATTTTTGATACTATCAACAACTTGTTCTCTTTTTTTGTTAATATCTTGTTCTTCCATGTTACTTCAAATTTAACCTTGTTTCGAATGTGTCTAAGATTTGTCTTAGCCTATCACACCCAATTGTTGGTAAATAAACCTTTCAGTTAATCTACTAAGTTCCTGAGTGTCTGTGGCAGTGATTATTAAACATTTCTCGTTTTGAGAATAAGTGTTGCTGTTACCAGAAATCATAATGATACCTTGGTTACTTTCACAATCTATAATTGGAATGTCTGGGCAGCCTTCTTCTATAGTACATGCTTCTTGAGGTATGATGTTCTTTGAGTAAAGCAAATAAGATACAGAACTCATAGAATTTCCAACACTAATATTATCATTAGGTTTGAATCCAAGGTAAATTTTATTTGATGAGAGATAAGTTAAAGGAGGGGTGCTAACATTTTCTAATTCATCTGGTAAATATTGAAAATAATAATCCTCATATTCGATTAATCTCCACATATTACCATTTTGGACAAAAGAATAACCATTATATTCGATTTTCTTACTTTCACTAGCTAAACTTCCCCCTACGTACCCCAAAACACTTAACACCATAATCACAGCAATGAAAATTGCCATAATTTTGGAATAATTGATTTTTCCCATAATCTTGAGATGCAAAATGTTTATCCTTTAAAAAGTTTTTAGTTCAGGAGTTCATATTTTGATGATTATACTATGTTGTTTCATTATATTACACTAAGACACATTAATCCAAAAGTAATATAAATGACTTGTTGATATTGTTTTCTACATGGAAGTCTTAGAAGCAATTATTCTTGGAATTATTCAAGGTATTACAGAATGGTTACCAATATCAAGCTCAGGACATTTAGTTATATTTCAAGAATTGTTTGGTATGCAAGTGCCAGTATTTTTTGATATAATGTTACATTTTGCTACTCTTATCGTAATCTTTACTGTCTTTTGGAAGGATATTATCAAGATTGTCGAATCTTGGATCAAATGGAGGAAAGATCAATATTTTAAGATTGGCTGGTTTATATTTTTGGGATCAATAGCTACAGCAATAATTGGTTTTACTTTTAAAGATTTAATATTGGATTTTTTTCATAATTTGTCTGTTGTAGGTATTGCATTAATATTTACTGGGATATTACTGTTTTCAACAAAATTCTTTCATGGAAAAAGAAATTTAAGATGGTATGATTCAATTATTATTGGCTTAATGCAAGGTTTAGCCTTGGTTCCTGGAATTTCGAGAAGTGGAAGTACTATCAGTACTGGATTATTGTTAGGTATTGAGAGAAAGTTAATGGCAAAATTTTCATTTCTTTTAGTTATCCCAGCAATAATCGGTGCAACTATCTTAGAATTTGATCCCAACTTTATTGTTGGAGACTTTGGCCCGGTTTTGGTTGGAATGATTGTTTCTATAGTAGTAGGATATTTCTCCTTGAAACTGTTACTTAAGATTGTTTTAAGAAATAAATTTTGGTTGTTTGGATTTTATTGTATGATTTTAGGTTTGATTTTAATTCTCATTTAAGTAAATATTGTTTTTTAAGAAATTGAAGATGATGTTTTTGTCATAAAGGTAAAGCTTTAAAGAATTATTGTCATACTATCACTTGCGGCCTATACCCCTATAGATTACTTCGCTTTCTTTAATTTCTTCTGAACGAAGACAATTTTTTGTATCTATTATAACTTTAATTTGGTTCTCTCTAAAAATGTTAGGATTTAAATTAACAAAAACAGAATGATCAGTTAGTAATATAATGTGATCCACTTTTTGTAATAAATCAGTTAGGGATTCTTCTGTTGATTTCTCTTTAACGAAAGGATCGAATATGTGAACCTCTGCTCCTTTTTTTATGAGTGTGTCAATTACTGATAAGGCTGGACTTTCTCTGACATCATCAATATTTTTTTTGTATGAACAACCAAGAATTCCTATTTTTGTGTTTTTAATTGGGATACCCAATTTATTCAATTCGTCTTGGACAATTTCAATCACATAATTTGGCATTGATAGGTTAATTTTTCTAGCAAGATCAAGAAATTGGTGATCAAACCCACTGACTTTAGCACGTTCAATCAAATAATATGGGTCTACTGGGATACAATGACCTCCAACTCCAGGACCAGGATAAAATGGCATAAATCCAAATGGTTTTGTCGAAGCACCTTTAATAACTTCAATAAGGTCAATATTCATTTTGTCAAAACTTTTTGCAATTTCGTTTATGAAAGCTATATTTACATCCCGAAAAGTATTTTCAATAATTTTTACTGCTTCAGCAGACTTAATGTTATTCAATTCTTTAATCTCAGCATCAATGAATCTTTGATAAAATTCTTTTGCTAGTATTACTTGTTCTTTACTGGTTCCACCAATAACACGAGGAATATTATCAAGGACCCATTTATTATTTCCTGGATCGATTCTTTCTGGACAATAGGCAACTCCAAAATCTCTTCCAGATTTTAATCCAGATGACTCTAAGATTGGAATAATTACTTCTTCTGTAGTTCCAGGATAAATTGTTGATTCTATTATAACTAAACTTCCTGGTTTGAGATATTTAGCAATGGTTTCTGCTGCATTTTTTAATGGTTTTAAGTTAGGGTTGTGTTGTTCATCAATTGGAGTTGGAACACATACAATTATTAAATCAGAATCTGATAGGACCTCTGTATTTGTGGTTACACTTAAGTTTGTTTCTAAGAATAGTTTCTTAGTATATTCATCGTCAATAGGGCAAAGTCTATTGTTTATCTGGTTAATTTTATCTTGATCAATATCTAAACCAATAACATTAAAGTGTTTAGAACTTAGACAGGTTAAAGGTAATCCCACATAGCCGAGACCAACAATCACAACTTTATTGAAAGTTTTCGACTCCATCCCATTCTCCTTTATACCATTGTACCATCTTTTTGATGCCTTCTTTGATATCAGTATCTGGCTTAAATCCTAACATTCTTTCAGTTTTAGTTGTGTCAGCAAAAGTTACTTCAACATCACCTTGTTGTTTGCCAACATTTATTCTATTTGCTTTTTTCTCCAAAGAATCTTCAATTACTGAAATAAAATAATTTAATTCTATAGGGTTAGAATTACCTAAATTAAATATTTCATAAGGATAATTTTTGTCAAGAGCAGCTAAGACACCTTTGACAATATCTTTAATGTAAGTATAATCTCTTCTAGATGTGCCATCACCATAAACTTGTATCTGTTGTCCAGAATCTATTAGTTTTGTGAATTTTAAAGGTGCCATGTCTGGCCTGCCTCTTGGCCCATAGACAGTAAAAAAACGTAAACATGATGTGTTAAGTCCATGTAAATGGTGGTAAGTGTAACAAATAAGTTCTCCAAATTTTTTAGTAGCTGCATAAGGTGATATTGGGTTATTTACATCATCACTTTCTGAAAATGGGCCTTTTTCTCTATTACCATATACAGAAGAACTGGATGCAGATACAAAGTTTTTTATCCTAAATTCTCTTGAAAGTTCAAGTAAATTTAATATACCTTGAATGTTAACTTTTTCATATAAGAAAGGTTGACTTATTGATGGTCTCACTCCTGCTCGTGCAGCTAAATGAACAATTTTATCAGGTTGTTGTGTTTGGAATATGTGCTTTAATTTTTCTAAGTCTGTAATGTCTACTTTAAATAATGTGAAATTTGAATTATTTAAGTTATGTTCAATATTTTTTTCTTTTATTCTGGGGTCGTAATAATCATTGAAGTTATCAACACAAATGACTTCATTTCCTCTCTGTAAAAGAGCGTCACACACATGACTTCCTATAAAACCCGCCCCTCCAGTAACAAGAACTTTCATTTTCTACCAACCCCATAATATTTAAAACCTTCTTCTTTAATTAAGTCTGGTTCATAAATATTTCTACCATCAAAAATAACCTTTTCTTTCATTTCTTTACCCAATTCTACAAAGTTAGCGTTTCTGAACTCGTCCCATTCAGTTACAAGGATAATTGCGTTACTTTCTTTAGTTGAGCAAGATGCTTTAGAATGATATGATATCTGGTCACCAAAAATAGTTTTAACTTCTTCTATTGCAATAGGGTCATAAACATTAATCTTTGCACCTAGTTTGAGAAGTTTTTCAATAATTATTAGTGCTGGAGCTTCTCTAATATCGCTTGTTTTTGGTTTGAATGATAATCCCCAAACTGTAAATGTTTTATCGTTAAGGTTTTCTCCAAAGTGTTCCTTAATTTTAGTTAATAAAATTTCTTTCTGTTCATTATTAATTTGATCTACAGTATTTAATAGTTTTGCGTTATATCCCTTTTCTCTTGCAGTGTTAGCTAAAGCCCTAACATCTTTTGGGAAACAACTACCACCATATCCAATTCCTGCATGTAAAAATTTTGGGCTGATTCGGTAGTCTAGACCCATTGCTTGTGCAACTAATTTTACATCTGCACCAACCTTGTCACAAATGTTTGCCACTTCGTTAATGAAACTAATTTTTGTTGCTAAGAATGAATTGTTAGCATATTTTATCATTTCCGCTGTTTCCCAGTCTGTTTCGAGGATTGGAATATATGATCTGACCCTTCCAGTATAAACTCTTCTCATTAAGGTTTTAGCTCTTTCACTTTTTGCTCCAATTGCAATCTTGTCCGGGTGATTAAAATCGTATACAGCTGCCCCTTCTTTAAGAAATTCTGGATTGGAAACTACTTCTACCTGAGAATTAGGGTTTGTGTTTAAAATAATTTCTTGACATTTATTTGCTGTACCTGGCGGAACTGTACTTTTGTTGATTAAAATCTTATAATCTTCTGCAAATTTAGCAACATTTTCTGCAACGTTAAACACGTAACTTAAATCTGCAGAGCCATCTTCTTTTCCAGGAGTGCCAACACAGTTGAAGATAACTTCACCAAATTTAACTGCTTGTTCTGTGTCTATTGTGAATCTTAATCTCCCTTTTTCTCTATTTTTAGCAACAAGTTGCTTTAATCCAGGTTCATAAAAAGGAATATTTCCTTGTTCTAATGTTTTTATTTTGTTTTCATCAATATCAGCACATAAAACCTTATGTCCTAAATTTGCAAGACATGCTCCCGTAACTAAACCAACATAACCACATCCATTAATTGAAATTCTCATATCTTATCACCTTTAATCTTATATCTACCAAAGTTAATAATTTCAAGTTTATTTTGTTTTTTTAGAGAAGATATTAATTTTCTTGATCTGGTAGAAATATTATATTGATTTTTGTAAAATTTTCTTATTTGATTTAGTGATATTTCCTTGTTTTTATATCTGCTTAAGACAATATTTTTAACTTTTTTGGCATCGGAGCGTAAATTGATTTTATACCGGTTTTTCTTAGCAATTTTAACTTTTCTATTAAATACTTCTTGTCTATGAAGCAGATTAAGATTATATTTGCTTAGTGAGTAAAACAAGTAATTTAACTTTATCACACCTTCATTACTAAATCTAATGCACCATTTATCTCCTTTTGAATTTCTAGAAAAATTAATTTTTAACTTCTTTAATAATTGCTCAAAACTTTCAAGAAGTTTTAAATCTCCTTCTTGATGTAAAGTTATCTCAGATGAATTTCTTGTTCTCATCCCAGCTTCATCTAAAAAAAATGCCATTAACAGCGCAATTTCATATTCTTTTCCTAATTTTGCTGAAACCTTGAATATATTATTATTAATATCTTCCTGATTAAATAATCCAGTTACATGGCTGCTAACTTTTCTAATTAATTGGGGAATAACTATTCCTTGTTTGCAAGTTTTAATGCCTGGTTTGTAATCAAATCCCAAAAAACTTATCTTTTCAACTAATTTGATTAGTCCTTCAGGTTTTTGGTACCAAGATAAACTTTTTTTGCTTCCTTGTCTTAGATGACCATCTCCTATAGATAAGCAGAAAATAAAATGCCAAATCGGAGAATATTCTATAGGAAATGTACCTCTAAAGGTTATTGAAGAACTTCCTTTGTCATCATTAAATTTAATTATATTTATCTCTGCTAAATCTAAATTATCTATTATTGATTTAAAAACTGAAGATTTAATTTTTTTACTTTTAGAAAAGTTGTAAAACCAGTATTTTGGAACATTAATTAATTCAGATAGATCTTTATTATTCTTAGTTTTCCTAAGTAGTTGATTAATAATAATCTTTTTGTCTTTAGGTGAAATTTCAACATATCCATTTATGTTCCAAGGATAAACTAATTTTTTGGATTTTATTTGTTTTTTCATGCTCAAATCCTTATTTATTGAAAAAGCACAATAAATATTTAAATTTTTTAACTTGGTTTTTAAAAGATACATTATTTATCATAAAATACCCCTAATGCTATTTTTTCGCTATTTTCATACTCTAATGCTTTCTCAAAAGCGTGAACTTTATTGTTTGAATCATAGTTATTTTTATCTAAATAGTAAACTTTTTCATTATAATAATCATAGTTGCATCCAAAACTAACGCATGGTTGAATTATGTCAACAAATGCAAAACCTTTATGTTGAACTGCTTGTTTCATTATTTCAATCATTTCTTTAAGATTCCCAGCATATGCTCTTGCTACAAAAGTTGCTCCAGAAGATAGTGCTAGAGTTAAGGGATTAACTGGCTTTTCTTGAGAACCTTTTGGACTGGACTTACTTTTTTTGCCACATTCTGATGTTGGCGAATATTGGCCAGTTGTTAAACCAAACACTTCATTATTATGTACAAAATAACATATATTAAAATTTCTTCGACATGCGTGAATAAAATGATTGCCACCTTCACCATACCCATCACCATCACCACCAAAAGCGATAACTTGTAATCTTGGGTTAGCCAATTTAATACCTTGTGCAACCGGTAAGGATCTACCATGTAATCCAACAAAACCATTAACCTTTGCCCAGTAAGGTAACTTTGCAAAACAACCAACTCCAGAAACTAGCACTGCATTGTGCGGAGCTATGTTTAATTCTTGCAATGTTCTTTTAACTCCATTAAGGATTGCAAAATCTCCGCAACCTGGACACCAGTTAGGAAGTTCTGTCCTATTATAATCTTTTAATTCTGACATTTTTAAGCTAACCTTTCTTTTAATTTTTTGTAAATATCATCAATTGTAAATGTAAAACCATCGTAACGTAAAATTTTGTCTTTAATTTCAATACCACTCTTTTCTTGGATTAAACTACCAAGCTGCCCAGAATAGTTGTTTTCTATTAAGATAATTCTTTTCATATTTTCTAGAATTTTTTTAATTTTATCAGTTTGAAATGGACACATAAATTTTATTGGTAAAAAGTTAATTTTGTTTCCTTCTAAATTTAATTTATTTATCGCTTCCCTTATTGCTCCTTTATTACTACCCCAACTAATGACTGTTATGTCAGAGTCTTCAGGTCCAATAATTTTTGGTTCTGGAAATTCTTCTTCAATTTCTTTTAACTTGTTCATACGCTTTTCTATCATACCATTTCTAATTTCTTTATCTTCAGTAATTTCACCAACTTCATCATGTTCATCGCCAGCACATGTGTAAATGCCTTTTTCTATTCCTGGTACAGTTCTTTTAGTATTATCTTTCGCATAACGTTTGTAAAGTCCATCCTGATTAAGGTCAGAATCTTTGATGTCTATGCTGTTTTCTATAATGTTAATTTTGCTATTGTAATCGAATGTAAATTTTGGTTCCTCTGTTTCCAAATTAACTGTTTTGAAACTTTCAGCAAGATGTTTGTCAATAAGCACTATTGCGGGAACTTGATATTTTTCTGCTAAGTAGAATGACCTCTTAGTTTCCGTGTAACATTCTTCAATGTTTCCTGGTGCGATAACTATTCTTGGAATATCTCCTGGTGCAGCAGAAAGAACAAATTTTAAGTCACCCTGTTCAGTTTTTGTTGGTAATCCTGTGGCTGGTCCTGGCCGTTGCCCTTCAATTATTACTAAAGGTATTTCTGCCATTGCTGACAATCCCAAGCTTTCTACCATTAATGCAAATCCACCACCACTTGTTGCAGTCATAGCACGTGCACCAGTGTATGAAGCACCGAGTGCCATGTTAATTGCAGCAATCTCATCTTCTGGTTGGATTACTGTGAGATTATTGTTGGTTGTAGATTCCTTAGATAAATTATGAAGTATGGCAGAAACTGGTGTCATTGGATATTGGACATGAAATGTAAGACCAGCTTTCAATGCACCTTTGGTGATGGCATCGTTACCGCTCCAGAATTTTATGTTTTGGTTAGATGTTTTTTTTTCTGTGATAATATAATCATTAACTGTATTTACTGAGTTATACCCTGCTTCAGCAGCTTTCAATAACTTTACTTTTAACTCAGGTTTTGCTTGAAAGAACTCTTCAATACATTGGTTAAGTACTTCAAGTTTAATACCTAACGATTTTGTAGTTGCTCCTAGAAAAACTGCATTATGGATGTTATTTTCACTTAACTCTTCTTCAATCTTTTTTAATGGCACAGGAATAAATTTTAAATTTTTATTTTCTTGATCTAAATTTTCTAAACTAAATTTATTGTTGTATAAGACAATACCCCCAGAAATAACTTCATTAATATGATTTTTAATTGTGTTTTTGTCTAGCGCCATTAAAACATTAATACTGTCAATGTCAGCGTGAACCTTTTCTTTAGAAGCTCGAATAGTGTGTATGTTAGTTCCTCCTTTAATTTGGGAAGCATAATCCTTACTGGAGAAGATATGATAATCTAATTTTATGAAAACTGCAGCAATAATATCTGCTGCTGTAGCAACACCCCAGCCAGCTTCACCCCCCACTCTTATTGTTAATTGTTTCATTTTGTTAATTTTTTTCTTTTTTGCTATATATCTCGTCGGCTTCTTCCAACTGGTCAAAACTACCTATGTCAAACCATCTTCCTTCAATTATATAAGAATATACCGGTTGTTTAGTAATTAAATGCTTAATTAAATTACCTGGGGCATCAAGGTTGGGATTTTCTTTCAAACAAATTTCAATTTCTTCCAAAGCTTCTTTTGAAAACAAGTATGTTGCTGATGCTGCTAACGATGATTTCGGTTCTGTGGGCTTTTCCTCAAAGTCAACGATTTTGTTATGTTCATTAGTTACTATATTTCCATACTTGTTAGCTATTTTTGCAGGGTCCTTAAGATCCATCACTGCCATAACAGATGCATTTTTTTCGTGTTTGATTTTATTTAGTTCAGTCAAACTAAACTCAAATAAATTATCTCCAGCAATAACTAATAAATCATCACAAATATTTTCTTCAGTTATTGTGAAATTAATATCACCAATAGCTCCTAACCTGTCTTCGTTAGAAAGTGTACCATCATTTAGAACTTTTATTGGTTTGTTACTTGTGTTGTTGTGTTCTTGTAACCATTTATCAAATTCTGGTTTGAATTTATTATTAGTAACAATATATATCTGGTCAATTTCATCAATTTTCTTAATCTTGTCAATAATATATTCAATGATAGGTTTGTTAGCTACTTTCAGAAGTGGTTTTGGTTTGTTAAGAGTTAGAGGGTAGAGTCTTGTAGCGTAACCAGCTGCCAGGATGAGCGCTTTCATGCTAAGAAATGTTTCCATTTTCTTTTAAAAGCATTATGGAAGATTGGTTTTGAATAAGAGATTATAAAAATAGTCATTTAAGGATTATATTAGCGAATTTTAATTATTGATTACCTTCTTTTAAAACGACGTTTAGATCGGGTTCTAGATTTAGAATTTTTAGAAAATCTTCTTCTATTTTTTGGTGGTGGTTTAGCTGCAGCGCCTACTGCATTTTTAGCTGTTTCTGAATGAAATTTATGGTCCATAACTTCAATTTTTTGTTTTATTAATCTTTCAATAGCATTAAGGTAACTTCTTTCCTCAGCAGCACAAAATGAGAAGGCAATTCCATCATTTCCTGCCCTTGCAGTTCTACCAATCCTATGAACATAATTTTCTGGTTCGTTAGGAAGTTCAAAATTTATAACGTGCGAAATATCATCAATGTCTATTCCTCTCGCAGCAATATCTGTTGCTACTAATACTTTAGTTTTACCAGTCTTGAAATCTTGAATAGCTTTAGTTCTTGCACTTTGTGATTTGTTGCCATGAATCGCATCAGATAATATCTTATTTTTACGAAGAAATAATGCTAACTTGTTTGCTTTATGTTTTGTTCTAGTGAAAACTAAAACGCTTGTAAAATGTTCTTGTTTTAAAAGTTTGAGTAATAATTTTTCTTTTGAAGATGGATCAACAAAAAATAAACATTGTTTTATACGATCAACAGTTACTGTTTGAGCTACAATTTCAACACGAATTGGGTTATTTAATAAATTTTTTGCAAGTTTATTAACCTGTAAAGGCATTGTTGCTGAAAAAAATAATGTTTGTTTCTTATTTGGTAATCTTGAAATTATTTTTTTAATGTCATGAATAAATCCCATGTCTAGCATTCTATCTGCTTCATCTAATACAAAAAATTCTACGTTCTTTAAGGTAAGTTTTCTTTGGTTCATTAAATCTAATAATCTGCCCGGTGTTGCAACAAGAATATCTACACCTTTAGTTAAGGCTCGAACTTGTCTTCCTTGATTTACACCACCAAAAATCACAGTATGCTTAAATTTAAGAAATTCTCCATATGTAGAAAAACTATCTCCAATCTGTGCAGCAAGTTCTCTAGTAGGAGCAAGCACTAAAGTTTTAATTACTCTTGGATACTTTTCTGTCATCCTTTGTAATATTGGTAATATGAATGCTGCCGTTTTACCAGTTCCTGTTTGTGCAATACCAATTAAATCTTTTCCTTCTAACAAGCCAGGTATTGATTTTGATTGTATTGGTGTAGGAACTGTGTAACCTTGTTTAGCTATTGCTTTTTCAAGTTGTGGATTCAAGTTCAAATCTTTAAATGATATGTTATTCATTATATTGTCTTGAATTTGCTCTCAGTTATAAAAGTGCGTGAAATAAAAGAAAAATTAGCTTATTTTGAAACTTATTAGAAAAATAAAGGTGGACAGCTTACTGTCGTTCCCGTATAAAATACGGTACAAGACAATACGGAAGCACGTTTAACTTCTGTGTTCGAAATGGGAACAGGTGAACCACGCCCCTATGGCCGTCCAAGTGCATTGGTAATGAGCTCATTTATAAATATTTCGTAGATTTTAGGCATGTCTAAAGAGTTGACTAGTTTCCAAATTTATAGATTTTAATTTTTTAATAAAATTTCATAACTCTTATAAAGAAAAGTGATGTTTCTTCAACATTATAAAGAGGTACTAGATGATGGTAGATACAGCAGTTATTCTTGCAGGAGGGTTTGGATCAAGACTAAATGGTCTTGGTTATGAAGTTCCAAGATCACTTCTTTCAGTTAAAAGGAAACCTGTTCTTGTTCACTTAATTAAAGACTTGAAAAAGCATGGTGTGAATAATATCATAATTTCTTGTAATAAGAATTCTAATAAGATTCAAAAAAAGTTAGGTGATGGTAATAAGTTAGGTGTTAACATTTCTTATTCTTTAGAACCAGTTAGGTTAGGTACTGGCGGTGCTCTGAAAAATGCTGCTAAGGAAATTGAAGAACCTTTCCTAATATTATATGGTGACAATTTGATGAATGTAAACTATAAAGAAATGATGGAAATGCATTTTAACAATAAAACTAAAGTTACTATGGCATTAACCCCAAGAGAAGATGTAGAAAATTATGGTGTGGCAAAACTTGATAATGATAAGGTCGCTTTCTTTGTTGAAAAGCCAAGTAGGTTAGAAGCGCCATCAAAACTAGTTAATGCCGGAGCTTTCATTATTGAACCAAGCATACTTTCAAGGTTACCTAAAGGAAAATCTTCTATAGAGAACGATCTTTTTGTGGACATGGCATGTTTCGGACAAATTTCTGCTTACCATCATAAAGGTCAATGGTACCCTATTGACACTATTGAAAAATATCAAGAAGCTCAAAAGAATTTCAAACCAGTGAAGTGATAAAATGCCTGTAATCGATTTAAACCAACTAAATGAACTTCCTGAAAAGAAAGTTATAATTGCTGACGTAGATGATACCATTTGTGAAAGTTGTCAAGTAATTTGGCCAGAAATGGCGGCTGAGATTGATCGTTTAGTTAGAAATGGGTTCACTTTTGCTTTTATTAGTGGCACTAAATCTGACGATTTGAAGAAAATGGTATCTGTCGGTCTTAAGGAAACACATCATATCTTAGGAACTACAGGAACTAATTATATGTTAATTTGTGGTGAAGATTCTGATATTGTATATAATCTTTCTTTTACTAATGAAGAGAAAGAAGAGATTAATCTTGCTTTTGAAAAGTTAATTAATTATTATAACATTCAGTCTATGACAACTAAAGAAGACCAGTTACAAGATCGAGATTCTCAAATAACTTTGTCTGCAATAGGACGCCATGCACCTTCTGACATGAAAAGGAATTATGATTCTGATGGTAAGATTAGGATGATGTGGGTTGGGTATCTTAGAAATTTTCTTAGTGAGGATAAGTATGCTGTTAAAGTTGCAGGTACCACTTCAATAGATGTTACTCGAAAAGGTTTTGATAAGGAAAGCGGAATTCGTAAATTTGCTGAACATCATAGTTTTGATATAAATTCAATTTTATTCTTTGGAGACAAAATTTATCCTGGTGGTAACGACTTTCCTGCTACACGAATTGTTGATTGTATTTCAGTGAAGTCTCCACATGATACATTAGATATTTTGAAGAAATTGTAAGTTTTATTCTTATTTAATTATTTTTTCTTTTTCAGTTTATTTCTTTTAATTTTATCTTTGACTTTCTTTAATTTATCTTTAATTTTATTTGTCTGATCTTTTTTGATAACCTTTCTTTTCTTAACAAAAATTTTGTCCAGTTCTTTTTGAGTAAGTTCTCTATATTCTCCTGGTTTGAGTCTTGCTAATTTTAATCTACCAATAGAAATTCTTTTCAATTGTTTTACTCTAAACCCTACCTTTCTAAACATTCGTTTAATTATCTGGTTCTTCCCTTCACTAATAGTAACTTCCAAGAATGTTCGGTCAATCTTTTTTATTATTGCAGGTTTGGTTGTACCATCTCGTAACTCAACACCTTCCTGTAACCATTTAATTTGTTCTTTTCTTATAGAATCGTTAAGTTTGACTTGATAAGTTTTTTTAACTTCATTTCTTGGATGCATAACTCTATTAGCAAAATCGCCATCGTTAGTTAGAAGCAGTATTCCAGTTGAGTCGTAATCTAATCTTCCTATGGGAAAAACTCTTTCTTTGATGTTAATAAATTCCATTACTGTTGGCAATTGTCTATCTCTTAAGGCAGTAACACATTTTGGTGGTTTGTTAAATATTAAGTAAACTCTTCTTTCTCTATCTATTGGTTGATCATCAACTGTAATCTTGTCTTTGTTAGTTGCTTGGTCACCTATTGTGATAACTTTATCATTAACTTTAACTCTACCTTCTACAATTAGCTCTTCGCCTTTCCTTCTTGAGCAATACCCGCGATTGCTAAGGATCTTCTGCACTCTTTCCATGGGGTTAGAATTGGTCGTGGTTAATATAAAGGTATTGGTTGGATATTGGAATAGCGAGAACGTCGGAATTATGCAAAGTTGACGTAGCAAATTTAGGAAAATTCCTATTATATCCTCCGACCTACGAAAGAAGTGGGGAGGATAAGGAGTGTTAGTAACGCAGAGTTGAGAAAAGCTTAATCATCAAAGTGGCTCATAATTCTTTTCCTATTTTGGGATTTAACCACATAATAACTCCAGAGGGTTGATTATTTCTTGAGAATAAAGAACGAAAAAACCCGCCAGCGGCTTGTTGTTTCAATCCTCTGAAGTATTTTGATACTTTTTTTAAGCCCATAGAAGAACGTCTTTCATTAATCATTTTTAGGGATTCATCAGTTAGTGGTCCGAATTTAAGATTGTTCTGTTCTAATTCTTGACCAACTTTAGCTCCCTCAATGGCAAGAAGAGCAATAAAACTTCCAAGATTTCTTGCTTGCGTACCATAATATTGATATTTCCCTATATTTACTCTAATACGATCAATCAAATACGCTTTCATTTTTATTTGTTTTTTATCAAGAGGTAACTCTTTCAGCATTCTTTCTTGAAATTCTGGATCATGATCAGCGTGTTGTACAATAAACCATGCTAAACGTACATCTTTTGGATTTGTAAGTTTATGGTATTTTAATATTTTTTTCAATCGATCTGCATTGTATTTATCTACATCCATCATGTTGGCATAAATTCCCTTAAGTTTTTTTCCAGAGCGTATAGCTTGATCTGCTTCAACCATTTTTTTAAGTTCAGCTGTAACATCAGAATCTTCTAATTTATTTCCCTGTTTGATAAGGTATAAATCAATATGAATTAGTTCATCAACAATTTCTTCAAATCCTTGTACATCTTTGAATGCTCTTTTTATTAAAGAAAAAGCAGTATTTAATTTCTTTGGATCTTTTTCAGAGTCGTGTAAATTTTGTTCGATTTGACCACCTCTTGAACCAAGTTTCAATAAGTCCGCATTAAAGACTTCTGCTTTTTCAAGGAGGGAGTGCATTTTTTGTACAACGTTTGGATAAGATTTTGCTAATAATTTTTCTACTTCTCCAATGTCTTCACGCATACGTTGATACACACGATTTATCCTTCTGTCAATTCGTTCCTCTGTTTGAATTTTTTTCAGAATTTCTTCAATGATTGGTTTTATATGTTCACTTTGTCCCTGGATTTTTGCCTCTTCAGCATATTTGATTAGAGTAAAGACGTTTTTTAATTCGTAGAATTCCCTAAGTAAATAATCTCGTTCTTTCTTTTCATCTTTTCTAGTTCTTTTAAGTTCTTCTATATGTTTCTTTACCATTTATCTATCAGTAATACAAACGAGTTTTTATGTTTTTTGTGAGCAGCGTATGTAGAATACATCTACTTTGTATGTATGGTCTTAAACTTTTCTCAATTGGATTTAACATCAATTAAACTATCTTTCATATCCTCAAATCACCAGCAATTATTTAAATTAGAAGCTGATTCTGTTATCCAATGTTAACACAAGAACAAATAGACGATCATGTAAAAGCTGGAAAAATTGCAGCGGAAGCGCTTCAGTATGGTAAATCTATGATAAAACCAGGTGGTAAAGTAATTGAAGTTCTTGACAAAGTTGAAGCCAAAATCTTAGAATTAGGCGGTGGCATCGCGTTCCCTGCACAGATCTCATTGAACGAATTTGCTGCACACAGTTGTTCCGACATTAATGACAAAACTGTTTTTGACAAACAGATTGTTAAGTTAGATGTTGGTGCACATGTTAATGGCAGAATTGCTGATAATGCTCTTACTGTAGGCCTTAGCGGCGAACATGAAGATTTGATTAAAGCTAGTCGTGAAGCATTAGATAATGTTCTTAAAGAAATTAAAATTGGTATGACATTAAGCGAGATTGGTAAAATTGTTCAAGAAACTATTGAATCTTATGGGTTCAAACCGGTACGTAACCTTTCAGGTCATGGCTTAGGTAATTTCAATATTCATGTATCTCCATCTATTCCTAATTTTGAAAATGGTAGTAATTTTAAGTTAGAAGAAGGTATGGTAATTGCCATTGAACCTTTTGCCAGTAGCGGTGCTGGAATGATTAAGGAGAAAGGGGAAGCTAGTGTATTTACGTTACGTGATGATGTTAATGTACGTGATCCGATTACCAGGAAAGTTTTGGGAACTATCAGGAAATATAAGGGTTTACCTTTTGCTAAACGTTGGTTAGAAAAAGAGTTTGGTGAGAAAAAGACTGCTTTTGCATTACGCCGGTTGAAGTTTAGCGGTGCGTTAACTGCGCACAAACCTTTAGCTGATGCATCTAGCGGGATGGTTAGCCAAGCAGAGCATTCAGTTATTATTCTTGAAAAACCTATAGTTTTTACTAGAATCTAGAATTTATATTTTTTCTAATTTTTAATATTTATTTTAGTTTTTTCTAACTTTTCTTCTAGATCAGAAAGATGAAACTCTTTGCACCATTCGTCCAATAAAAGTTCACTTTTTCTTAGTCCATAATTGTCTGTCAAATATTGTAATGCTTGATCAAGTTCTGTAAACTGCTGACAATATTCTGGTTGAAGCGTAAGGTTTCCACGATCATTAACAGTATATTGGTTAGTATGTTCGTTAAAGAATAGTGCTAGGTTACGTGCCATAACAAAAAGAAATACAATTAAGTTCAAAAATCTTTCTTTTTCAACCAAGGCAAAACTTTCCAGACAAAGATGAAACATATTACAATAACTATCCAAAATATTGTCCAGTTAATTAACCTAAATGCTGCAAGAACCAAATTAAGAATTAAAATTAAGGTGAACAGTCCACCTAATATTTTCAATTTTTGTTGTTTGCTGAACTTTTTCACTTTTTCTTCAACTTCTTCACAATGTCTTTAACGCTTAACTTTTCCTGGTCACCAGTTTCCATGTTCTTTAACACGAATTTGCCTTCTTTTAATTCCTTCTCTCCAACCATGATAACGTAAGGTATGCCTAACGAATTAGCATACTTAAGGTTTTTACTGATACCTCTACCATTAAGGTCAAAATCTGTTGCCACACCTTCTTTTCTTAATTGTTGAACAATTTTTAGAGATTCTTTAATTGTTTTAATTGGGACAACGTAAACTTTAGCCAAATTTCTTTGCTTCAAATCCAGTTTAGCTTTCATAACAGCCATTATTGGTGTCAAACCAAACGCTACGCCAACTGCTGGAATTTCACGATTAGATCCCATAAAGTTACCAATCATTTGATCCCATCTACCACCACCAGCTAAAGATGAAGTAAATTTACCCTTTCTCATAAAAGCTTCAAATACTGTACCCGTGTAGTATGCTAAACCCCTCGCTAAAGAAACGTCAAACTTTGCTGTTTTAATTCCCATACATTTTAGATACTTAAACACTTCTTCCAGTTCAGAAATACCTTCTTTAGCTTCTTTGTTTGTCACTTTTTTCTTAAGTTGGGATAAAGTAATATCTTTTTTGATAAGTTCAAACAATTTCTTAATCTGAGTTTTTTTGTAACCACGTTCCACTAATTCTTGACTTACACCTTTAACTCCAATTTTGTCAAGTTTGTCAATAGCAACAATAGCTTCTTCTTTGTTTTTGATATTTACTTGTTCTAAAATGCCGTTAATCAACTTTCGATTATTAACTTTAATTTCAGTGTCAAGTTTAAGTTTATTGAACGCAGTTTCAATGACAGCCAATATCTCAGCATCTGCCAACATTGAAGTAGTACCGATAGTATCAACATCACATTGCCAAAACTGTCGTACACGGCCAGCTTTTATCGGTCCATCACGAAACACAACGCCAGTTTCATACCTTTTGAACGGCATTTTCATCATGGGGTTCATTGCAACATAACGTGCTAAAGGTACAGTAAGATCAAACCTTAACGCCAATTTACGTTTACCTTGGTCACTTAACTGAAACGTTTCTTTAAGTGCATCAGAATCTTCGCCAGCAGCAAATTTAGCTGCCAAAGTTTCGTACCTTTCTAAGATCGGCGTTTCTAATGGTGCGAAACCGTACTGTTCAAATACTTCTTTTAACGTTTGTACTATCTGGTTCTTAACAATCTTTTCTTCAGGAGGGATGTCACTCACTCCTTTTGCAGTTTGTAATGTCATTTTATATTCTCCTTATTATTCTCTTTTTGTTTATATATCTTTTCACTTCTTACCAAAGACTCTTTCATAGACTTTAGTTAAGCAAATGTCCATCTCTGAATAAAGCGGATCTTTTTTATTTTGCATGTTAGCGAAAAGATATGCTGTCCTCCGACATCCACCTAAACATACTGGTTGATATTCACATCGGTCTTTTGAACATTTACCTTTAAGTTCTTGTTCTAATGTATCTGGTTGTAAATCAATTTTGCTATCAATGATTATATTTCCTTTATTATCAACAGTTCCAATCTTTCCAATAGGTTTGTCTTTAAGAAAATAGCACCAGGAAACTTCTCTTTTTTGAAGAGACACTCCCCAATAGTTTTGTCCAATGGCTGGACACAAGTAAGGACTTTTAACCCATTCTCCTTCTTTTGGTAAGAGTTTCTTTTTTACTTCATCTAAAGATTTGCCAAAAAAATTAGGTCCTCCAAAAGCGTAACTAAACTGAATTCTTGGTGATGGGCTTAATTTAGCTTTTTCTACTCTTTCAATAACCTCATTGGCGTTATAGTCTCTTATGAATTGATCATTTTCTTCATCTTCCATGAAACGAATTATTTTTATTCTGTCGACACCTAAATCATAACATTGTTTAACCAGGTTTTCAATAGAAGATATGTTATCTTTCCATAAAACTGTATTAACTACTACGCTTAACCCTTCTTTTGCGGCAAGTTCAATGTTCTTTCTGATTTGTAAATATTGTTGTTGGTCTGTACCTTGCCATTGTTCCTGTTCTTCTGGACTTGCAAAAAGAGTTACTTTAGGAAATTCAATTTTAGCCTCGGAAAATAATCTGACCATTTCTCTATTTAACTCAAGTCCATTTGTTAGAACAATTTTTTGTCCAACTTTTTCAATAGCATCTAATAAATATCTGCTTGTGGTAATTTCTGGTGGATAAATAAAGATTTTTGATGATTTATATTGCGAAATAATTATTTCCATTAATTTTCTTTCTACTTCTGTATTGGCCTTTTTCCTTTTTTTATTAGCACCATAATAACATTTATCACAGCTAAAATTACAATTATTTCCCAAATCTAAAAAATCTATGTTTGCCGGATTGTCGTTAACAATGAACACCATCAGCACTGCTTTGTGCCTTAGCCTCCAAGGTACGCGTATTGTCCGATTCAGTTCTTGTCTGTATATCTGTTTGTTTCATTTTTGTTTTTTTAATCTCCCTGTTTAAAGTCCAGACGACTTGTTAAAGGGCCATAGGCGGGAATTGAACCCGCTCCGGATGCTCCACAGGCATCCATGCTAACCTTTACACTACTATGGCCATAAGAATAAAATTAGTGTTATTGACTAATTTATTGAGAAACTATGTGTGGGCTTACGCCTACTGATGATGAAACGTAGAACTAAATGTTTGATTTTTACTTTTTAGAATTTTTATTTTGCAATTAAAACTAGAAAGAACGCGGCTAACAGTGAATACAATCAACTCCTTGTTTTCTTGACATAATACTTAGTAAACACAACTAGTATTTAAAGTTTTCCTTTGTTGTAACTCTTAGGTTGTAAATCTTAAAAATAAAAAGATAAAAAGTAATAGTATCTAATTACTTTTCTCTAAAAGTCTTTTAGAATCTTCTTTGATAATCTGATCTATCAATTGCTCTACGCTTAAACCTCTAAGATTAGCTAAGCAAACAAGGTGGATCAGAATATCGCCAATAGCATTATCAAACTCGTTCCCATCAAATTCCTTTCTACCTTTATCTCTATTTACAAACTGACTTGCTAATTCGCCCATCTCTTCAACTAAATGATTAAACGTGTTTTGTTCAGTATGTTTAAATTCTCGATACTTTTCCCATTCTTTACAGAATTTTACTATTTTGTCTTGAAATTGGTTAACTTCCATAGGGTTGTGTTTGGGTTTATTGTTTATAATTTTTTCTAGAATTTGTAAAAACAAAAAAGGTAAAAAAATCTATCTCATAAACAAAACGTCTTTCTGTTTTGTAGGGAATATGTTTTCTACAAACTTACTAATCTTACTAAGGAACAGGAAGAATCCTACTACTAGTGTTGAAACTAGGAATAAGCCGATACTAAAATGTACTCCTCCGATAAAAACTTTTGCTAACATTCCTTCAAACGATTTCATTACAAACGTGTTGTATAAGTATGATTTAAACGATCCTATGGTACATAATCCAAATTCTAGTGCCATATACTCTGGTTCTAATATCGCAGTAAGGACCAAATATATGATCCATCTAAGTACAGTAAAAGCGTATAATGCGTACAATGCTGATCCAAACATAGCGAAAAATACAGGTGTTAAAAATCCACAAATCATGATACTTACTGCGTCTTTTACAGTATAAAGAAACCATTCATTAGGTCCAAATATTCTTGAAAACATCATTACTGAAAATCCAAAAATACCTGCAAATATACCGCCAACATGTATAGCTAACACAACTACGAAAAAGTCAACTACATCCAAATCTTTGGTAAACATCGAAATAAGACAAGGTACTCTACTCCAAAGACAGATTAAAGCGAATAAGATAATTACTGACCAAAATTGACTAATAGGGATAAGTAAAACTACTAATACATAAATGATTAAACTAACTACCTTCAAAGGTTTCCAAAGGATAATTTCGTTTAATATATCTGACATCTTAACCCCCTATCTTAATCTATTTCTGGCCAAAGACCATTTTTGGTGGATCAGCTTTTGTTATGCTAATCTTGATACCATCTAAGTCAGCTTCGTACTGACCCTTGTTTAACATTTGAACACAAATTTTGTTTAATTCTGCTAGGTCCATTTCATTTGCCTCTTTTTGTTTGTAAGTATTCATTTACATTAAGTAGTAACATAACAAAGTATATCAAAGTTATTGTTAGAATTCTGCGAATATGGGGATATTAAACAGTAAGAATACTCAAAATCACTTTAAATTGGTTGAAAAATTATGTTTTGCGCAATATTCTCGTACTTTTCCTAATATTAAATCTTATAAAATGGATGACCTGCAGGCCATCTGAATTTTTTTGCAATTTTATGTACGAATTTGTTCATTTTGTTAAAGAATTCATTTGTTTCTTTTAGAATGGTTGTATAAGTCTGTTCGTCTATATGTCCTTTTTCTAAATCATAAGATAATTCATTAAATTGTCTTCTTTTCTTTATTTCTTCTTTACTAAAATCATAAGGGGCATCAAACACGTTACTAACTTTTCTGTTTAATTTCTTAACTTTCTGTAAAACTGGATCATATGCAAAGAATTCACTTTCTGAGAGACTATATTTAATGTGTTTATATTTTCTTGTTTCAGATAATTCTTCTATTGCTCTACGTCTTGTTCTTACATTCGCTTTTCCTTCCTCAAGAATTTTCTTTGCATCCTTTTCCCAATCCCTTACTTCTTCCATCAATTCTCTAAATTTTAAATTTGTGACATGATCTAATCTAAGGTAATTTTTTCGAAATTCATTGCTAACTTTTGATGGGTCAAATTGAATTTCTTCATCCTCAGTTACAATACCCATAGATCCTAATTCCTCGTGGTAGGAACTAATTTTCCAATCTGCCCTTTTAGGACATATTCTGTCTGATCTACTATAAAGTTTGACAACTAATGGAGAAGCGTCATCAATATAATCATTATTTTTCTGTGGCATTCTTTTTTCTAAAATTTCTCTCAATTCTGGTCTAATTGGTAAACCTAGCAAGGGATTATTATCATAGGATTTTGCTAATAATTCATAATCTGTTTTCCTTGTCTGTCTATATATTATAACTCCAAGAACTCCCGGGCCATAACCTTTTTTCTTTAGTTTTACTTTTGCTTCGTCAGGAAGAGAATCATAAAATTCTTGACCCATCTCTTTAATCTCATCTGCGGGAATATGTTTGTACTTTACCATTACTTTATTTTGTAAATCAATCTTTATTCAAACTTTCTTTGAAATATCTGCGAATTTTGGGAAAATTTATATAATTCATCCACTTTGAACCCATAAATGATCAAACTAGATGTAAAAGACAGGAAATTGCTTTACTATCTCTCCCTAAACGCTAGGCAGAGCCATACCCAACTTTCGCGAAAAGTTGGCTTGAGCAAGAATGGAGTTAAGTACAGAATTGAACGTTTGAAGAAAGAAGGCGTAATTAAGAAATTTACAATAGTTCCAAATGTTGCTAGTTGTGGTTATGATACTTTTAACATATTGTTAAAGTTTAACGAAGATATCTATGAAAATAAAGAGATAATTAATTACTTCAAAGATCATGGACTTTGTGTATGGATATTAACTCTTTCTGGCGGTTGGGATTTGTTCGTGGAAATTATTGTTCCGAACCTGTCAAGAATGGCTGCAATTATTAGAGAAATTAATTCACATTTTGGCGAAGTTTTGAATAAGTATAAAGTGTTTTATGTTGCTAGTGGTCCAGTAAAATTAGGGGATATTCTTGAAGATCTGTATGTTGACCTAAAATTAGAAAAGCCTAAACCTAAGAAAATTATTGAGAAAAAGCAAAAGTTGGACATAGTTGATAAGAAAATAATGATGATTTTAGCTAAAGATTCCAGTTTGCCTTTAATGTCAATTGCTCGAGAATTAAACACTTCGTTAGATATTGTACGTTACAGAATGAAAAGGCTAGTAAATTCTAACTTGATCTTAAAGTTTGATACTAATATATCCTTATCTCAATTAGGTTATACAAAATATCTTTGTAGAATAAGTTTACATGGTGGGTCAGAAGAACGTATTAATGCTATTAAGAAAAGGATCTCTGTAGACAAAGACATAATTTATGCCTTCTTTGACGTGAATGGTTATAATATTATGTTTACTTGTGCTTTCAAAAAGACTGAAGATATTGACCATTTATTGCGTGGGTTACGTAAAGATTTCTCGGACATTATTGAAGACCAAGAATATTTGTTGGTTAAAGAAGAAGTATTATTGAACTTATTCCCAAAAGGGTTGTTGGAAGAATAAAAGAAGGGCGATCACCGGGAGTTGAACCCGGCCCTAAGGTGCCACAGACCTCAATGCTACCGATACACTATGACCGCCATTATGTATAACCTTGTTTAAACAGAATTCTTTAAAAAACTTTTCTCTATTTCTTTATTATGTTACAAGTAACATAGTTTCTGTTATGTGTAACATACTTTTCCATTTATTGCGAGTTGGGTTTAATACCTCTATGTTCTACAGTGGCCAATGAGTAATGACCAGAAATCCTATTAAAAATCGGCGAATACCCCGAAGCTTTGCTTCGGAGGGTAGTCGATTTTAGGATTTCTCGTTTATTTTATTAAAATTTAACTTAGAATATTGAAAAAATTAGAATGTGTAATTAAAAGAAAAAAAGTTTAATTATCTATTTTTAAACTTAGATCAACTTTTGTATCTCTAATTTTAATATCAAATCTTTCATTAACTTTGTTACCGACATATTTAGTGGGACCACCAACATGATTTATTTGATATTCCAGCCCATCAATTGCCTTTGCAGGAAAATGTTCTGATTCTACTGGAGATGTTTTTTGAAGTCCAAACACAGCACTTGCAACTTGATTTAATGATCCTCTAGCCAATAAATCAACATCGCCATATTGTTTGTCTCCTTTCTGAGCTGAGCCAGCAAGCTTAACATCTAATCCTTGATTTCTTAAATAATCAACTACTTCATTAACATATTGTTTATCATTTTCACGTAATTTTGATACATCCATTTTTGTCTATCCTCCACACCAATTTAAGTGTTTGTCTATCAAAAATATGTGCTAGTTTATAAACTTTTGGGTGTTTTGTCACTTATTAGTAATAACTTACATCATCCCTGGCATCCCGCCCATTGCACCTGGTGGCATTCCTGGTGGTGCTCCACCACCAGCTGAAGACCCACCTTGAATAACGTCATCTATCCGAAGAATCATTTCAGCAACTTCTGCTGCACTGCTAAGCGCTTGAGTTTTAATTTTCAAAGGTTCAATTATCCCAGTCTGCCAAGCATCAATAGTTTGGCCAGTGAAAACATTGACACCTGCCCATTTATGGTTTTGATCATGCGCAGATCTTAACTGAGTTAAAACATCGATTGGGTCAAGTCCAGCATTTTCTGCTAAAGTTCGTGGTACTGCTTCCATTGCTTCTGCAAAAGCTTGTACAGCTAACTGTTCCCTACCTCCAAGGCTACGTGAATATTGTCGTAAACCTTGCGCAAGTTCCATTTCTACTGCTCCAGCGCCAGCAACAACTTTACCATCTTTCAAAGCTGCTGCCAAATCTCCAATAGCGTCAGTTACTGCACGTTTAATCTCGTCAGCGACATGTTCTGTTCCGCCTTTTACAAGTAATGTGATAGATTTTGGGTTTTGACATCTTTCAATAAAAACCATTTCTTCATCGTTAATCTTTTCTTCATGCACCAGACCAGCAAAGCCTAACTCTTCTTCAGTTAATTCTTTCCAATTGTTAATTATCTTAGCGCCAGTTGCCCTTGCCAACTTTTCCATATCACTTTTTTTGACACGACGTAACGCAATAATGCCAGCTTTTGATAAGAAATGTTGTGCCAGGTCGTCAATACCTTTCTGAGAAATTAAAATGTTAGATCCAGAGTTCTTTACCCGGTCAACCATGGTACGTAAAGTACGTTCTTCTTGTTCTAGGAACGCGTTAAGCTGGTTAGGATCAGTAATTTGTATTTTAGCATCGATTTCAGTATTTTTAATTTCAAGTGGATCGTTAAGTAACGCTACTTTAGCATTTTCTAACCTTTTTGGCATTCCTGGATGGACAATTTCTTTGTCAATAACAATACCTTCTACCATTTCACTTTGGTCAGAACTTTCGCCAACTCTTTTTTCAACTTTAATATCGTCAAGGTTAACTTTAACACCACCTTCAACGTTTACTGCCACAGTTTTTATCGCGTTAACAATAAGCTCAGACAATTTTTCTTTGTTAGCTTCTGCACCTTTGCCAGTCATAGCAGTAATTGCAATATTTTTCAAAGCAGTTTCGTTATCTAACGAAACATTTTCTGCTAAACTTTGAAGTAACTTCTGCGCTTCTACTTCTGCCATTCGATAACCTTTAGCAAGAACTGTTGGATGAATGTCTTGTTCCAGAAGATCTTCAGCTTTCTTTAACAATTCTCCAGCAAGAATGACTGCAGTTGTAGTACCATCACCTACATTATCTTCTTGAGTTTTTGCGACTTCTACCACCATTTTAGCAGCTGGATGTTCAATTTGCATTTCTTTAAGAATTGTAACTCCATCATTAGTTACAATAACTTCATTCATAGAATCAACTATCATTTTGTCCATACCTTTTGGACCAAGAGTTGTTCTTACTGCTTGAGCTACAGCTTTTGCAGCAGCAATGTTATTATTTTGTGCATCTCGGCCAGTAGTACGTTTAGTATCTTCCGGCATGATAAATATTGGTTGAACGTTTTGTGACATTTTTAGTTAAATCCCCCTTAAAATTGTTATTAAATTTAAATCTCTCCACAGAACACTTATCACCTGGGATCCTTTCACTTTACCCTTTTTATAAAGATTATGGAAAAAACTCACTATTGAAAGATAATAATATTTATTAAGCTGAATTATCCCTTAGCTGAGATAACTAAAGACATTTAACAATGGCAAGGATAATTTTCTTAGGTACAGCAGGGAGTAGTTCAGTAGTTAGTAGAAATTTACGAGCTTCTGGGGGCATCATAATTCAGCTAGAAGATTTACAGTTTCATTTGGATCCAGGTCCAGGCGCTTTATCTCAAGCAGCTAAATTTGGTCTTAATTTAAGGCATAACACTGCTGTTTTAGTCTCTCACAGACATCTTAACCATTGTAATGATCTTAATATGGTTGTAGAAGCAATGAGTTATTCAGGAATTGAACGAAGAGGAGTACTTATTGCACCAAAATCTGTAGTACATAATGTTGAAGAAAGTCATCCATTTCTAACTAGGTTTCATCAAAACTTTTTGGAAAAGATTATTGTGGTTGAAAAGAAAAGTAAAGTTGGTGTAGATCTGGTTGAGATTAACACTCTTTCAACTGAACATACTGATAAAACTGCAGTAGGGTTCAAATTCTATTTCCCTAAATTTGTGTTAAGTTACACTGGCGATACTGCGTTTAGTGAAGAACTTGTAGAAGAACTTGCTGGTACAGACATTTTGATACTTAACGTAGCTTATCCAGGTAAAGAGGGTAAAGGTCTTAACTTAGATACAGATTCTGCAATTAAGATAATTTCTAAAGTTCGGCCAAAGATTGCTGTGATTACCCATTTCGGTGTTGAGATGCTTAAGGCTGATCCGATCCAAGAAGTGCGTGACATTCAACGTATTACTGGCGTACAGACTATTGCTGCTAAGGATGGAATGATCTTAGCTCCAGAAAGTTATAACATGGGTAACATTTCTCCAGTACGTGGGTATAATTAGAATTTTTACTTGATTTAACAGAGTTAATTTTATATATCTAAGGTGATTACTTTAACTGTTTTTTATTATATTAAATAAAAAAAAGAGGTGTTATTTATGGTAAAAGCAAAGAAAAATAAAAAAGTAAGTAAGAAAAGTAATTCTAAGCATAATAATAACAATATTCATGAGCATTATTTCAAACATCATGGTTTGTACATCTTTGGAATTGTTGCTTGTGTAGCTATTGTCGCTTTGGTGCTTATGTTAAAAGGAAGTTCTGGTTCAACTGAGTATGTGATTAGTTCAGATGATGCCCTTGCCGGTCAGGCAGGCAATATTGGATTACGTAATGCCCAACCTTGTGGCAATAATATGGGTGAGGCTAGTTGTTCTGATCAAAGATTTTGTCAATGGTTAGATTGGTGTGAAGATACAGAAAATGTAAATTGTTGGGTTTATTATAATGAATCATCTTGCATTTCAGATCCAAGTTGTGTTTGGTATAATGATGAATGGGGAAGTTATTGTTCTGAAATTGAATGTTGGGATT